>Ga0111538_10012708_pt1 | contig 11125 bp, 8 predicted proteins | sample SoiMethybrSBSTD1_FD_79669 | JGI IMG/M metagenome (GOLD analysis project Ga0111538, IMG submission 79669) | Bulk soil microbial communities from a Populus tree surrounding site in Tennessee, USA - Soil MetaG P. TD hybrid SBSTD1 (version 2)... | ecosystem: Environmental > Terrestrial > Soil > Tree... | reverse complement strand
GGCCATCATGTTCTGCAGTCCAAGCAATACCGCTTCGATCCTCGGAATCTTGAGTTGGCTACCGCACTCCTGGACATTCGTCTGGTCGAAGGAAGTCGAGAGTTGGCGGAGCGGTTCAAGACTGAGGAGTTGCCGCAGATCCTCTTGCAATGCAGGAAAGAGCTGTTGCGCGTTTTGGTGGCCAGGCACGGAGAGCGCCACAAACAATTTAACGACACGGTCTACCAGCTTGAACCTGACATCAAGGAAGCTCCAGGTGGACTGCGAGACTTCCATACAGCCCGGTGGATCGGCCGCCTTCTTTTTGAACACGAGTTGATGGCGCAGTTTGCTGAGCACGGGCTCATAGCCGGGGGAGAATTAGAGCAAATTCTCGACGCACAGGATTTCTTGCTCGCTTTGCGCAACGACCTGCATTTCCTCACAGGCCGAAACCGAAACGTCTTGTCACACGAGCATCAGGCCGAGATTGCCGCCACCTTGGAGTACCCAGGCGATTCCAGCCGGGCGGTTGAGGCGCTCATGAAGGACTATTTCTTGCGCGCCAAACGGATTCAGGGGTTTTGCGAGTCGATGATCCGTTATGCCTTTCCGCCGGCCCGCCGCGTTGGGCGATCCTTCAAGTCGAACGCATGGACGACGACGGTCGTCCATCGTGGTGCGCTGGCGTTTCCTGATGAAGAAACCATCACCCGGCATCCAGCCAACATGCTCAAGCTGTTTTATCGCTCAGCCAAGTATCAGATTCCCATCAGCGAGAAAGCCCTCAACCAGGTCAAACAGCATCTGGGCTTGATTGACGACAGCGTTCGTAGTTCTGCCGAAGTACGCGATCTGTTCCTCAAGTTGTTGCGCCAGCAAAAAGGGGTCTACGACGTCTTGTTTCTCATGCATGACATTGGGTTGCTCGGGCAGATCATTCCTGAGTTTGACAAGATTCGCTGCCACGTTATTCAGGATTTCTTTCACAGGTACACCGTTGATGAGCATTCTCTGTTAACGATCAAGAACCTGGAAGATCTGTACCATCCGAAAAAGCCACGTGAGCATCGGTTTGCGAGCTTGCTGAAGTCCCTGGCCAGACCGGAACTCGTCCTGCTCTCGATGCTTTTGCACGACGTGGGCAAGGCGGATGCGGGAAACCATTGTCAAAACAGCCTCCGTGATTTCGAAGCCATTGCCGCGCGCTTGCATCTGGCTGAAGAGGACGTTGAGAAAGTGCGGTTTCTGATTCAACACCACATCGAGATGTCGAATACCTTCCAGCGACGCGACGTTACCGACGAAGGAGTCGTGAAACGATTTGCAGATTTCATCGGAACGCAAGAGAACTTACGGATGCTTTGCCTGGTGACATATGCAGACATCAAAGCCGTGAGCCCGGAAGCGCTCACGCCATGGAAAGAGGATGTGCTGTGGCAGCTTTATGTGGAGACTGAAGCAGAACTCACTCGCGCATTTGCGGATGAGCGCTGGGATACAAAACAGGACACAAACCTGGCTCGCGACGTAGCCGGTCTGTTGGGCATTCCAGATGATTCAAGAATCGAACGAGTTGAAGAGTTTCTCGACGGTTTTCCCCGGCGTTATCTCAAATACACGCCAAAGCAGAAAATTGTGGAGCACTTCAAGCTGGCCGAGAAGATTCGCTCCTCTGAGGATTTGACCTTCAAGCTCAATCGGCGCCGCTCGACTTACGAACTAACTCTGGTGGCGCTCGATCGGCCATTGCTCTTCGCCAAGCTCACGGGTGTTCTTTCCTACTTTGGGATGAACATTGTGCGAGGACAGGCGTTTGCTAACCGGCAGGGGCTCATCCTGGACATTATCCAGTTCGAAGACCGGCTTCAGACATTCAAGTTGAACAAGAGCGAGATCGAGAATTTCCGTCAGACGCTCCAGAAAGTGCTCGCAGGAGAGCTGAACTTAACCGAGTTGCTGAGGCGTCGGGAAAGTAGTACCCTCTTCCATCGTAAAGGGAAAGGGTCTATCCCGACCTACATCAGCTTCGACGATCAGTCTTCAGAGAAATACAGCATCATGGAGATTGTCACTCGTGACCGGTATGGGCTCCTGTCCAGCATTGCCAGAGTCATCGCCCAGAGTAAATGTAATATTGATGTGGCCTTGATTTCGACTGAAGGGCAGCGGGCCATTGATGTTTTCTACCTGACTCAGAATCAAACGCGGCTTTGTCCCGCAGTCCAGGCAGAGCTTGCATCAACCATGAAGGAAACCTTGGATCGAATTGCAGCTTGAGGCCTCAGGCCTGAGCCGCTGAGGACCTCGCCGCCATTCAATTCCGAGATTTGACGAAAGGGTCTCCATGAAATTGGTTAAGTGCATCATCCGGCCGAATCGCCTTGAAGAGGTTCGTGAGGCGCTCAGCAAACTGAATGTGTCCGGAATGACAGTTTCAGAAGTGCGTGGCCACGGCCGCCAGAAGGGGCACAAGGCCATTTACCGGGGCAGGGAGTACAGCGTGACGCTGCTTCCGAAAATGATGATTGAAATGGTGCTGCCTGACGATCTAGTAGATGAAGTACTAAAGGTCATCACCGAGACGGCGCGGACCGGCGAAATCGGAGACGGTCGAATATTTGTCTTGCCGGTAGAGCAAGGCTACAACATTCGAACGGGCGAGAAGGATATCACCTAGCCGGCATGGCTTTAGACTCTCGTTTACGACTTCGTTACCCGCAAGGGGAGCAGGTTCATTTTTGACCATATTCCCCGGGCCGGTTGTGAGTTGATAGGATTTGGAAACGGGAATGCAACGCGCTAGTTCACATTCACACTCGAGGAGGAGAAATGTCTCTTAAGCTGCGAAAACCCTTGGCGATCCTGTTAGCCATCGCGTTTGCCTCTCTGGCTGCCCCGGCGCAACGCTTGTTTGCTGATGATCATGCGGTGAGTGCCGCTGATCTGCACCAAGTATTGGTGGATTCCGCCAAGACCCGTAAAACGAATGTCGAAACAGTCCAGAAGTTCTTTTCGTCGAAAATTGTGAAGAATGCCTTGAGCAGCCAAATAGTGACGGCCTCCAAGGTTGAAAAAGCCATTCCTCTCTTGAACGACGAAGAATTGAGCCGACTGGCATCCCAATGCCGCCAAGTGGACAGCGACATTTCCGCAGGTGCCTTGAGCAACCAGGAAATCACTTATATCTTGATCGCGCTTGCGACGGCCGTCATCATCCTAGTCATTGTCGTTGCCTGAGTCCTGTTCCCCCTTAACAAAGGGGGAAAGAAGGCGAAGCCTTCCGGGGGGTTGTCGGGGAAGGAAGGCCGCCCGGATAGCCCCGTGCTTGGCCAGCCACCGTTGCTTCGCGCTAAGCCGTTTGTGGAATCCTATATCAACGTGGCGCAGCAACACAGCATCCCCGTGACTTCAGCTGCCAGATCGGCTCCTCCAGTCTCGGAACGCTATTCCCTCAACAAACTCTGTTCCATTGCTGGACGATTGATCGTCGCTTGCAATCTAAGCTGGGTCCCAGGAGTTTTGTTAGGAACGACTTCCGGTGCGGAAGCTGGATTCTGGCTCGACGTTCCTTTCGTTCGCCAGGACAAGAATCTTTGTGGCGCTGCTTCACTCTCGATGGTTCTACAATACTGGCAGAAGGCCAGTCCCGCTGGCAGTGTCTTCGAGGTTCCTTCCTTTCCCCACATCGCAGAGGCTCTCGGTTCGTCCGAATCAAAAGGCGTACTGGGCAGCCGGATGAAACGCTATCTGGACTCGATTGGGTATCAAGCCTTTGTCTTCAACGGTCGGTGGGAGGATATTGAAAGTCACCTCTCGAAGGGGCGGCCGCTGATCGCTGCCCTGGGGAATCGCGGGGCTCTGGATCACTACCTTGTGGTCACAGGGTGGAACAATCCTGAGAACGTGGTGTTGGTGAACGATCCAGCCAGGCGAAAGCTCCTCAAACTCGATCGCAAGGATTTCCAGAAAGCCTGGCAGCGAACGTCATGCTGGACGTTGTTGGCTCTTCCTCCCAGCCCTTCTGCAACTCTACCAACCTCCGATGGCCGGTGAGCGTCTGTGCTGCTTGATGCTCCTGCTCCTGTTCAGCCCGCAATCTGGCTCTGCCCAAGACGCCATTCCCAAGACACCTGTACCCGAACAGCTTATCGAACTAAAGAAACTGCAGGCTGCGTCTGACTGGGAAGGGATTCTGCGACGAGTCCCATCCGACAACGGATCGGTCGAAGAATGTTTCTACCGAGGGTTGGCGTTGAGCCGTTTGCAGCGATGGGAGTTGGCCCGACAGGCTTTCGAAGCTGGTCGCGCACTGGCGCCGAGAGACCCGCGGTTCCCCGGAGAACTTGCGGGAACCTTGTTCAAACTAAAGCGATACTCCGACGCGAAGTATTGGTTGAGAAAGGTGCTAAAGCTCAATGCCAATGACGCCTATGCCCAAAACTTCCTGGCCACACTGTATTTCATGGAAGAGAACCTTGAAGCGGCACTGAAGTACTGGAACCTTTCTCAGAAACCGTTTGTGGAACAGATTGGCAGCAGTCCCCAGCCTCGCCTCAAGGCAGACCTTCTCGATCGGGCGTTTGCCGCCGCTCCTGCCAGCCAATTGTTGCTGAAAGATTTTAGAAACACACAAGCATGGCTGGAGCACCTGGAAATTTTCCCGAGCTATCGGTTCGAACTGACGCCAAAGCCTGGAGAAAAGTTTGATCTGTTGTTTCATTCGATCGAGAAGAATGGTTGGGGAAGCAGGGCGGACCGAATATTTGCGCTCGCTCGGGGCATTCCCCTTCTGACGGCGCACATCGACCTGTTCAACCTCAAGGGCCGAGCCATCAATCTGGAATCGTGGGCGAGCTTTGATGCCCAGAAGCGTCATGCCTTTAGCGAGATCTCGGCCCCTCTGGGCGGCCGACCCTCATGGAGAGGACGCTTCTACGTCGATGCTCGGAAGGAAAACTGGGATTTGTCCAGAAGCTATCAGGGAGATGCGCCACTGCCGGGCGACTTGCGTCTGCGGCGGCTGGCTGCGGGCTTCGAACTAAACAACCGCAGGAACTGGAACTGGGAATGGAAAGGAGGATTTGAACTTTCGTACCGGGACTTCCGCAATCTTCCTGCGGTCTCTTCCGAATCGGACGGGTTGTTCACGCCGGGCGTGGCTTTGAAGTACACGGCCGGCGTCAACAAGACCCTATGGCACGTTCCGGAGCGCCGCTTCACGCTTCAATCCACGGCCGGTTTCGATGCCGGCAAGCTATTTCGGGAAGGTTCGCAGCGGTTCACAAAACTTCAAGGAAGCCTGGAAGCCGAATGGTTGCCGCAAGCCAAAGGGGATGACTACCGTGTCACCGCTCGATTTCGTGCTGGGCACGCTAGTGGCGGCCTGCCCTTTGATGAGTTGTTCATTTTCGGGCTGGAGCGCGACAACGATCTTTGGCTCAGAGGCCACATCGCCACGCAGGATCACAAGCGAGGCAGCGGCTTTCTGGGGCAGGACTACCTGCTGTGGAACTGGGAAATTGACAAGCGGATCTACCAACTTCCTTTTATCGATTTGCGACTGGGCCCTGCAGTGGACACAGGCAGGATCTATGACAAAGACCACAATTTCGGCTCAGGCGTTTGGCTCACTGACCTCAGCCTGCTCTTCAAGGCGCGATTCCGCCATAATGTCGCCATCATTTTTTCCTACGGCAAGGACCTGCAAACCGGCCGCAACGCCTTCTATGTCACCACCTCGCGGTCAATCACTGAGTGACCTTTCTTCTTGGATGACCAATATTTAATATTTAAGGGCTGATCCCAACCTGTCTCGGACGTTGACTCCGGGAAATCCACTGATCAGTTCAGAGCCATGCTTGTGCACTCTTCAAATTGGGCTCATGAGACAGAGGAACCGTTGATTTGGCCGGAAAAGAAATGTCGGTTTAAAAAGCGTCCTCAATTCATTCTGCCGAGAACAACATCGCCTTGGTACGCGCCGCGACGAAACCATGTCGCGGCGCGCTCTCAACAGCGCTCTCGAGAGCCATTCTGGAGGCGATATCTCATCGCAGCTTCATCGCGACACTCGCGACCACACTCCACGGCGTCCCGCCACCGGGTCCATCGGGGTTCGGCATGAAGAGACTTGTCAGCAACGAGGACCTCGACCGTGGCGTACCTCCTCCGGCGTCCTCGGGGTTTGGGGTGAAGAGATGGCTCGCGAGCGCGACGCTCGACCGGGGTGAGCCGCCGCCACTGTCTTCAGGATTCGGCATCGCGAAGGGGTTCGGCTTTCCAGCATTGTTGTCTTTCGACGTGTCGTTCTGAGCGACCGCTGTGTCGTCCTCCTTCTCTGGCTCCGTTGCGGGGTCGTTGGTCGAGGGACCGAGGTCGTTCGGACCCTCCGTCTTCGGCGCGTTGTTGTTCGCGGGCGCGGTGCTGGTGGCGCTGTCCTTGATTCGGGTACCTCTGCTCCAGTCCATCCCTTCGGGAGCGCCGCCGGGCGTGCTGGTGCTTCCGCCGCCCCCGACTGCTTTCGATGCACCGTCCTTGGCATCACCTGGGCTCGTGACGTTCCCGCCGTGCGCGTCACCCGTAGCCGCACCGAGCTGCCCGCGCTCGTTGATGCCCAGGCCGTAACCGCCGACGGTCGCCCCGCCGCTGCCGGTGCCGTGGAGGCCTCGGGAATCGTAGTCCCAGGTTCCTTTGCCGAAGACGCCGAAACCAGAGTCGCCGTCCATACGATCTGCGCCCGGCATCTTGAGGGCAGGTCCGCCACGTCTACCGATTCCTCCTGGGATGCTGAATCCGCCAGGCAAGTCGCCCTGTCCAAAGCCACCCAGACCGATCTGGCCAAAGCTGCCCAGACCGGCTGGACCGAAGCCGCCCAGACCAAAACCGCCTAGACCAAAGCTACCTGGACCAAAACCGCCTAGACCGGCTTGGCCGAAACCGCCTAGGCCAATCTTGCCAATTCCGCCCGGGAGGCCAATCTGCCCGATTCCGCTAGGCAGACTGTTATTGCCGAGCCCAGGAATACTCCTTCCCAGGCTTTTTCCCAATTCTGGCGCTCCAACCAGAAGAGGGTTCTTGGCCGTCACCACTTCCGGCAGCGGTTGCACCGTCAGCACTGTCTTCGCGGCCGAACTTTTCAAGGCCACGGCTGCGGGACTTGCGACAGAAAGCTTCGCGATCGACTCATCAAAATTGCGAACGCTTGTAATTTTCATGTTTTGATTTCCTCTAGTGGGTGCTCCAGGCGCACTCCACTAGTTATCGGAGATCCCCGCGAGGAGTTGCCCGGTGGAAGCTGATTTATTTGCAGGTGCTCACTCACACCCGGCTTTCCAGCAAGCCCCCGCCCTTTCGATCCGCGCGGCGTAGCGCCAGCGCCAGTCCCAAACCGATCACTCCCAGGGTCGCAAACATCCACATGCTCGCCGTGTAGCTCTGCGTCACAACGCGAAGTTGACCATTGAGCCAGGGGAAAACCATCAATCCGATGTTCTGGATCATAGTTAGCAGACCATAGGCAGTTCCGACGCGATTCTTCTCGACGATGAGCGGTACCGAGGGCCAAAGCGCGGCAGGGACGATCACGAAGGCTGCCCCCAGGACAATCATCGGAATGGCCGGAGGCAGCATCGTCAGCGCCAGCATCAAGTACGCGGGGATCATCAGCAGCGAGCCGAGAACCATCAATGTAGTGCGTTTGCCCACTCGATCGACCACATTGCCCGCAAACGGCGCGAAGATCATGGAAGCAAACATTACGATGGATGAAGTACCCGGTGCTGTGGAAAACATATGCACGAAGTTGAAGAACACGGCCTGGAAAAACCCCAGTCCTTCGCCTGAGGCGTTGGGTAGTCCCCATTTTTGTGCAAAGAAATCTGTTGAAAGCGCGGTGAATGGGAAGATGGCCGAGTAGAAGACCAGGCAAAGAAAGGTGACGTACCAGAAGGTCGCTGAAAAGCGCCGAATGTCCGCGAAGACAATGCGATCTCCGGCGCTGCCGTCTCCCAGTTTCAGGATGTGTTCTCCGTGGCGATCCAGCGCGATGTAGACGAAGTTGGCAAGAAGGCTCAGCCCACAAAACAGCGCTGCGGCCCACAAAGCAGCCGGCGGACCGTAGCGGGTGGCAATGAGGGCTTCAGTATTGAAGCTGAACAGCGTGCCAATCCGGCTGATGGCCAGGGTGACGCCAAAGGCCAGTGCCAGCTCCTTGCCCTTGAACCAACGGGCGAGCATCACATTCTGAGCCGTGATGAGCGATTCAGAGCCCGCTCCAAACAGAAAACGCCCCAGGTATGCAATCTGGATATTGGGAGCCCAAGCCACGATACAAGCTCCCAGTGTCACCAGAAGAGAGAAGGCGAGGCTGGATGTCCTCGTTCCAAATCGGTCGATGAGAATGCCCCCAACGAGCAGCGTGACGATTGCTGCGAGGCTGTAAAGCGAGTAAAGAGCGCCGATCGCCGCCTGATCGACACCCCAGACCTTCATCAGTCGGTCCGGAATCGCGCCCACGCTGTCGTAAGCGAAATAGCTGCCGTAGGTCAGAAGGCTGACGAAGAGCAGCACGACGAAACGATAGCGCCGGCCTGCCGGGTGGAAGCCTACGGGTTCAAGGTTCTCGGTGTTTATCAACGCCATGTGAGGATTTCTCGAGAATATTCCCTGATGTTTGCTTTCGTGCTTGACGAATCCCAGCTCCGGGGGACTGTTGCAGTTCGATCAACCTCCGGCAACACTGATTTGTAATTGGTTGTCGGCTATTTTCTATTGGCTATTTGGAGGAAGGAAAGCCCCAAAACAGAAAATAGTCGATAGCAAATCGACAATAGCAAATAGCCTTTCAGCTTTTGGCAGCGCCTTTTGATCTTTGTTCAAGGCCCGCGCCAGATCGCAGCAGCTTCTTGTTCGCTGGTTTTCAAGCCGCAGACCCGCCTGCAGCGCGGTTCTGCGTTACCGGTCCATCCTTGTTGGACGATTGCTGCCACATCGGCTATGCTGGACGCCCACCGACGTAGAACCGCTGTACCTGCGAAACCATGGATCGACTCCTCTTCTTCCGGCTGGCGTTTAATTTCTTTAGCAAACTCATTCGCCACAAGAGTCTCATCAAGAACATGGTTTTACGCGATTTGAGGAGCCGCTACGTAGGATCGGCGATGGGCTTCTTCTGGTCAGTCATTCACCCTCTCGTCTTGTTGGCAAGTTACACCTTTGTGTTTTCGGTGGTCCTTAAGCAACCCCTCGGAGAATCAACCGGAACAACCAGCTTTGCGATCCACCTATTCTGCGGCATCCTTCCCTGGCTGGTGTTTCAAGAAACCCTTAGCCGTTCGAGCACCGTCCTGGTTGAGAATTCAAACCTGATTACCAAGACACTCTTCCCGTCGGAAATCCTGCCAGTCTCGGTCTTGATGGCCAACCTGGTGAATCACCTCATTGGTCTCGGTATTTTTCTGGCAGTGGCGATTCTGTATCTTCAGAAGCTCAGCTGGCTTCTACTGCTCGTGCCGGTCTACTTGCTCGCGCTTTCGCTCTTTGCGTTGGGCTTGAGCTGGTTTGTATCGAGCGTGCAGGTATTCCTGCGTGACACAGCCCAGGTTTTATCGGTGGTTCTCACCTTCTGGTTTTGGTTGACGCCCATCTTCTTTGACGAACAGCGCCTGCCGCAGAGTCTCCGATTCTTGATGCAGTTGAATCCGCTGGCCGCAGTGGTAACCGCCTACCGGAAGTGTCTGCTGCGATTTGAGACGCCGTCTCTGGAAGCGCTGCTGTATCTCTACTTGTTTGCTTTGGGATCGTTCCTCGCTGGAGGGTTGTTCTTTCGCTACACGAAGCGATCCTTCGCGGATGTTCTGTAAGGGACTATCGTCGAGCGTGGATGACGGCCCGCTTGTAGGCCCCACCGCCGGGCCGAACGCGGCCGGTGTGATAGCCCACGAGTGTTGCTTCCCGGAATCCCAGCTTTCGCAGCATCTGTTCGAAGCACTCCTGATTGGGCCACCACCAAGTGACCTCATCCTGTCCAGGCTGATCGCCTCCCACATAGAGCATCATAGGTCGGGATTCGGCCGTTTCAGCCAAAACCTGCGACACGACGAGCGTGCCACGGCAAAGGGCCGCAACAGCGGCCAGGGCCTGAAGTGGATTGATGGTGTGCACCAGGACGTCGCCGATGAACACCAAGTCAAAATCCTCTTGCCCCAGCTTCTCGCCGGACACTTCATAGATGGTTGAATAGCACCGTGCAACCTTCGACTTCAACCGGCCGTGACAGAACTTGAAGGGGCCGTCGAGGTGGGTGCGGTGAAGCTCCTTCAGAGCTTCGACGCCAAAGATACCTTTCTTTTGGTCGGCACTGTAAAGGGCGTGCTCCCGCATCATCTCCTCAACCTTGCGAATGGTCTGCTCCAGCGTTTCTCCAGGGAAGCGATCGAGGTTGGCCATGGAGGGTAGATCGACCGACGTGACCTCGGCGCCACGTCTTTCGAACTCGAATGCAAAAAAGCCGGTACCCGACCCAACATCCAGGACGCGCATGCCCGTCATGCTTTCAGGAAAATGGAACTGGTCAAGATTGAATCGATAGTCATAGGTTCCAGGAGTGATGAGCCCGTCGCCCAGGTCGATCGTGTGGTACCAGAAGTAGTCACTGACATCTTCACAGCCTAGTTCCTGAGCCCGCCGATTGAACGTCTCCGCCATTTGCAGATGCTCCTGGCGCAGGCTTTGATACGAGAAGTCTTCTTGTGTAACAGCGTCCATGCAGCGTCCCCGTGAGAGAGATCAGACAAACCGGGCTAAGCTATTACGCTAACACCGTGTCATTTTCAAGGCGAAACTTCGACAGGCACGGACTACAGAGAATCTTGGAATTTACTCCGGGTTCTTCTGCAAATCAGTCGTGGTTTGGACCGAGGACGGGTCAAAAAGATTGACCGTCCTTGGAGCGATTCATATACTCTCGCGCTTAAAGACATGGCTGTTGCTCCTCTCATTGGAGTTTCCAACGGCTCCGAAAGTCTTCCACGAGCTCCTCTCTTGCTTTGGCTGTCTTGAATGCAAGCCTCCACTAACCGGGTAGTCATGACGAGCCTTTTCTGATGGATGCCGTCGTTGTCGAAAATGGTTCCAAAAACTACCG
>Ga0111538_10012700_pt1 | contig 11130 bp, 10 predicted proteins | sample SoiMethybrSBSTD1_FD_79669 | JGI IMG/M metagenome (GOLD analysis project Ga0111538, IMG submission 79669) | Bulk soil microbial communities from a Populus tree surrounding site in Tennessee, USA - Soil MetaG P. TD hybrid SBSTD1 (version 2)... | ecosystem: Environmental > Terrestrial > Soil >... | reverse complement strand
GGGCGGATCGACCTCGGCCGTGAATGCGAGCCTGCGGCCGTCGGGCGACCAGGCGATCTCGCCGACCGCGCCATGCGCACCGATGCGCGCCATCCGGATACGTTGCGGCCGATCGAGATCCAGGACCCCGATGGCCGCGACCGAGTCATCGTCGGTCGGGTCCGTACGGACGAAAGCGATCGTGTGGCCATCCGGACAGATGCGCGGCTTCGTGTCGCGGATCGCGCCGCTCGTGAGCTGACGAGGCCTCGGGATCGCACGACCGGATCCAAGGTCGATCGCGTAGAGGTGACCGAGATAGCGGTTGCCCTTGATCGAGCGGCGGACGACGACCGCCGTCCGCCCATCGACCGAGAGGTCGAGCTCTTCGACGACGACGATCGCGGGGATGTCCTCGGGCGTCATCTGGCGACGGGGCATGAGCGACAGCCTAGCGGCGCCGGTACGCTTCGGACATGTCAGCCGGGCGGTCCGTCGCCGATCGACTCGTCGTCGCGCCTGAGGTCGCCGCCGCTCTCGCGGCGGGCCGGCCTGTGGTCGCGCTCGAATCGACGCTGATCAGCCACGGCCTGCCGTATCCGCAGAACCTCGAGGTGGCATCGGCGTCGGAGGCCGCGGTCCGCGAAACGACGGGAGCCGTCCCGGCGACGGTCGCCGTGCGCGATGGTCGCGTCCTTGTCGGGCTCGACCGGGCGGCGCTCGAGGCGCTCGCGACGGCCCCAAAGGGCTCGGTCCGCAAGGCGGCACGCCCGAGTCTTGCCGTCGCTCTCGCGGAGGGAGGGTGGGCCGCGACGACGGTCTCGGCCACGATGATCGCCGCGGCCGCGGCCGGCATCACGGTCTTCGCGACCGGCGGCATCGGTGGCGTCCATCGCGGCGCGCTCGACGCGTCGGCCGGCGCCCCGGCGTCGCTGGACATCTCGTCGGATCTCGAGGAGCTCGGCCGCACCCCGATCGCCGTGGTATGCGCCGGTCCGAAGGCGATCCTCGATGTGCCAGCCACGCTCGAATACCTCGAGACGCGTGGCGTGCCGGTGATCTCGCTCGGGCAGGACGAGGTCGCCGGTTTCTTCGCTCGCTCCTCGGGGATCAAGGCAGCGGCAGTCGCGGACGGAATCGATGCAGCCGCCCGCATCGTCGCGACGCACCTTGGGATGGGGCTTGGGAGTGGCGCGCTCGTGTGCGTGCCTGTGCCGGCGGAGGTGGCACTCCCCGATGACGTGGCCCGCGACGCGATCGCCCGTGCCATCGCGGACGCCGAGGGGGAGGGGATCGTCGGTCCTGCAGTGACGCCGTGGCTGCTGGCCCGGATCGCCGAGCTCACCGATGGCCGGTCGGTGCCCGCGAACACCGCGCTGATCGTGAACAACGCACGCCTTGCCGCGCAGCTGGCCGCAGCCCTGCTCGAGAGCTAGGGGCCGCGCTCACCAGACGAGCCGGCAGCGTCCCTGATCCCGCAACGTCCCTGATCCCGCAACGTCCCTGATATTGCCCGCGCTACGGCCGCTGGGTACACTCGCCGAGCTTGGGGGTCGCCCGCGCGGGCGGTGCTGCGCCAAGGTGGCGCGATCCGCGCGACTGAGCCCACCGGTCCGTTGGAGGATGGCGCCGCATGCGCATCTACGAGGGCAGCCCACGGCAGGACTTCGAGGAGGTCTTCCGCTCGATCGGCGCATTCCTCGATCAGCGCGGGATGAAGGACATCCTCCTGGTCGAGGCCCCCGACGGCTTCATCGTCCAAGGTCTGGTCGTGTCGGGGCAATCCGGCGCGGGGACCTGGTCGGAGTCGATGGGGACGCAGGTCAAGGAGACGCTGACGTTCCTCGACGACGACATCGCACGATTCATGGAAGAGGCCGCCGCGCGTCGCGGCCGAGCCGATCCGATGCCGAGCCACGATGCCGGCTACTACGAGACAGCGTTCCGCGTCCTCGGTCGCTACATGGACGACCAGAAGCCGCGGGACGTGTTCTTCTTCGAGCAGGACGGCGCCTTCGTCGTCCGGCTCCTGCTGTCGGGTCAGGCCGGCAGCGGCCACCAGCTCGCGGAGTTCACCCGCGAGGACATCGCGCAGATGGTCGCCCGGGGCCCGTCGCTCCGACATCCGGTCACGATCCCCGGAGCTAGTAGCACGACCACCAGCGCCTGACGGAGGTACCGACCATGAAGGCACTCAAGACCGTGGCCGTCGCCCTCGGCATCACGCTTGCCGCGTTGATCGTGATCCCGCTCGCCGTGCTCGCCGGGCTGTTCGTCTGGCTGAAGCTGACCGAAGAGGACGACGAAGAGCTGCTCGAGCTCGATCGCGACGCCGTCTGAACCTCGGCGGCGTCTGATCGATCCCGACTCGACCACCGCGACCCCGACGCCCGCCCGACCGGCGGGCGTCAGACTGTCCACCGACCGACGACTCGCCGAGGCCGCCGTCCTCGGTGTGATGGTCATCTGGGCGGCGAACTTCATCGTCGTCAAGGAGGCCATCAGCGACTTCCCGCCGGTGGCGTTCACGATGCTCCGGTACGGGCTCGCGTCGGTCGCGCTCATCGCGATCCTACGCTGGTATGAAGGCGCCATCCGGTTGCCGCACCCGGACACCCTCCGGATGCTCGCGCTGGGAGGCCTGGGCTTCGGGCTGTACCAGATCCTGTGGACGACCGGCCTCCAGTCGATCCCGGCCGGCGACAGCGCGCTGATCATCGCCTCGACGCCCGTGCTGGTCGCGGTCCTGGCCGTCGTCGCCGGCTCGGACACGCTGACCCCGATGAAGTTCGCCGGTGCCGCCCTGTCGTTCCTCGGCGTCGTCGTCGTCATCGGGGCGGGGGTCGGGATCTCGCTCAGCGGTTCGTTCGTCGGCAGCGCGCTCACGTTGCTCGCGGCGATGTGCTGGGCGTCCTACACGGCGTTCGCGGCGCCGGTGCTTCGCCGTCAGACGCCGCTCGTCCTCACGACGTGGGCGACGATCGGCGGCACGATCGTGATGACCCCTGTCGGCATCGCCGAGCTGCTTGCGCCCGGCGCGATCCAGCCCGATCTCGAGGTCCTGCCGCTGGCACTGGCAGTGGCGTACTCGGGGATCCTCGCGGCGGCCTTCTCGAACATCATCGTGTTCAACGGCGTCCGGCTCCTCGGCCCGACCCGCGTGATCACGCTGCAGTCGTTCGTCCCGGCGATGGCGGTCGTGATGGCCTACTTCTTCCTCGGCGAGCCGATCCGGCCGGCGCAGGTGGTCGGCGGATTGATCATCGTCCTGGGCGTGGCGCTGACGAGATGGGCGTCGATGCGGCCGGCGGCCGCCTCGTGACGGGCGGTCTCCAGCGGCGCGAGCCGACCGATATCAGGCCTTCGGTGCCGCCGCTGCGGGACGGGGAACTGCCGCTCTCCATCCTCATCGACTACGACGGTACGATCTCGCTGACCGACGTCACCGATGTGGTCATGGCCGAGCATCTACCGGGGAACTGGGAGGAATCGGCCGCCCTCTACGACGCCGGCAAGATCGGGTCGCGGAGCCAGATGGTGTGGGAGCTCGAGGAGTTCGACACCGAGTCCGAGCTGCTGTTCGCGACCGCGGCCGCGCAGCCCCACGACCCAGGATTCGTGCCGTTCATCCGGCGTGCACACGCCGCCTCGATCCCGATCGAGGTCGTGTCGGACGGTTTCGGCTTCTTCATCCGGCCTGCTTTGGAGCGGCTCGGGGTGGGGGAGCTCACCGTCGTCACATCACGGACGGTCTTCGCAGGTCGATCGGCGTCGATCGAGTTCCCGAACGGCCATCCCCGTTGCCTGGTATGCGGCACTTGCAAGCGTGAGCGGGTGTTCGCGCACCGCGCGGCGGGTCGGCAAGTGATGTACATCGGCGATGGCGAGAGCGATCGATACGCGGCGGGTTACTCGGACATCGTGTTCGCGAAACGATCGCTCGAGCGGATCTGCATCGAGGCCGGCTGGCCGTTCCATCGCTGGACGACGTTCAGCGAGGTCGACACGTGGCTCGCGGCGCTGATCGCGTCGTTCCAGGAGGACGGGTCCGTCGTGGCGCCGGTGCCGACGGGAGCGCCGACACCGCGCGGGTTCTTCTGTGGCCCAGAGGCATGGGGCGAGGGCCTCGCCGACCCGCCCGACGGCACGTGGCCGCCGAACTACGTCGCCGGGTGAGGGGTCGCGCGCGGGTTGGGGGCGCGCTCGGAACATCTCATGTGACGACTGACGAAGGAAGGTGCCTGGATACGCCCTCCAGCCGACATCCGTTACGCGCCACGTTCCAACCGGCGGCGGAGAGGGTCGTCCCGGCGATACAGCCATCAGTCGTAACAAGTGAAGTGACACCCGCGATCTGCAGGGCTTCACCTGGGCGCGGCGATCACACGACAACCAGATGGGACACTTCGCGGGCCCAGTGCATCAACCAGATGTGACCGAGATCGCGACCGAGCCAGCGACCCTCGACGGGACCGTCCAACGGGCGGCCCGCGGCGATGAGGCCGCGTTCGCGAACCTCATCTCGGAGCATCACGCCTCGATGTCCCGCGTCGCATTCGTGATCTGTGGTGATGCCGAGACGACGCGCGACGCGGTGCAGTCGGCCTGGGCGATCGCGTGGGCCCGGATCGGGTCGGTCCGCGATCCATCGCAGATCCGTGCCTGGCTGGTCGCGGTCGCGGCCAATGAAGCTCGCCAAGCGGTCCGTCGCCGGCGCCGGATCCACATCGCCGATATCGCCGACGCCAACGCTCTCGTGGGTGACGACGATCCCGCCGACCGGATCTCCGTCGTCGACTTGCGGCGGGTCCTCCGGGGTCTGACCGCGGACGAGCGGACCCTCCTCGCGCTTCGCTACGTCGCTGGTCTCGACTCGACCGAGATCGCGGCCCAGCTCGGTGGCTCCCCGTCCGGGATCCGGAGTCGCCTCGCGCGGCTGCTTGACCGACTACGCATCGACCTCGACCACGACGGAGCCTGGCGATGAGCGACCGACCGACCTTCGAGACGCAGCTCCGGATCGCGCTTTCCACATACGTCGCCGACGCGCCGGTCGCCGTCGACCCGGTCGCGATGACGACCTTCGCATCGCGCGCGCACGTCCCGTCGACGTCATGGAGGTTCCGCAGGGGCTCGCTCCTGCCGATCCTCGTCGGCCTGCTTGTCGTGGCGGTCGTGGGGGCAGCGGTCGCGCTCGTCGCCAGTCGGCTCGATCAACGGACGCCGCCACGGACCTACATCGACGAAGTGGTGTCGGCGCCCGACCTATCCCAAGAGATGACCCGCCCGGTCCTTGTGGCCCTCGCCGATGGGCGCGTCCTCGTCATCGGCGCCGGATCCGACGGCGACGGCCGACCGACGACCGCGCTCGTGTACGACCCGATGGCGGGGTCTTCCGCATCTGCCGGGCCATTCGCATCGCCGGCAGACCCAGAGGAGATCAGCGCTGCCGTTCGGTTGATGGACGGACGCGTCTTCGTCACCGGCAACGGCGCGCCACAGATCTTCGATCCGCGGACGCTGCAGTTCACCGCCGTCGGACCGATGGTCGCCGAGCGAACCGATCCGGCGCTGGCGCTGCTCCACGATGGGCGCGTCCTGATCGCCAGCGGTCTGGACTCGAATCGAGAGTGGCTTCTCTCGGCGGAGTTGTTCGACCCCGCAACGCATGCGTTCTCGGCCACGGGGTCCATGGCGACGGTCGGTCCGGCGTACCCCTGGGAAGCCATCGCGACCCTACCGGATGGCCGCGTCTTCATGGCGGAAAATGGCGCCACGGTCTACGACCCGACGACGGGCACGTTCAGCGCCGCCGGCCGGAACGATGTCTTCGGCGCCTCGACGGCGATGGTCACCCAGGATGGGCGGGTCGTCGTTGTGGGGAAATCGGGGATCGGCACGAGGACGGGGCACGCGGCGATCTGGGAACCGGCCTCTGGGACGTTCACCGAGGCCCTCACGACGGCACCCGGATATGTGATCGACAGGGCGACGCTGCTCGACGACGGCCGGATACTCGTGATGGGTGGCGACTCAGGTCTGCGCTGGGCCGGCGTCTACGATCTGAAGACGAGCGAGACCAAGAAGATCACCCCGCCCAAGGCCTGGTGGCCGAGCGTGGCAAAGCTCACCGATGGGCGCGTCATGTTCGTTGGCGGCGTGAACGACTGGAAACTCCGCCTGTGCCCAGAGTATGGATGCGTGTCGTCCCCGGCGGTCAAGACGGTAGAGATCTTCGAATGAAAGCGCGGCGATCGGTCGCGGCGCGCGTTGACTGGTCGGGAGGCGGATCGATGCGCAGGTTGGCGGTGTTCGTCGGCGCAGCCTTGGTCTTCGCGGGGTGCGCAGGGTCCGCGCCGCCAGCGGGGACACCATCCACGACTGCGATGACCGCCTCCGCTAGCTCGAGCGCGAGCGCTGGGCCCTCCGTCGCCGCGGACGCCTGGAACCAGGATCTCGATCAGCTCGACCGGGAAGTCCGCGCGTTCCATCCGAACCCGTTCACGATCAGCCCGGAATCGGCGTGGGTCGCACAGCTCGCCAAGATCCGCTCGACGATCGCCACGGCGTCCGAGGACGAGCAGCTCGTCCAGCTCGCGAGCCTCGTCGGGCTGCTCGACACACACTCGGGGGTCGGGCCCCCGACACCGCTGCAGGCGTACGAGCTCCTGGTCTATCCATTCAGCGACGGCTGGTTTGTGATCCGGGCGAAGGACCCGTCGCTCGTCGGGGACCGCCTGGTATCGATCGGCGGCAAGGACGTCGCCGACATCGAGGCGGCCTTGCGTCCGCTCGTCCCAGCCGACAACGAGAGCGGCGAGCTCGACGGTCTCCAGGGGCTGTTCTCGTACGCCGCATTCCTGCACGGCGCCGGGATCGTCGGCGACCGAGCCAAGCCCGGGTACGCGCTTGAGCGATCGAACGGCGAGGCGGTCACCGTCGACCCGTCCGCCGTCGACGTCAGCGCTTGGGAAGACGAGCTCGGTATCGTCGGTGACCTCGTCGGCGACGCCCCGACGGCCGTCGCGCGTCGTACGGAACCCGTGTGGACGCAGTCGGACAAGAAGCGGAAGACGTTCCTGATCTCCTACAACGACTACACGGAGGACGATCTGCAGCCGGCGATCGAAAAGATGCGCGCCGCCTTGGACGACAAGTCCGCTGACCGGGTGGTCCTCGACATGCGTTACCTGCGTGGAGGCAACGGGAGCCTGGCGGATCCGCTCATCAGCGCCCTGACCGGCGATCCCCGGATCAGTCGCAAGGGCGGTCTTGTCGTGCTGATCGGACGCGAGAACGTCTCGGCCGGTACGGTCGTGGCGGGGGCGATCGACCGGGGCACCGACGCCGTCTTCGTCGGCGAGGAGACGCCCGCTCGAGCCGACAACTTCCTGTGTGAATGCCGCGACATCACCCTCGCGAACTCGGGCTATGTGGTCACGGTCCCCACGGTCACGTTGCGCAACGGGGACCCGCGTGACTCGATCCCGCCAGACGTCCCGATGAAGCTGGCATCTGCGGATTTCTTTGCCGGAAAGGACCCCGTGCTGGACGCGGTGCTCGACGACCGCCTGCCGTAACCGAAGGATCGCCGCGTCGATTCGCATCCGGGGCCGGTTTTCGATAGCATCAGAAAAACCCCGGAGGAACCAGAACCCATGTCGAAGTATGTCTTCGTGACTGGCGGAGTCGCGAGCAGTCTCGGCAAAGGGATCACGGCCGCAAGCATCGGGCGGATCCTGAAGGCACGAGGCCTGCGGGTGAGCATCCTCAAGCTCGACCCGTACATCAACGTCGATCCCGGGACGATGTCGCCGTACCAGCACGGCGAGGTGTTCGTCACCGACGACGGCGCCGAGACCGACCTCGACCTCGGTCACTACGAGCGCTTCATCGACGCCAACCTCAGCCAGCTGAGCAACGTCACCACCGGCCGGATCTACCAGGCGGTCATCGCCAAGGAGCGCCGCGGCGACTATCTCGGCGGCACCGTCCAGGTCATCCCGCACATCACCAACGAGATCAAAGAGCGTATCGGTCGGGTCGCTCGCGACGGAGATCCGGATGTCGTGATCGTCGAGGTCGGCGGGACTGTCGGCGACATCGAGTCGCTGCCGTTCCTCGAGGCGATCCGCCAGATGCGCAAGGACGTCGGGCGGGCCAACGTCCTGTACGTCCACGTGACGCTGCTGCCGGAGCTCGCCGCGACCGGTGAGCTCAAGACCAAGCCGACCCAGCACTCGGTCAAGGAGCTGCGCGGCATCGGCATCCAGCCCGACGTGATCGTGCTCCGCTCGGATCGGCCTGTGAGCGACGAGATCCGCGAGAAGATCGCGCTCTTCACCGACGTCGCGTCCGAGGCCGTCATCCCGGCCGAGACGGCTGACTCGATCTACGAAGTCCCATTGATGTTCGAGGAGGCGGGCCTTGGTCGTCTGATCATCCGCGACCTCGGGCTTGGCGATCCCGAGGCGGAGCCCGACCTCGACGGTTGGCGCTCGCTCGTCGAGCGCATCAAGGCACCGAAGCCGACGCTCGAGATCGGCCTCGTCGGCAAGTACATCGAACTGCCCGATGCCTACCTGTCGGTCACGGAAGCCTTGAAACACGCGGCGTGGGTGCACGGCGTCGACGCGAAGGTCCGCTGGGTCGACTCGGAGACGCTGAGCAAGGAGAACCTGCACCAGGCACTCGATGGCGTCGCCGGCATCCTCGTCCCGGGTGGCTTCGGCCACCGCGGCATCGAGGGCAAGGTGCTCGCGGCCCATTACGCGCGCGACCACAAGGTGCCGTACCTCGGCCTGTGCCTGGGTCTCCAGTGCGCGGTCATCGAGTTCGCCCGTGGGGTGATCGGGACGAAGGACGCGAACTCGACCGAGTTCGACATGTTCACCGAGAACCCGGTCATCGACTTCATGCCCGACCAGCGCGACATGGAGGACAAGGGCGGGACGATGCGGCTCGGGCTCTACCCGGCCCGCCTGACGCCTGGCTCGAAGGCCGCGGCCGTGTACGGCCAGGAAGTCATCTACGAGCGGCACCGCCACCGCTTCGAAGTGAACAACCGGTATCGCCAGACGCTCGAGGGCGCCGGGATGCTGCTCTCCGGCCAGTCGCCCGACGGCCGGCTCGTCGAGATCGTCGAGCTCAAGGACCATCCGTGGTTCGTGGCGAGCCAGTTCCACCCGGAGTTCAAGTCACGGCCGGAGCGCCCACACCCGCTGTTCGACGGCTTCGTCGCCGCATCGATCGCGGTCGCCGATGGCCGCGAACCCGTGCTCGAGGCTCGCCCCGAGCCGGTCGCCGTGCCGGTGCGCCCCGAGACACCAGCGGAGACGCCCACTCCGGCGTGACCTCCGGGAGTCCGTCCGCGACGCTCCGATGGTGAGGCCAAAGCTCCGCGGTTGCGATCGACCGGACCTCCTCGCGTTCGAGGAGGTCCGTCGCCGTCTCGGGCTCGGGACACGCCTCCCGGTCGGTCGTCGCGAGGTCGCGGTGGCCGACATCATCGGTTCGGTCGGGCGGGTCGAGGACTTTGACGGCTGCTTCCGTGCCCGCGGCGCGAAGCTCCGCACGGCGATCGCCGAGCGTGCTGCCAACCCCGGCGTCATCGACATGCCGATCTCCCTCCTGCAGGTCGATCACGGCTATTTCGTCGAGGACGGCCACAAGCGCCTGTCGATGTCGATCGCGGCGGGCCGGAGGTTCGTCGAGGCGGACGTCGATCGATTCCAGACGGACCTTCATCTGGCGCCCGGAACGACGATGGCCTCGATCCGCGCGACCGCGCAGGAGCGTCGCTTCCGTCGCGTGACCGGTCTCGACAAAGCGCTGCCCCGCCGTCGGTTCGCCCTGTCGGATCCGGCGGGCTACCTGGAGCTCCAGGAGTCGGTCAAGGCGCACACGCTCGACTACTCGCGTTCGATCGACCGGCTCGTGTTGCCCGAGGAGGGTGCGCGCCACTGGTACGACACGGTCTTTGCGCCGATCCTCGAGATCCTCGAGGCGAACGGGGCGCTGCGGCTGCTCGAGACGATGACCGACGCGGACCGCTTCCTCCTGTTCCGGCGTGGACTCGACGGCCCGATGGATCGCGACTGGCGCATCCCTGCCTGGGCGATCGAAGGCGGGCTTGCCAATGTGCGGGGGCGGCGAAGCGGCGTGCGCGGTCGGATCGGCACCCTGACCCGCGGCGGTGAGCGTCCGCCTAAGCTGCTCCAGCCGGAGTCCGGCGACTGAGTATTTGCTAAGGCGATCGATACGCGTCCGAGGTGCCGTCAACCAGCCCCGAGCTGGCGGCGCCGACAAGGTGAACCGACTCAGATAAGCGACGGTCCCGATGCGAGCACGACCGCCGCCAAAGCGCCAGCAACGATTGCCAGGAGGAGGCAGAGCGCTAGAGCGATAGCGACGATCGGCCGAGGCAGCGAGTTCGCTTCCGGCACGTCGAGATCGGGCTCGTCCTGGGGATCCACGTGATATTCGTCGGGTGGTAGAGGGGCGAGCCAAGGCCGAGCCGCGCTGCCGGGCGAGAGGCTCGCGCGTCTTCCATTGGGAGGCGCTGGTTCCGGATTGCCAGATGCGATGGACATGAGGACAAGCGCTGTCAGCGTGACAGCGGATACGACGATTGCTGCCAACGCGAGCCTACCGAGCCTCGCGAGCATCCATCGAGGGTAGGACGCGTCGCATCACACGACAAGGCGCGATCCTCATTACAGATCGCCAGAATCGCTCGGAGACCGAGGTCGACGGCCATCCCCGTTGAGCCTGGACCCACCCCACTGTGCCACTATGCCTAGACTCCAGAGGCATCGTGAGATCGGCCCATCAGATCGCGAATTTAGGACGCAGTATGGCTAGCACGCCGTCGCGCCACCGGGCACAATGACGCTCCTTCGGCAATTCAGCGTTGCGGATGAGGTGGTCCCGATCAGCGAAGGCGCTGAAACTCGATGCCCACGGTGCGACAAAGAGCGGACCGGTTGGTTTCGCTACTGCCGGGTATGTGGCCACGACTTCGAGGCGAAGTTGCGAGAGGCCGTGAACGAACCAATCGCGGAACGTGCAGCGGCTCTGCCGGTCTTCGCGGCTCCGAACGTCGGTGCACCCGGCGATGTAGGGGATCCGCGTGTCCTGGATGTTGCAGGG
>Ga0111538_10012699_pt1 | contig 11130 bp, 12 predicted proteins | sample SoiMethybrSBSTD1_FD_79669 | JGI IMG/M metagenome (GOLD analysis project Ga0111538, IMG submission 79669) | Bulk soil microbial communities from a Populus tree surrounding site in Tennessee, USA - Soil MetaG P. TD hybrid SBSTD1 (version 2)... | ecosystem: Environmental > Terrestrial > Soil >... | reverse complement strand
TCTCGATCTTCCACACCTGCCTCTTGGACCACCGTTCCGGAAATGAAGGCCGAAAAGTCGAACACTTGGGAGTAGTTTAGGAGAAGCGCGACGTTGCCAAAGTGGAGATGCGCTGCGTCAGTGCAGGTGGACTGCCGCGCATAGCCGAATTCGTTCTCGTGAAATACCCGTTGCATGCTTGCTTATTATTTAGATGAATTATAAATACATGCAATGATGCCTTAGGAGGGTGGAAATGCAATAATTATTTAGAATATTTCTAAATAATACCCAATGCAGGTTATCCAGGTAGCTCTAGATTGGTATTTCGCCTCGCTTCACGAAGACAAAAAAATTAGGTCACTATGGCTTCCGAAGGGTGGCCATTTCTTTGCGCCATGGTGCCTGGATAGTTACCTGCGGAATAATGTCCTCAATCGTTTTGGAGAATGTTTGACTTAGTGGCTATTAGCCGCAAGGGCATGGTATTTGGGAAATTTTTAGCAGCAGAAAATTATTCTGCCTTATTAATTTCCAAAACAAAAATCCTCATGAAAGTCGAAAAGAAGACTCAGAAGAGATCCACTCGGAGAATTCCGAAGGGATATCACTCGGTAACGCCATTTTTGATGGTGAATGATGCGCGCGGGCTCATAGAATTTATGAAGAAAGCATTGAACGGCGAGGCAACTTCTGTGATGAAAATGGATGATGGCAAGATCATGCACGCAACGGTTCAGATAGGGGACTCCATCATTATGGTTGCGGATTTAATGCCTGGCATGAATGAAGTAATGCCAGCTTGCCTTTATCTCTACGTCGATGACGTGGACGCAAGTTACAAACAAGCGATAAATGCCAAAGGTATTTCGCTTCGTGAACCAACTGACGAATTTTATGGCGATCGTTCTGCTGGTATTAGAGATGAGTGGAATAACCAGTGGTGGTTTGCGACCCACATAGAAGACGTAAGTGATGAAGAGATGGAACGCCGCAAAGAAAAGTTTCTGCATGAAGGCAGGCAGAATTAGTGGGAAATAGGGAGAGAAGGAGATAAGGAGATAAGGAGATAAGGAGATAAGGAGATAGGGAAAATAGTTTATCTCCTTACCTCCCTATTACCTTATCTCAAAATATTAATTCAATACTTTAAATCCAGGAAATGGATTTTGACCTTCAGCAAGGACTGACATCGGAAGAAAATCAGCTATCAATGTCATCTTTTCCCAGATATCCGACACTGCCGGATGTTGGTGCGCTGCATGTATCGCATTGAGCGAAGTCCACTCAAAAACTTCAATGATTGTTCCGTCTTTAGATTGTGCAATGTAATTGCTTCTTTTTGTAGCGAGCTCCAACTCATGCAGAATAGGTATATGCTTCTTTACCAATTCAAGAAGCTCTTTTTCTTTTCCTTCCTTTGGCTTATAAGTTGCAAAAGCCAATACCGTTCCCTCCGTGTTAACCTTCTTTTCCATTTGTTAAATTTATTATTGTGAATCCTTAAACCAATTGAGCCATTTATTGACAATTGATGTCAGATACGTATCATTCACAGAGTAATATTGTTCTCTGCTCACTTTATCTGATGAAATAAGTCCCGCATCTTCCAACTGCTGCAAATGCCGCGTGATCGTTGGCCATGCATACGAAAACCTCTTTACAATGTCGCCTGCAGTCATAGTCCCACCCCGCGATTTTAAAACTGTAAGGATCGTTCTCCGAGATTCATGAGCCAGGGCCTTGAAGACACGGTCTAGGTCCTCCAGTTCTTTCTCACCACGGGTTTTTGCACCTGCCAATTGCCTGTTAATTTTAACTACGACGCAAAAGTAATTTATTTAGCATAATTGCTAAATAAATTGGAAGCATTTTTTTTCGTTAAGGAAAGGCGTTCAGTCGAAGAATTGAATGAGGTTTTCGTCCGGATCTTTGATGATGAAGTTCCTTTTTCCAGAGATTTTGTCTTGCCAGACTTGTGGGACTTCAATATTGAGCTGCGCCAACCTCTTGAGGCAGTCATCTATATTTTTAACCTTAAATCCTAACTTGAAATGACCCTGGATCTGTGTCCCGTCGGGTTTGCCGGCAAGCAGCTCATCACGTGTTAACGACCCTCGCAGTTCAATTAGCTCGAGAAGCAGGTTTTCTGACTCCATGATGGCAACCTTGTACCCATTCTTGTCGTCGTTTGACTCCGTTTTAGTTGTGAGCCCAAAAACAGATTTGTACCAGTCGACAGATACACGGATGTCTTTTACAATAACCGCTGAAAAATTTGGTTCATATTCAAAAGCACCTTGAGAAAAACATTGAACAGAAATGCAGGACGCAATAAAAACAAAAACTGATTTCATGACTTGAAGGGATTGTATTCCGTATCTAAGAAGATGAAAAGATGGAACACATGCTTCGGTTCCGGCAGGGCAGGAGAGATAGATTTTTAACGATCCGCCTCCAGAGCCTTGATACATTTGGTGAGGTTCGTTTTGTCTTTCAAAACACCGCCAAAAAGATCACCGACTTTATCAAGTCTTTTGTGAATGGTTTTGATGGTAAAGGCTTTTGGATCGAGATCATGTGTTAACTCTTTCCATGTTATAGGAGTGGATACGGTCGCACCCGGAACTGGCCTTACACTATAAACCGATGAAAGTGTTTGTCCCTTGCTGTTCTGAAGGTAGTCAACATAAATCCTGCCTTTGCGCTTTTCTAACGATCTCTCTATTGTTGCTAACTCCGGAATTTGTTCAGCAGTAAGTGCAGCGACGAGTTCGGCAAATTGGCGAGCCTGCTCATAAGTGTATGCCGCATTTAGGGGTACGTATATGTGGATTCCCGTTGCCCCTGAAGTTTTACAATAACAAGTTGCGCCGGCCTTGTCAAGCACGTCCTTGATAACAATAGCGACATCAACGACTTCCTTGAATGTATTATTTTCTGATGGATCAATGTCCATGATCAGGTAATCTGGATGATCAGGGTTTTTGATACGCGAGTTCCACGGGTTCAACTCGATACATCCGAGATTGGCGAGATACAACAATGTTGCCTTATTGTTACAGATAATATAGTCGACGATCTTTTTCGTGCTGTCTGCCCGGATCTCGACGTGGTTGACCCAGGAAGGTGCAGCAGTACCGGCATCTTTGTGGAAAAATCCCTTGTCAGTAATTCCGTTAGGGTTACGCTTCAACGATTGGGGACGATCCTTTAAATGGGGTAGGATGTACGACGATACCGTGTTGTAGTAATCAATCACATCACCTTTCGTATAACCTTCCTCTGGCCAGAATATTTTCTGTGTATTGGTGACTGGAACGTTGTGGCCGTTAGCCTTTATTGTTATGCCTTTTTCCTTAACGTTTTTGCCAGCCGGTGTTTTCCTTGCCACCTTTTGCGCCGGCTTTTTTTTCGTTGCAGTCTTCATATGACTTTCAAGCTGATCAACTTCCTTTGCCTTTTTATCAATTCGCAAACCCATAAATACCGGGTGACGCAATATTCCATCGTGCGTCAACTCGCTGTATCTCACGTTACACACAAGCACGGGCTTTACCCAGGTAACTGCCGAGTTAAGAGGTACCTTTGATTCGAAGGGCGAAGAATCGGTAACGTAAGGCTGGAGCCGTTCATACACTTCCTTTAAGATTTTTTCGGTATATCCGGTTCCCGTATGACCTATATATTTCAATTTTCCTTTATCATAAATTCCCAAAACAAGTGAGCCAAAATACTTTCGGCTTGCTCGTGGTGCTGTATACCCCGCGATAATGGCTTCCTGTGTAATATGGTTCTTTACCTTGAGCCAGTTCGTTGTACGGCGTCCAACTTCATATTGGCTGTCCGCGCGTTTGGCCATGATACCTTCCAGGTCAAGTTTTTTCGATTCATTATAGAATTTGATTCCGTCGGCGACAATATGTTCTGAGTACTTTAGAATGTTACTCTTGGGAATCAGTTTCTCAAGAATCTTTTTTCTATCGACCAGTGGCCTATCAGTAATGTCCTCACCGGCATAAGAAAGGCAGTCAAATATGTAGTAATGGATCGGAAAATCCCGATTCATTCCAAATTGTTGTAATTTCTGAAAACTGGGCCTACCATTCTCGTCAAGTACAACTACTTCACCATCGATCACGCAATCCTTTTTTATCTTTTTCAATTCGGCGGCTACCTCCGGATAAAGCTCCTTAAAAGAAAGTCCATTACGTGAATAGAACTTTAGCTCCTTTCTTTTGACTTCAGTTATCGCGCGATAGCCATCCCATTTTACTTCAAAAATCCAATCGGGATTGTCAAATGGTTCGTCCGCCAACGTGGCTAGCGTTGGTTTGATAAAGTTTTTCACCTTGTTTTCCCTGGCCCGTGGCGATCGGACAGAAGGAATCTCCGCTTGTACTTTCTTTGCAGGCGAGGGTTTTCCATTTGAGGCGAACTCGTCACGGTGTTTGATAAGTAGCCAGTTTTTATCCTTGCCGTCTTTCAGTCTTACCAACGCGAAGGATCCTTTGAGTTTTTTTCCGTGTAATCTGATCTTCAACGAACCTGACTGAAGACCCTTCCGTAGCATAGCGGTAGGGTTACCATTTGTGTCTTCATCAGGCGTGTATGTTCCATTGTCCCATATCTCCACAGTTCCTGCGCCGTAGTTTCCTTTTGGGATCACACCTTCGAATTTTCCGTATGAGAGGGGGTGATCCTCAACCTGCACTGCTAATCTTTTGTCAGTAGGATTCAAGGATGGACCTTTCGGGATTGCCCAGCTCTTTAATACTCCATCCAATTCCAGCCTGAAATCGTAGTGCAAGTGTGAAGCATCATGACGTTGAACTACAAACGTCAAATTTCTCCTTGTAGCAACAGTCCTTGTGCTCTTTTGTTTTTTGCCGCTGGGCTCGGGAGTTTTTTTGAAGTTTCTTTTACTGATATATTTTTTGAGCGCCATTATGATGCTTTTTTGAGACTTGCCTTAAGCTGTGCCATCAAATCATCGGTTTTTCTGTGCGTAACTTTCAACACAGGACGTTCGATCTTGCGGCCCTTCGCTTTCGCCTTTATTACCTTCATCAGCTCTGCTGAGTAAGTGTCTTTGAATTTTTCAATGTCAAATGGAGCCGTCAATTGATCGATCAGCGTAAGTGCCATTTTCATCTCAGCAGCCGTTGGTTTTCCTTTTTTAGGTACGCTAAGTTCAGACGAGCTGCGGATCTCTTCAGCAAACCTTATGCGGTTAAGTAAAAGGATATTTTCATGCGGCTTGATAAGGCAAAGATGTTCTTTGCTGCGAAGCACAAAACTTCCGAGACCCGCCTTTCCGCTTTTTTCGAGTGCATCGTGGAGGAGCCTGTATGGTTTTTCCCCTGCTTTATCTGGTTCAAGAAAATACGGCGTTTCGTAGTAGATACTATCAACTTCACTTGCATTCACAAAAGCAGTAATGTTTATCACTTTGCTTTTTTCTGGATTTGCGGATTCAAAATCTTTCTCATCCAGCACGACATAATCTCCCTGCAGTTTGTACGCTTTCACAATATTTTTCCAGGTGACTTCCTTTCCCGTAGTCTCGTTTATTCGCTGAAACCTGATCTTTGAATGGTCTTTTTTATCCAACATGTCAAGATCCAGGGTGCTTTCCTGGGAAGCGCTATAAACTTTTACCGGAATATTTACCAGTCCGAATCCAATTGCTCCTGTCCAAATTGCTCTCATGGCACACAGAATTTTTTGTGATAGAATATTTTATTCATTCATAATCAACCAAAAAATCATTCCATTCATCGTGGTACGATATTACTTCTATCACTATTGCAATGGGGCTTTACTTAATCCATGTTCAAACGGTTTTTTGCACCTCGAAACCGCCACACATGCATGATATGAAGTAATTCACCTCATTGCATATGAGCCTTGACGACCTTTATCATTGTAGGGTTTTTTCCACATAATTCCTGTAAATGAGAAGAGTATTCCCAATAAACAAAAGTGAAATGAAAAAGTGGCTGAAGATACTTATTGGTGTATTGATCTTTCTCGGGATAGTTCGCCTGATACTTCCCTATGTCGTTCTCCGTTACGCGAATAAGAGCCTTGCCGAGATGGACGGATATTACGGCCATGTTGAGGATATTGATATTGCATTGATCCGCGGTGCTTATCAGCTTGATAGCATATATATAAATAAAGTAGACAGTGTAACAAATAAGCAAACACCATTCTTTTCCGCGGCGGAAGTTGACCTTTCAATTGAGTGGAAAGCGTTGTTTAAAGGATCGCTCGTGGGAGAGTTTGTGTTTGAAAGACCACGAATTGACTTCACAAAGGACAAAGTTGAACCAAAGGATGTTCGCGATGATTCAACATCTTTTAAAAATTTAAAAGAGGATTTTATGCCATTGCAGGTTAACCGGTGTGAGATCAATGATGGTGAGATCAGGTACAGGGATGAGTTCTCAAAACCCAAGGTCGATATCAAGCTAACGCAACTCTATGCGACCGCATTGAATCTGAGAAACAGTTACGATTCGTCGGCACTACTCCCGGCAACGATAACAGCAAATGCAAAAATATACGAGGGTAACCTTGATTTTAGCATGAAATTAAATCCACTTGCGGAAGAACCCACATTTGACATGAATGCGGACTTAAGAAACACGAACCTTGTGTTGTTGAATGAATTTTTCCAGGCATATGCGAAGGTAGACGTAAACAAAGGCCACTTCGGGATGTACACCGAAGTCGCGGCGAAGGAAGGAGCGTTTAAGGGTTATGTGAAGCCTGTTATTAAGGACCTGGACGTATTGGGCAAAGAGGATAGAGATGATAATATATTTAGAAAGATGTGGGAAGCGATAGCAGGATTTGCAGGAGAAGTTTTTGAGAACCAACCGAAGGATCAGGTGGCGACCAAGATTCCATTTGAGGGCCGGTTAGATAATCCGAAAGCCGATGTGTGGGAAACCGTGATAAATGTTTTGGAAAACGCATTCATCAGGGCAATCCAACCATCGATCGATCACGAGATCAATCTTGCATCCGTTGATACCAAGAAGGAAGAAAAGAAGAACTTCTTTGAAAAGATCTTTGGCTCCAAAGACGAGAAAAAGAAGGATAAAGAAGAAAAAGAAAAGGAAGAGGAAGCTAAAAAAGGGAGCGATAAAAAGGATCGCAAGAAATCCTAGGGTGGATTTAAAGGTATAGGGTATACGGTATAGGGTATAGAGGCTGTTTGGTACGACGAGTTTTCTACTCTAGACATTTACCGTCTACCTCTATACCTCGCCTTATACTTATACCTTATACCCTATACCCTATACCCTATACCTCTATACCCCTCCAGGGACCTACGCTTTAACAGCATTAACAAGTTCAAGATTAGTGTATTCAAGATCCTGTGACGCAGGTCCGTTCAACAGCTTTCCATCCATAGAGTAACGTGCTCCATGACAGGGGCAATCCCACGATTTTTCCGTTAGATTCCACGACACAGTACATTTCATGTGGGTACAAGACGCATTTACGGCGTGTAGCGCCCCGTTAGGACCTTTAGATATGCCGATGGACTGACCCTCTATCTTGAATATTTTTCCTTCTCCTGGAGCCAGTTCGGCAAATTCACGTGCCTCAGGTGTTGAAAATATCTTTCCGGCGATTTGTTTGAATACGTCGATGTTGTGTTCGGCAAAGTTTTTAAAAGCTGCTACCGGCTTTATTCGTGATGGAGAAAACAGATCTGCGAGGTCACTCCTCAACTCGAGCACTATGTTCTTAAGGACTTGAGCGGCGATGGTGCCATATGTCATGCCATTTCCACCAAAACCTGTAGCGACAAGGATTTTTTTGCCCTGTCCTGGGAAATGACCGATGTAGGGCAGTCCATCTGCCGGCTCATAGTATTGTGACGACCACCGGTTTTTTACGGTTTCGACGTCGAAGTAAGTTCTTATATGGCTTTCAAGCGTCAAAAATGGCGCCTCAGTGTTAGGTTCATGTCCTGTTTTGTGATCCTTTCCACCAACGATCAGATAATTGATCCCATCAATTTTTTGCGTCCTATAATAATGGTATGGATCATACATATCGTACGCGAGGTTCATCGGGTAACTACCAGAAGCTAAACGTATAGCCATAGCGTAACTTCGATAGGGTACGCAGCGGAGATGCAGAATATTTATCTTTGGAGGGATGTGCGTGGCGTAAATCGCGTACGAAGCCTGGAACGTTCCTTTTTCAGATTCTATAAGCACCGTTCCGTCCTCTTCTTTAACATCCGTTACACGGCAGGTATCCAGGATTACGCCATCGTTATTCTCAAACGCTTCCGCCAATCCAAAGACATATCGAACCGGATGAAATTTTCCCTGTCCGGGAATAGCAATGGCTTTAGTAAACTGAATCGGTACAGGGATGTCATTTACGTACTTCACGGGCAGCGTAACATCCTTGCAAGCGCCATAGATGTCCCTCAATTCTTTTGTTTGTTTTTCGTCTTGCGCAAATAAGAATGCCTGGCTTTGTGAAAACTCACACTTGATGTCATATTTCTCAATAATATCTCTGATAAATGCGAGTGCCTCAATGGTTGCTTGTGCCACAAGAGTTGCCTTCTCCTGGCCGAAATTTTTTATCAGCGTCGTGTAGGGTACATCGAGAAGCGTATTGATGTGTGCTGTTGTACCGCCCGTAGTACCAAAACAAAGCTGCTGAGCTTCGAGTATCAAACACTTTAGTCCCAACTCCTGCAAAACAAGGCCGGTTGTGATTCCGGTTATACCGCCACCCACAATAGCCACATCGAATTTTTGTTGTAGAGTAGACGCAATTCTTGGCTCATACCTCTCCGAAGTCACCTGCCACAGGCTTGTATGGATGCCGTCCCTCGCTATCATAATCTGAAATAATTTACTTACGTGGCACAAAAACCAAACCTTACTCAATTATCTACAAAAAACCCGTGAAATTAATTTGAATACGAGTCATTAATTCTACAAAAACCATTGCGATGAGGAATAGTCTACAAAGAACTGAGTTACTTGTATAGTTTCTGGCATGCTCTGCAAAAAAAAGTGCGGCGTCTGGTTTTGCCTAAGTATTCTGTGCTGAATTGAATAAGGTCACGTGGACAAACCTTTTTTGAATATGCCAGCCAGTGACGTTTTAGTGTGTTTTCCCGTCGCCATTTCAAGAATAGCCTGCTGTACTTAATGAGCTCGCTGACAAGCTCTTTCTTCTTTCGTGATGGAATTTTTCCAAGGACACTGTTTGGATGGACTTTGGCCCGGAACAGCGTTTCATTCTTTATGATATTGCCCGATCCTGCGAATATATTTTGGTCCAATAACGCATCGCATACCAATGCTGATGGTTGAATATTGAGTTTTCTCAAAGCGAGCTTCGAGTCCCACGTTTTGCTCATGATGTCCGCCCGCCAGTCGTACAAATTAGACAGTGGTTCAGTCATCAGATTTACCGCGCAAGCGTAAAAATGCAAGGAACGACCACGGGAAAAAAAGAGACTAAGTTTAGGAATCCTGTTGGGCTTGGGAGTATCAACGGCATACGATCCAAACATTAGTAAATGAATTCGGATCGTATCGTGAGGGAGGCAGATCAGGAGATGTTTGCCCCAGGACTTTAGCTCTCGGATCTTGGCGCCGGGAAGCCTTCCATACTCTACTTTTTTGGAAGTGCCAGCAGCATTGATGATTTTTTTGTCAACAAAAGGCTGCAGCACTTCTTTCAAAAGAACAATGGAAGGTCCTTCCGGCATATCGGCTAAGCGTTCTCCTTGCTTTTGCCGAATTTGCGCGCTGGTTGCTTACGCTTTTTGTCGTACTTCACCTCATGATCCTGGTCTTTATTGACGTAGTGTCTGCCTTTCGGACCGGATTTTTTTTCACTCTTTTCAACATCTGACATAGTGACGATTTTTTAGGAGAGTTGTTTTGGATGAAATGAATTACAATCGCGTTATCATCAAAAAATTTGTGCCAGCGGTAACATATTTGAAAATTTGATTTAAAATACGCAGGCCTCAACCAGCACTGGTGCATTTTTGCCACAGATGTTGAAAAAATTTTACGTGACGAGCCTGTAGATAGCCGTGGCGGTCAACGCGAAGATGACATGAGCCACAAACAGCTGAGCGAAGTATTCGGTTACTCTTATATTGGCAGGAACAGATTGTATTTTGAAAAGGATCGACCATCCAATAATCCCAGCCACCCCACTGCAACACCCTAAAATTAAGGCCGTTGAGAACGTGGGATCAAATCGTGTGCTCGACCAGATGAGATAATAGGCTAATAAAAAAATTAGCCCGACAACATAATGGATGACCCACCCAGCCATGTTTTTTTCCAGCTGATATTCCTTTAAAACCCCGAATCCGCAGAGAAGCCGATTTAATAATACTGGTTCTGTGAACTGGCGGTTCCGCAGCCGGCTTACCACAAAGCTAAAGATCGTCATTAACGTAGTTGCGGCAACCGTCCCTAGTCCTAACGCTATTAGAAGCTGTGAATCCATACTATCCAGTTTGATGTACTTTCAACATACTCACAAACTGAGCCGCATTTTTATATCCCGCGTCTTCCATGGTATTGTTGAAATAGACGTTGACATCACCCGCATCATGGGGAATTTGCTCTTGAAATTTTTGCAACGTTGATGTGTCGTAACTTGATAAGAATAACACCGGATTGCCATGCAGACGCAGATAAAAAGCAGGCGATGTGTTCATAACATAAGTATCGAGCCCGGGATAGTCGACATTGGCGAACGTAATATTGGACTGGGTCAGTGATTCTTTAGCGAGAGCGTTCCACCAAGAGCTATGTCTGAATTCAACAACACTCTGAGGATTATTCGGGACACTTGCCACGATGCGGTCTAAATTTTCTGCGCTGTACCGGAAGTTGGACGGGAATTGAAAGAGAAAATGCTGCAGCTTGTTTTCGAGGTTCTCTCGAACCAGATTCTGAAAATCGTCGATGGACTGTTTTATCGTCAGGCGTTTGACGTGCGTGATATATCGGCTCACCTTTACGGAAAAAGTAAAATCATCGGGTGTAATTTGAAAATACCGTTTCAAATCGGAAGGTCTTGGCAACTTGTAAAATGTACCGTTTAGCTCTACAGTCTTGAATATAG
>Ga0111538_10012695_pt1 | contig 11134 bp, 9 predicted proteins | sample SoiMethybrSBSTD1_FD_79669 | JGI IMG/M metagenome (GOLD analysis project Ga0111538, IMG submission 79669) | Bulk soil microbial communities from a Populus tree surrounding site in Tennessee, USA - Soil MetaG P. TD hybrid SBSTD1 (version 2)... | ecosystem: Environmental > Terrestrial > Soil > Tree... | reverse complement strand
GAGGAGCCGCCATCGCCCGACTCGCCGCCGTCGCCGGCAACGCCGCGGCCCGATGAGCCGCCGCGGCCCGATGCACCACCGCGGCCCGATGCACCGCCGCTTCCAGGCACACCGCCGCTGCCCACTTCGTTGCCGCTGCCGAACACGCCGCCGGCGCCGAACACTCCGCCAGCGCCGCCGTTGCCCGAGCTGCCCGGCGGGCCCGCGTCGCCGGTGCCCGCCGCACCGCCGGGTCCCGTTGCCGCAGGACCGGGATCGGACGAAGCGCGAGCGCACGCCACCAGACCGAGCGCCCCGACGAAAAACGATCGGGCGAGTGCCATGACTCCTCCTGAAGAGGTGACCGCTCAGGCCGAAAGACCGGAGAGCGGTCCCTTGTTGAAGCGATCGCCGCCGTAACCGAACGTCTTATCGTCGAAGCCGAACAGGTTCAGCATCGTGACGAAGAGATCGTTGGTGGTGCGGCCCGAGAAGTTCAGATGCTGGCCGGTCTTGAGCTTGCCGCCGAGGCCGCCCGCGAGCACGACCGGAATCTGCTCGGTGTTGTGCGTGCCGCCCTCACCGAACTCGCTGATCCAGAGCACCAGCGTGTTGTCGAGCAGGGACGAGCCGCCCTCGTCGAAGGAGGCGAGCTCCTTCAGCAAGAGCGCCATGTGATCCGAGTAGTACTTGAAGCCGGCGAAGGCCATGGTGTCGCGGTCCGGACGCGTTCCGCCGTCGCGGTGGATCAGCGCGTGCCAGTTGCTGTAGCCGCCGGGGATCCCTGCGTTCAACCACGGGAACGTCGGGCCGTCGTAGCTCGTGAACTGGATCGTCACGACGCGCGTGAGATCGCACGCCAGCGCCATCGCCGCGTTCTTGATCTGCGCCGCTGCCACCTGCGGGTCGCTGATCTCGTCGCAGACCTTCGCGGGGACGCTCAGCGCGGGACGCGCACAGACCGAGCGCGACGGCGTGGACGACGGCGTTTGCGCCGCTTTCGCCAGCCGCTCGAGCTCGCGGATCTTCGCCGCGTGGAGCTCGAGCCGCTGCCTGTCCGCGACACCCACGCGGTTCACCAAGCTGGTGAAGCTCGCGTTCACGCCGTCGAGCACGCTGGCGCGGCTGCTGCGGAGCTTGTCGCGGAGCGTCTGCGCCGGGGGCTTGGGCGCGGCTCCACCGCTCGCGGGGACGGACGCGAAGATCTTGTCGAACGCTTGGCCGGGATCGGACTCGCCGCCGATCGGATCGTCCTTGCCGCCGAAGAAGATCTGGTACTCGCCGGTGCCAGCGCAGGACACGTTGAGCGGAACCGACTTGAACAGCGTGTTTCCTCGGATGCGATCGGCGATCACCTGATCGATCGACGGACCGTTGGCCGCGCCGTTTTCGCCGCCGCCGTCGGGCGCGTTGGAGAAGGTCTGGGCGGTCACGATCGAGCGCCCGGCCTTGTTGTGCCCGTTGCCGCCCATGATCGTGGCCACGTCGTTGTTGAGCCCGGAGACGACCGCGATTTTCGAGCGGAAGTCGGCGAGCGGCTGAAGCAGGGGCGTCAACTGGAAGCCGGTGCCCGTGGCGGCGGGCTTCCAGCGGTCGAGCATCGTGCCCTGGCCGTGAAAGAACACGACCAGGCGCTTCGGCACGCTGACGGACTGGGCGTGCGCGGTGCCCGCGGTCCATTCAAGAAACGGCAGACCCAGGGCGATGCCTGCGGCTCCGCGCAGCAAGCCACGACGACTGAAACGACGATCGATCACGGTTGGCCTCCTTCGGGCAGGCGCCGGCGGAATGCTTCGAGCTCCGTCACGGCCAGGATCAGTTCGCGCATCGACAGACCGCTCTTGGTGAATCGGTCGAGCGCTTGGTCGATGCCGCAGACGTCGGCAGCGGCGTCTTTGCGGCTGAAGGTGAAGCGGAACCACTGCCGCGTCATGCAGCGCTGCACGTCGGGGCTCGACGCGAGCATCTCACCGAGCGCCGGCACGCCATCGAAGTCGCCTTCGACGCTGCTGTCCCTGCCCTTGGTGATGCTGCCGTTGTCGTCGACCGGCGCGCCGTCGGTGCCCGTCGGCGAGAACCGTCCGATCGCGTCGAACGCCTCGAAGCCGATGCCGATCGAGTCCATCAGGTTGTGGCACTGGCCGCACTCGGGTACGGCGCGCAGGATTTCGGACTTTTGCCGGGTCGTCGCGTTGGGCGGGAACGCCGGCAACCGCTGCGCCGCGTCGGCGGGCGGATCCGGAAGATCCGTGCAGAGCAGCTTGCTGCGCACGAATTTGCCGCGGAACACGATGCTTGTCGTCTTGTCGTGAGCGAGCGCGCCGAGCAGCGCCGGCTGGGTCAGGATGCCGGACGCGCGATCGGACGGCAGCGTCACGGGCTGGAACGGCTCGGTCCCCGCCGGCAGCGTGATGCCGTAGAAGCTCGCCAGATCGGCGTTCGCGAACGTGTCTTTGCGCGTCAGAAGCCGCGGCAACGTCGCGTCGGGCCCCAGCGTGGCGTCGACCACGAAGCGGTCGAACTGCTCCTGCATCGAGTTCGCGAGGCTCGCCGTGTAATCGGGGAACGTCGTTGCGTCCTTCGCGACCGGCTTCATGCGCGTCCATTCGCGATAAAACCGGGTCAGCGCTTGTTCGGCCCGCGGGTCGTCGAGCAGCCGCTCCGCCTCAGCGCGCACTCCCGCCGCGGTGGCCAGCGTGCCGTCGGCCGCGGCGCCCATCAGTGCGTCGTCGGGTCCGCTCTCCCAGAGCAGATACGACAGGCGGCTCGCCACCTCGTAGCCCGTGAGCTCGAAGGCGCCGCTCGGGCGGTCGACGCTGCCGATCTCGGCCAAATAGAGGAATTGCGGTGCCTCGAGCAGCGTCTGCACCACGGCCGCGATCGCCACGTCGAAGCCCTGGCCCGTCACAGCGCGAAAGCGCTCGAGGAGCGCGCTGCGCTCGTCCGCGAGCAGCGGGCGGCGAAAAGCGCGAGGCCCGTAGCGATCGATGAAGCGCGAGGCGCACGCCTCGTTCTGTTGCGCGGGATAGCAGTCCAGAAACTCCGCCAGGCGCTCACCGACGGCCACGGCCGTATCTTCGGCCGCGAGCATGATCGATTCGGCGCCGCGCTGTGAGACCGCCGTCATTTCGGGATCGGTGCTGAAACCGCTCACGGAGATTCCCGTGTCCTGAGTCGGAAACTGCGGGCTCGCCGTTACCTTGCCGTCGAAGACGTCGCGCACGCTATTGGCGTACTGGCGTGCAGTAAGGCGACGAAGCGGCGCGACACCCGCTTGCGCGGTGCTACAGTCGACGTTCTTGGTCGAGCTCGAGCCTCCGCTGGCCGAGCCGCCGGCGCCCGGGCCATTACCGGAGCCGGCACCCGCGCCAGCACCAGGCCCAGCAGATGAGCCAGAGCCGTCAGGCTCGGCCAAATTGCCGACACAGGCCGAAAAGCCTGCCAGCGCCAGCATGCCCGCACCGAGCATCGCCAGTTTCTGCGATTGGATCAAAGGTCGGTCCTCTCGTTTTGGAGCGCGCCCCGTTGTGGGTGACTCGAGTAGGTGCACCGGAGTCGTCGGTACTGGCTCAGCGCAATCGCTGGTTTTTTTTAACGAGCGCGAGGCCCGCCGTGAGCCAGTTGGCGGTCCTCGGGCGCACTAAACGAAAGCAGGGAATCGATGGTTGCAGTGCTGCGTCTACAGCTCCCCGATCTTCCGGACGAAGAGCTCGTCCGGCTGAGCGTCGCTGGCGACCAGTCCGCGTTCTCTCAACTTTTTCGTCGCCACGGCCGCTACGTCGCGGGCATCGTGTTTCGCCTACTCGGCACCGATTCCGACGTGGACGACGTCGTGCAGCTCACGTTCGTCGAGGCGCTGCGCAACCTGAGCAAGCTCGAGGTCGTCGAAAGCTTTCGTGGTTGGCTCTACCGGCTCTCCGTCCGGCAGGTCCACCGGCATCTCAAGCGGCGCTGGCGCCTGGAGCGGCTCCGCTCGGCGCTCAGCCTCGTCACGTTCGGCACGACCGAACCGCGACGGCTCCCCGAGGTGATCGATGTCTACGCCGCGCTGGCTTCGGCCGCGCCCGAGGATCGCACGGCGTGGCTCTTGCATCACGTGCAGGAAGAGTCTTTGTCGGACACCGCGCGCTTGTGCGAGGTGAGTCTGGCGACGATCAAACGACGCATCGCGCGGGCCGAGAAACATGTCTTACGGAGGTTTGGGGATGAAACCGAGCAGAACTAGCGCGATCGAAGCCGCTCGCGCCAAGCGCATTTCGTACGACGATCTGCGCGAACGGCGCTTGATACAGGCTACTTGGTCGCGCTTTCGAAACGGCGCTTCCGAAGCGCCGCACGCTCCCTGGATCACGCTGCGGCGCGTGACCCTCGCGGGCGGGGCGCTCGCGGTCGCGGTTTCGATTGGTGCGATCGTCCACTGGGAGCTCGCAGACGCGCCTCGGGCGCCGGCGTCGATCGCGAGCGCGCCGCTCGAGAGTCAGGTGCGCTTCGCCGACGGGTCGCAAGCGACGCTGCTCGGGTCAGCGGGGATCCGCACGGTCATCGACGGACCGGAGCGGGTGGAGGTCGTTCAGCGCGCGGGCAAGGTTCACTACAAGGTGCGACCGAACCACAAGCGCGAGTTCGTCGTGCGCGCCGGGGACGTCAGCGTCACCGTGCTCGGCACCCAGTTCTCGGTCGATCTCGGCGAAAGCTTGGCCGAGGTTCGAGTGTTCGAAGGACGGGTTCGCATCGACGACAGTCGCCGCACGACCGAGCTCGCCGCGGGCGAGACCTTGAACGTGCAGGCCTGGCACGCGCAAACGATCCAGACGGCTTCGGCGTCGGCGACGCTCGTGAGCGACGAAAGTCCTTCGCTGCGCGACGAGATGCGCGGCGCGGACAAACCCGCCGCTTTGTCGGCCCAGGAGCTGCTGGCACAGGCCGACGAAGCGCGTGCGGCTCAGAACTGGGACGAAGCCGTGCGGTTGCTGCGCACGCTGCTCGCCCGACATCCGGGCGCCGCGAACAAGAGCAACGTGCTCTTCATGCTGGCCCGCGCCGAGCGAAACCGTGGATCACACGCCGAAGCGGCCGCGGTCTTCGCAAAGTGTGCAGCGCTTGGTGGCACGCTGGGCAGCGAAGCGCTCGCCGAGGAAGCCGCCTCCTGGCTGAAAGCCGGGCAACGCGAGCGCGCGGTCGAAGCGGCGAGGCGCTACGTCAAACGCTATCCCGACGGCCCCCAGGCGCAAAAGATGCGAAACCTGACAGAGTGACGCTCAGCGCCGAGTGGGGAACGACACGCGGAACGTGCGGTGGTGACCGCGGGCGGAAAATGCAAAACCTACCGAGTGAAGGTCCCGGCAGGCGTTGCGTGCTTCGCGCTGCCCGCTCTTTTGGCGCGCGGAGTGAGCGCCGAGCCCGCCGTCGCGGACGTCCCCCCGCCCAGCGCGGATCAGCCGCCCGCGGCGCCTTCGCTCGACTACGTCGAATGTGCTGGACTGGACGTCGCGGAGACCGAGCGGTTGCTCCGGGTGGAGCTCGCGGTGATCGCCGCGCGCGTCGAACGGGCGCGGGCGCCCAGCGTGCGCATCGAATGCAAGCGCGGCGTGCTCTACATCGAAGTCGAAGATCCGGCGAGCGGTGGGAAAAAAGCCCTGACGCTGCCGGCGCCGGGCGCGAAAACCGTGGATCGCGAGCGCACCGTGGCGATCGCCGCATCGCAGCTGTTTCTGAGCTCGTGGCTCGAGATGATCACCGGGCAAAAGCCGCCCGAGCCGCCGCCGCGGCGCGCGCGAAAACCGCCGCCGCCGCAGCCGCCGCCACCCCCTCCGGTTCGCAGGGTCGACACCGGGCCGAGCCCCGCCCGCGACGACACCGGCTGGGAGCTCCTCGCGTCGGGCGCGCTGCGCTGGCGCCATCTCGGCAGAGCCGTGCCAACGATCGGCCCTTCGCTGGTGCTGCGCCGCCGGTTCATGAAGCGCTGGCTGTTGCAGGGCGAGCTCGGCGTCGAGACGGCGGAGACCGCGCGCGCGAGCGGCGACATCGATTGGCTCGGTAGCCGCGCCGGCGCCGGTTTCGGTCTGCGCATCGGTTCTCGGCCCTGGTCTCTCGACGCTTTGCTCTCGGGGTCGCTGATGGTGGTGCGAGCGGACGGTGTTCCGGGACGCGACGGCGTGCGCGGCAGCGACAGCACGGCGGCAGCGTTCGATCTTTCGCTGGGCGTGGTGCCGCAGCTGAGTTTTTCGCGCTTCCGGCTCGGTCTACTCCTCGAAGCGGGCGTTCTTTATCCGGAGCTGACGGGTCGCGTGTCGCAGGAGCGGCCGGCTTCGCTCCACGGGCCCTGGGCCGGGCTCGGCATCGTGATCGGCGGGGAGATCGCGCCGTGAAGTGCGCTCTCTTGCTCGGCGCGCTGGCGGCGGGCTGCGGGTTCGATTCACCGCTCCTGATCGAGAATGGGCCGGCCGCCGCGGGTGCTGGCGGAAACGCAGGGCTCGGTGGCACGGCAGGCGTCGGTGGCACGGCAGGCGACGGCGGTGCGACGCCTATCGGCGGTACCGGCGGAAGTGCCGGGAGCGTGAGCGATGCGGCCACCGACGCACCGATCGCGCCCGACGCGAGCGTCCCCGAAAACCTGGTCTTCGCCGTCGGCGAATACTCGGCGTGCGCCATCGTGCACGGCACGACTTACTGCTGGGGCGCAAAGACGGACTGGGGCACCGACTTTCGACCGGCGCCGGTGCGCGTCGACGTGCCGGAAGCGCTCGTGCAGATCGCGGCCGGCCGCGCGCACGCGTGCGGCATCTCGGGGAGCGGCGCCGTCTACTGCTGGGGCGACAACGCGACCGCCCAGCTCGGCTCGCGTGATCCGGCAAGCAGCGGCCCGATCCGGGTCGGGCTACCGGCCCCCGCCAAAAAGATCACCTGCGGCAGCGGGCACAACTGCGCAATTCTCGAAGACTCCACCTTGTGGTGCTGGGGCAACAACTCCGAATCGCAGCTCGGCACGGCAGAGCTCGATCTCGGGCCGATCGTGGCCACGCCCACTCAGGTCGGGATCGCCAGCGACTATCTCGACGCATCGGGCGGCGATGGCCACAGCTGCGCGCTGCGCGCCCCCGGGGCGCTCTATTGCTGGGGACGCAATAGCGCGGCCCAGCTCGGCCTCGGAACGCGCGTGCCCGGTCAAGCCGTGACGCCCCTGCGCGTCGGCACCGATACCGATTGGGTCGCAATCAGTTCCGCGCAGGAAGGGAGTTGCGGCAAGAAACGCGACGGCCGCCTCGTCTGCTGGGGCAACGACCTCGAGGGCCGCATCGGCGCGGGCGGCGGGCTCGTGCTTTCGCCGGTGCCGATCGGCGACGCGCTCTACACGAGCGTCGCGACGAGCACCTTCCACACCTGCGGCGTGAGGGCGGACAAGAGCTTGTTCTGCCAGGGTCGCAACGTCGAGGGCCAGCTCGCTGCCGGCAACTTCGATCCGGTCCTCGGCATGACCCGCGCGCTCGGTACGGGCTCCCTCGAGGTCGGCGTTGGCCGCTTTCACACCTGCGTCCGGGACGAGAACGAGCACCTGCTTTGCGCCGGCAAGAACGACGTCGGTCAGCTCGGCCTTGGCGACACCCAGCGCCGCGCGCAGCTCACGCTGGTACCGCTGGGCTACTGAGCCTAGCGCGCGCCGATGTCGTCGAACCTCGCGAGCAAGATGTCGTTGCCACCCGTGCTCCCGAGCGCGCCGGCGCCGAAATCGACCGTACCGGAGAACGCGCCGGCGACGAGCGCGTTGCCGCCCTGATCGAGCGCGAGCCCGAGCGCGGAGCTCGCGCCGTTGGCGTTCCCGTAGCGACGGCTGCAGATGTGCTCGCCCATCGGCGTCAACGTGACCAGGAACAGATCGTCCGAGCGGCCGCCCCGGATCGGGCCGCCCCCGAAGTCGACGTTGTCGGAGCCGACGCCGCCCGCGACGAAGACGCGCCCGTTCCCGTCCACCGCGACGGCGTTCGCTTCGTCGTTCTGCGCACCGCCGAGCTTCGCGCCGAAAACCTGGTTCCCGGCCCCGTCGTATTTCACGACGAACGCATCGTTGTAAGCGCTCACCAGGTCGGTGCGGTCGAGCTTCATGGTACCGCGGAAGGCGCCCACCACGACGATGTCGCCGCTCACGTCGACAGCCACAGCGGTCGCGAGCGCGAGCTGAGTCGCTACGAACTCCTTCGCCCACACCGGATTGCCGCTCGGGTCGAGCAGGGCGAGAAACCCGCTCGCATGCCCGGGGCTCGACAGCGTTTTCGCCCCGATTGTCATCGTTTCCGTGAAGCTTCCGGCCACGAGAATGCCGCCCGTGGGGTCGATCGCGACGCCGAACGCGTCGTCTTCGCCGCTGCCCGCGAAGCGCCGAGCCCACTGGTATTTACCGTCGCCGTCGAGCGCGAGCACGAACGCGTCCCCGTGGCCGTTCGTCGTGGTGATCCCGCCGCCGAAATCGACGCTGCCCTCGACGGTGCCCGCCGCGATCGCGTTGTTCGGAGCCTGGGCAACCGCGCGCGTGAGATCGGTGCCGTCGCTACCGAAGTGACGGACCCACTGCGTGGTCCCGGCGCTGTCGAGCTTCATCACGACCGCGTCGGGAATACACGTGAAGCAGAACCCCAGCCCCGCGTCGGTTCCGGCGTCGAGCCCCGCGTCGGCGTCGAGCGGTGTCTCACGACTCGTGATGGGACCTTTGCCGAAGTCCACTTGTCCCGCGAATTGACCGCCGATCAGCACGCTTTCGTCGTCGCCCATCGCCACCGCTCGGCCACGAGCTTGCGGTGCGAACAAAAGACCCTGCGTCGGATCGCCGAAGCCGCGGCTCCACACGTGGCTGCCGTCCGCACCGAAGCGCGCAACGAACATCGACGTGTTGTCGGCGCCGGCCGCGCGGAGCCCGCCGCCGAAATCCGCGTCACCCTTGTACCAACCGGTGGCGACCAGATCACCGGTGAGCGTCGTGGTGACGGCGAACGCCTGCTCGTCCGCCAGCGCGTCTCCGGCGGGACTCGCGCCGAAGCGCTTGCTCCACGCAGTGTCACCGCAGCTCCCGCGCGTCGGTTCGGCCGGGCGCGCATCCGCCTCTGCTGCGGCATCGATCACCTGCTGATCGGGGCCGGTATCGAGCCGATCCGCGTCGCGTCTCGCGTCCGCTCCCGCATCCGGCGCCGCCGACGGCGGTCGCTCCTCGTCGTCGCTGCACGAGCAGCCGAGCGGCAGCGCCGCGATCAATGTCAAAGTGAGCTTCCGACGCAGCATTTCCTGCTCCCTCGAACCCACCAATCTACCACGGATCTCAATGCGCGAGCTTCAGGAGCTCGAGCAGCCGCAAGAGCTCGAGCGGATTTCCACCGAGGCCCGAACCACCACTCGAATCACCGCCATCGACGCCATCGCGCGCTGCGAGCACGTGCGTCACGAGCGTGCAGGTCCAGAGCATGCTCCCGTCGCAATGAATCCAGTACCCCGCCGCGTCCCAGCCCCCGGAGCCATCGGCGATCACCACCTGCCCCGCGGGAAACATGTACACCGCCGGCGTCCGCCGGTCCGAGAGCAACGAAGTGCCCCGGCCGACCCAGCCGAGCGGCGCGTCCCCCACCTCGGCCACCAGCGAGCCGTCGGGCAACAGGATCGCGACGCGCTCGCCATCGGCGCTGCTGATCCGCCCCGACTTGTCGACGCGGAACAGGAGCTCGTCGTTCTCCCGGATCTCGCCGCTCGGCAAGATCTCGACCGTCGAGTCCCCGTCGGTCCAGTACGCGTTACCGAGGTCGAGCGCGGCCCCTCCCTGCTTCCAGCGCGGCGACGGCCCTGACGCGCAAGCGATCGTCAACGCCAGCGTGCTGCCGAGCATCAGCCGGCCTCTCGTCATCCCACCAGGCTAACCCGAAGCCGGCGCGCCGCCCTACGGTTTCGACGAGGTTACATCCAGGCTTCGGAGCCGAAACTCGGCAGCCCGAAGCTCGGCGCATACTCCGCCGCGGAGGCTCCCCAATGAGTGGACTCGGTGGTTTGAACAAGACGCCGAACGGCGTGGTGCTCGGGATGGTGCAGCTACAGCTTCCGGTCGTCGTCACGCCGGCGGATCTCGCTGCCCAGACGCGGCGCATCTGCGAGCTCGTCGGCAAGGCGCGGCGCAACATGGCGTCGATGGATCTGGTCGTGTTCCCCGAATACGCGCTCCACGGCCTGTCGATGGACACGAACCCCGCGATCATGTGCTCGCTCGACGGGCCCGAGGTCGCGGCCTTCCGCGAGGCGTGCCGCACGAATTCGATCTGGGGCTGCTTCTCGCTGATGGAGAAGAACCCGGGCGGTAACCCCTACAACAGCGGCATCATCCTCGACGACCACGGCGAGCTCCGCCTCTACTACCGAAAGCTCCACCCGTGGGTTCCGGTCGAACCGTGGGAACCCGGCAACCTCGGGATCCCAGTGTGCGACGGCCCGAACGGCAGCAAGCTCGCCCTGATCATCTGCCACGACGGCATGTTCCCGGAGATGGCACGCGAGTGCGCGTACAAGGGCGCGGAGATCATGATCCGCACCGCGGGCTACACGGCGCCAATCCGACACGCGTGGAAGGTCACCAACCAGGCCAATTCCTTTTGCAACCTCATGTACACCGCGTCGGTCTGCATGTGCGGCAGCGACGGCACCTTCGATTCGATGGGCGAAGGCATGATCGTCGGCTTCGACGGCGTGACGCTGGCCGCCGGCAGCGGACGCCCCGACGAAATCATCACTGCCGAGGTGCGCCCCGATCTGGTGCGCGAAGCGCGGCGCGTCTGGGGCGTCGAGAACAACATCTATCAGTTCGCCCACCGCGGCTACGTCGCCGTCAAAGGCGGCGCGCAGGACTGCCCGTACACGTACATGCAAGATCTCGTCGCGGGCCGCTACAAGCTGCCGTGGGAAGCCGAAGTCGTTCACAAGGACGGCACCTCGTGCGGCTTCCCCGAACCGACGCGCACCTACGCCGCGCCCGATCTCGAAAGCTCGCCGCTACCCCGCGCCGTCAACGCGTGAGCGCGCCTCATGTCATAGTGAGCCGTGACTTTCGTCAGGGCCGAAGGGAATGCGCCGGGCGTTCGCGAGATGCTCGAGCTGCTCCGCGCTTTTCGTAACGGCACCGCGAGCCGAGCCG
>Ga0111538_10012694_pt1 | contig 11135 bp, 9 predicted proteins | sample SoiMethybrSBSTD1_FD_79669 | JGI IMG/M metagenome (GOLD analysis project Ga0111538, IMG submission 79669) | Bulk soil microbial communities from a Populus tree surrounding site in Tennessee, USA - Soil MetaG P. TD hybrid SBSTD1 (version 2)... | ecosystem: Environmental > Terrestrial > Soil > Tree... | reverse complement strand
GGTCTTGTCGAACACCGCGCGCGTCAGCAGGTTGCGCATCTTCAGGCGCACGAGCGTCTGGCCGCCGCGGGCGGTCGGCTTCGACACTTCGACATCCAGGCAGTGATACGGCGCGTTCTCGTACTCGAAGTACGACTTTCGCTTGATCTCGATCGCTTCTATCTGAGAGGCCATCCCACCATTCTAGTTCCAGGGGTTCCACGGGTTCCAACGGTTCCAGACGCTAGGTTCCGATGTGCAGTGCTTTGCGAAGTCGCCGCCAGATGAGGGTGTCCCATTCTCGTTTACCAACGAAGAACGCAAGTATTGTGAAGGCGATCGAAAAGACGTCCCAGACCTCCTTAATGAAGTCCCAGACGGCGCCGAGCCAGCTATTCACTTCAACGGCGTTCGAGATACGGGCGACACCCTTGTTCCCGTCGGGTGTCGAGAGATCGAACGTCCCCGTAGATTTGCTACCGAACAGCCTGAATCTCTTCGTCAGCGTCCAGCGCCATGTCTGCATCGTGGTCAAATCCTTGACCCCGGAGTGCTGCGGGTCCGGTTCGATCGCGATCGATTGCGAGTCTTCGACATAGGTCGCATTGACCTGGAGACCTCCGACAAGACCAGTGTGAAGCGCGGCTGGAACCGGTCCGAAGTCGAAGAAGTCCAGTTTGTGGAACACGAGCGACACCGACGCGCGGCTCCTGTTCAACTCCACCACGGGTGGGTACTCAAAATAACCGAACGGTGTCATCACGAGCGTGACGCCGCCGACTTGAACTGTGTTGGCAGGGTTTTCAACGTATCTCGACAATACAGTCCGCGCGTCGCCGATAGGGAGCCACGTTCCGGTTCGTAACGCGTCGAGGACAGCATCGACATTCCTTGAACGCAGTTGTTTCTCCAACTCCTGCTGCGCCGCGACTTCTTTCATCAAGCCATCGCGCCTCGATTCGAGGTTGCCAATTTCATTCCTCGCCGCCGAAAGTCGTGAATCGAGCGATTCAAACGATTCGTTAGCGAGAGGATCAGCAGAGATCTTCGCCAGCCGATCGATCACGCGTTCAGTCGTCCCACGTTGGGCGGGGCACCCTGGCAGGACTGTGTCTCGCAGCACGCCTTGTAATTGCGCCGCTTCTTCAGCAAACGAGCGGCTGCTCAGCCTTAGTTGCGCAGATGGACGGCTGGCGAGCGGCGGAACGAACAACAGAAATGCGCAAAAGCTTGTGGCCACCAGAACGGGGCGAAGCCGCATCATTGCGAACCTCCACTTTGTTGAATGAGTTGTCAGAACATAACACCGTGGAGCGGGTCGGAACCAAACCCCTTGGAACCCTTGGAACCTTCTGGAACAATTGGAACCGTGAGCAGAGTCAAGATTCGCTATTGCGTGGTTTGAAATTACGAGCCGCGCGCCTCCCGTGTGGCGGCGCTCATCAAGGACTCGCTCCAGCTCGACGCCGCTCTCGAGCCCGGCGGGCGCGGGGAGTTCACCATCTGGGTTGACGACGTCAAGGTCGCCGAGAAGTCCCGCAGCGGATTCCCCACGGAAAAGGCGGTGATCGAGACGGTTTCGAAAGCGCTCGCCAAGGCATAAGCGTTGCTTACTGGAAGCGCATGGCTTCCAAGACAAAGGGACCGGTCTGGTCCGACACCGCAAAGGTTCCGTCTTACTCACCCCTGACGAACGACGCCACAACCGATGTGTGTATCGTCGGCGCCGGTATCGCCGGGCTCACGACTGCGTATCTGCTTACTCAAGTTGGGAAGTCCGTCGTCGTGCTCGAAGACGGCGGCATCGGCAGCGGACAGACGGGCGCCACGACCGCGCACCTCGTCAATGCGCTCGACGATCGCTTCTTCGACCTCGAGCGGTTTCACGGCGAGCGCGGCTCGCGCCTGGCGGCCGAGAGCCATTCGGCCGCGATCGATCGCATCGAAAGCATCGTGACGCGGGAGCACATCGCGTGCGACTTCACGCGTCTCGACGGCTACCTGTTCTGCGCGCCGGAGCACGACGAGGCGTTTCTCGACCGCGAGCTCGCGGCGATTCATCGTGCGGGACTGCACAACGTCGCCAAGAGCGGCCGTGCCCCGCTGGCATTCGATACCGGTGTGTGCCTGCGATTCCCGAATCAGGCGCAGTTCCATCCGCTGAAATATCTCGCGGGCCTTGCTGAAGCGATCGAGCGCGCCGGCAGCCGCATCTTTACCGGCGCGCACGCGACAAAGATCGACGGCGGCAAGGACGCCGCGGTGACGACGAAGGGTGGCACGGTTCGCGCCGGCAGCATCGTCGTAGCCACGAATGTTCCCGTCAACGATCTCGTGGTCGTGCACACCAAGCAGGCGCCGTACATGACTTACGTGATCGGCGCGCCGGTGCCGCGCAACGCCGTGACGACGGCGCTCTATTGGGACACCGGCGATCCGTATCACTACATCCGCCTCGTGACATCGATCGATGCCGGGCATGACCTGCTCATCGTCGGTGGTGAAGATCACAAGAGCGGGCAGGCGGACGACATCGACCAGCGGCACCCGCGACTCGAAGCGTGGGCGCGCCAGCGCTTCCCGATGATGGGCGAGGTTACGCACAAGTGGGGCGGGCAGGTCATGGAGCCCGTCGACGGTCTCGCGTTCATCGGCCACAATCCGCTCGACGCCGACAACGTCTACACCGTGACCGGCGATTCGGGGAACGGCATGACGCACGGCACGATCGCCGGGATGCTGCTGACCGATCAGATCCTCGGCCGGCACAATCCGTGGGAGGCGCTCTACGATCCGGGCCGCATCACGCTGCGCGCGTCCGCTGAATACGCGAAGGAAGCCGTCAACACCGTCGCGCAGTACGCCGATTGGGTCACGAAAGGTGATGTTGAATCGGAGGATCGCATTCCGAAAGATTCCGGCGCCGTGATCCGCCGCGGCGCGGCGAAGATTGCCGTGTATCGCGACGCGACCGGCGCGTTGCACGAAAGATCAGCGGTTTGCCCTCACCTCGGCTGTATCGTGGCGTGGAATCCGGCTGAGAAAACCTGGGATTGTCCGTGCCACGGGTCGCGCTTCGATAAGTTTGGCGACGTCATGAACGGGCCCGCGAACGTCGGTCTCGTTCGCACCTGACGCAATCTGTCACATCGAATTTTTGCGCCGGCGTCACATCAATGCTGTATCTTGGAGATTCTCAAAAACAGAGTTCTCGATGGACCGCATGGCAGGCGCTCAGCGTTCGCCGGTGGTGCTCGTGGTTGACGACCACGAAGACACACGGCAAATGAGCCTCATCGTGCTGCGCAGCCAGGGCTTCAGCGCCATGGCCGCAGTCGGAGGCGAAGCGGGATTCGTGTGCGCATCCGAGCAGCAGCCCGACGTGATCGTCACCGATCTCGCGATGCCCGATGGCGATGGCTGGCATTTCGTTCAGCGGCTGGCGTCCGACGCGCGGACGAAAGATATTCCGGTCGTAATGCTGACGGCGTGCGCGACCGAAGCCGTCAGGCAGCGCGCGCGGCAGGAAGGCGTGGCGGCGTTTTTCTTCAAGCCCTGTTCGCCGGACGTGCTGGCGGCCGAGCTGCGGCGGCTAGTCGCGGCCCGTGCGCAGTCGCACTCGCAACCGGTGTAGCGGCCTCGTCCTCTTCCTCGTTCCGTTCCACTTCGAGCTCTTCCTTCTTGATCTCGACGCGTTCGCGCTTGATATCGAGGCGCAGCCGTCCGAACAGGCTGATGTAGACGTTCGCGATCCACACGAGCGTGAACCACGCGATGACCGCGCCGCGCCAATCCGGCAACAGCAGGCGATAGCCCGTGAGCAGAACCGCGCCGGCAGCGACGTAGTGGCTGAAGCAGTATTCACACGTGAAGAGATAGAAGAACTTCTGCTGGTACAAGCGAGGGCACTCTTCGCTCTTGCGAACGGCCCACTCGTGAAATTCCTTGAATACCTCCTCGTGGGTGACCGTCCAGGCCACGCACGCAATCGGCGCGGCCAGGACGAACAACCAGAGAAGCTGCAGCCTCTCGCTCATGCAGCAGCAGGAATTTTCAAGACCTGCCCGGGCTTGATCTTGTCCGGATCGGTCAGCTGATCCTTATTGGCCTCGAAGATCTTCATGTAGGCGTTCGCGTTGCCGAGGTGCTCCTTGGCGATCTTGCTGAGCGTGTCGCCGGCCTTCACGGTGTAGGTGGCTTCCTTCTTCGCGTTCGGATCGATAGTGATCTCGCCGACGATGTCGTTGCGCCAGTCGGAATTCACCTTGATCGCGTCCCAAATCTTGTTGACCTCGTCCTGGTTCTTGACAAGGCCTTTGAAGTACAGCTTTCCATCGCGCTCTTCAGCTGAGCCCTGCATGTGAAAGCCTTTGGCGGTCTGAATGGCGTGGTTGTACTTGTCTCGCAAATTCATGTTGGTGTTGCCTCCAACGCAAAGACATGCAAGGCGCTTGCCCCGGGCCTGTTAATTGCAATTAGGGCACCTGAGGTGCGTATGCGTTCCCAGGCCATTGCTGTGTTGGCGGCGCTCCTATTGCTGGGCTCGGTTGTTCCATCAAGCGCGCAGTATTTCGGCCGAAACAAGGTGCAATACGAGCGTTTGGATTTCAAGGTCCTCGTCACCGAGCACTTCGACATTCATTACTACCCCGAGGAAGAAGCCGCGGTCCGCCTCGCGGCGCGCATGGCTGAGCGCTGGCACGCGCGACTGACGAGGCTGCTCCAGCACGACCTGAGTGGCAGGCAGCCGCTCATTCTGTACGCCGCACATCCACATTTTCAGCAAACCAACATCCTCGGCGAGATTGGTGAAGGTACCGGCGGCGTCACCGAAAGCAATCGCCGCCGCGTCATCCTGCCGTTTGCCGGCGGCCTCGCCGAGACGGATCACGTGCTCGGGCACGAGCTCGTGCATGCGTTCCAGTACGACATCGCCGCGCAAACCGGCCCCAACAACGGCGCTGGCCTCGCGGCCCTGCCGTTGTGGTTCATCGAAGGCATGGCCGAGTACCTCTCACTCGGCCCGATCGATTCCAACACCGCGATGTGGGTGCGTGAAGCCGCCTCGCGAGACGCGATGCCGTCGATCGACAGGCTCGACGATCCGGACTTTTTCCCGTACCGCTATGGCCATGCGTTCTGGGCGTACGTGGCCGGGCGCTGGGGCGATCGCGCGGTCGGCGACGTGCTGCGCGCCGCTCCCGACGGCAACTTCAAGGCTGCCCTCCAGGCTGTGCTCGGCATCGACGACAAGCAGCTGACCACCGAGTGGCACGAGGCGACGAAGAAATCGTTTGCCGCGGTGTATGAAACCGCGCGGCCCGCATCGTCATTTGGCCGCGCGTTGATCTCGCGCGACCAGGGCGGCGGCGATCTCAACGTCACTCCGGCCGTCAGTCCTGACGGCAAGCGCGTGGTGTTCCTGTCGGAGAAGTCGCTGTTCTCGATCGACATGTATGTCGCCGACGTGGCGACCGGCCGCATCACCCGCAAGCTCGTCTCGACCACGAGCGATCCGCATTTCGACAGCCTGCAGTTCATCGCCTCGGCCGGCGACTGGGCGCCAGACAATCGCCGCTTCGTGTTCGCGGCGCTCCATGCCGGACAGCCCGTCCTCACCATCGTCGACACCGACAACGGCCATCGCGAGGGCGAGTACGAGTTCAAAGACCTCGGCGAGATCTACAACCCGGCGTTCTCACCGGACGGGAAGCAGATCGTGTTCTCGGCGCTGAAAGGCGGCGTGCTCGATCTGTTCGTTTACACGCTCGCTGGCGGCGGCCTGCAGCAGCTCACCAACGATGCGTTTGCCGATCTCGATCCCGAGTGGTCGCCCGACGGCCGCGAGATCGTGTGGGTCACCGATCGCTTCTCGTCGAACATCGCGACGCTGTCGTTCGGAAACTATCGCATCGCCGCAATGACCCTTGGGCAACCTGCCCTGAGCGAGCGAAGCGGCAGCGCTTCGCGAGTCGAAGGGCCGAGGCCGCTGGCAGGATTCGATTCGGGGCGCAACTCGAATCCGGAATTCGGGCCTGACGGATCGCTGTATTTCCTCGCCACCCCAGACGGCATCCCGAACGTGTATCGCATGTCGAACCCGATGCGCGGCGGATCGGCCAGCCGCGTGACCAACGTGATCTCGGGCGTGAGCGGCATCACGCCGCTGACCCCGGCGATCTCGGCCGCGTCCCATGCCAACGTGCTGGTGTTCACCGTCTTCGAGAACGGTGACTACGACCTGTACGTCGCCGACACGTCGCGGCCGGCCACCGTGGGCGCGCTGGCCACCGACACGAGCAACTCCGCCGTGTTGCCGCCGGCGAATCGGCGGCCCGGTACCGTCGTGTCGCTGCTGCAGGACAGCACGGCGGGATTGCCGCAGCCGCAGGACTACGAGGTCTCCGACTACAAAGGGAAGCTGCAGCTCGAAGCCATCAGCCAGCCGACCGTCGGCATCGGCGCCGATCAGTTCGGCGCATATGCGGCCGGCGGCATCGCCTTCATGTTCAGTGATCTGCTGAACGATCGCACGCTCGGCGCGACGGTACAGTCCACGAGTCGCATCGAGGAAACCGGCGCCCAGGCCTTCTATCTCAATCACAAGTCCCGGTGGAGCTGGGGCGCAGTGGTCGAGCACCTGCCGTATGTGACGGGCGGCTACGGCCAGGGCCTCACCACGATCAACGGGCAGCAGGTCATCGTCCAGCAAACGGTGCGCGTCACGCAGTTCAACTCGGGCGTGAGCGGCATCGCGCAATACCCGTTCAGCAAGGTGCACCGCGTCGAGTTCTCCGCCGGCGCGAGGCGAATCGGCTTCGACGCGGAAAGCGAGACGCGTTTTTTCTCCGCGATCACGGGAGAGTTGTTCGACGAGCAGACCGAGGAGCTCGACCGGCCGGATGCGATCAACCTTGGCGAGGCGAGCGCGGCGCTCGTCTATGACTCCGCGATCGTCGGGGCCACGAGTCCGCTGGTCGGACGCCGGTATCGTTTCGAATACTCGCAAATGGCGGGCTCGCTGAACTACGGCGGCCTGCTGGCCGACTACCGCCGCTACTTCATGCCGGTCCGCCCGTTCACGTTCGCGGTGCGCGGCCTGCACTACGGGCGTTACGGTTCCGATGCCGAGGACGCGCGATTGACGCCGCTCTTCCTCGGCTACCAGGGGCTGTTGCGTGGTTACGACTTCGGTTCGTTCGACGCGAACGAGTGCAACTCGATCGACATCAACTCGTGCGAGGCGTTCGAGCGTTTGAACGGCAGCCGCGTCGCGGTCGCGAGCGCCGAGTTGCGATTCCCGCTGCTCGGCCTGTTCAGCCGCACGTCGTTCTACGGCGCGTTCCCGATCGAGATGGCTTTCTTCGCCGATGCCGGCCTGGCGTGGACCACCGCCACCAAGCCGCGATTCGCCGGCGGCGATCGCGACTGGGCCCGCAGCGCCGGCGCGGCGCTGCGCGTCAACGTGCTCGGCTTTGCCGTCGCCGAAATCGACTACGTCAGACCACTCGATCGCTCGCGTAAGGGCTGGCTGTGGCAATTTGGATTGACGCCGGGCTTCTGAAAATCAAACACGGAAACACAGAAACACAGAAACACAGAAAACTTTCTTTGGGAAAACCAAAAGAGCTTCCGTGCTTCGGTGTTTCCATGCTTCTGTGTATGTTTTTCAATCCGGATACACTGAGGCGATGTTCAGGACCGAGCACGACGCTTTAGGGCCCGTCGAAGTCCCTGCCGATCGGTTGTGGGGGGCGCAGACGGAGCGCTCGCGGCACTTCTTCGCGATCGGTGTGCCGAGATTCGTGTGGACGCGTCCCGTCATTCGCGCGCTGGGGCTGCTCAAGAAATCCGCGGCGCTGGCCAACGGCGAGCTCGGCACCATTTCAAAAGATCGCGCGGAGCTGATCGCGCGCGCGGCGGATGAAGTCATCGACGGCGCCCTCGACGCCGAGTTCCCGCTCGTCGTGTTCCAGACCGGCTCCGGCACGCAGAGCAACATGAACGCCAACGAAGTGATCGCCAATCGCGCGAATCAGCTCGCCGGCAAGCCGCTCGGATCGCACGAGCCGATCCATCCCAACGATCACGTCAACAAAGGTCAGTCGTCGAACGACGGGTTCCCGGTCGTCATGCACGTCGCGACGGTCGAAGGCATCGTCCACCGATTGATGCCGCCGGTTGCGGTACTTCGCAACACGCTCGCCGAAAAGGCGGCGGCGTACGCCAACGTGGTGCTGATTGGCCGCACACACCTTCAGGACGCGGTGCCGATCACGCTCGGCCAGGTGATCAACGGATGGGTCGCGCAAATCGACGAGACGCTGGCCGGCGTGGCGGCGTCGCTGAATGGCTTGTATGCGGTCGCGTTCGGCGCCACGGCCGTCGGCACCGGCCTCAACGCGCATCCGAAGTTCGGTGAGACCGCCTCGAAGCACCTCGCCACGGAAACGGGGCAGCCCTTTCACGTGACGAGCAATCATGTGGCGGCGCTGTCCGGGCACGACGCAATGGCGGCGACGAGCGGGGCATTGCGCACGCTCGCATCGGCGCTGATGAAGATGGCGAACGACATTCGTCTTTACGCATCGGGCCCGCGCGCCGGCATCGGCGAGTTGAGGATTCCGGAGAACGAGCCCGGCTCCTCGATCATGCCCGGCAAGATCAACCCGACGCAGTGCGAGGCCTTGACGATGGTGGCGGTGCAGGTGTTTGGAAACGATCTGGCGGTGTCGATGGCCAACAGCCAGGGGCACTTCCAGTTGAACGTCTTCAAGCCGGTGATCCTGCACAACACGCTGGAATCGATCGAGCTGCTGGCCGACGCCTGCCGTTCGTTCGAGCTGCACTGCGCGCGCGGCCTCGAGCCCAATCTCGAGCGCATCCGCCAGCATGTCGAGGAGTCGCTGATGCTGGTGACCGCCCTCAATCCGCACATCGGGTACGAGAAGGCTGCCGAAATCGCGTTGAAAGCGCATCGTGAGGGCCTGTCGCTGCGTGACGCGGCGCTCGGCTCGGGCCACGTCACCGCAGCGCAGTTCGCGGAGTGGGTCAGGCCGGAAAAAATGGCGCGGCCCAATCCGGTCGCGTAATCTAGAGCCGGTTGGCACTCCGACGCTTCATATTCGGCGCTGTGTTCGCGCTCGTCGCCACGGTGTATCTGTTCGATCTTGGCGATGCGCCGGTCTACTTCGGCGGTGATGAGGCGCATTTTGCCGCGATCGGCCATTCGCTGGCCACGACCGGCCGCGCGCTGAACGGCGATCTGCTGCCGCTTTTCGTCAACCTCGCGGATCCGCTTGGCGAGCCGCCAATGCCGTGGGGCGACACGTATTACCACCCGTTTCTGTTCTATCTCGATGCGCTCGTCATGCTGGTCGCGCCGCCGACGATCGCGGTCGCGCGTTTGCCGGTGGCGGTGATCGGCGGCGTGCTCTGTCCGCTCCTGCTGTATGCGGTTGCGCGCCGCATCATCGGCCAGCCGCTGCCGGCGTTGATTGCCGCGATGGTGATGGCCCTTTCGCCGGTATTCGTCATCCTGAGCCGGCAGGCGCTCGACTACATCCTGCCGGTGCCGTTCGTGCTCGCGTGGTTGTGGTGTCTTGATAACTCGCTTCGCACGCGCGAACGAAAACACTTCGCCTGGGCCGGCTTCATTCTCGGCGTGGGTTGCTACAGCTACATCGCATCGTGGGCGGTAATGCCGATGCTGCTGGCGATGTCATGGGCCGTCTGGTTTCGCGCCGGTGCAGGGTGGCGGCCGATCGCAGCCGCCACCTTCGCGTTCGCGCTGCCGCTCACGATTGCGCCGTTGTGGAGCGCGTTTCATCCGCAGATGCTGCAGGACACGTTGGCGCGCTACGCGATGCCGCCTGACGTGCCGAAGACGCCGTTCCTGCCGACGCTGGTCAGCCTGATCGATCCGGTGGTGTGGTTCGTTCGCGGCGGGCCGATACCGACGACGGCGACGGCGCGATCGGGCGTCGTGTTGATTCCCGTCGCCGCAATGCTCGCGGCTGGTGCGCTGGTATTGGCGCGGCGTCGCGACTGGCGCGTCGCTGTGATCGTGTCGGGCATCGTCATCGGGCTGTTGCCGTCCGCAGTGAAAGGCGAGCCGGGCATGATTCAACGCGCCGTGTACGTGATGCCGTTTGTGGCACTGGCGGCGGGATTTGGTTTTGCCTGGGTGTGGCAACTGCGCTGGGGGCGCGTCGCCGGCTCGCTGTTGCTCATCGCGTCGGTGGTGCAGTTCAACTATTTCGAGTTTGACTTTCACACGCATTACAAACTGCGCTCGGCTTTCTATTACGACCCCGCGGCGTTCCACGACGTCGCCGAGGACTTGATTCACGTGTTCCCGGACGCGCCGGCGTACTACTTCACAACCGACGTCGACGATGCGAGCGTGAAGTGGCGCTTCTATACGACGCTCGAAGGCCGCACCGATTTACTGTCGCGCACGCGCTATATCGATCGCGACGATCGGCCGGCTGCGGAGCCCGGCAGCGTGCTCGTCACGTATGACGACTCGGCGCGCATCAAGGCGCTCGACGCGGACGGTTGGCGGCGACGGGTCCTCTTGAAAGACGTGGACAATCGTCCGGCCGCGTGGATCCTGCGCAAGGAAAAGTGAGGCGTATACTGGGCGCGGTTTCATACTCGTGATCTCCCGCCGTCAAGGCCAGGTGCTATGGGCCGTCATCACGATGGTGGCCCTCGTGTGGCCAAGTACGTTGAGCGGCCCGCTGGACGGCGCACCGCTGCAAGGCCTGGCGGAAGCGGTGCTGATCGGCCTGGCTGTTCCGATCCTGATCTGGCTCCATCCCGCATTTCTCGGCCGCTCGATCGCGCGCATCGCGATCGCCGCCATTCTTCTCGTCAAGATCGCGACCGCGGTCACCCTGCAGCAGGAAGGCTGGTGCATCGTCTTCGAGCCGCCGTACCCGATGGTGCGCGAGAGCACCGGCAAGCCACACGCGTGGGACCTGCGCGCCGACTGGCTCGCGGATGATCCGGTGTGTTCCGCGATCATCACCCGCGGCTACGCTGATTCATCCGAAGTGCCGGCGTGGTTCTTCAATCTGCCGCCTCCGAATGATGCGGTGGTCCGCGACGGTTTCCATCCAGGACAGATTCCCGTGGTCATCCGCGGCTCC
>Ga0111538_10012692_pt1 | contig 11136 bp, 13 predicted proteins | sample SoiMethybrSBSTD1_FD_79669 | JGI IMG/M metagenome (GOLD analysis project Ga0111538, IMG submission 79669) | Bulk soil microbial communities from a Populus tree surrounding site in Tennessee, USA - Soil MetaG P. TD hybrid SBSTD1 (version 2)... | ecosystem: Environmental > Terrestrial > Soil >... | reverse complement strand
GTCGGCGGGCCCGCCCGACGCGGACCACCAGATCAAATACCCGTTCAAGTCGTTCGACGGCGGCGTGACGATCGACAAGCAGCGGAGCGGTGAGCGCGCCTTCGACATCAACCAGGACGGCACCGCCCACTATGGCCTCTTCCCGGACTGGGTCGAGGGGCTGCGGCAATACGGCGGCGACGCGATCGTCAACGACATGGCGAACGGCGCCGAGGCCTACCTGCAGATGTGGGAGCGCGCCGAGGGCGTGCCCGGCCCGCGCTGCCGCTCGCGAAGCAGTGACATGCGCCGCAACGGCGTGCGCCGCGTCGAGCCCGGGTTGTCGGCGAACAAGCTGCTGCGCCAGGCCGGCCAGCCGCAGCAACGCGACGGGCGCGTGTGGCGCTGGTGCCTCAACAAGCGCGCGCTCGACAAGGTCGCGATCACGGCGGTGCTGACGCGCCACGGGCGTTCCGCGCTGGTCGCGACCCAGGCGCGCGGGCAGCGCGCGCACAAGGTCGCCGTGGGCGACAAGCGCCGGCGCGTTGCACGTCATGCCGAGAAGGCAGGACACGGGCTGTGGACGGCGCCGGCCGGCGCGGGGATGACCTTCGTGTACGGCGTCCGCCATGGCCGGGTTCAGTTCGCGGCGGTCGCGACCAGCGCGGCGGCGAACCATTTGCGCCGTTACGTGAGGCTCGGCGACCTGTGGTGAGGCGGTTGCTGATCGCAGCGGCGGTGACTGCGCTTGTGGTGGCGCCCGCGGCGGAGGCGAAGCCACTCCAGGCCAAGATCCAGCGCACGAAGTACGGCGTACCGCACATCACGGCGAAGAACATCAAGAGTCTCGCCGCTGGCTGGGCGTACGCGTTCGCGCACGACAACATCTGCACGATCGCGGAGGAATACGTGACCGTGAATGCGGAGCGGTCGAAGTTCTTCGGGCCCGACAAGACGTGGTACTTCTCGGGCAACGGCTCGGTCTACCCGAACCTCGAGGCCGACTTCTACTTCCAGTGGGTCAAGCAGCGGCACATGGTCGAGGACCTCGTCAAGCAGGAGCCGCCGAACGGCCCGCTGCCCGACGTGCGCAAGGGCGTCCGCGGCTACGTGCGCGGCTACAACCAGTACCTGCGCGACACGGGCGTCGACCACATCCGGGACCGCCGCTGCCGCGGCGAGGAGTGGGTGCGGCCGATCAAGCCGATCGACGTCTACCGGCGCTTCTTCCAGCTCGGCATCCTCGCCAGCTCGGGCGCAGTGATCGAGGGGATCACCGGCGCATCGCCGACCTCGCCGGCCGCGGCGAGTGCCCAGGACGACCGCCGCAACGCGATGCTGGCGAGCGGCGAGGGGCTCGAGCGGCTGCAGCCGGACATCGGCTCCAACGCGTACGCCCTCGGGCGCGAGGCCACCGACAACGGCCGCGGCATGGTCCTCGGCAACCCGCACTTCCCGTGGGACGGGTCCGAGCGCCTGTACCAGTCGCACCTGCGCATCCCCGGTGAGATCGACGTCGCCGGCGGATCGCTCTACGGCGTGCCGCTCATCAACATCGGCCACACACGCGGGCTCGCGTGGTCGCACACGGTCGCGACCGCGTGGCGGTTCACGCCGTTCAAGCTGCAGCTCGCGTCCGGCGATCCGCACTCGTACGTCGTCGACGGCGAGACGAAGCCGATGGAGGCGACCGAGGTCAAGGTCGGCGACGAGACGCGCACGATCTACTCGACGGAGTACGGCCCGATGATCACCGACCTCGTCGGCATCCCGCTGCCGTGGACCGAGGGCTCGGGCTTCGCGCTGAAGGACGTCAACGTGACGAACTTCCGCTACCTCAACCACTTCATCGAGAACAACCGCGCGCAGAGCGTCGCCGAGTACGACCGGATCGAACGCAAGTACCAGGGCATTCCGTGGGTGAACTCGATCGCGGCCGACAGCCGGGGCAACGCCTACTACTCGATGCAGGGCGCGATCCCGTACGTGCCGGACGATCTGGCTGCCGACTGCAACGTCCTCCAGCCGGGCTTCGACACGCTCGGCCTGCCGGTCCTCGACGGGTCGCGCTCCGAGTGCGACTGGCGCTCGAGCGACGATGCCACGGTGCCGGGGACGTTCCCGCCCGACGAGGTGCCGACGCTGATCAGGCCGGACTACGTCACGAACGGAAACGACAGCCACTGGCTGTCGAACCCCAAGGAGCCGCTGACCGGATTCGACCGCATCATCGGGATCGAGGAGGCCGAGCGGACGCTGCGCACTCGCCTGGGGCTGATCCAGGTCGAGGACCGGCTCGCAGGAGAGGACGGGCTGCCGGGCAACCGCTTCAACCGCAAGCTGCTCCAGCGGGTCGCGCTGGGCAACCGCCAGTACGCGGGCGAGCTGTGGCGCGACAGCGTGGTCTCCATGTGCGAGAGCGCGCCGGGCGGGTTCCTGATGGGCTCATCCGGGCCCGTCGACGTGAGCGGCGCGTGCGAGCCGCTGAAGCAGTGGAACCTCCACGACGACCTCGACTCGAACGGGGCGATCCTCTTCAGGCGCTTCGTGTCGCAGGTCTTGAACGACTTCACGACTTTGCCCACGGGCCTCCAAGGCGGGACGACGCCGGGCATGGAGACCGTGTTCACGACGCAGTTCTCGGTATCGGACCCGGTGCACACGCCGAGCGGCCTGAACACGGTCAACCCGATCGTCCAGCGCGCGCTGGCGGACGCCGTCTCCGATCTCGAGGGCGCGGGCATCCCGCTCGACGCGCCGCTCCGCGGGCACCAGTACGAGGTGCGCGGCGGCGAGACGATCCCGATCCACGGCGGACCCGGGACACTCGGCGTCTTCAACGCGATCAACGTCAGCTGGGATCCTGAGCACGACGGCTACGGCGACGTCGAGCACGGCTCGAGCTTCATCATGGCCGCGCAGTTCGTGGACGGGAAGTGCCCGGTCAGCACCGGGACCTTCGTCACCTACAGTCAGAGCGAGAACCAGCGCTCACGCCATGCGGCGGACTACACGCGCGCGTTCTCGAACAAGCGCTGGAACCACGAGCCCTTCTGCCCGAAGCAGGTGCGGCGCAAGGCGCTCTCGACCAAGCGGGTCGTCTTCAGGCGCAGGTGAAGCGCATCGTCCTCATCGCGTCGGTGCTCGTGCTGGTGAGCGCGCCCGCGGCGGACGCCGCACCGAAGTGCATGAAGCCCTACTCGTGGGTCGCCGGGACCACGAGCCTCTGCCACGGCGCGGTCGTCTACGGCGACTTCGTCGGCGACGACTACGGGGCCGACACGGGGGAGAGCTGGCCGGAGTCGCAGCGGATCGGGTCGCTCTCGCCCGGCGCCGGCGACACGGATTACCCGGAGGGCCAGGAGGCCACCGCCGACCTGATCCGGTTGACCCTGCGGATCAGGGGCGAGCGCCTGCGCATCCGCGGGCTCGTGCACGCGCTGTACGAGCCGGATTCGACCGTGCTCGCCGTCGCAATCGACACCGACGGCGACAAGGACACGGGCGGCGGCGAGTGGGGTGAGCTCGGCGTGACCAGCGCGGGGTGGGACGAGATCGCGTACTTCGACCGCGGCAACACGAAGACGAACGTGATCCGCGGGTCGATGCCGCTGCCCGAGGGGCGCAGGTGGCGGATCCAGGCGGCAGTGGCGAACGCGGAGTCGGGGAACGTGATGAACGTCGCCTTCAGGCCCAAGGACTACCCGGGCTGGTCCCAGGACTCAGGCAGCGCCGCGAGCGACAGCTCGACCGGATCGTTCTTCGACGACCAGCAGGCCGAGGCGCTCGCCGCGGGCGACATCTCGCAGTTCGGCTACAGCGTCCGCGTTCGCAAGCTGAGGCGCGGCCGCACGCGCGTCGCGAAGCTGAAGCCGGGCCTGCACGAGCGCGTCTACACCTCGGACTACACCGTCGAGCCCGGCGAGGGCATGAGCTATGAGGGCGTCCCAGGGCGCGGCGGCGAGAACAACGACCCCCAGCTCGGCTTCGAGCAGAAGTTCAACTTCCTCGGCCGTTACCAGCCGTATGGCATCTACGTCCCCAAGCAGGACGGGACGCACGGGATGCAGATGGTCTTCCACGGCTCGAGCTCGAACCTGTCGGCGCTGATCTCCCAGCCGGGCATGCAGGAGGTCCTCGGCGAGGGGATGAACCGGATCCTCGTCACGCCCGAGGCGCGCGGAACGGAGGGGTGGGGATCGGACATCTCGGAGCGCGACGTGCTCGACGTGATGTCGGACGTGCAGCGGACCTACGGCGTCGATCGCGGCCACGTCTTCGCGGGCGGCTATTCCCAGGGCGGCTACGTGACCTACCGGATGGCGAGCCTGCACCCGGATCGGTTCGCGGGGGCGATCGACTGGGTTGGCTTTACCGGCGACGGTTCCAACGGGTCCCCGGGAGGTGGCTTCAGCTACACCGCCGGCGCAATCGGCAACGGCATCGACTTCATCAAGAACCTGCTGAACGTGCCCACGGTGATGCTCTACGCCGGTGCTGACGAGCTCGTCCACGTGTGGACCGGGGAGGCGATGGACGACGCCTTCGCCGCGACCGACAACCTGTACCGCTTCTACATGCACCCGGCGGCGGAGCATCTGACCCTCGCCGCCACCGACGACTGGCGCAAGGAGGCGGAGTACACGAAGGACCTCGAGCTGGTCCGTGACCCGCCGCGCGTCGTGTTCACGACCGCGCCGTTCCTCGACGCTCCCCAGTACGGCATCCGCCACGACCGGGCCTACTGGGTCTCGCGGATCCGCACGAGCGGCGAGGCGACCGACTACGGCACCGTCGACCTGACGAGCGCCGGCTGTGGCGGCGAATTGCCGGTCCTCGAGAGTGTGAGCGGCACGGGTAGCGACCCCGTGCCGTGGACGCTCGACGAACAGAGGGCGGCGTCGATGAAGCCGCTGGTCGCAGCTCCGAAGCTGACCGGCACCCTGACGGGCATCACGTCGCTGCGGGTGGGTACGCGGCAGACATGCCTCAGGGGGAAGGCGGTGCAGTACGACATCGAGACGGACGGCCCGGTGACGCTGCAGCTCTCAGATGGCCGCACGGCCGAGCTCGCGAAGGGCCGCTCGCGCGGCCGCATCGCGCGCTAGCCGGCACTCGTCAACCTCGCGCGCCCCGCTGCGTTGAATGACCGGGGATGGCGGCGTTCGAGCGGACAGAGGAGGTCATGGATGACGACGGCCCTGTCCCCGGATTGCCCGAGCTCGCCGAGCTGCTCGAGGAACGCGACGCCGAGCTGAGCGCCCACGGCGCGCGCGTCGCGGGCTACGCGGAGCGCATCGCGCGGGTCATGGGCCTGCCCGCCCCGGTGATCGCGCGGGTGCGGGTTGCGGCCCGGCTCCACGACCTCGGCAAGGTCTGGATCGCCAAGGACATCCTCGACAAGCCCGGCCCCCTTAGCGAGCGTGAATGGGGCGAGATCCGCCGGCACCCGGCGGTCGCGGCCGGCGTCCTCCGGGCAGGTGACTTCCACGACGTGGCGGCGATCGTCGCGGCACACCACGAGCGGCCGGATGCCGCCGGATACCCGGACGGAATTCCGTCCTGCGACGCGCCCCTCGAGGCCCAGATCGTGGCGGTGGCCGACGTGTACGACGCGATGCTGTCGCGGCGTCCGTACGCGCCGGCGCGCACCCCTGAGGAGGCGCGCGAGGAGCTCGAGCGGGTCGCCGCGACGCAGCTCGACGAGAACGTCGTCGAGGCTTTCCTACGCGTGCTCGACGGACCGCGTCAGTCGACTTCCGCCGCCCTCCCGCGGCCCGCGGCGACCGCGCACGACGGCTATTCGCGGCGATACCGTCCGGAGCAGTGAGCCCGGCGCCGTGCGGTCGACGATCGGAGCATGGTCGGTCGAGGAACGCGCCAGACGTCCTCGGCGACATCACGCCGGCGCGCGCCGCTGAGGCTTCGGCGCCGGAACGTCAAGCCGCGACCTCCTCGGCGATGAGCTCGCACCAGACGGTGCAGCCGTCGGGTCCCGCCTCGACGCCCCACTGATCGGCCACCGCAGCGACGATCGCGAGCCCAAAGCCGGCGATGCCGCCGTCGCCGGTACGTGCCAGCCGCGGATCGAAGCCCGGGCCACTGTCGCGCACCGACATCCACACCTGGCGGTGCTCGCTCGCGATCTCGAGCTCAATCGGATCCCCCGCCGCAAGCTCACCGTGGCGGATCGAGTTGGTCACGAGCTCGGATGCCAGCAGGCCAAGCTGTTCGCGTGTGAGCTCAGGGAGAGGAAGCGCTCCAATTACCCGACGGGCTTCCGCCGGGGCGCCCAGACCAGCGCGCATCCGGCGGTTCACACCGAAGCGCGCCTCGGGCAGGATTTCGAGCTTGGCATCGTCCGGAAGCTCGGCGGAGCAGACCGCGCATACGCCTGCCGTGGAGTACGCGGCGACGCTGTGGCTCATCGAGCCGCAGGCCGGGCATCGGTAGTACGGCATCGCCTGCCTCCTGCGTCGCGCAGTAGTCGCAAGAAAAGACTGCCCGTGCCGCGATAGGCGCAAACGCGCCAACCGGGCGGCGGTGCTCTTACGTTGCTCTCAGCCCTCTGACCGCGTGCGCGTGCCACGCCACCAGCACGACCGGCAACCCCAGCTCGACGCCCATGAGGACGAGCTGACCTGTCGACGGCCAGTCGGTCGCTGCAGCCGCGAACAGACGGCTCACGCCCGAGAGGAAGAGCAGCGCGCAGAAGACGCGCAGCTCGAGTGCGCGCTCCGTGACGCGCGGCGCCAGCCAGGCCAGGAACAGCCCCGCGCCGACCCACCACACCGAGTAGAAGCGGAGCTCCGACTCGACGTTTGCAGGCGCGTCGTTGGGTGACGGCACCGAGTCCGCGCCGAGGATCACGGTCGCGAGGCCCGCGACGATCGGGATCACCGACAGGGCATAGAGGGTGCGCGTGAGGTTTCTAGCCACGGCGCATGAGCCGGCCGACCGCCCCCATCAGCTCGTCGGTCAGCTCTTCCGGCGTCCCCTCGCCGTGCCCCTCGACGACGCAGTGGCGCGCGTGCTGGTCGAGCAGGCCGAGCGCGACCTTGTCGAGCGCCGCCTGGACCGCGCCTATCTGCGTGACGACGTCGACGCAGTAGCGATCCTCGTCGACCATCTTCTCGATCCCGCGCACCTGCCCCTCGATGCGGCGGAGGCGGTTCAGCAGCTGATCCTTGGTGGCGGTGTACCCGCGTGTCTCAATGGCCATGAGAGCATTCTAACGTACCCCCCGGGGGTATTTAAGAGGCGGGCGAGACGGGTATCCGATTGGCATGGCTAAAGATCACGGTTCCAGCGTCAAGAACGACAAGCAGTACGAGGGGCTGCGCAAGAAGGGCATGTCCAAGAAGCGCGCGGCAAAGATCTCGAACGCGAACGCCGGCTCGAACAACGCCGCCTCGAAGAAGGGCGGGAAGAAGGGCGGAAAGAAGAGCTAGCGGGCAGCGGGGTCTGCCGAGGACTCCCGCACCGACTCGATCGCGAGCGCGTGCCGAGCCTCGTGTAGTGCTTCGCGCAGGGCGTCCTCGTCGGCGTCCGAGTCGAGCGCGACATCGAGACACCGGCGCGCGCGTCGAAGCGCCGCGGACAGGCGCGCGTTCTCCTGCTCCATCACACCGTTGAAATCGGCCATCACCGGTCGCTACCCCTCGGGTTGCGGCCGAAACTGGCGTATCAAGCGTTATGCAGGTTTCTGCGTCGAAGCTACGAGCGCCTTGAGGCTCTCGTGGTCCTCGTGGCACGCCGGGCAGCCCTCGAGATGGGCATGCATGCCCGGAATCGCAGCGTCCGCGTCCGAGGCAACCAGCTCCAACTCGACGTAGCGGTCGAGGTTGTCGAAGCACTCCTCGCACGTCAGCTCTGGACCGTCGGGACCCAGCAGTGCCTTCATCAATTCGCGGTCGTCGTTCATATCTCGATGTGTGCACGCAGTTTCTTGCGGGCGTCGTGGAGCGTCTTGTACAGGGCGCCCCGGGTCGTGTTCAAACGTTCGGCGAGCACGTCTATCGGCACGCCGTTGAGCGTCAGCGCCACCAGCACCTCGCGCTGGTGCGGGCTGAGTTCCTCGTCTATGGCAGCCTTGAGCTCGCGCAGCAACTCGCTCTCTTCCGCTTGGCGCTCCGGCGAAGGGTTGTCGGCGGCGAAGACGTCCCAGGTTTCCGGCTCGAGCGGGACCTCGCGGCCCTGCCAGGCGCGTCGGCGCAGTTTCACTGCCGCCTCGAGCAGAGCGAACTTGTACGCCCATGTCGTGAAGCGGCTGTCGCCGCGGAAGGTGTCGAGCTTCGCCAGGATCGCGATCAGGGCGTCGTCCGCGCTCTGCACCGCCAGGTCGTCGAAGTCGTCGCCGCGCAGATGCGGCAGGCTCGCCCGGCGGCGCTTGACCTCGAAGCGGGCGGCGCGCAGGAGCAGGTCGTGCAGCCGCGAACACGCCGCCTCCCGAGCCGGCCCCGGTGCGGAAAGAGCGGCGACCCAGGCCTCGGAGTCCTCATCGGCGAAGACGGCCGTGACCTCCTCCATCGCCTCGACGCTAACAGTCGCGGTGCTCACGGTTGCCTTTGCGACCCACCGAGGCGGTTTCTTACGTCAGGCGGCGCCAATTCGGTCTTACGGGTAAGGACTCCGAGCGGCGGGCAGCTAAGGCCGGCGTGACTACTTCAATCGCCGCACTCCACGCCGTTCCCACCGATGCATCGTTCGTCGACCTCGAGGCGGCAGAGCATGCCGCCGCCGACCTGTTGCAGGCGCTAGGGGCCGACACGACATCTGAGAGCTTGGAAGACACGCCGCGCCGCATCGCCGCGATGTACGCGGAGCTCCTGAGCCCGACGCCCTTCGACGCGACGACCTTCCCCAACGACGGCGGCTACGACGAGCTCGTCGTCGCGCGCGAGATCCAGTTCCACTCGCTCTGCGAGCACCATCTGCTGCCGTTCACCGGAGTCGCGCACGTCGCCTACCTGCCCGGCGAGCGCATCCTCGGGCTGTCGAAGCTCGCGCGCGTCGTGGACTACTTCGCCCGTTCGCTGCAGGTGCAGGAGCGCCTCACGACGCAGGTCGCCGGCTGGCTGCAGCGCGAGCTCGAGCCGAAGGGCGTCGGCGTCGTCGTCGAGGCCGAGCACATGTGCATGTCACTGCGCGGAGTACAGAAGCCTGGCGCCAGGACGGTCACCTCGGCGCTGCACGGGCTCGTCCGCGACGACCCACGCACCCGGCAGGAGTTCCTGGCGCTGGTCAGGCGCTGATCTTCGTCTCGCCGTCCTCGAACTTGGTCTTGCGGCCGGGCTTCACCCAGACGATCTGACCCTCGGTCAGCTCGAGCTCCTCGAGCTGCGGCTGGGTGAGCTGCACGTTGAAATGCGACCCGTCGTGGTGGGTCAGCTCGACCCGCACCTCGAAGCCGAGGTGGATGATGCGGTCGATCATCGCCTCCGACGCCTGGTCCGAGGGGTCGACCATCACGTCGATGTCGTGCGGGCGGATGTAGTGGCCGTCGAGCTGGTTGACCGGCCCGACGAAACTCATGACGAACTCGTTCGCGGGCTGCTCGTACAACTCGCGCGGCGTGCCCTCCTGCTCGACATGCCCTTGATTGAGGACGACGATCTGCTCGGCCACCTCCATGGCCTCCTCCTGGTCGTGCGTGACGAAGATCGTCGTTACGTGCACGTCCTCATGGAGGCGGCGCAGCCATGCGCGTAGCTCCTTGCGAACGGTGGCGTCGAGCGCACCGAAAGGCTCATCTAGCAGCATCACCTTCGGCTCGACCGCAAGCGCGCGGGCGAGTGCCATGCGCTGGCGCTGACCGCCAGAGAGCTGAGCGGGATAGCGGTCGGCGAAGCCGCCCAGGTGGACCAGGTCGAGCAGCTCCTTTACGCGGCTCTTGACCTCGTCTTTCGGCCGCTTGCGGATCTTTAGGCCGTACGCCACGTTGTCGCGCACTGTCATGTGCTTGAACGCGGCGTAGTGCTGGAAGACGAAGCCGACGCCGCGCTCGCGGGCGGGGGACGCCGTCAGGTCCTGGCCGTCGAGGATCACGGTGCCCTTGTCGGGCTCCTCGAGGCCGGCGATGACACGCAGAAGGGTGGACTTCCCGCCGCCCGACGGGCCGAGCAGCGCGGTCAAGGAGCCGCTCGGCACCTCGAGCGACACGTTCTCGAGCGCGACGAAGTCGCCGAAGTTCTTCGAGACGTTCTCAACGACGATTCCCATTACGAGTCCTCCTTCTTGAAGATGTTCATCGCAAGCAACGTCGCCAGGGCCATGACCGCGAGGATCATCGAGGCGGAATAAGCGCCGACCATGTCGAAGTGCTCGAAGCGCTCTTTGACGCGGAGCGTGAGCGTCTCGGTCTCGCCGGAGAGCTTTCCGGAGACGACCGAAACGGCGCCGAATTCGCCAAGCACGCGCGCGGTCGTAAGTACCACGCCGTAGGCGACGCCCCAGCGGATCGCCGGCAACGTCACCTTCCAGAAGGTCTGCCACGAGTTCGCGCCGAGCGTTTCCGAGGCTTCCTCCTGCTCTGTGCCGATCTCCTTGAGCACCGGGATCACCTCGCGCACGACGAACGGCAACGAGACGAAGATCGAGGCGAGGATCATGCCGAGCGGGGTGAAGATCACCTCGATCCCGTGGTCGACGAGCCAACCGCCGATATCGGAGTTGTTGCCGTAGGCGAGAATCAGCGCGAGGCCCACGATCACCGGGGACACTGCGAACGGCAGGTCGATCAGTGCGTTCATGACCCACTTGCCGGGCCAGCGCTTGCGCACCATCAGGAGCGCGGTGATGACGCCGAAGATCGTGTTCAGCGGCACCGCGACGATGACCATGAGAAACGTCAGCCAGAAGGCGTGCTGCGCCTCGGCGGTGGTGAGCGAGTCGATGACCGGCTGAAGGCCGTCCTCGAAGGTCCGGTACATGATCATCCCGACGGGCGCCGCGAGCAGCAGGCCGAGGTAGGTGAGCGCGAGCACCCGCGGCAGCCGTGACTTCGCGCGCCGGCGGCGAACGCGCCCGGTTGCCTTGGCGCCGAGGCGCGGGACTGTCCCGACGTTAGAGCTCATGCTTCGCCGCCCATCGCGAGAGCAGGGAGATCAGGACCAGGACGACCAGAGAGACCACAAGCAGGACCACCGAGATCGCTGC
>Ga0111538_10012691_pt1 | contig 11136 bp, 14 predicted proteins | sample SoiMethybrSBSTD1_FD_79669 | JGI IMG/M metagenome (GOLD analysis project Ga0111538, IMG submission 79669) | Bulk soil microbial communities from a Populus tree surrounding site in Tennessee, USA - Soil MetaG P. TD hybrid SBSTD1 (version 2)... | ecosystem: Environmental > Terrestrial > Soil >... | reverse complement strand
GCGCTGTGCGACCGGGCGCCGGGCCTGTGCCTGGCGACCTACTTCGGCGGCTTGGATGACGCGGCGCTCGCCCGTGTGAGCCGGCTGCCGCTTGCCGAGCTCCACGTCGACGTCGTGCGCGCCCCGGACCGGCTCGACGCCGCGCTCGCCGCGCTCCCGGACGGCGCGCGGCTCGCGGCCGGCGTCATCGACGGCCGCAACGTCTGGGCCGCCGACGTCGACCGGGCCCTCGATCGGCTCGACCGCGTCGTGGCGGTGATCGGCGACGAACGCCTGACGATCGCGCCGTCGTGCTCGCTGCTGCACGTGCCCTCTAGCGCCGGGCGGGAGACCGGGCTCGACCCCGAGCTGCGCTCGTGGCTGGCGTTCGCCGACGAGAAGCTGGTCGAGTTGGCGCTGCTGCGCACGGCGGTCGCGGCCGATGCGGCCGAGCGCGACGAGCTGCTCGCACCGGCGCGCCGGCGGGCCGCTTCGCGGCGGTCGTCGGCGCTGGCCCACCGGCCGGCGGTCCGCGAGCGCGTCACCGCGCTCGCGCCCGGCGACTTCGAGCGCGACGCACCGCTCGACGCCCGCCGGGCCGCACAGGCGGCCCGTCTCGACCTGCCGGAGTTGCCGACGACCACGATCGGCTCGTTCCCGCAGACCCGTGAGATCCGCGACGCCCGCCGCCGCGCACGGCAGGGACTGATCGGCGACCAGGAGTACGAGCGGTTCCTCGAGCGCCAGATCGACGCGGTCGTCGCCGAGCAGGAGTCGCTCGGGTTCGACGTGCTCGTGCACGGCGAGCCGGAGCGCAACGACATGGTCGAGTACTTCGGGGAGCAGCTCGACGGGTTCGCGTTCTCGCGCCACGGCTGGGTGCAGTCGTACGGCAGCCGCTGCGTCAAGCCCCCGATCCTGTACGGCGACGTCGCCCGGCCCGCCCCGATGACCGTCCGCTGGTGGCAGTACGCGCAGTCGCGCACCGACCGGCCGATGAAGGCGATGCTGACCGGGCCGGTCACGATCCTGCAGTGGTCGTTCGTGCGCGACGACCAGCCACGCAGTGAGACCTGCACGCAGATCGCGCTCGCGATCCAGGACGAGGTCCGCGACCTCGAGGCGGCCGGCGCCCCGATCATCCAGGTCGACGAGGCGGCACTCCGCGAGGGGCTCCCGCTGCGGCGCGAGGACCAGCACGACTACCTGCGCTGGGCGATCGACTGCTTCCGTCTCACCGTCGCGCCGGCCGCCGAGCACACCCAGATCCACACCCACATGTGCTACTCCGAGTTCGGCGAGATGATCGAGCACATCGCGCGCCTGGACGCCGATGTCATCTCGATCGAGGCGTCGCGCTCGGGCATGGAGCTGCTCGCCGCGTTCGAGCACTTCGACTACCCCGGGCAGATCGGGCCGGGCGTCTACGACATCCACTCGCCGCGCGTGCCGTCGGCGGAGGAGATCGACGAGCTGCTCGCCGCTGCGGAGCGGCGCATCCCGCGCGAGCGGCTGTGGGTGAATCCGGACTGCGGGCTCAAGACCCGCGGCTGGGACGAGACCCGGCTCGCCCTGCGCAACCTGGTCGACGCCGCCAAGCGCCGCCGCGCGGCGGTGCCGGCATGAGCGCGCTGCGGCGGCTCCCGGCGCTCGCCACCACGGGCGTCGGCAGCCTCCCGTTCACGGCCCCGGCCGAGGCCGTGCGCCATGCGGTGAACGCGTACGACGTCCCGTTCTGCCCGCAGCTGCCGCGGCTCGACGGCGACATGGTCCGCTCGTGGCTGGGCGCGGACCCGGCCGGCTGCGGCTGGTGCCCGGACCGCGACCGCCAGCGCCCGGCCGCCTGGGACGCGTTCGTGGCCGAGGTCGCGGCGCGGCCGCCCGCCGACCGCATCGTCAAGCTCCAGGTCACGGGTCCGGTGACGCTCGCCCGCGCCCTCGACCGCGCCGCCGGCCGCCGCGAGACGCTCGTGCTCGCCGCCGAGATCGCACGCTGGCTCGCCGTCAGCGTCCGCGAGCAGCTCCTCGCCCTGCGCGAGCACGGCCTCGACGCGCTGTTGCTCGTCGACGAGCCGGGGCTAGCGCAGGCCGGTCTCTCCGCCCGCGACGGCACGGTGTGGGATCCCTTGCGGCTCGCGTCCGCCGCCGCCTGGGGACTGCATGTCTGCGGCACCGTCCCGTGGACGGTCGTCGACGCCGCCGAGCCCGACGTTCTCTCCTACGACCTCACGCGCGATCACCTTCCGGTGGCCGCGCGCCCGGTCATCACGCGGCTGCTCGCCCGCGGCGGCCGCATCGCCTGGGGGGCGGTCGACCCGGCGGCGCCCGCGAGCGTCGCCGGCACATCGGCGCTGCTCGTCGCCGCGATCGCCGGAGTCGGTCGTCGCACCGGCGACGTCGCCGCGGCAAGCCTCGTCACGCCGGCGTGCGGGACCGGCCTGCTTTCGCCCGCGCGGGAGCGCCTGGTCGCCGCGACGCTCGACGCGGCGGTGCGCGTCACCGCCGGTGCGATCAGCGCACACGACGGGGCGGGAGTCCCGGCTAGGAGCTCGTGACGCGCTTGCGCGGCGTGCGGGCGCCGTCGTTCTGGCTCGGCGCGGTGGCCTCGCTCAGCGGCAGCGCCTCGAACAGCAGCATGACGAGCCCGACGTCCATAAGCCCGTGCTCGTCGCCGGGCTTCTTCAGCCGCTTCTGCACGCCCGACTCGATCTTGTCCACCTCGGCGAGCCACTTCTTCGACGCGGCGGCGAGCTGCTGCCAGCCGCGCTCGTCGAGCCGCAGCGACAACCGCGAGATGTTCGCGTCGTCACGGTCGAACCCGCCGGCGGCGGCGGAGGAGTTCGCGTACTCGCCGATCTGCCGGAGCATCGAGCCGAGCAGGCGCTGCTTGGCGACCGGCTCCATCGCCGCCCATGCCTCGTCGCTGAAGCTCGGGCGGGCGACCGTCGCGTACATGTGCTCGGTCGCCCCGCGGCGCTGCCGGGTCCCGACCAGCTTGAGAAGATCGAGGTCGTGCAGCGTGCGGACGTGGTAGGCGACGACGCCGAGGCTCGCGCCGAGACGGTCGGCGAGCTGCTTCGGGCTGGCGGGACCCTCGTCGAGCATCGCGAGGATCCGGACGCGCACGGGGTGTGACACCGCCTTGAGGTAGCGCGGGTCGTTGATCGTCGTGACCGGTTTCCGCCGTGCCAAGTGGGAAACGTTATCCGTTCCGCCGGATGGACGGCCGCCGGCCGGCGCGGCGGAGCGCGCCGACCCCAAGCGACCGGTTGGATCAGATGCTGCCGATGGACATGGGCATCACCCCCTCCCGCTGCGGGCGGCCACGTAGACCGCCTTGTTGTGGACGAGCTCGTCGAAGTGGGGCTCCAGCACGGCGCCCTGGTGCTGGCCGTGGACGGCGCGGATCCGGAGGCCGGCGCGCGCGGCTGCTGCGCGCACGACCGGTTCCGGCCAGTGACGCTGGCGGTGGACGCTCGACCGGCGCTCCCAGAGGCCGTCGCGCGCCGGGGCGAACACGTCGACGGTCGCCTGCGCGGGCTCGCCCGGTTCCAGTGACGGGGCGGTCTCGCCGCGCCAGGCGAGGAAGATGCCGTCGCGGTCGGTTGTGTGATCGCGCGCGAACGACGCGCGGTACTGCGCGAGCGTGTTGACGTCCCAGATCGCGATGCCAGGCCGGCGCAGGTTGCCTCTGATACCGGCGAGCGCCGCCTCCAGCTCGCGCTCAGCGAGCAGGTAGTTGAGCGCGTCGTCGAGGCAGGTCACGAGATCGAAGTCGCCGAGCCGCGGCAGCGCGCGCATGTCGGCCTGCACCAGCCGCGCTCCCGGGGCCTTGGTTCGTGCGACCGCGAGCATCGCGGGGGAGATGTCGCAGCCCGTCACGCGCCAGCCGCGTTCGAGCAGTGGCAGGAACGACTTGCCGGTCCCGCACGCGACGTCCAGTACGTCGTGGCCTTTCAGCCCGTGCGCGCTCGCGAGCTCCTCCAGCGCGGCGAGCCACCGCTCGTACGGATACTCGGCCGTCAACAGGTCGTAGTCGGGCGCGAGCTCGTCGTACGCCTCGCGGGCTGTACCACCGGGCATGACCAGTAGACCGGGTTAATTGCTGTGCTGGTTTCATTAATCTGGCTCAGGGACCAACGGCGAACGGCTGGAACTGGCGCTACTTGCGATCTGTGGCGCTGCGCGAGACCCAGCGCACGCTCGGGCCGACCCCGGCGGCCGACGACGCGGCGCAGGAGACCGTCCTGCGCGCCTGGCGCCACCAGGCGAAGTGCGCCACGGCCGACCGCCCGGAGGCGTGGCTGCGCACGATCGCGCGGCGCGAGGCGCTGCGGACGCTCGAGGGCGCCGACCCGCCGGTATTGGCCGCCCCCGACGAGCCCGATCACGCCGACGCGGCTGCGGCGAGCGTCGACGTCGCCCGCGCGTTGAAGCGCCTCTCAGCGCGCGAGCGTGACGTCGTCGTCCGCCACTACTGGCACGACATGTCGTGCGAGGAGATCGCCGGCGAGCTCGCCTGTCCGCTCGGCACGATCAAGGTCCGCCTCCACCGAGCCCGCCACAAGCTCGCCGACGCCCTTACCCCGTAAGGGGGTCTGACCCCCTTACCTGCGCTCGCGGCGCCAGACGACCTTCAGCCCGGACCAGTCGTTGTCGAGCGCCGCGACCTTGGTGTCGACGAGCCCGAGCGGGAGCACCACGTCACGGATCCCGTTCTCGGTGATGTCGCTCTCGTGGCCGCCGGCCTTGCGCGGCCACGCGATCCACACCATCCCGTCGGGGTAGATCGCCTGCCCGAGCGCCTCGATCCCGGCGGCCAGCTCGGCGGCGCTGCGATGGAACGCGAGCACCACGTCGGCGCCCTCGGGGGCGCCGGTCGTCACGTCGTCCGGCAGGTCGGGCACTGCCCACCCGTCGGGCGCGTCCACGAGCGCGAGCCGGTGTCCCGGCTTGATCCCGAGCTTCTTGTGCAGCGGCGTGCCCGAGTAGCCGGCCACGTGTCACCCGCGCGCGATCAGCGAGATCCGGTTGCCCGCGGGGTCGACCACGATCGCCTTGTGCACCCAGCCGTTGTCGGTCGGCGGCATCAGGACCTCGCCGCCGTGGTCGGCCACGCGTGCGACCGCCGCCTCGAGGTCGTCGACCGCCACGCCGAGCGTGAGGCTGGCGTCCTCGGTCTCCACGAGCGCGCCGTCGGGGCCGCTGCCGGGCGTGCGCACGAGCGCGTAGCCGGGCCCCTGCGGCTCGACCTTCCACTCGAGCACGCCCGCGTAGAAGCGGTGCAGCGCGTCGTGGTCGGGGCCGGCGACGTCGAAGTGCACGATGTTCATGGTTCCTCCTGCGGGAGCGATCCCCTGAAGTCGGCGAGCAGCGCTTCGGCCTGGGCGACGCGCGCATGGTCGGTCCGGTAGAGCCGCCACGTTCCCTGCACCGTCATCGTCACCAGTCCCGTCTTGCGCAGGACCCTGAGGTGCTCGGACGTCGTGGCGTTGGCGAGGCCGAGCGTGCGCGCGAGGGTGCCGGCCGACACCGGCGCCGCGGCGGCGACGGCAAGGATCTGCCGTCGCGCCGGATGGGCGAGCGCCCGGAGCAGCTCGTCGAGCAGCTCGCTCTCATGCACGGTCGTATTTCGCCATGTGGCGAAATTACACGAGCCGCGCCACGCGGGTCAAGCGATCACGGGTCGATCTCGTCGCCGGTGGCGGCGTCGAAGAGGAGGATCGCGCCGGCCGGGCAGGCGAGCGCGGCCTCGCGCAGGCGGTCGTCGGAGTCGGTGCCGACCACGACCGCGAGATCGTCGACGCGGAACGCGTCGGGGGAGACCACCGCGCAGTCGCCGTGGCCGAGGCACGCGTGGTCGTCGATGCGGGGGATGAGGGTCATGCGGCGTTCCTTTCGGGGATGGAGGGTGCGTCGGAGAGCCGGGCGCGGGCCGCCCGCAGCGCGGACGGCGGCCGGTCGGCGAGAAGAACCGCGGTGAGCCGCCCGTCGCGGATGTGGTCGAGCTCGAACGAGTCCGCGGCAAGGTCGCCGACCTCACGGGCGTCGCGCGGGTCGCCGACGCAGACGAGGCGGACGCCGTGCTGGTCGGTCCAGAACTGCGGCGGCGCGGGCGGGCGCGCGGCGCGCCCGAGCAGGGCGCCGGCGGCGGCGGCGCCGCCCCGCGAGGCGGCTTCCCAGTGGCCGCCGCCGGTCGCGTCGCCCGCGGCGAACACGTGGGGGAGGCCGGTGCGGCCCTGCTCGTCGACGGCGATCCCGGCGGGGTCGAGGCCGCTGCCCGCGACCCAGTCGACCGCCGGCCGCACGCCGACGCCGACGAGCACGTGCGCGCACGGCACGCGCGCGCCGTCGGCGAGCTCGAGCTCCTCGACGGCCCCGTTGCCGTGCGCGGCGACGACGGTGGTGCCCAGCCGGACCGCCACGCCGGCGGCGCGGTGGCGCGCCGTCAGCCACGCGGCGGCACGCGGGCCGAGCACGCCGGCCAGCGGCCGCGGCGCCGCCTCGATCACGGTGACGTCGATGCCCGCGCGCGCGGCCGTCGCCGCCGCCTCGAGGCCGATCAGCCCGGCGCCCACGACGGCGAGCGGCCCGCCCGTCGCGACCGCCGCGCGGAGCCGCTCCGCGTCGGCGAGCGTGCGCAGCGCCTGCACGTTGGCGAACGGCGCGAGCATCGGCAGCATCAGCGCGCGGGCGCCCGTGGCGATGAGGAGATCGTCGTAGCCGACGCGCTCGCCACCGGCGAGGACCAGCTCGCGGCGCGCCGGGTCGAGCGCGACCGCGGTCGCGCCGAGGCGCAGGTCGATCCCCTGCTCGGCGTACCACTCGGCGGGCCGGAACGCGACGTCGGCCTCGGCGGCCAGCGCGTCCTTCGACAGCGGCGGACGGTCGTACGGCCGCACGGGCTCACTGGACACGATGGTGACCGGCCGGTCGTCGCCGGCGGCCCGGAGCGTCTCGCAGCAGCGCTGCGCGGCGAGCCCGCCGCCGACGATCACGAGACGGCTCATGCCGCGGCCCTCGCGGCCGGCCTGGCGGTGGCGCGGAACGCGAGCAGCCCGACGATCGGCGCCGCCGTCGCGCCGAGGATGCCGAGCAGCCACGGCGTGCCCGCGTCGGTCCCGGCGGTGATCGTGTGGATCAGCGCCAGCACGTAGACGCCCAGCGTCCCCATATGCAGCTTGCGCCACAGCCGCGGGCCGATCCTGCGGCGCACGTAGAAGGACAGCCCGAGCAGCGCCGCCGCGTAGCCGGCGACGATCCCCGCCGCCACGGCGAGCGGCCGGTAGCCGATGACGAACGGGATCGCGATCCCGCCGGCGCCGGGGTGCAGCCAGTGGTCCGGCAGCAGGAGCAGCCCGTGTGCGGCGATCGCGATCAGCGCCGCAAGCGCGGTCTGCTCGTGGATCGCGATCAGCGTACGGCGCGAGCGCGGCGGGATGAGCTTGGCCGCGTTGGCCAGGCCGAGCCCGACCGACACCGACACCAGGATCATCGCCACGATGCCCGCGGCGCGACTGGCCAGCCACCATTCGTGGCCGGCGAGGACTTGGGCGTTCATGCGGCCAGAACCTCCTTGGGGCTGAAGCTGACGACGACGCGCGGGCGCAGGCGACCGGCGAGCTCCACCTCGCCGTCGTCGCGGACCACGAGCCCGCCGTGGCGGGCGAGGATCCGCGGCGCGCGGGTGGGACCGCTCAGCAGCGCGGTCTTGGCCAGCACCTCGGCCTCGAGCGCGGTGGGGGCGAGGGCGGTCGCGCCGACCAGGCCGGTCCAGGCCGGGCGCCCGGTGCTGGGATCGAGCAGGTGATGGGCGGGGCGGCCGTCGAGACCGCGCCACAGCCGCACGTTCAGACCGGAGGTGGCGACCGCGCCGCCCCGCAGACGCAGCTCATGCGCCACCTCGCCGGTCAGCGGGTGCCGCACCTGCACCTCGAACGGCTGCGCCGGGGCGCCCGGGCCGCCGACGCGCAGGTCACCGCCGCAATCGACGGCGAAGCGGTCCGCGCGCTCGAGCAGCCTCGCGGTCAGATCGGCCGCGAGGCCCTTGCCGGTGCCGCCGCTGTCGAGCTCCACGCCCGGCGGCCGCGCGATGGTGGCCGCGCCGACCGAGATCGCACGCCACGGCGACCCCGGATCGGGCGCGGCCGGAGCGCGCGGCGGCGCCTCGCGCAACGCCTCGATCAGCGGCATCTCGGCGGCACGCCGATCGCGGTCATAGCCGGCGGCGCGCAACGGCGCGAGCAGCGTCGGATCGACGAGCCCACCGGACCGCTCGGCCGCCCACAGCGCGGCGACGACGAAGCGGCGGAGCAGCGGCGACGCCGGCACGACGCCGACCGGAGAAGCGTTGAGCGCGCACAGCTCGCTGGCCGGGTCGAACCGCGTGAGGCGCTGCTCGAACGCCGTGAGGAACGCGCGGGCCGGCGCCGCGTCGAGGCCCTCGACGATCAGACGCGCGTGCGACCCCATCGAGGGAAACCAGATGTCGCGGCTCCGTGAGCCGGGGGAGCGGGGCGTGACGCGCGTCACGAGCTCTGCGTGGTGAGCGGCGCGGGCGCCGGGGCGGGGGCAGGCGCCGGAGCGGCCGGTGCCGGAGCCGGCGCCGCTGCGCTCACGCGCGTGGCGGGGGCCGGCGCGGACGTCTCGGCCGGCAGGTGGACGACCCGCCGCGTGATGATCACCTTGCGGATCAGGATGCGCTTCTTCTTCGGCGCCGGGACGGCCGTCTGCGCGACGGTGGCGCCGAGCGCCGGGTCGCGCCCGGCGCGCAGCTGGAACACCAGCAGGGCGAGGACGCTGAGGAACAGGGCCAGGGTCGCCAGTGCGACGACGTGTGCGCGCGGACGCCTAGTCATCGCCGCCCTCGTGCTCTTCGTGCTCGCGCTCCCCGTGCTCGCCCTCGCGCTCGTCGTCGCCGCGCGAGCTGCCGCTCGTGCTGCTCTGGAGCGGGGCGGAGGTACGAACGGGCGCCGCGATCGGCGCCGGGGCGGGAGCGGGAGCCGGTGCGGGAGCGACGGCCGGGGCCGGCGCGGGGCGGGGCCGCTTCGGCTTGCGGAAGACGTGGACGGTGCGTCGCTTGACGACGGTACGCACCTCCACGGGCGTGTCGACGGACGGGGCGATTGCGGCCGGTGCGGCGGCGGGAGCCGCCGCGGGATCGGAGGCGAAGGCTGCCCCGAGGACGCCGCCGGCTCCTACGAGCGCGGCGGCGACGGAGAGAGTGAGGAGGGGGCGAGGCATGGTGAGTCCACCATGCACACTGGCCGGGCAAGGCCCGGCCAGCGCGAAGGAAAAACTTGGCTAAGGGCTACGCCTCGGAGACCGCGGGCCGCAGCCGCTCGGCGGCCTCCCGCGGCTTCCGCAGCACCGTGACGGCGACGGTGACCGCGACGGCGACCAGCGCGGCGCCGATCAGGAACGCCAGGTGGTAGCCGTCGTTCAGCGCCTCGGCGCGCGCGGCGCCGTCGGCGATCAGCTGCTCGCTGTGCGTGGCCGACAGCGTCGCCAGGACGGCGAGGCCGATCGCGCCGCCGACCTGCACGGTCGTGTTGACCAGGCCGGAGGCGAGGCCGGCGTCCTGCGGCGTGGCGTCGGACATCGCCAGCGTCATCAGCGCCGGGAACGCGATGCCCGCGCCCGCGCCGAGCAGCACCATCACCGGCAGCACGTGCACGACATAGACGCCGTCGACCGGAGCCAGCGTGAACAGGCCCAGCGAAGCGCCGATCAGCACGAGACCCGGCACCAGCGTCGTCTGCGCGCCGAAGCGCATGATCAGCTTCTCCGAGTAGCCGAGCGACAGCGCGGCCATGACCAGCGTCGCCGGCAGGAACGCCAGGCCGGTCTGCAGCGCGTCGTAGCCGAGGATCTGCTGCAGGTACAGCGCGCCCAGGAAGAACATGCCGAACATGCCGGCGACAGCCAGCGCCTGGACGGCGTTCGCGCCCGAGATGTTGCGCGAGCGGAAGATCCGCAGCGGGATCAGCGGGTTCGCGGCCGTCGCCTCACGGACGAGGAACGCCACCAGCAGCGCCACGGCGCCGGCGCCGAGCGCCAGCGTGCGACCCGCGCCCCAGCCGTACTTGGCGGCCGGCTCGACGATCGTGTACACGAGCAGCATCAGCGCGCCGGTGACGAGCGCGGCGCCCAGGACGTCGGCGCCGCCGCCGAACCCGAGGCCCTTGTCCTTCGGGAGCACCCGCAGCGCGAACACGGCGGTGGCGATCCCGATCGGGACGTTGATGAAGAAGATCCAGTGCCAGTTGATCGCCTGGGTCAGGACGCCGCCGGCCAGCAGGCCCACCGAACCGCCGGAGGAGGCGACGAAGCCGTACACGCCGATCGCCTTCGCCTGCTCGCGCGGCTCGGTGAACATCGTCACGATCATGCCGAGGATGACCGCGGAGGTCAGCGCGCCGGCGATGCCCTGGATGAAGCGGGCGGCGATCAGCATCTCCTGGCTCTGAGCGGCGCCGCACAGCAGCGATGCAACGACGAAACCGGCGAGGCCGGTAAGGAACACGGTCCGGCGGCCGATCAGGTCGCCGAGCCGGCCGGCCAGCAGCAGCAGGCCGCCGAACGCGATCAGGTACGCGTTGACGACCCACGCGAGGCTGGACTGCGAGAAGTCGAGGTCCTGCTTGATCGACGGCAGTGCAACGTTCACCACCGTGGCGTCGAGCACGATCATGAGGACGCCGACGCAGAGAACGATCAGCGAGGTCCAGCGAGAGTCGGTGCGATGCGTGTTCATGGCCCTCAGACCGCGCCCACCGGCGCGACTCATCGCTCGCTCTAAAAGAGTGTGGACAGCCGTACCACCGCCGTTTCCAGCTCTTCCTCGTCGAGCAGGCTGAACGACAGCCGCAGCGTGTTCGGCGGGCCGCCGAACAGCGTGCCGGGCACGTACATGACGCCGGCCTCGAGCGCGGCCGGCCGCAGCTCCATCGTGTCCACCGGCACGGTCATCCAGCTGAAGAACCCGCCGGTCGGCTCGCTCCACGTCACGCCTTCGGGCATCTGCGCGCGCAGGGCGGAATCCATCGCTCGCCAGTGCGACGCGTACAGCTCGCGCGAGCGCGGCACGCCGCGCTCGAACAGCCCTGCCCGGCCGTACTCCTCGACGATTCGCTGGCCGAGCGCGCCGGCGCACTG
>Ga0111538_10012689_pt1 | contig 11136 bp, 8 predicted proteins | sample SoiMethybrSBSTD1_FD_79669 | JGI IMG/M metagenome (GOLD analysis project Ga0111538, IMG submission 79669) | Bulk soil microbial communities from a Populus tree surrounding site in Tennessee, USA - Soil MetaG P. TD hybrid SBSTD1 (version 2)... | ecosystem: Environmental > Terrestrial > Soil > Tree... | reverse complement strand
TGCTGATTCTGATATACTGAATTTCTATCTCAATGGTTGGAGCTACTTAATGGAAGACAATGATCGGTTGAACCCGGAGGGTGAAGTGAACTCCGAGGAGGATTTCGCAAGTCTGCTTGCCCAGTATGAGGGGGCCAGCACACGACTTCGGCCAGGCAAAGTGGTCCAGGGGAAGATTGTCAGCGTTTTTGACACAGAGGTTCTGGTGGATGCGGGAGGACGCGCAGAAGGAATTCTGAAGAAGGAAGAAATTACCGCACCGGATGGAAGCCTGCTCTATAACGTGGGCGATTCCATTACAGTGCTCCTGGAAAGTGGCACCGGTTCTGATCAGCAATTAAGGGTTTCCTACAGAAAAGCCAACCGTGCCCGGCAACAGGCGGCTCTTGAAGAGTCGATCAAGTCGGGGCGGCCCGTGGAAGGGCGAATTACCGAAGTGGTCAAAGGCGGCTTGCTGGCCGACGTGGGAATGCGCGGCTTCATTCCGGCGTCTCAGATTGATGAACAATATGTTGAAGACCTGAGACCGTATATCGGTCAGACCTATGTGTTCAAAGTCATTCAGCACGACCTTCCGAACGGAAAGTTGATTTTGTCGCGCAAAGCCATTTTGAACGACGCCAAAGCTGACCGGAGAAAGGAAACTCTGGCGACGTTGGCTGAAGGCCAGCGCATCGTGGGTGTCGTCAAGCGCATCATGGAATATGGTGTGTTTGTTGACATCGGCGGGTTGGAAGGCTTGCTGCACATTTCAGAGATGTCGTGGAAACGGATCAAGCATCCTGCCGAAATCTTCAAACTTGGTGATCAGATTGAAGTCGATGTGCTGAAATTTGATCGGGAAAAGAATCGAATTTCGCTTGGCTTCCGTCGCGCAGAAGAGGATCCGTGGCTGACCGCCGGTGAAACCTATCCCGAAGGATACATCGTCCGCGGAGTCGTCAAGAAGGTTGAGAACTTCGGCGCTTTCATTGAATTGGAGACAGGTATTCACGGCTTGATCCCGGTTTCGGAAATGTCCTGGACCCGTCGCATCAGTCATCCCGATCAGCTCCTGAAGATCGGTGATGTGGTGGAAGCGGTTGTCACCCGGATGGATCCGCCAAATCGCAAGATGTCACTGAGCCTGAGACAGGTGACGGAGAATCCGTGGGATGTGTTTGGCCGCGAGCATCAGCCAGGAGAAGTGATTCGAGGCAAGGTGACGCGGGCTGCCGAATTCGGTTTGTTTGTGGAACTCAGCGAAGGCATTGAAGGACTGATGCACGTATCTGAGTTGCCAGAGAGCGCCGGCAAGAATCCGCTGGCGAGTTTCCAGGCGGGTCAGGAAATCTCTGCCAAGATTCTCGCGATTGACCTTCAGAACAAGAAGGTTTCACTGAGTGCACGCGCCATCACCGACGACGAATCACAGGGTCATGTACGAGAGTACATGGAAGCGGCTGTCAACAGCGGCAGCCACAGCCTCGGCGAAAGCTTCCCGGAGCAACTGCGGCAAAAATCCCACAAAGCAGAGTAGCTTTTTCGATTAGACCCGGATGCACTTCATCGATGCATCCGGGAACCCTTCCCCGTCTTCGCAGCCTCCCCCAGATATTTCAGGTCTTTGTGCCGCCTGTGTGAGCAAGAAACAAAAATCCATATTGTAGCCGCATGATGGATTTATTCTCTGTCCAGTCTGTAGGACGGACATGAAAACCGAATCTCATGATCCTCCACGTGTCGATTTACCAACTCTAGGTTACGCTTAACCCCTAACCGTTATAAGGCCTATGGAGGGATTGTGTGGACCAACTCGACTGGAACGATCGATATTCAGACGAAGAATTTGTCTACGGTATGGAACCAAACGAGTTTCTTGTCGAACACGTAAGCATGCTTATCGGCCCAGTACTCTCATTGGCCGAAGGCGAAGGACGCAACGCCGTATTTCTTGCTATGCGTGGCTTCAATGTCCACGGTGTTGACGGCTCCGACGTGGGGCTTGCCAAAGCGCAATCGTTGGCCCGTGCAAGGGGCGCACAAATTCAAACTGAAGTGGCTGACCTGGCGGTGTTTGAACCTGCAGCACGCTCTTACGGGGCTGTGATTTCGATCTCAGCACATCTGCCAAGTGTGATTAGGAACCGACTATATCCCTTAGTCGAAAATTGCCTGTTGCCCAATGGGATCATACTTCTTGAAGCGTATTCGGAGAACCAACTTGCTCGAGGTACCGGTGGTCCAAAAGATTCAGACATGCTGATGACCGTAGCTAAGATCGAGCGCGAGTTCCCGAACTGTGAACCGATTCTTTTGCGTGAACTTGAGCGAGAGGTTCGCGAGGGAAAATACCATACAGGAATGGCGTCAGTCGTGCAGTTCATCGGCAAGAAGAAGGCCTGACCGCGCAATGCACGCGAGCCGCGAAGTCCCGCGGCCGGAAATCCAAAATCTCTCTTCGCGGCCGGGTGATTGCAAACGTTAGGTGGCGCATCAATCCCATGGCTTTAGAAGCGGTTCCACTCCCTGTCCTTGCCCGAACACCAAAGAATCGGGAGGTCCCTCCAAGTGAAAACATCTGTCTTCGTCGGCACCAGTCTTGACGGCTTCATCGCGAGGCTCAACGGCGCCTTCGACTTCCTCTCCGCTGGCGGCGAGGTGGACGGCGAATCAAACGGCTACGACGCGTTCTTCTCCACGGTTGACGCAGTGCTCATGGGTCGCAACACCTACGAAGTCGTCTTACCTTTTGCCAAGTGGCCTTATGGCACGACGCCCGTGTTCGTCCTCAGTAGCCGGCCAATCCCGCCGTCACCCAGTGCTGCGGTCGTCGAACACATCTCGGGCCCGCCGAGCGTGATTCTGTCACAACTGGTGGGACGCGCGTTCCAGCACCTGTACATCGACGGCGGTGTCACAATCCAGAAGTTTCTCCGGGCAGGGCTTATCAACCGCATCGTGGTAACGCAGGTGCCCGTGCTCATCGGAACCGGGATCCCACTGTTTGGCGCTCTCGACGCCGATATTCCCCTGGAGCACATCGCCACTCGTGTCTTGTCCGGTGGCGCGCTACAAAGCGAGTACGTCGTCCGAACTGTTGCGTGATCAAGCCCGAGTGCGAGCCGTTCGTCGGCGAGCAACCGGGGACTTCTCTGAGTAACCGTGCGGACTCTGCCTCGATTGTGTCTTGGTCGCTGGCAGAGTCCTGAGGGTCAGGCTCGCAGCGGCGCTTCGTCCCGAAAGAACTGCCGCAGCCGGCGTGCGGCTAAGATCTCCTCGCCCTCGACCATGGTGCGGGTCTGCAGGACCCCACCTTCGTCATCGTCATAGTAGACGATGCGCGGCTGCCCGTTTTTCAGCCTTTCGGCGGCCTGCTTCCCCGTCAGCGGTATCTTCGCGCGGTCCCAACTGATTCGAATTTCTCCAAACCCGTAGGCGTTGATCCGGTATTCGGCGTTGAGTCCGGAGATTCCCTGAAGTTGCTCGGCGAGGTAGCGCGTCCTCTTGTTCCAGCCCTCCTGCACCACCTCGTGATCGAGCCGAAGGTAGCGGTTGAGGGCGGTGATCACTCCAACGATTTCCTCCTTCCCCACCTTCATGCCGCGCCCAATGGCGGTGTTGGGAGAGTGGTTCAGCGTCGCCGCTTCGATCAGGTCCTTCCGGCCCGCCAGAATCCCGGTAGACTGTGGACCTTCGAGTCCCTTCCCACCACTGATGACCACCAGGTCGGCTCCCATGGTCGTGTAGCGCGTCAGAACGGATTCCGGAGGGAGCTCCGAAGCCGCATCGATGAGCACCGGCACGGCGGCCTTCCTACCGATTTCTACGAATTCCGCAGGCAGCAGGACGCCGGGCTTCGCGTTCCGTTCCACGCTCGCCAGCACCGCCAGCATGGCGGTCCGCTCGCAGATCGCGTTGATGAGCTGTTCCTTGGTCTCGACGTCCACCATCGTCATTCCTGCGGCACGGTAGGCACGGTCGTAGTCGAACCGATGGGCCTTCTGAGTGAGACATTCCCGTTTCGCCCAGGTTGGGTGAGGTAGGGCGTCTATCCTGGAGCGGTCGGTCCCGGTCAGGCAGGCGGCTGCGCCCAGGATCATGGCAGAGAATGAGCCCGCGGTTACCAGCGCCGCTTCGGCCTTCATCACTTCGGCGATCCGCCTGCCGGCGGCGGCGTTCAGTTCGTGCATGTCGACAAAGTAGTCGTTGGCTTCCGCCATCGCCCGCAAGACCTCGGCTGGCATCCGGGAGCCACCGATGATGGTTGTATGGCCGCGAACGCTCAGCAGCGGCCGGACGCCCAGCAAGCGGGTGTAGATGTTGTCCTCGCGGGGTGGGCTTGCTCCCGTTCCTGTCTTGGCAGCGAACACTCCCGAGGCCCCCGCAAGCGCTCGAAAGAGACTGCGACGAGTCAACCCTACCGGTGCTTCCGCTGCTGGTTTCATGGTGTCCTCCCAGTCGTTGAGGCATCATAAGCCCGAGTGAGCTTGTTCCTCAAGAGTGATAGTCCCCTGGAAATTCCCCTTAAAAAAGGGGGAAGAAGGCGAAACGACAGCGGTCGTGGAGCGACAAGGGTCGCGAAGCCTTCAGGGGGTTGTGGTGAGGGGCTCCGAAGGCCGACCGGACAACCCCCGGCCACTCCGCGACCACGCTTCTGTTAAGTTTGTTAAGGGGGGAATAGCTTCATCCAACGTTGCGCGGCCACGCGGACAGAACACCGTTTTCATGCTCTATGGTGCTCTGCAGGAGCATGGATGGATCCTATGAACATCCCGAGTTAGGAAGTAAGAATGAGGAAGTCCACGTCGAGCGGCGAGCGGAAGCGAGGAAGGAAGCGGGCAGGAAGTGATGCCCTTGTGAATCAAATATGAAAGTATGGAAGGTAGATGAGATTTGATATTTAAGACGGACCCAATTCTCAGAGCAGGAGGTCCACCATGCGTCTAGCGAACAAGGTCTCGATCATCACCGGCGCGGGCGCAGGGATGGGCTACGCTGCAGCCCATCTTTTCGCGCGCGAGGGCTCGAAGGTCGCAGTCGTCGATTGCGACGAAGCGGCTGGCCGGGCAGCCGCCGAGTCAGTTCGCGCGGCGGGAGGCGACGCCGAGTTCTTCCCCTGCGATGTGGGCGACCCCGCCAGCGTTGAAGCGATGACGAACGCTGTGGTTGGCCGCTTTGGCAAGCTCGACGTGCTGTACAACAACGCCGGGAGCAGCCATGGCGTCTTCGGCCCGATCCACACTCTCGATATCGAGGGCTTCGACCGGGTCATGCGCACCAACATCCGGGGAACGTTCCTCTGCAGTAAGTTCGGAATCCCGCACCTCCTGGCAAACGGGGGCGGCTCGGTGATCAATGTCGCCTCGGCTGTCGGCCTGGTGGGCTGGGCAGGAGGCGCTGCGTTGTGTACGGCGAAGGGTGGCATCGTACTCATGACGAAGGCGGCGGCGCTCGATTATGCGCAGCAAAACATCAGGGTCAATTGCCTGTGCCCCGGCTCGACCCGCACGGCACAGACCGAATCGCGCCTCAAGGATGCTCCTGATCCCGACGCCGTGATCGCACCGCTGATCGCGAACCACGCAATGAAGCGGCTGGCTCAGCCCGAGGAGATCGCGGCAGCGGCGCTCTTCCTTGCCTCGGACGAGTCGTCGTTCGTCACGGGAGTGGCATTCCCGGTCGATGGCGGCTGGACCGCGATGTAGGGGCAGCCGGCACTCCAAAGAGCTTTCAACCGGACGTTCTTCCAAACCCGTACAGCCGGTGCGCCGTGCGCCCGAGGATCCACTCCTTGTCCTCCGCCGTAAAGAACGGGATCATCTCCTTCATGATCTGATACTCGAAGAAATTCGCCCACACCATCCGTCGCGGGCCGAAGCGGTCATACATGCGGCGGAGAAACGGCCACACATCGCGGTAAGGCATCTCCTTCGTCTTCGATGGATTATGCAGCGAGGTGCGCACATACACGTTCGGCAACTTCGCCAGGTCGAGTAACGGCCCAAATCCTGCCGAATCGTCAGCCGTTATGTCGATCATGGCGATATGATCGATCACGACGTTCACGCCTGGAAACCGGGCCGCCATGTCTCCCACCTGTCTCACCTGATGCGGCGCCAGGAAAATATTGAAAGTGGCGCCAAGCTGCTCGGCCTTCTTCCATAGCGGGTAGCAAACCGGATCGTTGAGCCAGACCACCTCGCGATTGTAAATCGGGCTCAGCCGCAGCCCGATCAGGCCATCCTCCTTGATCAACCGCTCCAACCTCGAGGGATTCTCCCGGTCGTCGGGAGCATGCAGACGGTGCCCCACCAGCAGGCCGATAGCGGCAAATCGCCCCGGATACCGCTTCACACAATAGCTCGCGTACGAGTTGTCACGCCCGTAATAGCAGACATGAGAAATCACGACGTGATCCACCTTGTAGGTTTTCATCTCCGATAGCAGGAACTCCGCCGAATACTCGTGATCGGGCAGGCTGTTGGGGCACACAGCCATTTCTTGCGTCATCGGGTACTTCGAGTTCAGCACCCACGCGTGCTCAGCGCCGTTCACCACCGGCACTTTCGATTGCGGCAGCGGAACCACGGCAGCCATACCGGCAAGCAGCAACTGCCGCCGGCTTAGTGAAAAACTGTTCATGAGAGGCTTTGTTTGCATGAGAGGGTCGCGGTGAGAGTCAGTCCTCAAATATTACCTTAGCGGCCGTGCCATATCTGGGTGCTTCCAGGTGCGCGCTGGTGAAGGTTTCTCAAGCCTCACCCGCCCGAGGGGATTCCCAGGCACCCACCAGCTCACAGTGCAAAGTCAGGCAAAAAACTCCAGCGAAGTGAGTATTTCTACTTCGAACCGACAGTGATGTTCACCAGCTTGGTTGCTGTGCCGAAGTTTGTCCCAGCGCCGAAGCTCAGCGTATCCATCGGGCATACTGTCACACAGATACCGCAGCCGATACAGGAGCTGTTGGCGTTAGTGATGGAATCTTCCTTTAAAGCAAAGCCCATGACGTCGATGCCGACTTGGCAGTTGCGAGAGCACTCGTAACAGCCAATGCACTTGTCGTTCGCGACAATCTTGAAGCGGCTCCACCTCAGTTTGGAAAATAGGTGCGACTGCATCTGCATGAGCTTGGCCAGCGGGCACCAGTACCGGCACCACACCTTGCCACCGAGAAACGGGTACAACGTAACCGGAAGAATTCCGACCAGCCAGACATCTGCAATCAGCCGGTACCACTGAATGCCAAAGTTCGCAGGTCCAGTGACTGCCGCAAAAGTGTCTTTGGCAAGAACCAGAAGAGTGACCACGCTGGCAGCGACTAGAACGGCCAGATTCATCCACTCCCAGCGAAGCGACGCTTTTCCTTTCGGAGCGAGATGGCGCCAGCGGTCGCCAAACGTCTCAGCCAGGCCCCCACAGCCGCAAATCCAGGAACAATACCGCTTCCCATGGAATAGTACCAGGATGGGAATGATGACGAACGTCAGCAGTATGCCCCAGGCGATCCAAATCTCGTGTGGGTTGTAGAAGAATGTGTAGAAAAACAGCGGCCAAGCATAAACGATTCCGTAGCTGCGCCATGCTTGCTCGGCAAAAGTAGGATCGCTGGCCAGCTTCGCGCCTACCCACTGATACTTCACCGCAGACTGAAACAAGAATTCTGGCACGAGAAAGAAGAACACCCATTGGAAGCTGATGAGGCTGACATAGCGCCAGATTTGAAACCTGTCCTTGCGGTCGAGTCCCCAGCGTTTGAGGGCTTGAACCCCAAAGACGGTCATTAACGTGGTGTACAGTACTGTGTACCAAAACGACCAAGGGCGATCAAAGAACGACAACAGTTTGTAGCCCCAATCCCGATACGGCCAAAACTCTTCGCCTTTGCCAAATTTCACGCCGTAGACCGTGTACCAGACGAAGAACGACAGCCCAAGCCAGGAGAAGCGATCGCCCTTGCGGCCGAATTGGACCAACGTGCCCACAGCGCCAGCAGAGACCAGCCATCCGGTCCATCCGGGTATTGACTCAATCGCGGCCCAGTTTGTGCGACCTCCGGCAATCCATAAGGCGAAGAGAGCCAGCAACGTCAGCGTGGTGGCACGAAGCAAGCTGCCTTCCCATTCATTCTCCATCTTCAGGCCAAGCGACTTGAGAAACTCCCGAGGGATGTCGGCACCAATGAGAACAAAGGCGTGGTCGTATGGGACGTTCTGAATTTCGACCTGATCGTTACGGGCTATCCTCAAAACAGCTTCCCTTTTGCCGAACTCTTTGACGGTCGAATTCAGCAGCAGCCCAATTCTTCCAGCAGCAACGGCTTCATCGAGCTTCCGGTGGTTGTCCTTGAAAGCGCGATGTACCTCACTACCGCGGTAGGACAGATAGACCTTGTTTTGTTCACTCAGCGTCACAGCGGCTTCGATCGCGCTGTTGCCGCCACCAACCACGAGGATGTTCTCATTCCTGTATTTTCGATGTGAGTAAAGGCGGTGGTAAACCTGTTCGCGCTCTTCACCTGGGATCTCGAGCCTGCGTGGGTTCCCGCGCTGGCCCGTGGCTAGAACGACGCGCTTTGAACGGTACTGAACCTTGGTCGTGGTGACGTTAAAGACCCCGTCCTGTTTCTCGCAGCGCAAGACGCTTTCTTCGGTGCGCAAATCGAGATGATTCTCCTGAACAATCTCGTGCCATCGCCGGGTAAGTTCTTCCTTGGAAGCACCGTCCAGCCACAGCTTTCCCCTGGGTGGCTGGCTGTCCGGTTCCGCATAAACCCACTTGCCCTCCGGAAAATTCTCAATGGTATTGGCAATCTGTTCCTTTTCAATCAGGACGTATCGCAGGCCGCGCTCCTGAGCCTGGAGCGCAGCGTTCAGTCCACCAGCGCCTGCACCCACAATGACGACGTCGAGGAGGTTTCTGTCGGGGCCTCCAATGGCACCGGGTAAGCTCGCGATGTGCTCAATCGCTTCGTATCCTTGGGCCATTGCGTACTTAATCACCGGAGCGCCCGCCAGGTCTCCCACAATGAAGAGTCCCGAGATGCTGCTTTCGTTGTGCTTCTTCAGGTACGGCCGCTCGAACTGACTGCTGCCGGAGTGAAGCAGTGATACCGCCTGGAACTTTAGCCTGGCAGCGACAGAAGGAGTCCTGGCTTTTTGAGATATCACTTATGCTCCTGAGAGAATCCCCTCCTCGGAGGGGTGGCGTGTAGCGCCGGGATGGGTTCGTTCCCTATTCCACAACCCACCCCAAGGCCTTACGGCCCTTTCCCCTCCCGAGAGGGGAATCCTTTGATCGTCTTATTAGTCGTCACCTCACCCAGCGCGCGACAAATCCGATTGGCCTTGCGGGGACAACGAGACATGGCACGATGCGCACGATGGAGCCGCTGGATGATTGGTGTTCCCACACTGCGGGCAGGCGAGGGGCGACTGAGTGGCAGGAACCTTCAACAAACCAGCCACAACGCCGCGAGATGCTTTTCGCGATCGTCTGGTCAGCACGTAGAGATAGCCGAAAAAGCTGAGACCAAGCCCTAAGAAAAAGCTCGAAATCGGCGGTAGACCTTTTGCCACGGCTGCGTTGCCACTCAGACCACCAAAAATCAAAGCTGACAGAACGTAGAGCCCGGCCAGAAACCAGCCCAAACTGACTCCGGCTCTATCTGCTCCCGAAGATGCTTGGAAATCCTCCTGAAACAGTGCGCCTCTCGCTTGCTTGTCTTTGAAATAGAGTTCTGGATTTCGAAGAACCGACTCGGCCATATCCTTCATAACCGGCATGCGGCGACCTTTAACGACAATGGCGAGATCACCGCTCGAAACCGGCATGCCGCAGACGACGCAGGTTTCGCCGGCCTTGGCAGCAACGGTCGGATACCGGGACTGTGGCAGCGATTCAAAGGACAAACAAACCTCTGGAATCAGGGTTAATACCAATAGCATCGCTAATCGTGCCATGCGTCCCATTCCGAACGACGGTAGCTAGCTGCCAAGCCCGCCTGCATGCTCGGGACTTTGTTGCATCAATTTCGCCACCAGGCCTGTCCACCCAGTTTGATGACTCGCCCCGATTCCTGCGCCGTTGTCGCCGTGAAAGTATTCGTAGAACAGCACCCAGTCTTTCCAGTGAGGGTCGGACTGGAATTTCTCGACACCGCCATGGACTGGCCGGCGCCCATCGGCGTCACGCTGAAAGATGCGGGCAAGCCGCCGTGAAATGTCTGTGGCGACCTCCCAAAGGGTCATCATTTGTCCTGAGCCTGTGGGGCACTCCACCTTGAAGTCGTCCCCGAAGTAGTAGTGGAATTTCTGTAGCGATTCGATCAGGAGATAGTTCACTGGAAACCAGATGGGACCCCGCCAGTTGGAATTTCCACCGAAGAGCCCCGTGGTTGACTCGGCGGGCTCATAGTCAACACGATGCTCGTCCCCATTGACACCAAGCTTGTAGGGGTGTTCGAGATGATGCCGCGAAACGGATCGAATTCCATACGGTGACAGGAATTCCCTCTCATCCAGCATAAACTTGAGAATGTTGCGGAGCCGGTCCCTGTTCACCATGGACAACAGCCGGCGTTCGCCGCGGCCGGGTGTGCGCATGCACGCGAGGTTCTGCGTGAGGTCTGGCCGATTGTCGATGAACCAGTCCATGCGGCGCTTGAACCCTGGCAAGCGTTCCACAACTTCAGGTTCAATCGTTTCCACCGCAAAGAGCGGGATGAGGCCAACCAACGAACGGACCCTCAACGGGAAATGGCTGCCACTGAGCATATGCAGGACATCGTAGAAGAAGCCGTCCTCTTCGTCCCACATCTGCACGCCATCGTGACTGGCATTGTTAATGGCGTGTGCGATGTAGACAAAGTGTTCCCAGAACTTGCTGGCTACGTCTTCGTAGGCGGGGTCTTCACGCGCCAGTTCCATAGCAATAGCCAGGAGATTCAACGAGTACATCGCCATCCAGCCGGTGCCGTCTGCCTGCTCAATGTGACCGCCGGTGGGCAACGGTGCGCTGCGGTCAAAGACGCCGATGTTGTCGAGGCCCAGAAAACCGCCTTGAAAAATATTGTTGCCTTCAGAATCCTTGCGGTTCACCCACCAGGTGAAGTTGAGCAGCAGTTTGTGGAAGATTTTCTGTAAGAATGTGCGGTCC
>Ga0111538_10012688_pt1 | contig 11137 bp, 12 predicted proteins | sample SoiMethybrSBSTD1_FD_79669 | JGI IMG/M metagenome (GOLD analysis project Ga0111538, IMG submission 79669) | Bulk soil microbial communities from a Populus tree surrounding site in Tennessee, USA - Soil MetaG P. TD hybrid SBSTD1 (version 2)... | ecosystem: Environmental > Terrestrial > Soil >... | reverse complement strand
CTCATGGCACCGATTCGAGCCGAGGCTGGAAAGAAGGTGTATCCACACCAGCCACTTTGATGAGGCTGGCGGCCGGTGCCGGCCGGGAGGCTCAGGAAAGGACCTCCATTGTACATGAGGCGGGCACGTTAATCCGTTTGCTGGATAGAGATATTCAGACGCGCCACGACACGTCGTGGACCTCCATATGCCGGAGCGGCGGCCATTAACTGTCGCGGTGTTTTCCTCTGGGGCCCGGACGCCGAATTTGTTGCACGACTAGCACCCGGCTGCGCGACTGACCACATCTGGCAGCACCCTTGCCACTCCAAGGACGAACTCCCGTACGACTCACTCTCTCAAAGACTGAGTCGAATCGGGGCCCGTACCGGCTCTCCGAGACTACGCCTGGCCGTCGTCCGGTTGCGAGCTCGCACTCGAGAGAGGGATGCTCTGATGAACGCCGCGCCACAGCGGAAGATAAGTCTGATCGGAATCTTCCTGGGGACCTTGGTCGCATGGCCTGCGGTGAGCTGGGCACAACAACCACCTGCGGCGCCAGCGGCACAGGGCGATGCAGAGGACCTCGCGAAGAAGCTGGCGAATCCAATTTCCGATCTGGTCAGCGTGCCGTTCCAGTTCAACTGGGAACAGAACGTCGGTCCGAACGAGCAGACGCGATTCATCCTGAACGTGCAACCGGTGATGCCATTTTCGTTGAACAAAGACTGGAACCTCATTATGCGGGTGATCGCCCCGCTCATCAGTCAGCCGCCGCTTTTCGACGGTGGGTCGCCAGCATTTGGTATCGGTGACATCTTCACGTCGTTCTTCCTCTCGCCTTCGGGTGGCGGATTGACGTGGGGCGTGGGGCCGGCCATCAGTTTGCCCTCCACGACCATCACCACCCTTGGCACGGAGAAGTGGAGCCTCGGACCAACGGTGGTTGTGCTGAAGCAGACGGGGAAGATGACCTACGGCGCCCTCTGGAACCAGGTCTGGTCATTCTCCGGAAACACAGCACGTGCGGACGTCGACCAGATGTTTCTCCAACCGTTCTTCGCCTACCAGGCGACGCGCACCCTGACCATCACTGTTCAATCGGAGAGCACTGCCAACTGGGAAGTTGACGAAGGACGATGGACGGTTCCGATCAACACGATCGTCTCGAAGCTGTCATCGTTCGGCACGTTTCCCGCGAGTTACCAGCTTGGCTTCGGTGGGTTTCCAGTGCATCCCGATGTCGGACCGTCATGGAAGATTCGAGGCGCCATCGTCCTGCTGCTGCCGCGGCGCCAGTAGGCATTCTGGTCGAGCTCGATCGACCCATCACTCAGTTACCTTTGCTTCTCGTATACGGTCATCGTCGTCACGGGTCTTCCCGCGGAATCGATACCCTTTGTTGTAGTCGTCATCGTCTTGCCATCTGGTGACACTGACACGGTGGACTTCGCCGCGACTCGTCCACCCATCTTGACGATCGTCTCGTAGACGCCCGGCGAGACCTGGTTGTAAGCGTAGGTCACGAATGCGTCGATACCCTGCAGCGGATAGTCCTTCCCATCGATGCGGCCCTGCCACTCGAGATGCGTGACGCCGCCGCGCGGGTGGACCATGTCGTAGGTCACCTTCATCCCGTCGCTGCCCCATGGCTCGATCGCGTAGGTCGCGCGTTTATACGGCGGCGGTCCCGGGTCGTACGTGGATCGCCCGATGTTCAGCGACCACGAACCAAACCAGGTTGACGGGGTTTGAGCGGCGCTCGTCAGGGGGAGCCCGACGAATGCCGCAAGAAACGTGACGACGGCGAGTCCTTTGTTCTTAGTCCTTGGAGGTTGGTCCGTCCTTCGTCCCTGGTCCGTCCCTGGTCCCTCGTCCCTGATCCGGTGCGGACCGAGGACCTTGGACCACCGGACGGACCAGGAACGAAGAACCAAGGACCAAGGACCGAGGAGCGCGCTCCATCGATCAGAGAAGCGCGCTAGATCGGTTTGCAGGGAGTGGGATCCCACTTCGCGGCATTCGGCTCGCGGCGGAAGTGCGTGCTGGTCACGAATTCCTGCGCGAGGTACTTCGGATCGTTCACGACGGTCGTGACGACGAGCCATTCCGAACCATCGGGCGCAGCGAACCGATCGAAGAATTCAGTCAGCGTCGTGTCTTCGCTGTAGGGCACACCATTGCGGCGCAGCCACCCACCAGTCAGTTGCGTGGTGACGACCTTCAAGTTGCCAAACCGCGGCGCGGGCGGCGCGGCTGCAGGCGCGCCCTGACCGCCACCACCACCACCACCACCACCGCGTCCAGCGGCAGCAGGCCGCTCCCATTCAGCCACCGAGAAACCCTGAAGGGATTTCGCCGCCGGTGGCGCAACCGACTTGTTGAACACGAGCCGGCGCGTCTGTTGACCGTTGTCGGTGTCGATCTTGAGGGTGTTGTCGTTTTCCCAGGTGATGTGCAGACGCGTCGGCAAGCGCATCAGACCGGCGGCGCCAAACGCGAGACACGATCCATCCTTCGACGTGTCCCACGTATCGGCGACCTTGCGCCCCTCGGGACTAATCGGCACGCTCGCGTAGTCGCCCTTCGGCGGCGTCACCATCCGCCATCGCCAGTCCTCGTTGACGATCGCCACCCAGTAGCCGCTGACATCGATCGGCGCCGACGCCTGCGGAGTCTGAGGCGCCGCAGGTGCGGCGGCGCCGCCGCCCCGTTGCGCAGTAACGGTGACGCCCATGGCGCACAGCAGCGCCAGGGCCGCGATCAGTCGCGTGTGATTCATTGGTATCCCCTTCAACGCGTGCGACTCGACGTCGCCGCCGGCGTACTGAGGCTCTTATACGCCGCCTCGAGAAACGCGTCCGTCGTCCAGACGCCCTGTGTCGCACCGTAGCGGCCCTCGTAGTCGCGCACGAGCCGCGCCGCCTTCACCTGCTCCAGCGTCATGCGTTTGTCGATCGCATCCTTCAGACGGTCGCGAATGATCGTCACCAGATCGAGGTACTCGACGACGTCCGCTTCGTCGGCGAGACGGCCATGACCCGGAATCACGTAGGTGCCGCCCTCCTGCTTGTCTTTCGGGACGGTGATCTCGACGACCCGATTCAGCGCCGCGATGATGCCGTTGAGACTGCCGCCCTGCTGCAGGTTGATCACCGGGAACGTCGTGTTGATGTAGACATCGCCAGTGACGAGGACGTCCGACTTGCGGAAATACACCATGATGTCGCCGTCGGTATGGGCATTCGGCTGATGCAGCATCTGTATCGCCTCGCCGTTGAAGAACATGTCATAGCGGCGGACGAAGAACGTATCGGTCGGCATCGCCGCAGCCGGCGCCGCCGGCTGGCCGCCTTCGCTCTCGGCCATCCTCAGCTGCGCGTTCTCGTGGGCGATGATCTTCGCGGCATTCGCCGCTTCCGCGCCGGCCTGCGGCGCGAAGTTACCGGAGATGATCGACTTGCCCGCCTTCGCGATCACCACGTTGCCCCCGATGTGATCGGCGTGCCCGTGCGTGTTGACGATGTAGCGGATCGGCTTGTCGCCGGCGATGCGCTTGATCTCGGCGAGGATCTTCTCGCCCATCGCCTCGGTGCCCGTGTCGACAATGAAGACGCCGTCAGGACCGATCTGCGCGGCGACATTCATGACGCCGGCGTTGATCAGCCAGACGTTGCCCTGCACGAGGCGCGAGCGCACGTCAGCGGCTGGTGCGGCTGCGGGCCGCGCCGCGCCGCCGCCGCGACCTTGCGCGCCTGCATCGCGAGACAGGGCGACGAGGCAGACGAGAACCGTCAGCGCGAGCCCCCGCCTTCGCCAAGCTACGGCGGGGCAAGCCCGCAGCGCGCTCATTTCTTCACCAGCTTCTTGGCAAACTCCGGCAACGCGGTTTCGGCGCCGCCGCGTGTGGCTTCGATCGGCAGGTTGTGCTTCTTCGCGAAGTCGCCGATGAAGGGATTCTGACCAGGAAGGTGATGCGGTACGTCGCCGGGTTCTCTCTCCACTTCGACGGCCGGCTGACAGGGATACGGCTGCATCGCGCCGTTCGGCAGGAGGCGAAATCCGTTGGTCTTGATCAACGGCTCGGTCAGATACACCGGGTCCTCGATGATGTAGGTGTGCGTGAGGAGGTCGCCGTGGCGGAAGAACCGCTCGGTCATCTTCGCGCGATCGCTGAGCGCCAGGCCGTTGCGTCTGATCCAGCCGGCCTTCAGGTGGTCGGTCTCCACGACGAGCACGTTGCCTTCCCAGTGCCCGGTCGAGAACCCCTGCCACGAGTGCGGATCGAAGTCCGGTGGATGCGGACGGCCGTCGGTCCAGATCTCACGCCGTTGCTCCATCCACTGGATGTGCGTGTCGATCTTCATGACGGTGAAGTTGATCGGATCGAAGTTGTAGGTGATCCGCAGATTGCCAACGCCGCGGAATCCGTACGTGGAGGGATGCGGCTTGCAGGTGTGCTCCTCCATGGTCAGGATGCTGGCGTCCCAGGTCTCGCCGCGCATCCGTCCGGCGTCGCTAATGGGGAGACCGAGGTAGTCGCCGATCTCCGGACCGGGCGCGCGCTCGACCTGGTCCTCGTGCATGATCGGCGCCCAGATACCGGACAGATCGACCTGCGCGGACGCAGGTCGAACCGAGACAACCCCAAGGAAAACGGCGCAGGCAACCAGGGTCACGGCGGAACGCATACGCACCTCGACTCTGAAGTGGTTGCGGCTGCTGCAGCAGCCGGCGGCGGCAGCTACGCAGCCGGCGGCAGCTTCGCAGCCGGCGGCAGCTTCGCGGCCGACGCCGAAGGAGAATATCAGAAATATCAGAAGCGGCGTGCGTTTACGCCGGCACCGCCGTGTCCATGCCTTGCCACAGGTTCGACGTGGTCAGTTCGTCGCGGCCGCACGACTTCAGATAGCAGAACAACTGCGTGCGGTAAGCGGCGCAGCCATTGAGCACCAGTTCGAGCAGCCAGGCGGCGCGCGTGGCGCTTCTGCCGAACATCTCGATCGATCCGCGGAAGTCGGCCTCGGTCCACGACGCGAGCAAGTTCGCGTATTCCGATTCCTGTGCGCGAATCATTGCCAACACGCCATCGAAGTCCGCGGCGTTCGCCTTCGCGGTCGCCGCCTGCCAGGCCTCGACATCGAAGGCGCCCGACTTGATGGCCTTCACGAGCAGCGGCCCCATGTTGACCAGATACCGCAGCAGCTCGAATGTGGTGCGCTGCTTCGGCGTCGGGCGGTAGTCGAGTTGGCTGCGTTCAATCTTGCTGGCGAGGTGCAGCAGGATGCGGACTTCCTTCTGCAGTTGGGCGATCACTTCGTCTTTGGTGAGTGCACACATAAGTTTGCGACGCTCCTTCAGGTTGGTGCTTCGAGGGCGAAACGGTGATTGTATTCCGAGCCGCTCGCGGATGGATCGCGGAGGGCTGCAGAGCTCACCCCCGACGCGGTATATGCTACGCAGCCAAGGAGAACGGACCTTGGCTCGCATCGACTGGCTCTTGGTCACCGCATCGCTGCTCATCGTGATCGGCGTGGCCGCATCGGCCACCGCGCAGGCGCCGCCGCAGGGACCGCAGGTCGTGTCGCCGGAGGTCACCGCAGACCGGCGTATCGTGCTGCGCGTGCTCGCGCCGCAGGCACAGTCGGTGCGGCTGAATGCGTCGGATATTCCCGGCGTTCCGTTTGGCCAGAGCGCCCCGGCGATGATCAAAGGCGCAAACGGAGTCTGGGAGATGACCGTCGGCCCTGTTCCCGCCGGCGCCTATCGCTACTCCTTCATGATCGACGGCGTCGCGACGATCGATCCGCGCAATCCATCGACCAGCGAGTCCAACAACAACTCTTGGAGCCTGGTATACGTCCCCGGGTCGGACGCGTTCGACACCAGAAATGTGCCGCACGGCAGCGTCGCCGAAGTGCACTACTACTCAGCTGCGCTGAAGGCGTTCCGGCGCATGCACATCTACACGCCGCCGGGCTACGAGACCAACTCGAAGAAGTATCCGGTCTTCTACCTGCTCCACGGCGCCGGTGACAGCGACGACTCATGGAGCACCGTCGGACGCGCCGGCTTCATCCTCGACAACCTGATTGCCGCCAAGAGCGCGAAGCCGATGATCGTGGTGATGCCAGCCGGCCACACGCGCTCGCAGGGTAATCCGATTACGTCGGCCGTCGGCGATCCATTCGTCAATGACTTCGTGACCGACGTGATGCCCTACGTCGAGAAGAACTATCGCGCCTTCGCCGATCGCGCAAACACCGCGATCGCCGGCCTCTCGATGGGCGGAGGCCAGACGTTGAACGTCCTGATGTCGCATCCCGAGCGGTTCGCCTACGTCGGCGTGTACAGCTCCGGACTGCTCGGCGTGTTCCCGGTTGGGGGACGAGGCGGCGCTGCCGCACCCGCGGCGACCGGACCGGCGGACTGGGAGACGCACAATGCCGCAGCGTTGAACTCGGCGAGCATGAAGAAGGGGCTGAAGCTGTTCTGGTTCAGCACCGGCAAAGACGACTTCCTGCTCAACAACACAGTTGCCACCGTCGATATGTTCAAGAAGCACGGCTTCACGCCGGTGTACAAAGAGAGTGCCGGCGGTCATACGTGGCTGAATTGGCGCGACTATCTGAACGCGTTCGCGCCGCAGTTGTTTCAATAGTCGATGACGAACGCCGAACCGCTGCCCTGCATCATCACCGTCGCCATCACCGGCTCGGTACCGCGCAAGGAGAACAATCCGGCCGTCCCGATCACGGTCACCGAGCAGATCGAATCCACGCACGAGGCGTTCGAGGCCGGCGCCGCGCTCGTGCACGTGCACGTCAGGAACGACGATCAGTCCACGACGTCGGACCCCGACAGGTTCGCCGAGTTCCAGGAGCGCATCCGCAAGCTCTGCCCCGGCATCATCGTGCAGTTCTCGACGGGGGGCCGATCGGGCGTCGGTTCCGAGCGCGGCGGCATGCTGCACCATCGTCCGGACATGGCGTCGCTCTCGACGGGCTCGGTGAACTTCCCGACGCGCGTGTATGAGAACCCTCCCGATCTCATCCGCGAGCTCGCCGGAAAAATGATGCAGTACGGCGTGAAGCCCGAGATCGAGGTCTTCGATCTGGCGATGCTCTACAACGCCATCGACTACGCCCGCGAGGGCCTGCTGACGTCGCCGCTGCACGTCCAGTTCGTGCTTGGCGTGAAGCACGCTCAGCCGGTGGACCGCGACGTCCTCGATTTCGAGGTGAGAAAGCTCAAGTCACTCATGCCTGATGCGACGTGGGTCGCCGCGGGCATCGGCCGCCACCAGCTCGACGTGAATCGCTGGTCTCTCGAGATGGGTGGACACTGCCGCACCGGCCTCGAGGACAACGTGCGATGGGACAAGGGCCGTCTCGCGAAGTCGAATGCCGAACTCGTGTCGCGCGTCGCTGAGCTTTGCACCGAATACAACCGCCTTCCCGCCACGCCGGCAACGGCTCGACAGATCCTCGGACTCAACCACTGAGTGCAATGCGCGTGTATCGTTGTGTTCTCGATCGATACTGAGCGGCTTCGAGCTACCGTGACGATCTGACGAAATCCCCAGCACGAAGGGCATCGGGCACGCGCCCTTCCCTGGTACGGTGGTTGCCATCAGACGGCTCGGAGGTTTTGATGAACACAACTTCACGAGTACTGGTGGCGATGGGCGCCGTTACGTTGATGACGTACGGCTCGGCCCTCGCTCAGCAGGCGCCCGCCCCGACACAGGCGCCCCCGTCATCGGTGTCCCCCGCGATTCCACCCGCGTCCTCATCCGCAAGCGCACAGGCTGAAGCGCAGCAGACCGCCACTGGCGAGCTGGTCTCGATCGATGCGAAAGACAGCACGATGAAGGTCAAGACCGCGACCGGCGAAGTCACGATCAAGTACGACGATGCCACGAAGGTGTCTGGCGCGTCTCGAAACACCGCGGGTCTCGCGACGATGTCGGGAGCGCAGGTGGTCGTGCGTTACAAGAAGGACGGCGCCTCGAACCTGGCGACCTCGATCGAGGTGAAGCCGGCGGGTGCGAGTGCAAAGCCACCCGCAGGTCTCGATCAACCGCGGCCGGCCGCGCCGCCGTCGCCGGCGCCTGGTGGCGAGCCGCCAACGCCTCGTCCCTGACCGCCAACAGGCAGGGCCTGTCCTGAGGACAGGTAGGGCCGGTCCTTTCGGACCGGCCACCACGTAGAGCGCGGTGTCACACCGCGCTCTATTTATTTTTTCTGCAGTTCGTCGTACGCCATCTGCAGATTGCTCTTGGGTGTTACCACACCCTCGGCAATCGTCACGACGTAGCCCTTGTACTTCGGCGCGACCGTGTATGCAGCGGCGGCCTGCTCCACACTCTTTCCTGCCTTCATCGACGCATCCGCGTAGGCGACGAAGTCTCTAGTGAAATCCGCATAGTCCTTGAGATCGTTCCACGTCGAGACGGGAATGTGGCCGTTGATGATCGTGTCCACGTTCTTCACGGTCGCCACCGCCTTGGCGAGCGTTTTTGGCTGTTCGACGACGCTACCGCCAGCGGAGGTGTCCACGTACGGGAGCGCCTTCCACGCGAAGATGTCGCCGACATGCATCGTCCGCAACGCCGGGAACACGATGAAGCTGTCGCCGTCGGTGTGCCCGCGGCCGAAGTAATAGAGCTCGATGCGATCCTTGCCTGAACCGATGGTCAGCTTGTCCTTGTAGGTGCGAGTCGGCAGAAACTTGGCACGCTCGCCGGCATAACTCGGATCTGCCGCAAGACTCCGTTTCGCGTTCTCGTGAACGATGCTTTCAACGGTCGGACCGAAAAACGCGTTGCCGCCTGTGTGATCGCCGTGGGAATGCGTGTTGATGATGCGTGTCACCGGTTTGTCGGTCACCGTCTTGATACGTTCGAGCAGCGTCGGCCCATAGCCCGGGAGCTTGGTGTCCACCAGCGTGACACCGGCGTCGGTGATGAAGACGGCGGTGTTGCCGCCGCTGAACGCCGTCTGATCCCCGGCGCCCGAGCCGGTGATGATGTAGAGGCTGTCCTTGACCTTCTCGATCTTGGTCGCCTCGATCGCCTTCGCCGACGGTCCGGTCGGCACCTGGCCAAACGTGACCATCGACACGGCGGCCACACCAATCACTGTCCCCAACACGAGCACTCGTCTCATAATTCCCTCGTCGGTTAGCGTATCCGTCTACGTAAAAAGACGAAAGAGGGTTGGCGCATCCAGTCACGCACGCACGTGCGCAACAAGGCGTGGCACAACCCTCTACGGCAAACCGCCGATCTGAACTGACGCGGCGCTAACGACCCGCCTCTACTTGACCTCGTCCCAGACGATGCGCGCGTTGGAGAGCAGTCGGGCTTCAGCCGGCGCCGCATAGCCTTTGTACTGAGCCGGAATCTTCCACGTCTTGACGAACTCGTCCACCGTGCCGCCCTTCTTCTTGGCCTCGCGCACGGCGTTGGCAAAGTCGTCGTTGAACTGTGCGTACTCACGCAGATCGGCCATCGTCATCACCGTGCTGTGGCCGGTGATGATCGAGTCCGCGTTCTTCACCGACTTCGCGGCTTTGGCCAGCGTCTTGCCGATCTCGACGCCGCTGCCACCGTTGACTGCGTCGAGGAGCGGGATGTTCTTGCCCGAGAAGATGTCGCCGGCGTGCATCACGCGCAGTGCCGGGAACACCACCCACGCGTCGCCGTTGGTATGGCCGCGGCCGAAGTAGTGGAGCTCGATTTCATCGGCGCCCTTGCCGATCTTCATGTTGTCGGTGAACGTCCGCTTCGGCAGGCCCCGACCGTTGTTGTCCTTGAAAATATTGGCCGGAGTACCAGGCGCCGGCGTGATGCCAGACGGCGAACGCATCTCCTGCATGTTTTTCGCGGTGTTCACGTGGGTGACGACTTCCACGGTGGCTGGGAACTCGACGTTGCCGCTCACGTGGTCGCCGTGCGTGTGCGTGTTGATGATCATCGTCACCGGCTTGTCCGTGACGGTCTTGATCTTGTCGAGGAGCGGCTGACCCCAGCCCGGGTTCTTGGTATCGACGACCACGACGCCGCCGGAGGTGATGAAGACGGCACTGTTTCCACCGCCGCCGCGCATCATGAACAGGTTGTCTTTGAGCTTATCGACCTCGACCACGCGCGGCGCGGGCTGCCCCGAGGCCCCAGCCTGGGGCTGCTGCAGCGCGTTGACGGTCAGGGTCAGCGCGCCGGCCGCGAACAGAATGCCGAGCACCATCTGTCGTTTCATTGACGCCTCCCAGAGGGAGGATCATAGTTCAACGGTTCGTCCCGCGCATCCCTTCGGTGACGATGCCGACGCGGGTCACGCCGGCGCCTTTGGCGGCATCGATCACCTGGACGATGTCGCCGTAGCGCAGGCTGCCGGCGCCCATCACGAACATCGTCTTGTCCGTGCGATCTTGGTAGAGATCGCGCAGCCGCTGACCCAGCTCGGGCAGACTCACATCCTGCTTGTTGATCGACAGCCGCTTGTCACTCGTGTACTCGAGCACGATGTGGCGCCCGGGCGCGGGCGGCGTCGGAGGCGTCGTCTCCGGTGGCACGGCGATATCCAGGCCACGCTGATCGAGGGGCAATGTCACCATGAAGATCACGAGCAGGACGAGCAGCACGTCGATCATCGGCGTGATGTTCATCGCCGCGTGCGCGCGCGGCAGCTCGCCCTCGACGACGCGGTCCGCGCCGTGATGCTTGTGCTGGGACATGTCCACCCCCTTGGAGGCCTGTTCGTCCCGCCTCGTGGAAGGTTGGACACCGGTCTGCGCGGTACGGGCCCACGAAGGGATACGGAGTCACGGAGATTCTCAACGCAGAGGCCACAGAGCACGCAGAGGTATTCGAGTGGGCCGCGCTTCGCAGGTATGAATCGAGCACAACCACGATCACAAGTGCCTCGGCGCGATCATGTGGCACTTGCGATCGTCGTTGCGCTCGATTCATGCCGCCGGCCACACGCTGGCCAAGGCCGGCGCCCACTCGAATGTTCACAAAACGTCCGTTTTACCCGACTGCCTCTGTGGGCCCTGCGGGCTCTGCGTTCAATTACTCCGTGAACTCCGCCGCCCCCGTGAGCTATATGATCGACCCCGGAGGAGAACTCATCGTGCTGCACCGCCTATTCGT
>Ga0111538_10012687_pt1 | contig 11137 bp, 13 predicted proteins | sample SoiMethybrSBSTD1_FD_79669 | JGI IMG/M metagenome (GOLD analysis project Ga0111538, IMG submission 79669) | Bulk soil microbial communities from a Populus tree surrounding site in Tennessee, USA - Soil MetaG P. TD hybrid SBSTD1 (version 2)... | ecosystem: Environmental > Terrestrial > Soil >... | reverse complement strand
GGGTAGACCGTAACCAGCAGGAGCCACAACCCGTTCATCCCTACGATGGCATCCATTGCGGCGGAGCGGACACGGCGCGGCTACGGCGCCGGCCGCCGCGACCAGGAGTTCGAGCGCATGTATCGCCGTCACGCGTTAGCGCAGCATGGAGGGAGAGGTGGCGCGTGCCCGAGCACGGAAAGACGCTCCCCTTCGCCGGTTCGCGCCGAAAGTGCTGCGCCGGCACGAGTCGCTCGACGAGTCCTTCGACCGCTTCTACCGTAAGCACGTCGCCGAGGTCTACCAGTACGCGCTGGCCGTGCTCGGCAATTCGGCCGACGCCGAAGACGTCACGCAGCAGACCTTCCTGAACGCCTACCGCGCGTTCCAGCGGGGCGGACAGCCGACGAAGCCGCACAACTGGCTGATCAAGATCGCGCACAACGTCTGCCGGATGCGCTGGCGGCAGTCCGGGCGCAGGCCCCAGGAGGTCCCGCTGGACAGCGCCCCCGAGCCGGCCGCTCCCGAGCACGACGGCACCACGTCGCTCGACGAGGTGCTCACGGCGCTGGCGCGACTTCCCTTCAACCAGCGGGCCGCGATCGTGATGCGCGAGGTCGAGGACCGCAGCTACGCGGAGATCGCCGAAGTGCTCGGAGTGACAGTTCCTGCGGTCGAGGCGCTCCTCTTTCGCGCGCGCGGCAGCCTGCGGGCGCGGCGCAGCGCAATCGCAGGGACGCTGGGTGTCGTGCCGCTCCCGGCCTCGCTCGGATCTTTCTTCGGCGGTGGCAGCGGCGGGCTGATCGCGGCCGGCGGAGCGGCCCTGGGCTCAGAGGTCGCCCTCAAGGTCGCTGCGGTCGTTGCGACAGGCGTGGTTGCCGGCGGGGTCGGCTACAAGAGCGTGGACGCGGTCGCGACGCCCGACGCCTCGGCAACACGGGTTGTGCAGGTCCGGCACGAGCCGCGCGCGTATGCGCCCTCGTCCCTGCGGCCGCGGTCATCCAGGGCCGCGGCGGCGCGGAGCGCGATCGACGTCGCGTCGTTCCGCCACTCGCGGCCCGCCGTCACGGGGCAGGGCGCGCTTCGCAAGGCGCCGACGAACGACTCGGTGTCCACAGGCGGCGCTCCTGCTGCCGCGGAGCAGCAACGCGAAACACCTCAGTCGCCTCAGCCCGCGACAGCGGCCGCGAGCACGGTCGGCGCGGTCACCTCGCCTGTCCGCGCGCCGGTCGTCACGGCGCCCGTGACGACGGCTGTGCCGACGTCGACGACCGTCTCGACGCCCGTGCTCACGGCCACCGTGACGGTCCCGACCGTAACCCTGCCGCCTCCGCCGCACCCCTAACTCCCCAGCGCGACAGCAAGAAACGCCGGGATTCCGCATCTGACAGGCAATGGAGCCTGCGGCCGACGGTCCCCACGCGGAGCCGGCGATCTCGCGCGATCTCGACGGGCGCCTCTCCTGGCGAGAGCGCCGGCGCCTCCATGCGCATCTGAGAGGCTGTGAGGACTGCGCCGACTTCGCCCGCTCCCAACGCCGGCTGCGCGCGGCGTTTCGAGAAGTGCGGCACGTCCCGGTCCCTGACTCGATCCAGGCGTTCAAGCCGCCTGTGAACGAGTGAGGTTCGAGAACGGAGTACCGGGGTAGGGTCCGCGTCATGAGCGTGATCAACAGACGAAACGCCGTGGTGGGTTGGGCGGTCTGGAACGTCGTCAAGCGCGTCGGCAAGCTGAAGGCGCGCAATGCGACGCCGTCCTTCGAGGGCGGTAAGCCGAACAAGTCGCTGATCGCGGTGGTGCTCGCCGCGACCGGCGCCGTTTTCGCGCTGGTCCTCGGCCGCCGGGCCGCGACGGACTGACTCCCCTGACCGGCTCCGACTAGACCGGCTGGGCCGGCCCGTTTAGCTTTGCCTGAACGTCATCTGCAGGCAGAGAGGGGCTAGCCGAATGCGAATCGAGAAGTCGGTCACGTCGATCACCTGGATTCCGTCCGAGGCAATCAAGGGCATGCCGAAGATGCCGTTCGAGATGGGGGTGGCGCACTACGACCCGCCGCCGCCGGACAAGCTCGAGGATCTCGAGGTGCTCCGGCAGGCAGATGCGTTCCGCGAGGCGAACGAGCTACGAGCCTGGGCCGAGTTCGAGGATGGCGAGGCGTCCGGCCACGGCTACTCGGGCGGCGGTCACCTCGGCGTGACGAGGATCAAGCTTCTCCGCCGCGAGTTCGCGTTTCCGGCGGTCCAGTATCCGTTGATCCAGGCGGACCCCGAGGTCGGCGACGGCTGGGTGAAGTTCACGCAGTCGGCCGGCGGCCACATGGGCCTGCCTGCGCCGCGGCGCGTCAGAAGCAAGCCCTTCTTCCGCATCAAGTCCGCCTCCGCATGGACGACGCTGTCGCTGACGATCAAGTCGGACGGGTCGTATGAGCACTCGGTCGAAGGCGCGAGCCCGTTTCCCCGCCACTGGATCTACGACGACGATGGAAATCTCGTCGCCAAGTCGGGGACGATCGACTTCGAGCAGTGGTACCGCGAGTCGCACGGCAAGCACACGCCCTGGGGCGAGGAGGACTCGCAGACGCTGACGACCGCAGTCGAGTCGGGGCTCGAGCGCGAGTTGTCCGCCTCGATCATGCGTGAGGGCAAGGAGCTCGAGCGCCGCAACCTCGAGCAGGGCTCGGCGCTCGTGACGGAAGGGGATGAGGGCGGAGAGCTGTTCCTGCTGCTCGACGGAATGGTGGACGTCGAGGTGAACGGCGACCCGGTCGCGGAGATCGGCCCCGGTGCTCTGCTCGGCGAGCGGGCGCTGCTCGAGGGCGGCAAGCGCACCGCAACGATCTGGGCGAAGACGCCGATCCGCGTCGTGGTCGTTCCGGCCGACGCGATCGACGAGTCGGCCCTGCCGGAGATTGCGGCGTCACATCGGCGAGAAGCCTCGGAGTAGAGGGACTGTCCCCGAACGGGGACTGTCCCAATAACCGCACCGAATCTAGTCGTACCGCCCCAGCCAGTCGCCGACGACCTGCATGTAACGCTCGCGCTCCTCCACGAAGGGCGTGTGGGAGGACTCCTCGAACAGCACCCACTCGCAGTCCTGGATCCCGTCGCGCAGCGGCTCCTGGAGCGCCGGCGTCGCCTCGTCGTAGCGGCCGGAGGTCAGCAGCGTCGGCACCCTGATCTCACCGAGCCGGTCTTTGGACTGCCAGTCCTTGATCGAGCCGACCACGTGGAACTCGCTCGGCCCGTTCATCGTGTGGTAGACGGTCGGGTCCTTCGTGATCCACGCGAACGAGTCGACCAGTTCCTGCGGCCAGTCGTCGAGGCGGCAGAGGTGGCGCTTGTAGAAGACCATGCACGCTTCCTCGTACTCGGGGTCGTCCGTCGTCCCGGCCTCCTCGTGCCGTTTCAGCGTCGCCTCGACCTCCGGTGGAAGCTCCGCGCGGAGCCGGTTCGCCTCGGCGACGAAGTCCGGGAACGAGGCCGCGGTGTCCGTGAGCACAAGCGAGCGCAACCCCTGCGGCTGCGTGAACGCGTACTCCTGGCCGAGGAACCCGCCCCACGACGAGCCGAGCACGTGATGCCGGTCGGCGATTCCGAGCGCGTCGACGAGGTTGTGTAGCTCGCGCACGAACAGGTCGACGGTCCAGAAGTCGCCGTTGCGCCCCTCGTAGTGCGTCGAACGGCCGTTGCCGATCTGGTCGTAGAAGACGACGGCGCGGTCGTCAGCAAGGTCGGTCAGCGCCAGCAGGTATTCGTGCGTGGCGCCGGGGCCGCCGTGAAGCGTCACGAGCGGGGCGGGGCCGTCGGGATGCAGTTCCCCGTCGATCCGGTACCACGTCTCGGCGGTCTCCTCGCCGTGCCGGAACGGAACGGTTCCCTCGCGCATGCCGGCAGGACGGTACGCCAAGGGCCGGAGCCGCGATTATTTAAGTTGACTCTTACGTTAGAAGATGCTTAAATACAGACCGTGGAAGCAGCCCTGAAAGCGCTCGCAGGCCCGCGCCGCCGCCAGATCCTGACGCTGGTCCGCGACGGCGAGCTGTCGGCCGGCGAGATCGCCGAGCACTTCGACGTGACGAGGCCGGCGGTCTCGCAGCATCTGACCGTCCTGAAGGAGGCGGGGCTCGTGGATGAGCGTCGGAACGGGACAAGGCGGCTCTACCGGGCACGGCCCGAGGGGCTCGCCGATCTCAAGGAGTTCCTGGAGGAGTTCTGGGAGGAGCGCCTCGACGCCCTGAGGCGCGAGGCAGAAAAGGAGGAGAAGACACGTGGAAACGACGACTGAAACCGCAGTGGAGCGCGAGATCGAGATCGCGGCGAGCCCGGAAACCATTTGGGAGTTCCTGGTCGACCCCGAGAAGGTGGCGCGGTGGTTCGGCAGCCGCGCGTGGCTCGATCCACGGCCGGGCGGCCAGTACCGGGTCGACGTGATCGACGGGCACATCGCGAACGGCGAGTTCGTCGAGCTCGACCCGCCGCGCCGGCTCGTCCACACGTTCGGCTGGGAGCCCGAGGGCGGCGAGGAGAACCCGGTGCGGCCGGGCTCGAGCACGATCGAGATCGAGCTGGAGCCGAGCGCGAGCGGCGACGGGACGCTGCTCAAGTTCCGCCATTACGGACTCCCCAGCGCGGAAACTGCGCGCCACCACGCGCACGGCTGGGATCACTACCTGCAGCGGCTCATCGTCGCCGGTCGCGGCGACGATCCGGGCGAGGATCGCGGGCCGGAGGGGATGTGAAGGTCGTCGGCCACGACGAGTGGCTCCGCGCCCGCAAGGAGCTGCTCAAGAGGGAGAAAGAGTTCACTCGCATGCGCGACGAGCTGACGAGCGAGCGGCAGTCGCTGCCCTGGGAGGCCGTCGAGAAGGAGTACGTCTTCCAGGGCCCGCGCGGCGAGGAGACGCTGGCCGACCTCTTCGACGGCCGGAGCCAGCTTGTGGTCTACCACTTCATGTTCGGCCCTGAGGACGAGGTCGGCTGCAAGAGCTGCTCGTTCTGGGCGGACAACTTCAATCCGAACGTCGTGCATCTGAACGCGCGCGACGTCTCCTTCGCCGCCGTTTCCCGCGCGCCCTTCGAGAAGTTGGCGGCCTACCGGGAGCGGATGGACTGGGGCTTCCACTGGGTGTCATCGGCCGAAACGGACTTCAACTTCGATTACGGCGTCTCGTTCACGCCCGAGGGCCAGGCCGAGTCCGTCTACAACTACGGAACGCTGGCTCCCAGCAATGACGAGCGGGAAGGCGTCAGCGTCTTTTCCAGGGACGACGGCTCGATCTTCCACACGTACTCCGCGTACGCGCGGGGGATCGACCTCCTCAATACCGCCTACAACTACCTCGACATCGTCCCGAAGGGCCGTAACGAGGGCGGCCGAAGCCAATACTGGGTGCGGCGCCACGACGAGTACTGAGGAGGTCGGTTAGAACTCCGGCGTGGACCAGCGGATGAGCCTCGTCACGTTGGGGGTGCGCGATCTTGCGCGGGCGCGAGCGTTCTATGAGGCGCTCGGCTGGAAGAGCGGCGCGGCGCCGGATGACGACGTCGTCTTCTTCCAGGCGGGGTGCATGATCGTGGCCCTCTGGGGTCGTGAACAGCTCGCCGAGGACTCGGGCGTCGAGGACAGCGGCGGCTGGGGCGGGATCACGCCTGCGTACAACGCACGCTCGCCCGCCGAGGTCGACGCCGTCCTGGCCGAAGCCGAAGCGGCCGGCGCGACGATCCCGCGGCCCGGCGCCGAGACGTTCTGGGGCGGCTACTCGGGCGTGTTCGTCGATCCCGAGGGCCACGCCTGGGAGGTCGCGCACAACCCGCACTGGACGATCGAGGACAACGGCGCGGTCAAGCTGGGCTAGGCGTCTCCACGGGCCACGTCTGGGGTCAGACCCCGGACGTGTTCGGAGCAGACACCCCGGCAGCTGGGCTCAGGCTAGGTGACCTCACGGAGGTTGCCCGTCTCGACCTCGTAGACGAACCCGCGAACGTTGTCCTTCTTCGGGACGAAGGGGCTCGCCTTGATCCGGGCGATCGATTGTCGAACGTCCTCGTCGAGGTCGGTGAACGTCTCGGCCGCCCACTCGGGCTTGATCCCCGTGTCGTCCTGAACCTGGCGGCGGAACTCGTCGTCGGCGAACGTCAGCATCCCGCAGTCGGTGTGATGGATCAGCATCACCTCTTCAGTCCCGAGCAAGCGCTGCGAGATGGCGAGCGAGCGGATCTCGTCGTCCGTGATCACACCGCCGGCGTTCCGGATCACGTGAGCGTCGCCCTCTTGCAAGCCGAGCAGGCCGGACGGGTTGAGGCGGGCGTCCATGCAGGCGACGATCGCAACGCGCTTCGCGGGTGGAAGCGGGAGGTCTCCGCCGTCGAAGGAATCACTGTACGACGTTGCGTTGGCGACCAGTTCATCGATCACGCTCATGCTTACGCCTCCTCGCTTTCGCTTTTGAAGTAACGAGACTATACGGAATGAAGTGAGCTACCCGCCGAGGGCGTGGCGCAGTCGTTCCAGCCCAAGCTCGAGCGTGTCGTCCGAGACCGCGAGCGAGATCCGCGCCCACCCCGCGCCGCTCGGACCGAAGCCCTCGCCGGGCGCCAGCGCGAGGCCATGCTCGGTCAGGAGCCTCTCAACGGTCAGGCTGCGCGGCAGCTCGAGCCAGACGTAGAAGGTGCCTTCGCAGACCGCGTCCACGACCTCGAGGACGCGGTCGCGGCGACGCTGATACGTGGCGGTGCGTTCGGCGACCGACTCCTGTGGGCCCACCAGCGCCGCGATCGCCGCTTCCTGCACCGGGCGGAAGATCCCGACGCGGCAATGGTCGTTCAGCAGGTTGATCCGCTCGACGATCTCGGCGTTGCCGAGCACGAAGCCGAGCCGCCAACCGGCCATCCCGTACGACTTCGACATCGAGAACATCTCGACGCCAACCTCCTTCGCACCGGGCGTGGCGAGGAAACTCCGCGGCTCGCGGCCGTCGAAGACGAGGTCGCCGTAGGCGAAGTCGTGCACAACCGCGGCACCGGTGTCGCGCGCGTAGGCGGTCGCGGCCTCGAACGTGCCCTCGCGCGCGACGACGGCGCATGGGTTCGAGGGGTAGTTCAGGTAGACGGCAGCGATCTCGTCGCGCGGCGCGCGCGAGAAGGCCGGTTGCCAGTCCGCGCCCGGCTCGAGCGGGACGGTCTCGAGCCGGGCACCCGCGAGCGCCGGCCCGGAAGGGTAGTCCGGGTACCACGGATCCGGCAGGACCACGGCCGAGCCGCGCTCGGCCAGCGCCAGCGAGAGCTCGACGATCGCGGTCTTCGTCCCCGGGACGACGGCCACTTCGCTGTCCGGGTCGAGCTCGACGCCGTAGACACTCCGGTAGCGCTCCGCGATCGCCTCACGGAGCGACGGCAATCCCCGGAAGGGCGGGTAGCCGTGCGCGGTCGGCCGGTTCGCCGCCTCGGCGAGCACGTCGACGACGTGTTGGGGTGGCCCGGTCTCCGGGTTCCCGCGCCCGAGGTCGACGACGTCTCCGGCCGCGGCAACGCGCTTGAGCAGTGCGCCGAAGTACTGCTCGGGCAGGCGCTCGAGGCGCTGAGGCCGGGGCCGCACCGGCGCATCGTAAGCGGCCACGTCCGGGGTCAGACCCCGGACGTGGCGGTTCGGGCCTAGGCACTGCCTGACCGCGCGCAGCGACTCAGTAAGTGAAGCTCACCGTCCCGGCGACGCGCGCGTTGTAGATGAAGCACCGGCCGAAGAGCGAGATCCGATAGTGAGTGAGCACGACCGAGAAGTTGCCGGAGCCACCGGAGCTCGTGGTCGTCGCGACGTCCTTCAGGGTGCCCGTGACCAGGAACCGTTGGTTCGTGCAGTTCGGCCCGGTGCTGAGCGTCGTGATGGTTCCGCCGTGGTACACGAACGTTCCGCTGACGCTGTCGACATGGCCCGTCGGGCTCGAGGTGGCCATCTGGAACGAGCCGCCGTTGACGTACGTCGGATTCGAGCCGAGCGGGTCGTGCTGGACAGAGGTGTTCCAGAAGGCACGGTCACCGAGGTTGCCATGTCCGGTGCCCGCAAACGAGCCAACGGTCGAGGTGAATGCGTACTCGTTGCCGGCGATCGCGAACACCGTCGACGCGGGAGCGGCGGACGCGCCGGCGGGCAGCGCGAGCGCCGCGAGCGCGAGTAGGAGGGTTACCGAGGAGCGAACGCCAAGCTTCATGGGGACCCCCTTTTCGATTGGGCGAGTGCGAGCGGACCCTACTCCTTGAGCCTCGTCCGGGGTCAGACCCCGGACGGGGCCCGAACGGCCACGGGTCTAGCCGCGCGGGAGCTCGAGCACGAACGTCGACCCGTGCGAAGGCTCGGAGTCGACGAAGATCTCGCCGTTCATTCGCCGCGCGAGCTCCCGGCTGATGTAGAGCCCCAGGCCGGTGCCGCCGGCGCCCTGGGTCTGCTCCGGGTCGACGCGGTAGAACTTCTCGAAGATCGCCTCCTGCTCGGTCACGGGAATGCCTACCCCCTCGTCCGAGACCGACAGCCGGACGCCTCCGTCGTGCTCCTCGACCGAGACGGTGATCCTTCCGCCTTCGCGCGAGTACTTGGCGGCGTTGTCGATCAAATTGACCACGATCTGCCGGATCCGGTCGCGGTCGCCCATCACGTACGCGAAGGCCGGCAGCCTCAGCTCGAACGACGCCCGCCTGCCGACGTGCCGCTCCATCGCCGCGGCCGTCTCGCGCGTGATCTCGGCGAGGTCGACCTGCTCTTGCTCGACGGTCACGTTGCCGCGATCCAGGCGGCTCGCGAGTAGAACCTCCTCGGTGATCTCCGCCAGCCGCTCCGATTGCGTCGCGATCATTTCGAGCAGCTCTCGCCTCTCCTCGGCCGCGAGCCCGACGTCCGGGCGGAGGAGCGTCCGCGCCGCGCCGTAGACGGCGGTCATCGGCGTCCGCAGCTCGTGTGAGACGGTCGCGATGAAATCGCTCTTCGCGGCGTCGAGCTTGTGTTCGGCCGTCTCGTCCCGGAAGGCGTAGACGACGCCGCCCATGGAGATGCGAACGGCGACGAACGAGAGCCACAGCTCGCGGCGATCGACGTCGACGGGCAGCGTCACGGCTCGCGGCATATCGTCGCCTTCGGCGACCGGAACCTGCTCGGCAATCGCTTGCCAGCCCGGAACCGCCTCCGCCGCCGGCCGCCCGCGGACATCGTCGCCGCTCAGCCCGAGGATGAGCTCGGCCGAGCGGTTCCAGAAGCGGACCTCGCCCTCGGGGCTGACGTAGAAGACCCCGTCGCCCACGGCCTCGAGCAGCCTCGCGGCTTCCTCGCGCTGCTCGGCTGCCGCTCGCGCCGCCGCCTCGGCCGCCTCGGCCCGGCGGCGTTCCTCGTGGAGGCGCGCCGTCCGCACCGCGGCACCCATCTGCGCGACGAGCCCCTCGACGAGCTCCAGATCCTCCGCGGAGTACGGCCCCTTGTCGCTCATCAGCTGGACGACCCCGACGACCCGGCCCTCGTGCTTGACCGGCACCATCATCGCGGACTGCACCTGCGTCGGCCCCAGGTCGGGAACCTTGCGGACGGTGCCCTCCCGGTCGACGTCGTAGAACGTTCCCTCGCTGCTCTCGACGCGCGCGGCGACGTCGTTCGCGAGCAACGGCTCGCCGGTCCGGATCACCTCGCTCTGCATGCCGCCGCCGGCGGAGAGCTTCAGCGGTGGCAGCGTCGCCGGGTCGATCCGGTTCCCCTCGACCGAGGCGTACTCGCAGGCGATCAGGCTCTCGCGCTCGTCGAACGACGAGACGATCACGCCGTCGTGCGGGATCACGTCGGCGAGCAGCTCGTGAAAGCGGTCGTAAACGCGGTCGATCTCGAGCGTCTCGGTGAGGGAGCGCGCGGCGTCGAGCAGCAGCTGGGCGATCTCCGCTCTGCGACGCAGGTCGCGCTCGACCTTCAGGTAGTGGGCCCTGACGTCGTCAGTCGGCATCTGTCCCTCTCTTAGCGGCGTCTCTTGCGACCGAGGTCGTGCGGTTCGCACTTGCCCCACCCTCCGTGGTCGCCCCACGATCCTACGAGGTTTGCAGCCGTTTTACGAGGGTTGCGGCCGGGTGCCTCGCATGGAGGCGCCCGGCCGCCCTCAGCTCAGAGCTGGCCGACGAGCACTCGGACCCTTCGCTCGGCGAGCACGCCCAGGAGTGGCGCCTCCCAGGAGCTTCGCTCTGCGTTGTCCCCCGTGCGAACGCCGCGAATGACGAGCGCGTAGGCGCCTCCACCCCTCACGAAGTGAGCGCGTGCCCGGATTCGTGCAGGCAGCTTCGCCCTGGCGCCGCGGCGGAGAGCCCCTGCGCGGCTCGGCTTGACCGTGACGATCACGTCAGCGTCGCCTCCGAACGCGCCGCTGGCTCGCAGGGCCGGTTCGCCACCGTCGGCAGGCTCGCCGCTGGCAGCGGGGCCGCGCCTCGGGCATGCCTGCAACTACGCGGAGCTTCATCCGGTGGTCTCGTTCCGCGTCTACGGCCGCAGCATCGGCCGGGTGAAGGCGGCCTGCGCCTCGTGCAGGTTGTCGCCGCAAAGGAAACACAAGTAATCGATGAGCCGCTTCGAAAGGGCCCGCGAACCGCGGGAGCGAATGGCGTTCGGTAACCGCCCGGCCCCGACTGTGATCGCTCCCGTCTCCGCGCAATCACGTTCGTGCTCTTTGCGCCGATTACGTGGGACATCCCACCCTTTCGGGGGGTCCGCGGCCATGGGGGACGCCGTAGAGTCGCGCCCGAACAGTCGTCCGCCGCTTCAAGGCCCGAAGCGCCAGGGCGTCTGCGGTTCCACGAGTTCTGACTTATCCACCGTTTCCACACCCAGGTGGGGAGTTATCCCCGGACCAAGCGAGCAGCCGCCCCAGGAGCCGCCCATGCGGGCACCTGACCTTCCAGGCGATTTCGTCTCGGAGCAGCTGCGTGCTGACTGCGCTCGCTTCCTCGAGGAGCTACGGGTGCTGGTAAGGCGACGCGCGGTGATGCTGGACGCTCAGACGGATTGGCCGCCCGACCCGGCCCCCGCCGATGACGTCGACGGGCTTGGTCGCTGACCCATAGAAAGCGACCACGGCTACTGCCGCTCTCGCTCGCGCTACTTCTGCGGCTTTCAACCTGGCCGGTGCTTCAGCGCCTATGGCCACTAG
>Ga0111538_10012685_pt1 | contig 11139 bp, 10 predicted proteins | sample SoiMethybrSBSTD1_FD_79669 | JGI IMG/M metagenome (GOLD analysis project Ga0111538, IMG submission 79669) | Bulk soil microbial communities from a Populus tree surrounding site in Tennessee, USA - Soil MetaG P. TD hybrid SBSTD1 (version 2)... | ecosystem: Environmental > Terrestrial > Soil >... | reverse complement strand
GAGAAGTCATGGACCACGCCGAGCAGCCGCCGCGTCGAGACCTACAAGCCGGACGGCCGGCTCGAGAGCGTGATCGTGGCCACGCCCGACCGGGTCGAGATGACGCACGCCGACGGCTCCGTCGAGGTCTTCCGCGGCGCCCGGATCCCGAGCGAGTTCCGCGGCGACCCGGTCACGCTCCTGGCGCGCGCCCGCGACGGCGAGGACGGCCTGAAGGTCGTCGGCGAGGACGCGTTCCGCAGCCGGCGGGTGTACCTGATCGATGTGCCGATCGAGATCGGCACCGCCCGGATTGCGGTGTCCGCGGAGACCTACCTGCCGGTCTACTCCAAAGTCGGCCTGAGTACCTACGTGTACGACCGCATCGTCACAGGGCGCTCACGAGGTCGATGAGGTCGGTGGCGACGACGTCGTAGGTGCCCTCCGCGCGGAGGTCCGACGTCTGGCCCGGACCGTGCTCGCGCGGGCGCGGGACGAACGCGGTCATCAAGCCGAGCTCGCGCGCCGCGACGAGATCGCCGTTGTGGGCGGCGACCATCATCGCCTCGCCGGGGGCGATCCCGAGCGCCTCGGCGCTGCGCAGGTACGCCTCCGGCTGCGGCTTGTACGCGCGGGCCAGCTCGGCGCCGAGGATCACGTCCCACGGCAGCCCGGCGTGCTTGGCCATGTCCACGAGCAGCGCGATGTTGCCGTTCGACACCGGCGCGATCACGAACCGCTCCTTGAGCCGCGCCAGGCCGGGAACGGTGTCGGGCCACGGGTCGAGCCGGTGCCAGACGAGGTTGAGCTCGTCGCGCTGCTCGCGCGGCAGGTCGATGCGGTGCGCGGCCAGCACCTCGTCGAGCGCCTCACGGTGCAGCACGTCGAGGATCGTCCACGGCCGCTCTCCGCTTCGCACCGTCTCGAGCTGCGGCTGGTAGCGCGCCCGCCAGTCGTCCGCGAACTGCTCGCCGAAACCCTCGCGCGCGACCGTCGTGCGCCAATCCACGCACGTGCCGAAGACGTCGAAGAAGAGGGCCTTTGGAGTCGGCATGCCCGGGTAACACGCGAGTATGAGCGACGTCGCGGCGACCTTCCACGCGCTCGTCGGCGACCTCGAGTACCCGATGTTCATCGTCACCGCCCGCGCGGGCGACGAGCCGCTCGGGTGCCTGGTCGGCTTCGCGAGCCAGATGAGCATCGACCCGCCGCGCTTCGCGGTCGGCCTCTCGCACAACAACCGCACCTATCGCCGGGCGCGGGACGCCGATGTGCTCGGCGTCCACTGCGTCCCGTCGCACGCGGGCGACCTGGCCGAGCTGTTCGGCGGCGAGACCGCCGACGAGGTGGACAAGTTCGCGCGTGCTGCCTGGCACGACGGTCCGCACGGCGTGCCGATCCTCGACGACTGCCCGAACTGGTTCGTCGGCCGCGTGATCTGGCGCTGCGACGCCGGCGACCACGACGCGCTCCTGCTCGAGCCCGTCGCGGCCGAGCAGCAGCCTGGCGAGGACGAGTTCACGTTCCACCGCGCCAAGCGGATCGACGCGGGGCACGAGGCGTAGTGGAGACGTTCACGCGGCTGTATCCGGACACCGCGTCCGGCTTGACGGCCGACGACATCGCGGCGCTCGTGCCCGGTGCGGCGCCGGACGACCGGCCGTTCCTGCTCGTGAACATGATCGCCACGGCCGACGGCCGGGCCACCATCGCGGGCCGCGCGGGCCCGATCGCCAACCGCGCCGACTACGAGCTGTTCCACGCGCTCCGCACGCGGGTCGACGCGGTGCTGGTGGGCGCCGAGACCGTGCGGGTCGAGAGCTACGGCCCGATGGAGCCGGCCGCCGTGCTCGTCTCGCGCTCGCTCGACGTCTCGCCCGAGGTGGGGATGTTGCGGGCGCCGGGCAACCGCGTGATCGTGCTCACGCCGTCGCCGGACCGCGAGCTGCCCCCGACCGCCGCGCGCGTCGAGTACCTGCGCGACGACATCGCCGGCGGCGTCCGGCGGCTGCGGACCGAGCTCGGGATGCGCTCGGTGCTGTCGGAGGGCGGGCCGCAGATCCTCGGCGACCTCATGCGCGCGGGGCTCGTCGACGAGCTGCACCTGGTGATCGCGCCGAAGCTCGCGGGCGGAATCGACCCGCTGACGATCCTCACCGGCGCGGCGCTCGATCCGCCGGCAGAGCTGCGGCTGCTAACCGTGCACGAGGCCGGCGGGTACCTGTTCCTGCGCTACGGCGCGTAGGAACGCCTCGACCACCGCGGGCGAGAACTGCGAGCCAGCGTGGCGGCGCAGCTCGGCGATCGCGTCCTCCTCCGTGCGCGCCGGGGCGTACGGCCGGTCGGCCGTCATCGCCGAGAACGCGTCGCACACGAACACGATCTGCGAGCCGAGCGGGATGTCGTCGCCGGCCAGCGCGTCCGGGTAGCCGCGGCCGTCCCAGCGCTCGTGGCTGGAGCGGATGAGCCGGGAGACACCGACCAGGGCGGGCGCACCGGAGACGATCCGCTCGCCGATCAGCGTGTGCCGGCGCAGGAACTCCCAGTCGGAGTCGTCGAGCCGGCCGGGCTTGTGCAGCAGCGCGCGCGGGATCGCGATCTTGCCGATGTCGTGGAGCTCGGCGGCGGTCGCGACGCGCTCGATCTCCTCGTCGTCGAGCCCCAGCTCGCGCGCCGTACCGGCTGCGAGCAGCGCAACCCGCTCGCCGTGCGCGCTCAGCTCGGCGTCCCACTCGCCGACCGCGCGCAGCAGCACGCTCTTGCTCTGGGCGAGCGCCGAGATGCGGCCGCTGTTCTTCTCGGCGTACAGCCCGCGGTCGGCGATGCGCAGCGCCTCGGATGCCTCGACCGCGTCGACCGGGATGCGCGCGTAACCGCACGAGGCGCCGATCTTGAAGCCGTCGCCGTGCGTGGACAGCGCCATCCGCGTGCGGTCGACAAGGTCGTCGACCGGGCGATCGGAGGCCCACGGCGCGAGCACGCAGAACTCGTCGCCGCCCATTCGGTAGGCCATCGCCTCGCCGGCGACCGTGGCCTGCAGCTGGGTGCCGAGCTGGTGCAGCAGGGCGTCGCCGGCCGGGTGGCCGTAGCTGTCGTTGTAGTGCTTGAAGCCGTCGAGGTCGAACAGCAGCAGCACGTGCGGCTGCGGACCCTGGTCGTCGCTCAGCACGACGCCGAGGTCGCGCAGCAGCTTGAGGCGGTTGCCGAGCCCGGTCAGCGAATCGGTGCGCGCCTGATGGCGGGACAGGGTGAGGTTCTCGCGGCTCTGGTGATGCGTAACCGCGAGGCGGCAGATGACCGCGAGCATCGAAGCGGCGGCGAGCGCGACGGCCAACGTCTCGGTCGAGGACCCGTGATCCTGTACGAGCAGCGCGAGGCTGCCGAGCGACAGCACGACCGGGAGCAGGATGCTCGGGACGTCGTCGGTCGGCCCGGTCTCGCGGCGCGCCGGCTGCCAGGCCGCGAGGCTGATGATCAGCGCACCGGCGATCCAGCCGAGGTCGAGCGGCGTCCCTGTCTCGTACGTGCCCTTGGACACCTGGTAGAGGTAGATGCTGTCGCAGATGGCGAAGACGCCGAAGCCGACGCCGAGCACGATCCACGTGCGATCCAGGCGCCGGCGACCGGCCGCCATGATGCCGACGACGAGGCCGAACAGGACCATGTCGGCGAGCGGGTAGGCGAGGTTGGTGATCACCGCCGCAGTGTCGCCGCCGGTGGATTCGCGCACGGCCTTGAAGACGACCGCAGCGCTCACCGCCGCGATCGTCAGCGCCGCGATCAGGCCGTCCAGCCACAGCCGCGCGCCGAGCCGCGGCAGCCGCGACTTGGCGAGCAGCACGATCGCGACGTAGAAGAACAAGTAGGCGCCGAGCCACAGGCCGTCGGCGGGGGAGGGGTAGGGCGGATCATCGAGGTCGGCGAGGACCTGTGACCAGTACACGTTGCCGCTTGCGTACACCGCGAGGCCGAGGGCGAGCAGTATCCACGCGACCCGCTCGTCGCGCCGCGAGAACGCGCGCAGGCCACAGACCAGCGCGGCGCCGAGCAGGATCCCGTTGTAGAGGGTGTCCATCGGCGTCGTGTCCATCAGCGTCTGAGGCCACGGACCGAACGTCGCCACGGCCTGAACCAGCAGGCCGAGCACGAGCAATCCGATCAGTGCTTGCGAGAACTTGCGCACCATCACTGTCATGTATCGGCGAAAACCCCTGAACGTTGTAGCCTGCGCGCCCGGATGGGGTCGTTGCATGAGGTTGGGTCGGACCGAACCCACACCGTGTGGGACAACTCGATCGCGCCCGTCCTGGAGATCGAGCCCGGCGAGACCGTCGAACTCGAGGTGACCGACGCCTCCGGCGGCCAGCTCGACCGCGGCTCGTCGGTGGCGGATGTCGCGGCGCTCGACTTCACGCGCGTGAACCCGGTCACCGGGCCGGTGTTCGTCAAGGGCGCGCGGCCCGGCGACGTGCTCGAGGTCGAGATCCTGTCCCTGCGTCCGCGTGACTGGGGCTGGACGGCGATCATCCCGGGCTTCGGGCTGCTGGCCGACGAGTTCCCGGAGCCGTGGCTGCAGATCTCGACGATCGACGACGGGCGCGTGGCGTTCCTGGACGACGTCGAGCTGCCGTTCGAGCCCTTCCCCGGCACGATCGGCGTAGCGCCGGCCGAGCCGGGCGAGCACTCGATCGTGCCGCCGAGCCGGTGGGGCGGGAACCTCGACATCAAGCACCTGCGCGTCGGCACCCGGCTGCTGCTGCCGGTGGGCGTCGAGGGTGCGCTGTTCTCGGTCGGCGACACCCATGCCGCGATGGGCGACGGGGAGGTGTGCGGCACCGCCGTCGAGGCGCCGATGGACATCGCGGTGCGGCTCGACGTCCGCCGCGACGTCACGCTGCCGGCGCCGCAGTACGTCGTCGCGCCGGGCGAGCTGGCCCGGACGGAGGCCGGCGGCTATCACGTCTGTACGGGCGTTGCGCCCGATCTGATGGAGGCGACGAGGGACGCCACGCGTGCGGCCATCGCCCACATCGTCGAGCGGCGGGGAGGGACGGTGCAGGAGGGCTATGCGCTCGTCTCGGTCGCCTGCGACCTGCGGATTCATGAGGTGGTTGACGTGCCCAACTGGGTGGTTGGTTGCTTCGTGCCGGACTGGCTGTTCACATGAGCGCGCCGGAGGGAGGGCGCCTACGGCGCGAGCTGCACTTCTGGGAGGCGATCGCGCTCTCGATCGCGATCATGGCCCCGACCGCGGCGATGGCGCTCAACGGCGTCGGGATCGCCGCGCTGATCGGCGCGGCCGTCCCGCTGGCGTTCCTGTTCGCGCTGATCGGGATCCTGTTCGTGTCGTACGCGTTCGCGCAGCTGACGAAGGAGGTCAGCCACGCCGGTTCGGTCTACGCGCTCACGGGCTTCACGCTCGGCGCGCGCGCCGGGTTCCTCGCCGGCTGGGCGCTGCTCGGCACGTACCTGTGCTTCACGGTCGCCTCGAGCGCCGAGGTCGGCCTGTTCTTCTCGTCGTTCCTGAACTCGACGGGGATCAGCGACAGCACCGAGTGGATCTGGATCGCTCTGGTGTCGGCGGCGCTGATCACCGTGATCGCGGCCGGTGACATCCGTTTCGCGACGCGGTCGCTGCTCACGATCGAAGGCTTCTCCGTCACGCTGATCGTGCTCCTCGTCGTCGTCATCTTCGTGCGGCTGATCGTCGGCGACACGCCGGAGGGCCACTCGGCATCTGTGGGCGACGCGTTCAGTCTCCCGAGCGGCACGCCGTTCGACGCCATCGCCACCGCGGCGGTGTTCGGCTTCCTGTCGTTCGCGGGTTTCGAGGGTGCGGCCGCGCTTGGGGAGGAGACCGCCGAGCCACGGCGCAACATCCCGCGCGCGGTCTTCCTGGCGCCGCTGTCGATGGGCATCTTCTACTTCTTCGTCATGCTCAGCCAGACGCTCGGGTTCGGGACCAACGAGGCCGGCGTCACGGCCTTCGCCTCGTCGGCGTCACCGCTCGGCGACCTGTCGAAGTCGTACGTGGGCGCCGGGCTGGAAGACGCGATCAATCTCGGTGCGACGTTGAGTGCGTTCGGTAGCGCGCTCGGCACGGCCACCGCGGGCTCGCGCGTGCTGTTCGCGCTCTCCCGCGACAGCCTGCGGCCGGGGCATCCGCTCATGCGGATCTCCGCGCGCAGCGGAGCGCCGGTGGGCGCCCTGGCGCTGGTGATGGCGGTCGGGTTCGGCGGGCTGATCGCGCAGTCGCTCGCGGGAACGAACGCGGTCTACGCGTTCTTCTATCCCGGCACGATCGGCGTCCTGGCGCTGATGGTCGCCTACATCGCGACGAACCTCGGGGCGATCCGGCACCTGTTCTTCCGCGACGGCCCGCGCCGGCCGATGTGGCAGATCGTCTTCCCGGTGCTCGGCATCGCGTTCCTGGTGCTGACGATCTACGAGAACGTCACCGACCAGGTCGTGCCGTTCAGTCGCTTCCCGTGGTACGTGCTGGCCTGGCTGGGCGTCGGCTTGGTGATCGTGCTGCTCGCGCCGCACATGGTGAAGCGGATCGGCGAGCGGTTGACCAGCGAGATCGACGAAGCCGAGCGTTAGCGTTCTGAGCGATGGGACTCATCGTCGGCGGGGTGATCTGTCTCGTGCTGGGAGCGGTGGCGTTCTTCGTCTGGCGCTCCCAGCAGAAGTCGCTGAACGCGATGCTGCTCACCGAGACGCTGGCATGCGCGGACCTCGGTGACCGGCGAGATCGTCGTGGAGGTCGCGGGCGCCGACGTCGACAACGCGCCCGTGCTCGCCAATACCTACGAGCGTGACCTCAGCAAGGTCGAGATCGGCAGTGGCCTGTTGGCCAACATCGCCGAGGCGTTCCTGCAGAAGGACACGACGATCGGCATCGAGCGCAAGGAGTGGGGGTACTTCCGGCCACGTGTACTAGGTCTGCGCGATCACGAGCACGACGGTGAGGATCGCCAGGAGGATCCCGCCGACGGTGAAGATCCCGACGGTGCGGAAGCGCAGCGGCACGTGGCCGCCCGTGCGGAGCGCGTGCTCGAGCTCGCGCTGGCGTTGCGCGCCGGCGAGCAGCAGCCCGACGGCGAGCGCCGCGTAGCCGACGCCGAGCAGCACGTACGGCCATGCCGCGACGCCGAGCAGCTCCGGCGCCAGGCGGCCGACGCCGAGTGCGCCGACGCTGGCGGCGAGCGCGGACCGCCACCAGGCGAGCCAGGTCCGCTCGGCGGCCATCGACGTGCGCCGTGCCTGATCGATCTCGGCGGGCGGCATCGGGATCTCGGTCGGTTCAGGCGGCTCGGTGATAGCCGCATCTAACACCGTCAGCGGCGATCGAGGGCGATGATCCGCAGCTCGCTGGTGTGATGCCCGGCGTCGCTCTCGAGCCAACAGTCCTCGGGGCCGGGCAGCATCTCGGTGAACTCGACTGTCGCGCCGGGCGCCTGCTCCCGTGCCGGCGCGAGGAAGCGCGCGAGGATACGGCGGAGCGCCGGGCTCTCGAAGTCGACGTAGCGGGGCTTGCGCTCGAGCGGCGAGCGGACGAAGACGCGGCGCGGGAGGCCGCGGTCGCGGGCCCAGCCGGCGAGGTCGTCGGGGAGCTCGCCGGCGGCGGCGGACCAGCTCGCGCGGCGGACGATCAGGCGGCCGATCTGCGCGCGGCCTTCGTGGTCGCCGACGAGGTCGAAGCTGCGCACCCCGGCGATGAGGATCGGTAGGAACAGGAACTCCGCCAGCGGCACACGGAACGTCTGGGCACGGTCGCAGACGTCGCCGTCGGCGACGAGGACGTCGGCGAGCTCGTCGGCGCTCACGACTAGGTCGGTCGGCGGGTACATCGGCCAGCCGCGCGCGGTCATCTCGACCACGCCGCGGCGCGGCGGCGCGAAGCGGACGCCTGGGCCGGACTCGTCGGCGATCCGCGCCAGCATCGCGGCCGGATCGGGGTGGCGCAGGCCGAACATGCCCTGTGCGAGCGGGTTGTGGCCGCCGTGGAAGTCACCGAGGACGATGAGGAAGTCGCCGCGGGCGATCGCGTCCGTGCCGGCCGCGGCGATCTGCAGGTCGGCCGAGTGGTAGTTCGAGCCGTGCCAGGCCGGCGTCCAATCGACGAACGCGTCGGCAGGGGGCACGGCGCCGCAGGCGACCGATGTCCAGCGGCGCTGCAACTCCTGCTGCTCGTCGCCCAGCTGGTTCCAGAGGCCGAAACCCGCGCCCATCAGCGCGCCGAGCTGCGGCGCAAGCGGGCCATCGTGCGCGATGCCGTTGAGGAGCGCGGCGCCGCGGTCGAAGACGCGGCCGCACCACCAGCGCGAGGCGTAGAGGACTGCCGGGAGCGATGTGCGCAGCTCGTCGAGGACCGAGTCGCCGAGCGTGACGTCGAGGTCGCGCATGCAGTCCAGGTAGGCGACCGTACGGCCGCCGCCGCTGTCGCCGTCGGCGCGGACGGCCGGACGGCCGGTGAGCTGCTCAAACACACGGTCGAGCTCGTTGAGCGCGGCGGGAACGAGCTCGCGCGGCGCTCTCGCCACGGCGTCGCGTGCGGTGATCAGACGCTCGAGCTCCGGCGTGGTGGCGACCGCGCGCTCCGGGAACGGTCCCATCGGCGCGGCAGTGCCCGCCACGGCCTCGACCGCCCACGTCTCGAGGTGCACGACGCGCTCGCGCTCGAGCACGCCGGAGCGCACCGCGGTCGCGTCGCCGAACGAGCCCCATGCGAGCGGTCCGAAGAAGCCGATCGTGTCGTTCTTGGAGCAGTAGCGTTGCCAGTAGGCGGCGACCACGTCGGTCCAGCGGCGGCGGCGCGACGGGCTGCCGGGCGCGCCGGCGGCGAGCTTGTCGACCGCCCGCGCGAGTGACTCGCGGCTCTGCCACGCCACGGCCTCCCGGAACATCGAGTCGCGGGCGACCTCGGCCAGGCGCGCGTCCTCATCGGGGCCGAAATCGTCGAGGCCCTCCACCGGAAAGCCGCTGCTCCGGACCGCGAAGTCGCGCCACAGACTCCAGTGATCGGTGAGCTCGGCGCTGTGCTCGAGTTCCGCCGTCGTATTCACTAGAGTAACACTCTAGGGAATGTCTGAGCATCCTGTCAAGCGCAAATACGACGCGTCGTCGCGGCGGGCGGCCGCGGCCCTGACGCAAGACCGCATCTGCGCCGCTGCCGAGGAGCTGTTCGTGCGCGACGGCTACGCGCGCACGAGCATCCGAGCTGTCGCGGCGGCAGCGGACGTGGCGGAGGCGACCGTGTACCTCGCGTTCGCGAACAAGGCGGCGCTGCTCGACGCGGTGATCCTGCGCGGGGTCCGCGACAACCCTTCGGAACCGCTCGCAGCGGTAGCCGCCGCGCCCCCCGCCGAGGTGCTGCCGCGTCTCGCGGCGTCCAACGCGGCGCTGATGGCTCGCGCGGCACACCTGATCGCACTCGGAGAAAGCTCTGCGTTGATGCACGCCGAGCTGCGGCCGCTGCGCGCGAGCGCGCATCGCAGGATCCGCGCCGCGTTCCGCATGGTCGCCGATCGGCTCGACAATGCGGGGCTGCTGCGTGACAGCGCGCGGGAGGCGGCCGACACGATCTACGCGATCGCCAGCGAGACGACGTACCTGCGCGCCGGCCTGCCGCCCGACCGGTACGCCCGCTGGCTGGCGGAGACGCTCGGCGCGGCGCTCTTGCGAGAATCGAGCTGATGGAGGAGCTCCTTCAGCTCGACGGCCACGAGGTCCGGCTCTCCAGCCCCGACAAGCAGCTGTTCCGCGAGCGTGGGGAGACCAAGCGCGACCTCGTCGCGTACTACCTGCGCGTCGCCGATCCGCTGCTGCGGACGATGGGTGGCAGGCCGGTGCTGCTCCAGCGGTTCCCGCAGGGCGCGGGCGGGCCGTCGTTCTTCCAGAAGCGCGTGCCCAAGAACGCGCCGGAGTGGCTGTCGACCACGACGGTGATGACCGTCAACGGCACGCCGTCGAACGCGTTGGTGATCGCCGATCGCGCGCATGTCGCCTGGGCGGTCAATCTCGGCACGCTCGGCTTCCACGTCTGGCCGTATCTCGCCGACGAGCCGCAGCACGCGGACGAGCTGCGGCTCGACCTCGATCCCCAGCCGGGAACCGACTTCTCCGACGTGCGGCGCGCCGCCGAGCACGTCAAAGCGCTGCTCGACGAGCTCGGCATCGTCGGCTACCCGAAGACCACCGGCAACCGCGGGCTGCACGTGTACGTGCGGCTCGAGCCGCGCTGGGACTCCTACGCGGTGCGCTCCGCCGCAGTTGCGGCGGCGCGCGAGCTCGAGCGCCGCCACCCGGATGTCATCACCGCCGCGTGGTGGAAGGAGGAGCGCGGCGAGCGCATCTTCGTCGACTACAACCAGAACGCCCCGCACAAGACGGTCTTCGGGCCGTGGAGCGTCCGCGCCCGGACGGGCGCGCAGGTGTCGGCGCCGCTGACGTGGGAGGAGGTGTTCGAGCTTCACCCGGACGAGCTCACCGTCGTGACGGTCCCGGATCGGCTCGACCGGCTCGGCGACCCGTGGGAGGACATCAACGAGCACCCGCAGTCACTCGAGCCGCTGCTCGCGATGCACGAGCGCGATCGCGCGAACGGGCTGATGGACGCGCCGTGGCCGCCGGTCTATCCGAAGATGCCCGACGAGCCGCCCCGGGTCGCGCCGAGCCGCGCGCGCAAGGAGCCGTAGGGTGTCCAGATGCCGATTGACGAAGCACAGCTGGAAGACGTCGGGTCCGGCCTCGCTCCGGTTTCTGCGGGCTGGTTCGTAGTCAACGCGGCGGACGCCGCCTGGGTCCGCAACGAGGCGTTCGGCAACCGCTGCGTGTTCGAGAGCAGCGACCGCGTGCTCCAAGAGCGCCCCGACGCCGAGCCGCAGTACTTCACCCAGACCGGCTTCACGCTCGCGGTGCTCGAGCCGGGCAAGCCGTCAGGCATGTACCACGCCGAGTCCACGCAGGAGGACTTCCTCGTCGTGTCGGGCACCTGTCTGCTGATCATCGAGGAGCAGGAGCGGTCGCTGCAGGCGTGGGACTTCGTCCACTGCCCGCCGGGCACGAGCCACACCTTCGTCGGCACCGGCGACGGGCCGTGCGTGATCGTGATGGTCGGCAGCCGCGCGGGGGGATCCGAGATCGTCTACGCCGTCG
>Ga0111538_10012683_pt1 | contig 11140 bp, 9 predicted proteins | sample SoiMethybrSBSTD1_FD_79669 | JGI IMG/M metagenome (GOLD analysis project Ga0111538, IMG submission 79669) | Bulk soil microbial communities from a Populus tree surrounding site in Tennessee, USA - Soil MetaG P. TD hybrid SBSTD1 (version 2)... | ecosystem: Environmental > Terrestrial > Soil > Tree... | reverse complement strand
TTCAGCCCCGGCTTCAAGATGGAGCTCGGCGAGAAGGACCTGGCACTCGGCATCGAACTCGGCCGCAGCGTGTGCATGCCGACCCCGACCGCGTCGGTCGTCCGGGAGCTCTTCGCGGTGGCTCTGGCCGAAGGGTTCCGTGGCCAGGATATTGTCGCGTTGCTTTCCATGTATCAGGGCTGGGCGAAAGGCGCCGGCTCGCAGAAGTAGCGGACCGCCTGGCCTCCCCCACTCATCCCTGCGCGGGCGTGACGGCGTGACTAAACGCCCAGGTAGGCGCGCTGGACGTAATCGCTTTTCGCCAGCTCCTGTCCGGTGCCGCTCAAGGCGACGCGCCCGTTCTCCAGCACGTAGGCATGGTGGCACAGGCGCAGGGCCAGGTTGGCGTTCTGCTCCACCAGCATGATCGACAGCTTCTGCTCCTTGTTGATCGCCACGATCATCCGGCTGATCTCCTGCACCATGATGGGCGCCAATCCCAGCGAAGGCTCATCGAGCAGCAGCATCTTCGGCTCCGCCATGAGGGCGCGGGCAATGGCCAGCATCTGCTGCTCGCCTCCCGAGAGAGAGCCTGCAAGCTGGTTGCGCCGCTCCCTGAGCTTCGGAAAGTAGGTGAACATCCGCTCGACGTTGACGCGCAGGACGCTGCCGTCGCGCTGCAGATAGCCGCCGAGGAGGAGATTGTCGTGCACCGTGATACGCGGGAAGACGCGCCGGCCCTCGGGCGCGAGCGCGATGCCGCGTGCAACGATGTCGGGCGGCGTAAGCTGGTCGATCCGCGCGTCGTCGAAGACGATCTCGCCCTTGCTCGGTTGCCGCAATCCGATGACCGCGCGCAGCGTGCTGGTCTTGCCCGCACCGTTGCTGCCGACAAGCGCGACGATCTGGCCTTCCTCGACGTCGAGACTGACGCCGCGCAGAGCGGTCCGGGGGCCGTACTCGAGGTGAATATCGCGGATGTGCAGGCCGCTCATGTCACGTCCTCTGTGCCGAGGTAGGCCTCGATCACCTTGCGGTCGGCACGAATCTCGGCGGGCAGTCCCTCGGCGATCTTCTCGCCGTGGTCGAGCACGACGATGCGATCGCAGATGCCCATCACCAGCCGCATGTGATGCTCGACCAGCAGGACCGTAACGTTCTCCGCGTCGCGAATCTCCTTGATCAGGTGGCCCATATCGGCGGATTCCTCGGGGTTCAGGCCCGCGACCGGCTCGTCCAGCATGAGGAGCTGTGGTTGCGCGGCCAGCGCGATCGCCACGCCCAGGCGGCGCTGGTATCCGTAAGGCAGCTCTCCCGCGGCCTGACGCCGGAAGCGCGTGAGGCCCAGGCGATCGAGCAGCCGGTCGCACTTGTCCTGCGATGCACCGAGCACCGCCCGTGCCGACGGCGTATTGAGCACCGAGCCGAACAGGGAAACGGGCGTGCGCGCGAACGCACCGCGCATTACGTTTTCGAGCACGGTGGCCGCGGGAAACACGGTTGTGGCCTGGAAGGTGCGCACGAGCCCTTGCGATACGATCGCGCTCGGCTTCTTGCCGGAGATGTCTCGCCCCTTGAAGCGGATCGTGCCCGCGGAGGGAGGGAGGACGCCGCTCACCACGTTGAAACACGTCGTCTTGCCGGCGCCGTTCGGCCCGATCAGCCCGACGATCTCGCCTTGCGCGACGGAGAACGTCACGTTCCGCAGGGCGTTCAGACCGCCGAAGCGCCGGCTGACCTGGTCGACCTCCAGCAGCACGCTCATTTGCGCTTCTCCGACCGCGTCATAAGGGCCGTGAACAGCTTGCCGATCGAGTAAAGGCCGCCGGGAAGAAACAGGAGAACGCCAAGCAGGATGGCACCGTAGATGATGTGCTGCACGCTCACGAAGCCGCGCAGGGCCTCCGGCAACGGGGTCAGGAACGCGGCCCCGAGGACGGCGCCGAGCAGCGCCTGGCGCCCGCCGACGACCAGCATCGTGATGTAGGCAATCGACTCGTGGAACGTGAACGTGTCGGGGGATATGTAGCGGATGTAATGGGCCATCGCCGCGCCGCCGGCTCCAGCGATGCCGCTGCCCAGCGCAAAGGCGACGACCTGGTAGCGGCTGGTATCGATGCCGCTCGACTCCGCCAGCTGCATGTTCTCCGCAATCGAGCGGAACGCACGACCGTACTGGGAGCGCATGAGCGCCCAGATGAAGGCGAAGACGGCGACGAAGGCCGCAAGGGCAAAGTAGTAGAACTGCAGGCGCGAGGAGAGCGCGTAGCCGAAGATGGAGATCGGCGGAATGCCGACGAGGCCATTGGCGCCGCGCGTCACGCTCTCCCAGTTGAGGGCGATGAGGGTGCAGACCTGGCCCGCCAGGAACGTCACCAGCACGAAGTAGACGCCGCGCAGACGCAGCAGGATCGTGCCGAGAACGGCGGCAACAACTCCCATGGCAAGTCCGGCAATGGCGATGCCGAAGATCGGCGGGATCTTGAGCTGCAAGGCCCCTAGCGCTGAAATATAGGCGCCCGCCGCCGCAAAGGCCGCATGCCCGAGCGAGAGCTGGCCCACGGCCGCGATCAACCCGAGGCTCATCGTGAAGATGGCGTTGAGGAGCGCAAGGTTGGCGATGTGCAAGTAGAATTGGTTCGTCGTCAGCTGCGGCGCTGCCAAAGCCGCGGCAAGGGTGGCCAGGATCGCGACGCGCGTCAGCAACTTGCGCCCGGAGGCACCGCGGCTCTCAGAGGCCTTCGCGACCACCGACGCGCTGGAGGCTTCCACGGCTAGGCTTCCTTTTGTCCGAGCAGCCCCCACGGCCGCACCAGCAGGATGAGAATGACCAGCAAGAGCTGCAGGATGTCGGCAACCAGGGAGCCAAGGGCTGTCGCCGTGAAGCTTTCAATCAGGCCGAGCAGCAGGCCGCCGACCACGGCTCCGGGGACGGACCCCAGCCCGCCCAGGATCACGACCACGAAGGCCTTCAGCATCGGAGTGAGGCCGACGAATGGCGACACCGAGAAGATCGGCGCCATGAGCACCCCCGCCAGCGCTGCTAGCGCGACGCTGATGCCGAAGGCGATCGGATAGATCGTATTGACGCGGATGCCCTGGATCAGCGCCGTCTCGGCATCCTGCGCCACCGCACGCATGGCACGCCCGGTGCGCGTGCGCTGCATGAACACCCAGAATGCCGCAAAGATCAGGGCGGCGGCCACGATGACCAGGAGCCGCGACAACGGAAAAGTAAAGGGGCCGATGGTCAGAACGCCGTCGATGACGTTCGGCATCGAGCGCGGTGTCGGCCCCCACATGACGATTGCCGCATTCTGGATGATGACGGAGAGGCCAAGCGTCGCGATCATGCCGGACAACTCATCGGAGCGGAACGGCTGGATGATTGCGCGCTCGAGCAGCGCTCCCAGAACGCCGATGGTAACCGCTGCAATCAGCAGGCAGACGACGAACGGCAGCTCCCACTGGGCGTACGTGAAGAACGCCGCGAACGCGCCCAGCATATAGAACTCGCCGTGCGCGAAGTTGACGACGCGCATGATCCCGAACACCAGCGTGAATCCGACCGCCATCATCATGTACATCGTACCGATGACGAGGCCGTTCACGGCGGCTTGCACGAGCAGCGTCGGGTAATCCATGTGCGCGCCATCCTGCGCCGGCCGCAGGTTGCGGCCGGCTAACTTGTTGCGCCGTCAGCTACTGGCACTTTGCGGGTGTACACTTGGCGACTACCACGGGCTGGCCATCCTTGATGACCGCGACGTAGAAGGGCGCGTCGAGCTGCTGGTTCGACTTCCATTGCTCCTGACCCGTCCAGCTCACCTTGCCGAGGACGGTGTCGAAGTCCTTGAGCGAAAGCATGGCCTCGCGGACCTTGTCGGTATCGGTGACCGTGCCGGACTTGCGCATGGCCTCGAACAGCATGTGCATGTTGGCGTGGAAGAACGGGCTGAAGGCGTTGAGCGGGATCTTGTACTTGTCCTCGAACCGCTTCTGGTACTGCTGGATGGCCGGCGAGGCCAGGTCGATCGGTTGGTGCACGTAGACGTTCTCGGTCGCCGCCTTGCCGGCCACCTTCACGATGTCGGCCGTGGCGTCGCCACCGGTGCGGATGATGGGGCCCTTGAAGCCGAGCTCGCGCAGCTGCTTGACGAGCAGACCCGCAGTCTGCGGCGCGTTGCCGTTGAGTTCGAAGATGTCGATGTTCTGGGCCAGGACGCGCGTCAGCAGCGGCACGAAGTCCACACGCTCGCGCTCGAAGAATTCCTTGGCCACGAATTTGGCGCCGACCGCCTCGTAGGCCTTCTCGTTGGCGGCGCCGACCTGCTGCCCGCTCTCGTCGTTGGGGAACAGCCCGCCGACGCGCTTGCCGCCAAGTTTGTCGACGACCCACTTGATCTGCGGATCGGAGAAGACGTCGGAGGGCAGAACAGGCCGGAAGCTGTACTTGTATTCGGCCGACAGCGCTTTGGGCGTGAAGCCCATGGTCATCGTGATGACCCTGTTCTCCGTGCTGATCGGCAGGATGGCGAGAATGGGCGCCGAGCCGACGGTTCCCGCGACGAACTTGATGCGGTCGTCGAAAATCAGCCGATTGATCGCGGTGAGCGCATCGGCCGCCTTGTACTTGTCGTCGTAGGCGACGATCTCGACCGTGTATTTCTTGCCCGCGACCTCCAGGCCGCCCTTGCTGTTGACATCCTCCGCGGCGAGTTCGGCGGCGCCCTGTATCGACATCCCCCACGCCGTCCCTGCTCCGGACAAGGTGGCGATCGCACCAATCTTCAGGGTTTCGGCGGCTGCAGCAGGTGCTGACAAAGCGAACGCCAAGGGCAGGGCAATGGCAGTCACATTCTTTCTCACGGCTTTCTCCTCGGGCTCCCGGGACGCGGCAAATCGCGCCAGCGACGTGCGCGCTCGGCGCATTGTCGATGTTGCCGCCACATGACAGGGCGACATCGCCTCACCCTACGGACTGGCCTGACGATAGTCAACTGTTGACAGTGAAACAGGTTGTGTGACAATGGGCCCTCCCGAACGCACAAGAGGACGCCGCGGCTGGTGGAGAAACCCATGGTCGAGAAGTATCAGCTGTTCATCGATGGCCGGTGGAAGGACAGCGCCAGCGGCGAAGCCTTCGAGACGTTCAACCCCTTCAACCAGGAGGTGTGGGCGACCATCCCCTCGGCGACCGAGGACGACGTCAAGGCTGCGATCGCGGCGGCGCGCGGGGCATTCGAGAAAACCTGGCGCCACACGAACGGGCTCGAGCGCGCGGGGCTCATCAATCGGCTTGCCGCGCTTCTGGAGGAGAACGCCGATCGCTTCGCGTTGCTGGAGACCACAGACAACGGCAAGGTGATCCGCGAGACGCGCTCGCAGATGTTCTTCGCCGCCCGCGTATTCCGCTTCTTCGCCGGCTATGCGGACAAGATATGGGGCAGCGTGATCCCGCTCGACCAGCGCGATATCTTCGATTTCGCGATGCGCGAGCCCTACGGGGTGGTGGGCATCATCACGGCCTGGAATTCGCCGATCTCGCTACTCGCCAACAAGCTTCCGGCAGCGCGCGCCGCGGCAAACTGCGTGGTCATCAAGCCCTCCGAGCACGCCTCCGCGACCACGCTCGAGTTCTGCAAGCTCGTGGAGAAGGCGGGATTCCCGGCCGGCGTCGTCAACGTGGTCACCGGTGATGCGCGGGTCGGCAGGGCGCTCGTGAGCGTGGGCGGCCTCGACAAGGTGAGCTTCACGGGCAGTCCTCGCGCCGGGCGCGAGATCGCCGCCAATGCGGGGCGCAACCTGACCCCCGTCACGCTGGAGCTGGGCGGAAAGTCGCCGAACATCGTCTTTGCCGACGCCGATCTGGACAAGGCCGTGGTCGGCGCGCTGGCCGGCATCTTTGCGGCGACGGGCCAGACGTGCATCGCCGGATCGCGACTTCTCGTTCAGCGGCCCGTTTACGGTCAGATCATCGAGAGGCTCGCCGAGCGGGCCCAGAAGATTGTGCTCGGCGATCCGAGGAAGCCCGCGACCGAAATGGGCACTGCGGCCAACGAGCCCCAGTTCCGGCGCATCCTCGAATACATCGAGATCGCCAAGAAGGAAGGCGCGCGCCTCGTGACCGGCGGCGAGCCCGCACGCTCCGGCGAGCTTGCCAAGGGCCTGTTCATAAAGCCCACGATCTTTGCCGATGTCGACAACACGATGCGCGTGGCCCAGGAGGAGATTTTCGGTCCGGTTCTGTCGGTCATTCCATTCGAAGAAGAAGCCCAGGCGGTACAGATCGGCAATGCCTCGCCCTATGGGCTGGCCAGCGGCGTGTGGACCCGGGATGTGTCGCGGGCCATGCGCATGATCCGCGCCATGCGCACCGGCGTCGTATGGGTCAATACCTACCGCATGGTCGCGGCGCAGGCGCCGTTCGGCGGCGTCAAGGATAGCGGGTTCGGACGCGAGCGGGGCGAACAGGGCCTGCTGGAATTCACAACCAGCAAGAACGTGATGATTGATTTCTCCGATGAGAAGCGCGATCCGTTTGCGGTGAAGGCATGAGCGGCCTTCTCGCAAGGCCTGCCAGCGTCAAACCGCTCGCCATGGAGGCTCGATGACCTACCTGGTCGCCGACGATCTGCCGACGGAACCTGCCGGAATTCGTTTCCGCAAGCTGCTGGATCGACCCCACATCCTGCAGATCCCCGGCGCCTACAGCGGTCTTGCGGCCCTGCAAGCGAAGGCGGCGCAATTCGAGGCCCTCTATCTGTCGGGTGCCGCGATGTCCGCCTCCATGGGCCTGCCCGATCTCGGGATTCTGACCGTCGACGATGTGTGCTTCTTCGTCCGCCAGATCGCCCGCGCCGCGCAGCTCCCCATCCTGGTCGACGGAGACACAGGGTTTGGGGAGGCTCTCAACGTCATGCACATGGTGCGGGCGTTCGAGGACGCCGGCGCGGCCGCTGTTCAGATCGAGGATCAGCTCCTTCCCAAGAAGTGCGGCCATCTCAACGACAAGAAGCTCGCCGACCCAAAGGACATGGCGGCAAAGATCGCGGCGGCCGTGAAGGCGCGCCGGCATCTCTACATCGTCGCGCGCACCGATGCGGCCGACCGCGAGGGCCTGGAGGGCGCGATCAAGCGGGCGCAGCTCTACGTCGAGGCCGGCGCAGACGCCATCTTTCCGGAGGCGCTGGGCGATGCACAGGGTTTCCGGAAATTCGCCGAAGCGATCAAGGTGCCGTTGATGGCCAACATGACCGAGTTCGGCCGCACACCGTTCATGACAGCATCGGAATTCGAGGCACTCGGCTACAAGATGGTCATCTGGCCGGTGAGCGCGTTGCGGATGGCGGCGAAGGCGCACGCCGACCTCTATGCCAGCATCCGCCAGAACGGCGGAACGCATCGCATCATCGACCGCATGCAGACCCGTGCAGACCTGTATGCAACGATCGGCTATCACAAGTACGAGGCGCTCGACACCTCGATCATCACCTCGCTCGTGCCCGAAGGCATGCCGCAGAAGCGCGCCCAGGGTTAGAGCCCGACGGCATCGGTTTGAGCAAAGGCGGCGGTTCAGGCGTCGGCTGCCTTGAGGCTGCGGACGCGCGGCTTGGAGGCCTTGGCTTTGCGGGTGCCGCTGCCGTTTGCTCCCTTCGCCCCGTCTGCCCCGGCCCCTTGGAGCTGCTCCTCCACATAGACGCGCGCATTGCGGATATGCTGGCGCATCTTGTGCTCGGCAGCCTCGGGATCACGTCGGGTGAGTGCCGCGACGATCTCCTTGTGCTCCTGCAGCGCCTTCATGGCACGGCCCGGCTTTGTGCTGGATTTGTAGCGGTAGACCCTGAGGAGGTAGTAGAGGTCCCCGCACAGCATGTGGTTGAGCCGCTCGTTGCGGCTGCCCTTGACGATGCGGAAGTGAAAATCGAAATCCTTGGATTCCTGATAGTACCCCGTTCCTTCCTGGACGCTCTTCTGGCGCTGGTGCTGCTCGAGGAGCTCAGAGAGCGCCTCGAGCTCGGCATCGGTCATATTCTTGGCCGCCAGTGCGCAGGCCATGCCCTCCAGGGCTTCGCGGACCTGCAAAATCTCGTTCAGGTCCTTCAAGGACAACTCGGCGACGCGAACACCGATGTTCGGTGTGCGTTGCAACAGCTTGCGGCCTTCGAGCCGCCGGATGGCCTCGCGTAACGGTCCCCGACTGACGCCCAGCGACACCGCCAACGCCTGCTCGCTGAGCTTGCTGCCGGGCTCGAGATCTCCGCTGATGATGGCTGCCTCGATCCTCTCGGCGACAACATCGACAAGCGATTGCGCTCGCACCTTGTTGTCCAGGAAGCCACTCATCGAGGGGAGGCCCTATGCGGCTGGTCGTAGCGCCGACGTTGCCATGAATCAGCTTATACTCACGAATTCTTAGGATGGCGGCCGGCGCTTTGTCCAGCGAGGCGCCCAAACACGGCTCCCGACATGAGGCCGGCTCCGCCCAGGTAGTTGCCATAGAAGATGCCGCCCACCAGCTCGCCGGCGGCGTAAAGGCCGGGGATCGGGCGGTCCACCAGATCCAGGACCTCGCCGCTGGTGTTGATCCTGAGGCCGCCGAACGTGAAGGTGATCCCGCACGTGACCACGAAACCCGTGTAGGGCGGCGTGTCGATGGGAAGGGCCCAATTGGACTTGGGAGGTGTGATCCCCTTCGTGCGCTTGCCATCGAGAACGGACGGATTGAAGTCTCCGGGCTGGCAGGCGGCATTGAAGGCCTTCACGGTGCGTGTCAGACCTTCCACATCGATCTCGAGCTTCTGCGCCAGCTCCTCGATGCTGTTCGCCTCCGCCTTCGTGACCTGCCGGATGCGATACTCGTCGCGCACCATGCCGATCGTCTTGGAATCGAAGATCTGCACGGCAGCGCGCTGCGGCTGCTTCATGATCTCGCGACCGTACTTGGCGTAGGTGTGATTGCGGTAGTCGGCGCCTTCGTCGACGAAGCGCTCCCCCAGCATGTTGACGACGATGCCGATCGGATAGGAGTGCTTCTGGAAGTTGTCGAGAACAACCCGATCGCCGTAGGGGGGTGCACTGATGTCCCAAGCTACCGCGTGACAGGTGGACCAGCCGCCGAACGGTTGCGCGCCGATATCGAGCGCGGCTTTGATGCCGTCTCCGGTGTTGTGCCGCGTGCCGCGCACACGGCACAGCTCCCAGCCGGGGCCGAGGTAGCGCGTGCGCATCTCCGGGTTGGCCTCGAAGCCGCCGCATGCGAGCACGACGGCGCGCGCATGCAGGTCCTCAAAGCCGTTCGGGCCCTTGGCCGTGACGCCGACGATAACGCCCCTGCGATCCTGTATCAGGCGAACGAGCCCCGTGTCGTAGCGGATCTGGATACCGCACCGCTCGGCGGCCTTCATGAGCTGGTCGACCAGCCCCCAGCCGCCGCCCACGGCCTCGATGTTGACGCCGCCGTAGAAGTGGTGCTTGCCGTCGACCTTGTAGGACTGGCGCCCGAACATCGGGATGAAGCGCACCTTGTGCTGGCGCATCCAGCGCAGAGTGTCGCGCGAGCGGCCGGCCAGGATGTCCGCCAACTCCTCCTCTGAGTTGTTCTCGGTGACGCGCATGAGGTCATCGAGATAGGTTTCCTTCGATAGCGGCGGAAGCACGATCTGCGAGGCCTCGGCCTCGGAGAGATCCTCCAGGATGTCGCGGCGAAGGTCTGCCAGACCCTCGTGCACGAACCTGAACCCCCCTGCCGTGAAGAGGGAATTGCCCCCGCGCTCCGCCTCGGGCGCCTTCTCGAGCATGAGGACCTTGGCGCCCTGCTCGGTGGCCGATAGCGCCGCGCAGATCGCCGCGTTTCCGGCCCCCACCACGATGACGTCGTATACGGTGGCTGCGGCCATCTCATCCATCCTTCCGCGCTGGGGTTGTAGGGCTGAAAACTACCGACGCAGTCTCGCACTGTCAACAGTTGACGATCACAGCTTGAGCGCCGTCAGGGTGCCTTCCTCGATCGCCTCGAAGAACTTGCGCGAGCCGAGCACGTCGCCGGCGTAGTAGATCGGCACGCCGAGCTTCTCCAGCGCCTCCGTTTCGGCCTTGCGGGGCGTATAGCCCGTGCAGAAGATTACATTGTCGATGCCTTGGAGGGCGCGTCGGACGCGGCGTTGGGGCTCGATCTCGACCCAATCGCGACCGATAGCCACGACGCGGGTGTGCGTCAGCACCTCGATGTTCAGCTCGGCGATGCGATCGAGGAAGTAGACCCGGTCCGCGTGCACTGCCTTCTTCAGGAGCCCGGAGCGTGCGATCAGGATGACGGTCTTGCCCTGCTCCACCAGGTGATCTGCCACCTCCATGCCGACCAGCCCGCCGCCGACGACGACGCACGTCTTGCCCGTCTCCTCCAGGCCGGCCAGCACCCGCCAGCCCGTCAGCACGTGAGGCAGATCGCTGCCTGGCAGGCTTGGCCGCAGCGGTGCTGCGCCAGTGGCAACGATGATGGCCTGGGGATCCAGGACGCGGGCATCCTCCGGCGAGAAGGACTTGTTGAGCGTTACCGACACGCCGAGCCGCGTCATCTCGGAGCTGAAGTAGCGCAGCGCGCCCTCGATCTCCTCGCGATGCGGCGGCTGATAGGCAAGCAGCAGCTGGCCGCCGACCCGTCCTTCCCTCTCGAAGAGGTGCACATCGTGGCCGCGACGCGCAGCCGTCACCGCCGCCGACATGCCGGCCGCGCCACTACCGATGACTGCGACCCGTTTCGGGATCGGCTTGGCGGCGATGAGCGGCTTGAGCTCGAGCTCGCGGCTCACCATGGGGTTGACGGTGCACGCCAATCCCTTGTGGCGCTGTACTGCGGTGATGCACTCGTTGCACGCAATGCAGGGAGCGATGGTCTCCATGCGCCCCGCCCTTGCCTTGGCCGGGAAATACGGATCGGCGATCAGCGCGCGGCTCAAGCAGATGTAATCGGCCTGGTTGCGCTCGAGAATTTCCTCGGCAAGCTCGGGCGTGGTGATGCGACCGACCGTCATCACCGGCACCTTGAGCCGCTGACGCATCGCCTCGCTGTAGCGCACATAGCAGCCGCGCTCGACCGACATGCCGGGAACGACCATGTAGGGCCGGGACGCGTGCACGCCACCCGATACGCTGATGGAAT
>Ga0111538_10012680_pt1 | contig 11142 bp, 7 predicted proteins | sample SoiMethybrSBSTD1_FD_79669 | JGI IMG/M metagenome (GOLD analysis project Ga0111538, IMG submission 79669) | Bulk soil microbial communities from a Populus tree surrounding site in Tennessee, USA - Soil MetaG P. TD hybrid SBSTD1 (version 2)... | ecosystem: Environmental > Terrestrial > Soil > Tree... | reverse complement strand
GGTCCGCGCCTTCCGCGTTCGCGATCCAGCCGCGCGACGCCGCGATCGCGTGGCCCGCCAGGGCGAAGCCGCTCGCCGCGATGCTCGAGACGTCGCCGTAGCACGACCGGTCGAACGCGTGGCCGGTGACGGGATCGGCGTAGCGCTCGAAGTACCGGTAGGTGTGCAGCTGGATGTAGTTCAGCAGATCGTCGTCCGAGGCCGCCTTCCAGTCGAAGGCCGCGCGGTCGGAGCGCGCCAGCTCGATGCGGTCGACGAAGAAGGCGCCCGTCGGGGGGTCGCCCGCCGTGCCCAGGGCGAACCGGAACGTCTTGGCGCGGCGGAAGGGAAGCTGCCCGAGCGGAATCCGGTGGGCCCGCCACTCCGTTCCGCCGGCGATCTCGCAACTCCAGGACGCCGTGGGAGCGGTGCCGTTTCCCTCGCGCGCCCCGACCAGCTCGGCCCGGAGCCGAATCGGCTTCGCGTCCGGGCCGGCGCCGCGCGTGCGGAACCGAAGTTCGTCGAACGGGGTGAGGTCGAGGGACGTCCGGTCGTCGTCGGAGCGTCCCGCGGCGGAGAACCAGAACCCGCCCGGGCGGTCCGGCCGCGCGTCGAAGAAATCGACCCGCAGCGCATAGCCGGAGTCGCCGTCCCTCACCTCGTGGTGGAACTCCAGCCTCATCCGCTCCTGGTTGATCGCGCCCCAGTCGGCCTCGAGGCGCGACCGGTGAAGGCGGGGGTGGTCGAAGTCCTCCACGACGAGCGCGGTGGGGCCGGTCGGGGTCGCGGCCTGGGAGAGAAGGACGGCCCAGACGGCCCCCACGACGGAATGCATCGACCCAGAGTATAGAATCCCTGGAGCGAGCTCAAGTCTTGTTTCGGGGGGGAAAGAAGACGGTCAGCGACGGCGGCCGAAGCAGTCGCCGCAGTAGACGGGGCGGTCGCCGCGGGGCTTGAAGGGTAGCCGCGCGTCGCGGCCGCAGACGGAGCAGACCGCCGAGAAGAGCTCGCGGGTGCCGATCCCGCCCAGCCCCCGGCGGCTCCGAGGGGCGCGGGTTCGGGAGGATCCGGCCGTCCGGCACCCGGGGCAGCGGCGGGGCTCGGCCCGCAGCTCGAGGCGGGCGTGGCGCTGCTGCTCGTCCGCCGTGAATCGGAACTCCGAGCCGCAGTCGCCGCAGACGAGGATCTTGTCGGAGTAGATCATCGGAGGGAAATCGGGGAGGAGAGCCCCTTGAGGAAGGCCTTCTCAGCCCTGCAAGGAGGCCGCAGGGCGGGACCTGGGAACTTCCGTCGTGGCCGTCTCTTGGATCTCCCTCCGCCGCCCGACGTTTCATGGGCACTGCGGGTGCGACGACCGGTACCTGGTGACGGAAGGCGCCTCGACTTGGGTCTCTCCCCCTCACTTATAAAACGGATGGAACCGGCGGGCCATTCCAGGGGAGGAAAGACCGTCGCGCCTCGAATTCCCGGGGATGAGCGGCGCCCGGGGAAGCGTTTATCTAGCACAGGCTATCACACAGGGCCCCGCCTGCCTGTCGCGCCGTGCCTGCGGCGCGAGTTTGCCGGGGCCCAAAAGGAAGTATTCCGTGAGCCACGACGATTTCGATAGATCCCTGGAAACCGCCGAAGAAGCGGAGCGCCTTCTTCCCCAGGAGGAGCGCGCGGCGTTCCGCCGCGAGGAGCCCGTCGGCCCCCGGCCCGGCCTCGACCAGGAGTTCCGGTCCATCGACGCCCGCGACCTGCTGGCGACGGAGGACGGGGTCCGCGTCTACCTGCGGGACATGGCGAAGACCCGCCTGGTGTCCCGGACGGAAGAGCTCGATCTCGCCTACCGCATCGTGACGCTGCGCGCCAAGTTCCAGTCGCTCCTGTTCCAGTCGCGCGAGGCGGTGCTCGAGGCGCTCCGCTGGTTCGGCGAGCGGGACGACCGCGAGGCCTCCTCGGAATCGCGGACGCCGTTCGGCGGCGACCGCCATCCCCGCCACTTCAAGGCGATGGACCAGCTCGTCCGGCTGGCGCGCCGGATGAAGCGGATCGAAGAGGAGCACGAGGCGGCGTTCGCGGCCGCCAAGGCCTCGGGCCGTCGCCGCAGCTCCAAGACCGCCGGGCCCGGACCCGGGCTCCAGCGGTACGTCACCGCCGCGATCCCGCTCCTGAAGGCCGTCAAGCTCGATCCCAAGACGCTGCGCCGGATCCTCCAGCGCATCGAGCGGCTGGTGGCGGTCGTGCCTCCGCGCTCGGCCAAGCGCCGCGGCGTTCGGGTGGAGCGGCCGGAGATCCTGGAGGACATCCGCGCGGCCGCGCGGGAGTACGACCGCATGGTCGGCCTCCTGGCGGCGACGAACCTCCGGCTGGTGGTGTCGATCGCGAAGAAGTTCCAGCATCGGGGACTGCCGCTGCTCGACCTGATCCAGGAGGGCAGCCTCGGCCTGCTTCGCGCGGTGGAGAAGTACGACCCGAGCCTCGGCTTCAAGTTCTCCACCTATGCCACGTGGTGGATCCGCCAGGCGCTGCACCGCGGCCTCGCGGACTCGGCGCGCCTCGTCCGCCTTCCGGTGAACCTGGTGGAGGAGTTCGGCCACCTGCAGCTCCGGTCGCGGCAGCTCACCCAGGACCTGGGGCGCCAGCCCACGGCCGAGGAGCTCGCCGAGACGGGCGCCCTCCCGGCGCGGCGGGCGATGCATCTCCTGAACATCGGCGCCGCCGCCCGGTCGCTCGACGTCCGCGTCGGGGAGAAGGGCGACGAGTCGCTCGGGGACCTGATGGCCGACGACCGCGTTCCGAGGCCCGAGAGGACCGCCCATCTCAACCTGCTGCGCGAGAAGGTCCGCGAGGAGGTGAAGGGCCTGCCGGTGCGCGAGCAGGAGATCCTTCAGCTGAGGTTCGGCCTGGGCTCCGATCGTCCCCGCACCCTCGAGGAGGTGGCCAAGGTCTTCCAGGTCTCGCGGGAGCGCATCCGCCAGATCGAGAACAACGCCCTGGAGCTGCTGCGCCACCCGATCCGTGCCCGCCGCCTCACCGGCCTGCTCGACGAAGAGAACCGCGACGTGCAACCCGTCCCGCGGGACTGACGCGGCCCCCATCCTCCATTCATGGGCGTAACGACTCGGGCGGAACGGTATCGACGTCTCCGATGCGATACGCCGTGTTCAGCGACGTGCATGCCAACCTGCCGGCGCTCGAGGCGTTCGTCGCGGCCACCTGCTCGCGGGTGGACGCGTACGTCTGCCTGGGCGACGTGGTGGGGTACGGCCCCTGGAACGACGAGTGCCTCGATCTGGTGCTCGGCCTGCCGAGGATCGCGCTTCTCGAAGGCCGCCATGAGCGGCTCTTCAACGGCGCCGAATCCGTCGCCGGCGAACCGCCGCTCGTCCAGGCGTTCTTTCACGCCTCGCGGGCGCACTTCACGAGGTCCGCGGCCATCCGCGGCCTTCCGGCTTCGGTCGAGATCGGCCCATTTCTCTGCCGCCACTCGCTCGCCGTCGGCCCTCCGCCGTCCGGCAACCATTTCGTCGGCCGCAGCCACGACGCCTGCGCGCGGGTGAGCCCCGCCGGCCGCATCGTCGACTGCGGCAGCGTGGGCCTGAACCGCCGAGATCTCGGCCGCGCCTCCTTCGCCTTCTACGACGCCTCCACGGGCGACGTTCGGCTCTGCGACGTCGCCTATCCGCCCGACCGGCTGCTCCGCGAGGTCGAGTCCCGCGGCTATCCCGCCGCGTGCGTCGACTACTACCGCCGCAAGCTCCCTGTGGCGCGCCGCGTCGCCGGTTGAGTCATTCCTTCTTTCATGAAACTGGGATGCCATAACGTTCCCCGCCGGCGGGTCTCTTAGGGAAGCGGTGGGAAGATTTGCGGGCAATTGTGGATAGGGGTTGCTTCCATGGATGTTCGCGACGCGTCGGATTCCTGGGGAGAGGGCGGGCGAAGGTCCGCCGTTTCCGATGACGCACCGTTCCTGCCGCGGCTTCTGTTCAGCCTGCGGCGACGCGCGGTCCTGATCATCCTGGTGTGGGCGGTGACCGTGCTGGGCGCGGCGCTCTCGGTGTCGCTCCAGCCGCCGCAGTTCCGGGCGGAGGCGACGCTCGAGGTGCGGCCCGAGCAGCCGCTCATCACCGACCCGTCCGATCCCTCGTTCGCCGGATCCCTCACCTTGTGGGACAGCTACTTCCGCACCCAGGCGTCGATCCTCCAGAGCCGGAAGCTCCTGGAGCGGGTCCTCAACGCGCTGCCGGGCCCGGTGGCCGAGGAGTATCGCCGCGCGGAGGATCCCGTCCAGGCCCTGGCCAACCAGCTCGAGGTCGAAAACCTTCCTTCGACGTTCATCGTCCGCGTCTCGCTCAACCACCCCTCGCCGATGCGGGGGCCGGAGATCGTCAATGCGCTCGTCTCGGCGTATCAGGACGAGGCGACCGGACGGTGGCGCGAGCTCAAGACCGGGGCCGTGGAGGTCCTGGACAAGGAGACCCTGCCCTCCATCCAGCGGAAGCTCGAGGAGGCGGACCACGGCCTCCAGAAGTTCCAGGAGGAGACCGGCTTCGCCAACTTCGAGGAGCAGTACGCCTCGCTGATGGAGGCGCGGCGCAAGCTGACGTCGCAGCTGGCCGACCTCCGCCTGAAGCGGGTGCGGTTCGAATCGGAGAAGGCGGCGCTGACCGAGGCCTCCCCCGAGACGCTCGTCGGCCTGTTCGACCCGACGCTCCGGTCGCGGTCCCTCGAGCCGCTGCTGATCCAGCGCTCGACGCTCGAGGCGACGATCGGCAGCGAGAGCCTCATCTACAAGGAGAAGCACCCGCGCATGCTGGCGCTCCACCGCCAGCTCCAGGAGGTCAACGCCCAGCTGAAGGGCGTGGTCCAGGACGCGATCCGGTCGGTGGAGCGCGAGCTGCTCGCCGCGGTGATCGAGGAGAAGACGCTCCTCCAGGACCAGGCGAAGCTCGAGAAGGAGATGGCCGACTCGCGGGTCAAGGTCACCCGCTTCAAGAAGCTGGAGACCGAGCTGGCCTCGGCGCGCGAGGCGTACACCGCCTACACCAAGAAAGCGGACGAGACGAAGGCCACGTCGAAGGGCGGCCTGGCCAGCATGCGCGTGATCGATTTCGCCAAGAGCCCCGCGAATCCCGGCGGCAAGGGCCGGGTGCTTCTGACGGTGGCGTTCGTCGTCGGACTGCTCTTCGGGCTCACGTCGGCCGTCCTCGCGGAGGAGCTGGACGACCGCATCACGACGCCCCGCGAGGTCGAGGTCTTCCTCGGCGTCGACGTCCTGGCCTTGATCCCGCGCCTGGCGCGCAAGGCCGTGCGGGGCGATTCGGCGCGGGCGCCGCTCATCATGGCGGACGACCCGGCGTCGCTCAACCTCGAGGTGTTCCGCATGCTCCGCGGCGAGCTGGCGGCCCGGCTCGAACGGGTGTCCGCCGGCCGCGTCATCGCCGTGGCCGGACCGCGGTACGGAGAGGGCAAGTCGACCGTCGCGCTCAACCTGGCGCGCGTCCTGGCCATGGAGGAGCGGCGCGTGCTCCTCATCGACGGCGACCTGCGGCGGCCCCATCTCAAGGCGCTGCTGGCCCGCCGGAACGGCATGGGCCTCGAGGAATACCTGCGCGACGAGCAGGACCTTCGGGGCGCCGCGCAGCCCAGCCGCCTGCCCCAGGTGGACGTGCTCGGGGCGCAGCAGGAGCTCTATCGTCCCGCCGAGGTGGCCGGATCGGACCGGTTCCGGGCGCTGCTCCGCGAGGCGCGCGCCCAGTACGACTACGTGATCATCGACGCCGGCGCCGTGAACCTCATCTCCGAGGTCGCGACGATGGCGCGCCAGGCCGACGGAACGCTCCTCGTGCTCCAGCAGGGGGAGACCCGGCGGCGCGAAGTCCGCCTCTCGAAGCGCCGCCTGGCGGGCGTGCGCGTCCTGGGCGCGGTGCTCAACGGCGTGGCGTCCCGCGCCCCCGAGGTCCGGCGCGAGGAAATCGAACTCCCGCCGGAGATGAAGAGAGAGCTGGAGTCCGGCGAGGAACTCGTCGCGATCGTGGAGCAGGAGCTGTTCGTGGACGGAAAACCCGGTGAGAGGCGCTGAGCGAACAGTCTGATGAGCGCGACGACGATCATCTTTGCGGGGAAACAGGCGGGCCCTGCGCACCGGGATGCCTTGCCGCTGAAGACGGCAGGGTCCGCCGCCCCTCCCGCGACCGTGGAGGGGAGCGGGGAGCAGACGGCGTCGATCCCGGTCCCGGCGGCGACGATGCTGATCGCGTCGATGGGCTGGATCGGGGCGTTCGCGCTCCAGTTCGCCTTCGCCGTCCCGCCGCCGGCCTTCACGTTCATGCTGCGCGCGTTCCTGCTGGTGGCGCTCCTCAAGGGCATCGTGCTCTGGATGAGCGGCGTCTTCCGGATCGTCTGGCAGTACGTCGGGATCGCCGACCTCTTCACGCTCGTCCGCGCGTCGCTGCTGATCGTCGGCGCGTCCTACGGCGTCTGCGCCGGGCTGTCGCCCGACGGGATGATCCCGCGCTCCATCGCGATCCTGGACGGCGGCCTGACCTTCCTGGGCATCAGCGGCCTGCTCGTCGGCCTGCGGGCGTTCCGCGAGGCTCGGCGGTCCAGGCCCCGCCGGAGGACTCCGCGCGAGCGGATCCTCATCGCCGGCGCCGGCGACGCCGGAGACATCCTCCTGCGCGAACTGCAGTGGAAGTTCTCGACCACGCACGAGGTCGTCGGCTTCGTGGACGACGCGCCCGAGAAGGACGACGCGCGCCTGCGCGGCGTGCCGGTGCTCGGGCGGATCGACCAGATCCGCGACGTGGCCCGCCAGCACCGGATCGACCAGGTCCTGATCGCCGTCCCCAGCGCGGGAGGCGAGCTGATCCGCCGGATCACGGCGTCCGTCACCGAGGCGAAGCTGGGCGTGAAGGTCCTCCCGGGCATCGGACAGCTCATCGGCCGGGCGGCGCTCCTGCCGCAGCTCCGCCCGGTCTCCATCGACGACCTGCTGCGCCGCAAGGCCGTCGAGCAGGAGGCGGAGCAGGTCTCCGGCTTCCTCCGAGGAAAGGTGATCGTCGTCACGGGCGCGGCGGGCTCCATCGGATCGCAGCTCTGCCGGCAGATCCTCTGCCACGAGCCGGCCCGCCTCGTCGTCGTCGACTGGGCCGAGACGCCGCTCCACGACCTGCTGCTCGAGATCCGCGCGGGGACGAACGAGTCCGTCGTGGTCTCCGAGATGGGCGACGTGACCGACGCCGTCCGGGTGGGCCAGATCTTCGCGAAGCACTCGCCGGACCTCGTCTTCCACGCGGCGGCGCTCAAGCACGTCCCGATGTGCGAGTCGCACGTCCGGGAGGCGATCCGCGTGAACGTGGGCGGCACCCGGATCGTGGCCGAGGCCGCCCTGGCCGCCGGCGCCCAGCGCTTCGTGCTGATCTCGACCGACAAGGCCGTGAACCCGTCGAGCGTCATGGGCGCGACCAAGCGGGTGGCCGAGGTGCTCCTTCAGAAGATGGAAAGCCGCGGCGGGCCGACCCGGTTCATCGCGGTCCGCTTCGGAAACGTGCTCGGATCCAACGGCAGCGTCCTTCACCTCTTCAGGTCGCAGATCGCGCGCGGAGGGCCGGTCACCGTGACCCACCCCGACATGCGACGGTACTTCATGGCGATCCCCGAGGCGGTGGGGCTCGTGCTCCACGCGGCCCATCTGGGGAAGGGCGGCGATCTCTTCGAGCTCGACATGGGGCAGCCGGTGAAGATCGTCGATCTCGCGCAGGACATGATCCGGCTTTCGGGTCTGGTCCCGGGCAAGGACATCCGCATCGAATTCTCGGGCGTCCGGCCCGGCGAGAAGCTGTTCGAGGAACTCTACTTCAGCGCGGAGAAGGTCCACCCGACCTCCCATCCGCGGATCTTCTGCCTCCGCTCGGAGCGGGTGCCCGAGAAGGACGGCGCCGTGCTGCTCTGCCTCAACCATCTCAACGTGTTCCCCCGGGGAACCGACCCGGTCCTGGCCGGGCTCCGCGACGATCTCCTCCAGATGCTCGATCCGGCGAAGCGAGAGGGGTCGCTTGCGTGAATATCGCCGAGCCCGAATCCCGGATCCCGGATCCCGGGGATGGTCGTCCCCCCTCCCGTCCCCCCGAGGGGGATGATCGCCTTCCCCCGGGGAAGGCGGGGATGGGGACCCCTCCGCCCGGGATCCGGGATGCGGGATCCGGGAAGGTTCCTCACCTCGGCGTCAGCGTGCTCTGGACGCTGGCGGGCTACGCCGCCTACATGATCTGCCAGTGGGCGATGCTCGTCGTCGTCGCGCGGCTCGGCTCCCCGGAGAAGGTCGGCGAGTTCGCCCTGGGGCTGACGATCTCCGCGCCGGTGATCCTCTTCGCCAACCTCGGCCTCCGCCGGTTCCAGGTCACCGACGCGTCGGGCCGGTTCCGGTTCGCGGACTACTTCGGGCTGCGGCTCCTGATGGCCGGGCTCGCCCTGGTCGTGATCGCGGCCATCGCCTCCGGGAGCGGCTACGGCCCCGCGACGGCCGGCGCAATCCTCGCGATGGGCATGGCGAAGGCCGTGGAGGCGGTGAACGACGTGGTCCTCGGCGCGATCCAGCAGGGCGAGCGCATGGACCTGGTCGCCCGCTCGATGGCGCTGCGGGGCGTCGTCGGAACGGCTGCGCTCACGCTCGGCATGGCGACGACGGGGACCGTGTCGCTCTCGATCCTGCTGATGGGCGCCGCGTGGGCGGCCGTGGCGCTGTTCCACGACCTGCCGCGGGCGGCCCGGGTCGCGTCCCAGGGGATCCGGCCCCGGTGGAAGGGTCCGGTCCTGACGCAGCTCTTCCGGCGCTCCCTCCCGCTGGGCATCGTGACCACGATCGTGTCGCTCATGGCGACCGTGCCGAGCGTGCTGATCGAACGGTTCCTGGGCGCGGCGGAGCTCGGCGTCTACACGGCGCTGGCCTGCGCCTGGGCGGCGAGCCACAAGATTGCGAGCGCGATGGGCGAGGCGGCGAGCGCGCGGCTGGCCCGCCATTACGCCGAGGGGCGCCGGTCGTCCTTCCTCCGCACGACGGCGGGCCTGCTCGGCCTCGCGGGCGGCGTCGGCGCGGCGGGCCTCGCGGTCGCCGCGTTCGCGGGACGGCCGCTGCTCGCCCTCCTGTTCGGGCCGGCCTACGCCTCGCGGGCGGATCTGCTGACGGGCTTCATGCTCGTCTCCATCGCGAGCAATCTCGCGATCGTGCTCGACTACGGGATGACCGCGCTGCGCCGGCTCAAGACCCAGTCGGTGATCCAGGGGGTCGCGCTCGTGGTGTTCGCCGCGCTCTGCGTCCTCCTCATCCCCACGCAGGGGCTGTCGGGCGCCGTGCTCGCGCTCGGCATCGTCTCGGGGTTCCAGGGCCTCTGCGCGTCCGCCGTCGTGGTCCACGCGCTCGTCACGTTTCCCCCGGCGCCGGGCGGCGTCGCGTGGGGGAGGGCGTCGGGATGATGGACCCCGGCACGATCGCGCTGGTTCCGGAGCGGACGCGGGACCGTTCCCTTCACCGGGGGCTGGCCTTCCTGGTCGGGTTCCTTCTCCCGCTGCTTACGCTCAAGACCGGCTACTACGGGACGCCGGTCGATCTCGGCTCGCGCGTCGCGCTCGTCGACCTCGCGTGCCTGGCGCTCCTCGCCCTCGTCGTCCTGCGCGGCTGCCCCGCGCCGGTTCCGATTCCCGGGGTGCTCTACTTCGGCGCGATCGTCCTCTCGCTCGTTCCGGCGCTGCTGGTCACGAAGGGGTCGGAATCGATGGCCTGGACGGCCGCGGCGGCGCTCGTGATGGCGTTCCTCTTCTACGTCCTGGGTCTCTGGGCGGGACGGTCGCCGGAGCTTACGTCCGCGATCCTGGCCGGCGTCGCCGTCGTCACCCTCCTGGAATCCGTGGTCGTCTTCCACGACTACTTCTTCTCGTCCCAGTGGTTCCCGGACCCGATGGAAGGCCGGGCGCGCGGGACGTTCAAGGCGAACGGCCAGTTGGGCGCCTACGGCTTCTGCGCCGCCGGCCTGCTGCTCTCGTTCGGGCCCGCCCTGGCCTCCCGCCGCCTGCGCATCCTCTGCGTGCTGTCCGGGCTGACGGCCGCGACGTTCGTCTTCACGGCCTCGAGGCGCACGGGCATGCTCTGCGTCTTCGCGTGGGCCGCGCTCTTCGCGATCACGGCATTCCGGTTCAGCGACCGCCGGTTCTACCGGATCTTCGTCGCGTTCCTCCTGGCGGCCGTCGTGGTCATGGGCGTCACGTGGGGCGCCTTCTCCGAGTCCTTCGCGGGCCGGCGGCTTTCCGAGGGCCTCCGCTCCCTGGCGCAGTCCGACGGCTTCATCCAGAACCAGCACCGCGCGGTCATCCGGACGTCCGACCAGTGGTTCCCGTTCGGGTTCGGCGCCGGGCGGGGCAGCCGCATCAACCCGTTCGACATCGAGACCCACGAAGTGCACAACGGCCTGCTGGCGGTCCTCGTGGAGCTGGGCGTGCTCGGCTTCCTCGGCTTCGTCGCGATGGTGGTTCTGCCGATCTTCCGTCCGATGCGGCCCCGGTCGGAGGGGCGGGCGGCGCTCCGCGACACGATCCTGCTGAGCTTCATCCTGATCTGCTTCGTGTTCATGTTCCACAACACGCTCTACCGCGATCGGACCTTCCTGCTCTTCCTCGGGATGGCGACCGCGGTCGCGCGAAGCCGCGCGCTTGCGGCGCAGGAGACGGAGGTGGCCCGTGAGTGAGCGGAGGGAAGGGCGCCGGCTCGTCCACATCACGACCGTCCCGCAGACGCTCGCCTTTCTGCGGGGCCAGATCGCCTACATGAAGGCGGCCGGGTTCGACGTCTCGGCGATCTCGTCGCCGGGGCCGGAGCTGCGGTCGTTCGGCGACCAGGAAGGCATCGAGGTTCACGCGGTGGAGATGCCGCGGCGGATCACGCCGCTGGGCGATCTCGTCGCGCTCTTCAGGCTCGTCCGGATCCTGAGGAAGCTTCGACCGGACATCGTTCACAGCCATACGCCGAAGGGCGGGCTGCTCGGCATGACCGCCGCATGGCTGGCGGGAGTGCCGGTCCGCGCGTACACGATGCACGGGCTGCCGCTCGAGACCGCCGGCGGCATCAAGCGGACGCTGCTGCGCCAGGCCGAGCGGGTGAGCTGCGCGTTGGCGCGCCGCGTCTAT
>Ga0111538_10012679_pt1 | contig 11143 bp, 8 predicted proteins | sample SoiMethybrSBSTD1_FD_79669 | JGI IMG/M metagenome (GOLD analysis project Ga0111538, IMG submission 79669) | Bulk soil microbial communities from a Populus tree surrounding site in Tennessee, USA - Soil MetaG P. TD hybrid SBSTD1 (version 2)... | ecosystem: Environmental > Terrestrial > Soil > Tree... | reverse complement strand
ATGTCCTCTTTCTGGCCGTGCGCCCCGAAGGCGCGAACCATCAGTGGAGGAAGAATCCACCCAGAGAGTTGTCGATTGATCTGGTAGCTGACGAGCGGCTTGGCCGGGTAACTGGCAGGGCTGGAGCCTCGTGACAAAGGTCGCCTTGGGCGGCTGAGCGATCCGACGGGCCGTAACGTGCGTGAAGCCCGAGCAGGCCTCGAAAGTGACAATGCGGATGCCGACCCTCCGGCCATTTGGGGAAGGCTGCATGCGTGGGGAAGCAATCGACACGCGCACCTACGTGATCCGCCGGGGTAGTGGGCACGGCACGTCGGAAAGGTGGTTCGAGTAATCGGGGGAGGCCCGTTGGTGGCGAGGGGTAATGGCCTCAACGTCGCAACAGGCGACGGTCACGGCGGGAGTCGGACAGGGTCGTACGAGCGTTGAGGCCGGGCAATACCGGCGGAGCAAAGGACCCTGACTTCTGGCGTGCTTTCGAAGACGGCGAGGTGAAGGTGATTGGCGATGAGCCTGGCAACACCTGAGAAGATCCGGATCCTTCAGAGAAAGCTGTATCGCAAGGCGAAGGCGGAGCCTGCCTTCCGCTTCTATCTGCTCTACGACAAGATTTGCCGGGAGGACATTCTGCGCCATGCCTATGCGCTGGCTCGCGAGAACGCGGGAGCGGCGGGGGTGGACGGGATGACCTTCGCGACGATCGAGGCATCGGGCGTGGAGGCGTGGCTGGCGGGCTTGCGCGAGGAACTGGTCTCGAAGATGTACCGGCCCGACCCAGTGCGGCGGGTGATGATCCCGAAGCCACACGGCGGAGGCGAGCGACCGCTCGGGATTCCGACGATCCGTGATCGGGTGGTACAGACCGCCGCCAAGCTTGTGCTGGAACCGATCTTCGAGGCCGACTTCGAGGACAATGCCTACGGCTACCGTCCCGCGCGCGGGGCGGTGGACGCAGTCAAGGACGTGCACCGGCATCTGTGCCGGGGCTACACCGACGTGGTTGACGCTGATTTATCCCGCTACTTCGATTCGATTCCGCATTCCGACCTCATGCAGTCAGTGGCGCGTCGGATCGTGGATCGGCACGTGCTGCGGCTGATCAAGCTGTGGCTGAAAGCGCCGATCGAGGAACGGGATGATGGCGACGGGAGGCGGCGCATCGGTGGCGGCAAGAGCAACACGCGCGGCACGCCGCAGGGCGGCGTCGCGAGCCCGTTGCTGGCCAATATCTACATGAACCGGTTCCTGAAGCATTGGCGACTGACCGGACGCGGGGAAGCGTTCCGTGCACACGTCGTTGCCTATGCCGACGACTTCGTCATCCTCAGTCGCGGACGTGCGGCGGAGGCTCCGGCGTGGACGAAGGCGGTGATGACAAAGCTCGGGCTCACCCTCAACGAGGCCAGACCTCGCTGAAGAATGCTCGGCACGAACGCTTCGACTTCCTTGGGTACTCGTTCGGGCCACACCGTTACAAAGCGAACGGCAAGTGGTATCTGAGCGCGAGCCCCTCCAAGAAGAGCATGCAGCGATTCAAGACGATGATCGGACAGCTGTTGGTGCCCGGCAACACCGATCCGTGGCCCGAAGTGCGCGACACGCTGAACAGGTCCCTGCTCGGCTGGTCGAACTACTTCTGCTACGGGACGTGCCGCTCGGCATTCCGCGCGGTCGACCGCCATGTCTATGAACGCGTGCGTGACTTCCTCGCCAGACGGCACAAGGTAGCAGGGCGTGGCACCATCCGCTTCTCATGCGAGGTTGTCTACGGAGAACGCGGTCTCATGCGCCTCGAACGCCTGCCCCGTGCCGCGTCGTGTGCCTTGTGGTGAAGCCAGTCGGAGAGCTGGATGCCGGAAATCGGCACGTCCAGTTCGATGAGCGAGGATGGGAAACGGGGTGTTGGCCATAGGCCCCAAGCTACCGCGCCTATCCTCGACTCTACCATCGCGCCCAAATGGCGATGTCCGCTCCTAAATCGGCTCGTGGGGATTGGCCGGAAGAGATATGCTCCGGCGCCGCGGAGTCCGAGCGCCGGCCTCAATGCCTTTCGGCAAATTCTCCAAGCTCTTTCGGCATCAATAGCGCGCCGGGCGCGCAGCCGAATCCGTGCACACCGGCGGTACTCAGAATTGCCGACAAGTGTGCCGAAGCTCACAATCGCCAAAATTGTGGTATGCTTGAATACAGCGTGAAAGCAACGCCCAGTCCTGTGGTCCTTGCGCCGAAAGGATAGCCCGGATGGCACAACAACGCTTTGAAGTCCTGCTTCATCTCAAGAGCCTGAAAGCGATCAGCGGCTTGGCCGTGGACAGCGCCTGCATGCCGCGCCGAAAGCGGGCCGACGGAACCATCGAGATGGTGGCCGTCGTGACCGGCGACACGCTCAAGAGGCTTCAGCGCAAGCGCACCGTGAGCGTCGAGGTTTTGGCCGACACCAGTGCCGCAGCCAAGGCAGCGGCCGACCAGGTCTCCCGAACCAATCGCTATGCCGACGGCTCCCTTCCCGTGGCGCTTGGGCTCCAGGGGGTGCGCCGTGTGGACTAGCGTCGACGAGATCGAGACGGCGATTGGGAATTTCGCCGCCACATACCCCTCGATAGCAGAGCAGATCACGCTTCACGAGCCCGCGGTCAGCGCCGATGGCTTTTCGCCGCGGCCGGTGAGCGCTCTGCGCATCGGAGCGAACGCGGCTGGTGCCGCCGATGGAGCCCTGCTGATTTTTGGGCAGCACGCGCGCGAATGGGTTCCGCCCGAGGTGGCGCTGGAGCTGGCCGCGGGGCTTCTGGGCGCTTACAGCGCCGGGACGGGTTTGGTCTACGGCGGCAAGAGCTACTCGGCCGCCGACATTCAGCGCATCGTCAACAACATCAACGTGTTCCTGATTCCCTGCGTCAACCCGCACGGCCGCAAGTTCAGCCTCGACCACGACACGATGGATGCCGGGTGGCGCAAGAATCGCAACCACATTCCGAGTTCCACGTCCATCGGCGTGGACCTCAATCGCAACTACGACTTCGTGTTCGATCAGGCCAAGTACTTCGATGTGACCGACCCCGACGTCACCACCTATACGTCCACCGATCCGGCGCGCGAGGTCTTTCAGGGCCGCAGCGCCTTTTCAGAGCCCGAGACACGCAACATCCGCTGGCTCCTCGACACCTACCCGCGCATTCGTTGGTTTGTCGACATTCACGGACGAACGTTTGCCGGCGAGATCTACTTTCCGTGGGGCGACGACGAAAATCAGGGCAGCAACCCGGCGATGAACTGGCGCAATCCGGCGTTCGATCATCAACGCGGGCGCGAGGGCGACACCGTGCGCGAGTACATCAGCGCCGCGGACCTGGCCACGCACCAATATCTTGCCAATCGCCTGAAAGCCGGAGCCGATCCGGTCAACGGGCAATCGTACATCGTCAAGCAATCCTTCGGTCTCTACCCCACCGGCGGGGCGTCGGACGACTATGTCTGGTCGCGTCATCTGGTCTCACCGTACCTGCCTCGGGTGGAAGCCTTCGTCATCGAGCACCGTGCCTCGCGGTTCAAGCCTGAAAGCCCGGAGCGCGAGGACGTCATCCGCGAAGTGGCGTCGGGGTTGATCAACTTCTGCCTGGCCTGCGCGTCCGGCGTGCCAGGGCTGGTCGTGGAGCTGCGCACGTCGAGCGTGGTGTTCAATCACTGCCCCGAAGGTCGCATCTCGAGTCGGCCCGTCATCTTGCAAGTGACGGGTTGCGAGGCGGCGACGTTCCGCGTCGCATCGGGTCCGTCGCGCACCGGCGGCTCGACGCGCATTGGTTTCGCCACGGCGGTGGCGTCGCAAAGCATTCCCGCCGTGGCGGCTCCGACGACGCGCGAGCTGTTCGTCTGGCTCACCTGTTCGGGCGGTTTGAGCGGCGACACCGCGACCGGCACCGTGCGGGTCGAGTGTCCCGAGGCCGGCTTTGTGCGGGATGTTCCGATCACCGCCGACTTCGTGGCTGCGCCGCGCGCCGGCGCAGTGCTGGTTCTGGATCGGTCGGGCAGCATGGAGGAGGACGGTGGTGACGGGCGCACGCGCCTTCAGGTCCTGCGCGACTCCGCTCCCGGGTTCGTCGATGTGGCGCCGCAAGGGGCTCGCATCGGGTTGGTGCGCTTTGCCACCGACGAGTCGCCGGGCGCTCCCATGACCACGATGGGGCCGGAGGGCCCGGATCCGGGCGGACGCGGCATCATTCGCGGCGCGATCGCGAGCCACACTGTCGCAACCGGGGACGCGCAATACACCTCGATCGGAGACGGCGTGTTCGCCGGAAGCGCGTTGGTCGCACCGGAAGCAAGCGTCGCTTTCAAGTCGCTGGTCGTACTGACCGACGGCCACGAGAACCGGGCGCGCTTCCTTTCCGAGGTCTCCGCGCTCATCAACAATCGCGTGTTCGCGATCGGACTGGGTACCCCTGAACAAATCCAGCCGATAGCGCTGCAGGCACTGACCAACGGTACCAACGGCTACATGCTGATGACCGGAACGCTGGACGCCAATGACCCGTTCCGGCTGGCGAAGTACTACCTGCAGATCCTGACCGGCGTCACCAACGACCAGGTGGTGCTGGACCCGGGTGGTTGGCTGCCTTTCGGCGGCTCAGAAGTCATTCCGTTCCACCTCAACGAAGCCGATGCGGCCGTGGACGCGATTGTGCTCACGGCGTTTCCGCAGCTCATCCGCGTACGCTTGCGAGCGCCTTCCGGACAGGTTCTGGATCAAAGCCACCCGGCCATGACCTTCACGCGCGGCAACCGCATCAGCTATTACCGTTTCGCCCTCCCGATCCCCGGCGCTTTCTCGGCTGAGGGGCCAGGCCGATGGGAGATTCTCCTCGACTGGAGGGGGAGGCAACCGACCTGGGACCGACTGAGCAAGGCGCACCGTGCGGCGGTCGGCGTATCGCGCAAGGCGCTTCGATACGATGCGCTGGTGCATGCCCGCTCCGATCTGGAAATGACCGCGACGGTCTCGCAAGATCGGTTGACTCCAGGCGCTACGGTGAGCGTGCGCGCCCGCCTGTCGCAATATCAATCGGTTCCAATCAATGATGCCAGGGTCAGGGCGACGGTGAGATTTCCTGATGGATCGGCGCCGGCTCTGCTGTTGGCTGCGCGCGGAGACGGCGCCTTTGAGACCGAGTTCACCGCGCCGGTGACCGGCGTGTACCCGATCCGGATCACTGCGGAAGGCCGCACGCTTCGCGGCTTCAGGTTCACCCGCGAAGCGGTTCGGACCGCGATTGCGTGGCAGGGTGGCGATGCTCCGCCGCCGACCAAGCACGACGACGGTTGGTGCGCGGTGCTGCGGTGCTTGCTCGAGTCAAAGGCGATCGATCCGGAGCTGCTCAAGCGCTTGGGCATTCACCTCGACCGGATGGCGAAATGCTGTGAGGACGAGGAGCGAATTGCGCGCGGCCCTCGGGGATAGGCTGGCGCCAAGCCGCGTTTTGCGAGAGCGCCCGCGCGATCCCGTATCAACAGCAGGCTAGGCCGGGCCTCGCTTCGGCGGCGCCGCGCTCGTTGCCGAACCGGCGTATCGTCTAGCGCGCAACCGGGCTCCTGCTAAGATCGGGCGTCGCGTCTCGAACCTAATCGCTCTTATGCCGACGCATCGAGGCAGGCTGTCACCGTGGGGAATAATGCATGACTCAGGAGGCCCCGACTGCGCAGCGCAAACGAGGATACTGTGGCCTCTGCATCGCCCGCTGCGGAACTATTGCTACCGTTGAGAACGGACGGTTCACCCGGCTCGACCCCGATCCTGCACATCCGACGGGAGCCGCCATCTGCGCCAAGGGCCGCGCCGCACCGGAGCTCGTCTACCACAAGCATCGACTGACGCGCCCGCTGCGTCGGCGGCGACCGAAGGGCGATCCCGATCCGGCCTGGGAAGAGATTTCCTGGGATCTGGCGCTCGACGAGATTGCAGCCGCGATGCGTCGCCTTGCGGAGGAGTTCGGCCCGCAGACCGTCGCCTTCAGCCAATGCTCACCATCGACAACTGCGATCGGGGATTCCGGCGGCTTTGTACGGCGGCTGATGAACGCATTCGGCACGCCCAATATGGTGTGGCCGCTGGACCTGTGCGGTTGGGGACGCGGCTTCGCCACACGCTATGCGTTCGGAACCGCCAGCGTCGCCACCGGCAGCGGCGGTGGTGCGATGGCGGATATCGCTCACGCCGGCTGCCTGATTCTGTGGGGTTACAACCCCTCTTTCTCACGGCTGACGCACGCGACCGCAACGGTGGAGGCGGTCAAGCGCGGCATGAAATTGATCGTGGTCGATCCGCGCCATGTCGGCCTTGCCAACAAGGCGGATCTCTGGCTGCGCGTGCGGCCGGGGACCGATGGCGCGCTGGCCCTCGGTCTCGCCAACCTGATGATCGAGCGCGGCTGGTATGATCGAGAGTTCGTGCGCGAGTGGACCAATGGCCCGTTGCTGGTGCACCCCGACACCGGCCGTCTGCTGCGTGAGCGCGAGCTCAACCCCGCCAAAGATTCCAATCGCTATGTCGCCTGGAGCGGCAAGGCCAACCGGCCAATCCCCTACGATCCTGCAACGGGGCGTTACGACCGAGCCGCGACCGAGGATCTCGCCCTCACCGGCAAATGTCAGGTCAGCACCGCCGAGGGCATGATCGAATGCCGGCCGGTGTTCGATCACTATGCCGCGCTCTGCCGGAAATATTCGCCGGACGTCGTCGAGTCGATCTGCTGGGTTCCACAAGCGCAGCTCGAGGAAGCGGCGCGGCTGATCTGGCACGCCCGGCCGGTCTCCTACTATGCCTGGAGCGGGCACGAACAACACGCGAATACGACCGAGACGGCGCGCAGCATGGCGCTGCTCTATGCATTGACCGGCAGCTTCGACGCGCCCGGCGGCAACGTGGTGCTACCCACCATACCGGCGGCGCCGATAACCGGCGAAGACCTGCCCTCCGCAAAGCGGCTGGCCCCGGCGATCGGCCTTGCCGAGCGCCCGCTCGGACCAGCACGCTGGAACAGCGTTTCCACCCACGATTTCTATCGCGCCGTGCTCGAGGGCACGCCTTACCCAGTGCGCGGATTGATCGGCTTCGGTACCAACTTGCTGCTCGCGCAGGCTGACCCCGAGCGCGGACGCGCCGCGCTTTCGGCGTTGGATTTCTACGCGCACGCCGATCTCTTCATGACGCCGACGGCGGCGCTCGCCGACATCGTGCTGCCGATCGCGTCGTGCTTTGAACGCGAGGCGCTCAGGATCGGATTTGAGATCGATGTCGAGGCCCAGTCGCTCGTGCAGTTCCGACAGGCGATCGTGCCGCCGCCAGGAGAGGCACGGCCTGACACCGACGTCATTTTCGATCTTGCCGAGCGCCTCGGCCTTGGCGAGCATTTCTGGCACGGCGACATCGATGCGGCCTATCGCCACCAGCTCGCGCCGAGCGGCGTAAGCCTGGACGCGCTGCGCGCCGAGCCGGCTGGAGTGCGCCTCGCGCTTGCCGCACATCATGCCAAGCACGCCGATATCGACGCGCAGGGCAACGCGCGCGGATTCGCCACCCCCTCGCGCAAGGTCGAGCTCTGGTCGGAGACCTTCCCCGAGCATGGCTACGCGGCGTTGCCGGACTTCGTCGAACCGAAATTGGGCCCGGTGGCGCAGCCGACGCTCGCAGCTCGCTTTCCGCTGGTGCTGACCTGTGCCAAGCCGACACTGTTCTGCCAAACCCAGCATCGTGCATTGCCGGGCCTACGCCGGCGCGCGCTTGATCCGGAGATCGAGCTGCATCCGGAGACGGCTGCCGAGCGCGGCATCACGGTCGGGAGTTGGGTCGACGTGGAGACGCCGGCCGGAGGGATGCGGGCGCGGGCTCGGCTGAACGACAAGCTCGATCCTCGCGTCGTGGTCGGAGAGCATGGCTGGTGGCAGGGCTGCGAAGAGCTTGGCCTGCGTGGCTATGACCCGTTCAGCGCGCAAGGCGCGAATTTCAATCGCACCGTCGACGCCACCGTCCGAGACCCGGTCAGTGGCACGCCCGCGCATCGGACCAATCTGTGCGAGATCCGATTGGCGCCGGCAGCGGCGGTCGAAGGAGTCTACTCGTACAGGACCTAGTCTAAGTCTAGAAGCTGTTCGGGTATGAGCGCCTAATTTGGTCGACGTATCACACCGAACGATGAAGGGGGGATTTGATGGCGGAGGCTATCGACGGTCCAGTTGGCGTGGTGAAGCCGGGCTCGTGGTGGCGCACAGCGGCTCAGAAAGTCACCAATTTTCAGCGCGATCAGCAGAAGCTTATCAATCTTCTCAGCACGATTTCGGTGAATGACGGCGGTAAGAGGGAGATCTGGGCGGCCTCACCTCTTGCCGGCCCCGATGGCACTTGTGCGGCCTTACTCAAGGACGCGATTTGGGACTTTCAAGTACATTGGAAGAAGAACGGCAAGTTTACCAATATCGACGGGGTAGCAGACCCCACAGGTAATACGCTGAAGCAGATGAATGCACTCGCCGGCAGCACGCCGCCGGTGACCAGAAAGACGGGCAGCGCCCTCGCGCATGATGACGTCCCCCTGGCACTGCGGAAGGTGGATGCCGCGATCAGAAGCCTGACGGAATTTCAGTCAACGCTTACGACGCACTTCGGATCCCGCCCGTTCAACCGCGTAACTGAAGAGGCGCTGGCTACGCATTTTCGCCTGACAGTGCCCAGCTCTACTGCTCCTAAGCGAGCGGTCACGGAGGCGGATATTGATCACATCCTTGCCCACTTCAAGAAGATCCGGGGGGTGTTAGCGCGGCACGGTACGGCGTTCACGGATGGTGCTCCAGTCGACAAGAATGGGGAAGTTGTTGCGGCGGCTGCTCCTCTTGATGGCAAGAAGGTCATCTTCAGCTCCCGCTTCCGGGACTTCACTGACACGGATGCAAAGGCCATAGGGCCAAATTCGCGGGCGGCAATTCTCGTCCATGAAGGCTACCACGCCGTCGACTCCGCCAAGAAGTCTGATGCCGACGACATCCACATATCGGAGTTCCGGAGCGAGTACGATGCCCAGCCCGCCGACAAGTCGCTCCACAACCCAAGCAGCTATGCAAGCTTTGCGGCCCATATAGTGGATGGGAAGGATCCGAAGCCGCGCTTCGGCCTGGGTCCTGGCCGTTTCCGCTAAAAGCCCGTCGCGAACGTCATGCTAGCTCGTCGGCGCGGCCTGCACGAGCGCCAGCTGCCGGGTTTCGAATTCTCGAGTCTGTCGAGAACGGCCCAACGCTGCGAAGTATGGAGATGGCGGTACCGGACGCGGCCCTGCTGCCGAATGCCGCTGCCTGCATACCCAAAAGAGGAAGTGCTCTAATGCTTATTCATTCCGGGTCAGTTGCGAAACGTGCCACTCGAACCGACAATCGATCCGCCGCCCCCGATTGTGAAATGCACGCGCAGCGCGCTCGGCCCAAGGACATCGCTAGACCCCTTCGGCCAGGTCACTTAGCGCTCTGCTGCGTTGTGGGGCTCAGCTTGCTCACGCTTGCGCCAGGCAAGTATGGTTTTGCGCAAAGCTCCGCTCCCTCGGCCACCACCGATCCCAGTCATCCCGACTTGCTTCAAGAACCGATGTTGTTGAATGTTCGGGATAAGGCCGGCGCGCAATACCAACTGGAGGCAATTATCGTACGCCCTGCACGGGCAGAAGCCCGCTTGCCTATCGCGATCGTCACGCATGGCAAGCCGCGCCTGGCATCAGACATGGCACTCATCCGGGCAGAACTACTGGTGCGCCAGGCACGCGACCTTGCATACCGAGGATACCTCGCCGTTGGGGTAGTACGGCGTGGCTATGGTCGCTCCGGTGGTACGCCGGGCATCGCTACCAATGCGCCTTATGCAAAGTGCAGTGTGGAGGATTTGCAGCGATATTTCGAAGTCGAGGCCGACGATCTGGAGGCGGCCGTTCGGCTGATCACCGAACGCCCAGATGCGGACCGAAACCGCATCATCGTGATCGGAGGCTCAGTAGGTGGGGGTACAGCTCTCGCAATGGCGGCCCGAAAACTGCTTGGATTAACTGCGGCCGTGAACATTGCCGGTGGTGTCAGACTGACGAATGCTCAAGGAGAGGTCATCTGCCCGTTTGAAACGCCCGTTGCGGCTATTGGCCGGCTTGGCGCCGGCGCTCGGATCCCGACGCTCTGGATCTACTCCGAGAATGACAGCGTGTTCGCTCCGGACATCGCTCGCCGTGCGTTCAATGCCTACAAATTAGCAGGCGGCGTGGCAGAGCTACAGGTAATACCTGCGATCGCCCCGGATGGTCATCATGCCTTCGAGTTGCCCAACGGAAGGGTTCATTGGCTTGCCAAACTGGACGCCTTTCTTCGCGCGCGCGGCCTTGTGACTTGGCGCACCGCCCAAGTCGATGCTGTTATGCGAACAGCGCGCGTTCCCGAAAGCAGCCGGGAAATGGTGGAGAGGTATTTTTCGCTCTACACCCCCAAGGTTCTCGTACAGGCCCCCGATCGTCGCGTGACATACACGGCCGATACTCGCAGCGTGACCAATGCGCGGGACCAGGGACTCGCGGATTGTGAAAAATGGGCGAAAGGGCAGTGTCGCGTGATCATGGAAAACTTCAACCTGGTGGGACAGTGATCGTCGCGGCTGGCGTTCCCTTTTCGGCTGATGCGGATGTTGGGCTGCACCAGCGCGTTGATCCGTTCGGTCAGCCAGAGCATCGAATGACACGCCCAATGCGCACGCCGTTTGCGGCGATCGAGCGGTCCGGCGCGCCTTCCGTGGGCCTCGCCTCCGGCGCGATTTTTCTGAATTGAGATTCCCGGCCTGAATGTCGAGAATGAGCCCCTGACCGCGTTCAATTCCTCTCTTTGAAAGGTGCGTGTCGAAATGGCCTATAAGCCAATCGAGTCCTACGGCGTCATCGGCGACCTGCACACGGTCGCGCTGGTGGGCATGGACGGTTCAATCGACTGGTGTTGCCTTCCGCACTTCGACTCGCCAAGCATCTTCGCCGCGATTCTCGATGAGCGCAAAGGAGGCTTCTTCAAGATCGCCAGCCTCTACGAGGCCCAGCACAAGCAGATGTACCTGCCCGACAGCAACGTGCTGTTGACGCGCTTTCTT
>Ga0111538_10012678_pt1 | contig 11144 bp, 4 predicted proteins | sample SoiMethybrSBSTD1_FD_79669 | JGI IMG/M metagenome (GOLD analysis project Ga0111538, IMG submission 79669) | Bulk soil microbial communities from a Populus tree surrounding site in Tennessee, USA - Soil MetaG P. TD hybrid SBSTD1 (version 2)... | ecosystem: Environmental > Terrestrial > Soil > Tree... | reverse complement strand
GCGCGCCGTCGAGCCAGCCGCCGTTCGGCACCGAGTCGAGGTGGCTGCCGACGATCACCGTCTTCGGCGACGCGCCGGGCAGGGTCACCCAGTTGTTGCCGGCCGAATCGGCCTCGACCCGCAGCCCGAGCTCGCCGACCTTGCCCCGGAACCAGTCGCGCGCCTGCCGCCACACCGGTCCCCAGGCGAGGCGCTGCGCGCCGTCGGCCGTCGACGTGAGGGCGGCGAGCTCGCGGAGGTCAGCAATGACCCGCTGTGCATTCATCAATCGGCTCCTGTGTGCCGCCGCGGTGCGCCGACGGCGACTCAACTTTCAACCCGTCGTAGGTGCCCTTGGCGCCACCACCAGCCATGGCCGCTGCGTCGAAGTCTGTACCCCGATCAGTAAGACCTCGATCAGTGCGCGCGATCAGTGCGCGCGAAAACCGCGTGAGTATACTGCCCGGCATGAGCACCAGAACGATCGGCGCATTTGCTGCCGCAATCTTCCTGGCCGGCGCGGGCATCGCACACGCGCAGGCCGACGCGATCTCCATCCGCGGCGCGGCCGCGCTCGACGGCCGCGGCGCCTCCATCGCGGACGCCACCATCGTCGTCCGCGACGGACGGATCGTCAGCGTCGGCCGCGCCGCGGCCGCAGCGCCGACCTACGACCTGCGGGGGCTGACGCTTCTGCCGGGCCTGATCGACACGCACGTGCACATCGACACCCACTTCGGCAAGGACGGCCGCGCCACCAGCCAGGGCGAGACGCCGCAGCAGTCGATGCTCTATTCGGTCGAGAACGCCTACGTGACGCTGATGGCCGGGTTCACCACCATCCAGAGCATCGGCTCGCCCTCCGACGTCGATCTGCGGGCGGCGCTCGCGCGCGGCATCGTGCCCGGGCCGCGGCTGCTGACCTCGATCAGCCCGATCACCGAGACGACCGGCGGCCCCGACGCGATCCGCGCGTTCGTCCGCAAGGTGAAAGCCGACGGCGCCGATCTGGTGAAGCTGTTCGCGTCGAAGAGCAGCCGCGAGGGCGGCGGGCAGACGATGACCGACGAACAGATCCAGGCGGCGTGCGACGCGGCCAGAGCGGCGGGGCTGCGCACCTGGGTGCACGCGCACAGCCCGTCGTCGATCCGGGCGGCGGTCGTGGCCGGCTGCACGACGGTGACGCACGGCAGCCAGGCGACCGACGCCGAGCTGACGCTGATGCAGCAGCGCGGCACCTGGTTCGAGCCGAACATCGGCCTGGTCTCCCAGAACTATCTCGAGAACAAGCCGCGCTACCTCGGCATCGGCAACTTCAACGAGGAAGGGTTCGCCTTCACCGAGAAGGGGATCCCGATGAAGCGCGAGATGTTCAAGCGGGCGCTGAAGGTGAACGGCCTGAAGCTGATCATGGGCACCGACGCCGGTGCCGGCGCGCACGGGCGCAGCGCCGAGGAGATCGTCTACCGCGTGCAGGTGGCCGGCCAGCCGGCCGGCGACGCGATTGTCGACGCGACCTCGCACAACGCCGCGGCGCTCGGCCTCGCCGACAAGATCGGCGCGCTGGCGCCCGGGCTCGAGGCCGACATCATTGCCGTCGACGGCGACCCGCTGAAGGACGTGACCGCGCTGCGGCGTGTCGTGTTCGTGATGAAGGGCGGACGAGTCTACAAGAACGTCGCCCCGAGTTCTTCCATGCAACGGTGAGAACCACGAAGCTCACGAAGAACACGAAGAACACGAAGAAGACATTCTTGTACTAAGTTGTTCTTCGTGGCCTTCGTGTTCTTCGTGGCCTTCGTGGCGACGTGCGCTGCTATCGCAGCAAGCTGACCGGATCGATACGACTGGCCCGGCGTGCCGGGAGGTACGCCGCGGCGATCCCCGCAGCGGCGAGCACGGCAGCGGTCACGGCGAATGTGATCGGATCGGTGGCGCTGATCCCGAACAGCAGCGCGCCGAGCGCGCGCGACGCGGCCAGCGCCCCGACAATCCCGATCGCGATGCCGGCGCCCGCCAGCCTCGTGCCCTGGCCGACGACCAGCGATCGGATGTCGCCGGGGCTGGCGCCGAGCGCAATCCGGACGCCGATCTCGTGCGTCCGCTCGCTCACCGCATACGCCATGACGCCGTAAACGCCAATCAGCGACAGCGCCAGCGCCACGACCGAGAACAGCGCCAGCAGCGTCGTCCGCAGCCGCGGCTGTGCCACCGACTCGGACATCGCCTCTTCCATCGTCCGCACGCGTACGAGCGGCTGATCGCGATCGACGCCGGCGACCGCCGCGCGCAGGCTTCCAGCGAGCGACGCCGGATTGCCGGCGGTTTTCAACACGATGGTCAGGTTGCGGTACATCCCGCCGAGGATCTCGTCGAGCGGCGACTGCGCGATCGGCACGTACATCGTCGGCTGCGTTGCCGCCTCGAACGCCTGCTTCGTGTCGCCGACGACGCCGACGATTTCCATCTCCGGTGATTCGTCGTCGGGCTCCGTGCCGAGGCGGGCGCGGGCGCCCACGCCCTGCCGTGGCACGCCGATGAGGAATTTCCTGACGAAGGTCTCGTTGACGATCGCCACCGGCGGCGACTGATCGCGATCGCGGGTGGTGAACTGCCGTCCCGCGACGAGCGGCACGCCGAGCGCGCCGAAGTACCCTTCGCTGACCGCGCGATAGCCGGTGAGGATGTATTCTTCCGGCCCGCGCGGCGGCTTGCCGGTGATGTTGAAGTGGATGGTCGAGCCGTTGCCCGAGAACGGCGGCGCCGTCGCCGCTTCGGCAAAGGCGACGCCCGGCAGGCTGCGCGCGCGCTCGCGCAGGCGATCGACGAACAGATTGCGCTGCGCCGCGGTTGCGTACTTGACCGGCGACAGCGGCGCGTCGGCGACCAGCACGCCGGCGGCCGTGAAGCCCGGCGAGACATCCTGCAATGCCATCAGGCTGCGCGTCAGCAGCCCGGCGCCGACGAGCAGCATGGTCGCCATCGCCATCTCGGCGACCACGAGCAGCGAGCGCAGGCGATGGTGCCGCGTGCCCGCGGCCGCGCCGCGGCCGCCTTCGTTGATCGCGGCGGAGACGTCGACGCGCGTGGTCTGCAGCGCCGGCGCGAGCCCGAAGAAGAGGCCGGTGCCGATCGAAATGGCGACCGTGAAGGCGAGCGCCGCCGGGTCGATGCCGATCGCGCCGGCGCCGGGGACGTTGGCGCCGGCGAGCGCCGCGAGCAGAGGAACCGACCACGTCGCCAGCAGCAGCCCCGCCAGCCCGCCGCAGGCCGCGAGCAGCACGCTCTCGACCAGCATCTGCGCCGCGATGCGCGATCGGCTTGCGCCGATCGCGGTGCGTATCGCCATCTCCTTCTGACGCCCGACTGCCCGCGCCAGCAGCAGGTTGGCGACGTTCGAGCAGGCAATCAACAGCACGAAGCCGACCGCCGCCACCAGCACCAGCAGCGACTGGCGGACGTTCTGAACCGCGAATGCGTGCAGCGGCTTGACGTCCGCCGTCACGCCGTGATTGGTCTCGGGGTACTGCCGTGCGAGGCGATCGGAGATCACATCCATCTCCGCCTGCGCCTGCACGAGATCGACGCCAGGTTTGAGGCGCGCGACCGGAAAGATGCCCGGGTGCCAGCCGCGGTCGTCGGGCAGCGTCGCCGCCCACGCTCCGATCGGCAGCAGGATGTCGGCGGGCTGCAGCAGCTGAAACCTCGGCGGCAGGATGCCGACGATCGTGTACGGCTGATTGTCGAGCGTGACCGCACGGCCGATCGCCGCCGCCTCGCCGCCGAAGCGCCGGCGCCACAACGCGTCGCTGACCAGCGCCACGCCCGCCGCTCCGGCGCGGTCGTCGTCCGCGGCGAACGTGCGGCCCGCAGCCGGTGCCACGCCGAGCATCGGCAGCAGCGTCGAGGTCACCATCCTCGCCGGCACCCGCTCGGGCTCGCCGTTGCCGGTCATCGTGACGGTCAGCGGACGGGTGGCCGCCACCGCCTCGTACGAGCGCGTCTGGTCGCGCCAGTCGGCAAAGTTCTGCCAGCTCGTCGTCACCGTCGGCAGCTGCGTCGTTTTCTCGAGCAGCATCACCAGGCGATCCGGCTCTCGAAAGGGCAGCGGCCGCAAGAGAACTGTGTTGACGACGGTGAAGATGGCGGTGTTGGCGCCGATGCCGAGCGCGAGCGTGAGGATGGCGACGATGGAAAACCCGGGGCGCGCGAGCAGGACGCGAACGGCGTAGCGCAGATCGCTCATCCCACCGATTCTATGGCGTTACTGATCGCGGAGCACGACGACCGGATCGACGGAGGCGGCGCGCCGCGCCGGCAGCCATGCCGCCGCCGCGGCCGAGGCCAGCATCACCGCGGCGCCGCCAGCGAGGACGCGCAGGCTCGACGGCGCCGCGCCAACGAGCAGCCCCTGGATCAGCCGGGCGCCGGCGAACGCCGCCGCAATCCCGGCTGCCGCGCCGATCGCGGCCAGGCGCAGCCCTTCGCCGACCACCAGGCGCGTGACGCCGCGCGAACCTGCGCCGAGCGCAAGGCGGACGCCGATCTCACGCATCCGCGCCGAGACCGAGTACGACAGCACGCCGTAGACGCCGATCGCCGCGAGCAGCAGCGCTGCCGCGGCAAACGCCGCGACCAGCGTGGCGTTGAAACGCGGCCGCGAGATGGCGGCGGCGATCCGATCATCGAGCGTCATCGCGTCGTAGATCGGCACCGCCGGATCGAACGCCGCGACCGCGGCGCGCATCGCCGGCAGCAGCGACAGGGCGTCGCCCCGCGCCTTGACGATCACCATCGTGTCGGGATACGCGAACTGCAGATACGAGGTGTAGAAGTCCGCGCGATTGGGATTGTCTGGCTGTTCGACGCCTTCGTATTTCACGTCGCCTGCGACGCCGACGATCTCCACGGCGTGGTCGCGGTCCGAGAACGGCCCGGTGGTCGTGCCGAACCAGACGCGCTTGCCGATCGGGTTCTCGCCGGGCCAGAAGCGCCGCGCCCCCGATTCGTTGACCACGGCGACCGGCAGGCTGCCGGCGCGATCCGCCGGCGTGAGCCCGCGGCCGGCGAGGAGCGGGATCCCGAGCGTCTTGAAGTAATCGGCCGACACGTAATGCCGGCCGACGCCGGGCGCGTCCTCCGGCCGGACGTCGAGGCCCGGCATGAACATCACCGTCCGCGAGCAGCCGGTGAACGGCGTGCAGCGGTTCACCGCCGCGGATTCGACGCCCGCCACCGCCTGCACCCGCGCGAGCAACCGATCGAGCGCCGCCGGTCCATCCTCCGGTGCGTAGCGCGACGCCGGCGGCCGAACCCAGAAGGTCAGCACGTTGTCGGCGACGAACCCGGTGCGACGCCCCTGCAGCTGCGCGAATGTCTGGAGCAGCAGGCCGGACGCGCCGAGCAGCAGCACCGCCAGTCCTACTTCGCTGACCACGAGCGCGCCGAGTGCCCGGCTCCGGCCGCCGCCGCGGTCGTCCTCCTTGAGCGAAGCGACGAGATCCGGCCGCGACGCGCCGATCGCCGGCGCCAGCGCGAACATCACTGTCGTGGTCAGCGTAGTGGCGACGGCAAACAGCAGCACCCCGAGGTCGAGCGACGGCGCGGCGAAGACGCCAACCGCGCCGTAATTGTTCCCCCACGACGCGACGACCGAGGGTGACGCACGCGCGAACAGATCGATGCCGAATGCAGCGACCAGCGTGCCGACGACGCCGGCGGCGGTCGAGAGGAGCAGTCCCTCGATGAGCAGCGCCTGAATCAATTGCCGGCGGCTCGAGCCGATGGCGAGGCGGATGGCAATCTCGCGCCGGCGCGTGCGACCGCGCGCCAGCAGAAGCGCCGCGACGTTGACGCAGGCGATGAGCAGCACGCAGCCGGCGGCGGCGAGCAGCACCAGCACCGAGCGGCGCAGCGTCGGATCGATGCGCGCCTCGCCGATCGGAATCGCCCCGACGCTCCAGTGCGTTCCTGGTCGTGCATCTGGATCGCCAAAGCGGCTGCCGATCGCCGCGAGCTCGGCGTTGGCTTGCGTCAGCGAGACACCGTCGCGCAACCGCGCGACCACGCTGATGAAATGCTGCGGCGTCGTCAGATACTCGGCGTAGGTCAATACCGGCGCCATCCTTCGCGGCATGAAGATCTCGGCCCTGGCCGTGACGCCCGAGAAGCCAGGCGGCGCGATGCCGACGACGGTGAGCGCGACGTCGTTGACGCGGACCGTGCCGCCGACCATCGCCGGGTCGGCGCCGAACCGCCGCCGCCACAGCCGATCGCTGAGGACGGCCAACGGATGTCCGCCGGCGCCGACGTCCTCATCCGCGAGAAAGAAGCGGCCGGCCGCCGGCGCCACCCGCAGCGTGGCGAAATAGCTCGCCGACACGAGCTCGCCGTCCAGCTGTTCGGGCACGCTGCCGGCGCTGTCCGATTGAGTGCGCGATGCCGGTGAGCCACCGCTCAGTGCGATGCTTGCCGCGGTGACCGTGGCGATCGACTCGAACGAAGAAACCGACGAGGACAGCGTGAGCGCGGCCGGCATCGACCAGCGCAGCCGCACCAGCCCTTCCTGCGGCGACGTTCGCAGGACGTGCAGCATCACCAGCCGGTCCGGCTCGACGAACGGCAGCGGACGCACCAGCGCCGCGTAGACGACGCTGAACATGGTGGTCGTGGCCCCGATGCCGAGCGCGAGCGTGAGAACGGCGACGACGGCGCCGCCGCGCATGCGGGCGAGGCTGCGGACGCCGTAACGCAAGTCGTTGATCATCGTCCTGCCTGCAGGACGCGGCGACGCGCCCTGGTGTTAACCTGCGCCTCAGACGACAGCCTCAGCCGTCGAGCCCCGTGCCGCTCGAAGCCTGCGCCGTATAATGATGGGTCGTTCATGCCGCCGGCAATCTTCCCGCCTGAAGGGACCGTGATGAGAAAGCCATTGCTCCTCGCCGTGATTCTTGCTTCCGCGCTGGCGTACGCCGGGCGCGACGCGCGCGTCTCGGCGCCGCTCCAGGCGCAGGCGCGCAATAACGTCCTCGTCAACCCCAACACCTATCAGGACCTGCGCTGGCGATCGGTCGGGCCGCACCGCGGCGGCCGCTCGACGGCGGCCGCGGGCGTGCGCACGCAGCCCAACGTGTTCTACATGGGCGCGACCGGCGGCGGCGTCTGGAAAACGGAGAACTACGGCATCACCTGGGTGCCGATCACGGACGGGCAGATCGCGACCGGCTCGATCGGGGCGATCGACGTCTCCGACTCGAACCCGGATGTCGTCTACGTCGGCACCGGCAGCGAAGCGATCCGCTCCAACGTCATCCTCGGCCGTGGCGTCTACAAGTCGGTCGACGCGGGCAAGACGTGGCAGTTCGTGGGGCTGCGCGACGTCGGCCAGATCGGGCAGCTGAAGGTCCACCCGACCAATCCCGACATCGCCTACGTCGCCGCCCTCGGCAACCCGTTCGCGTGGGGGCCCGAACGGGGCGTCTACCGCACGAAGGACGGCGGCAAGACGTGGCAGAAGGTGCTGTTCATCAACGACCAGACCGGCGCGGTGTCGATCGCCATCAACCGGTCGAACCCCAACGAGATTTATGCCGGCGCGTGGCGGGCGCAGCGCAAGCCGTGGACGATCGTCAGCGGCGGACCGGCGGCGGAAGGCGGCGTCTACAAGTCGAGCGACGGCGGCGACAAGTGGGCGCGGACGAGCAGTGGCTTCCCCGACGATCTGGTGGGCAAGGTCTGGATCGACGTCGCGCAGTCGAACCCGAAGGTCGTCTACGCGCAGGTCGAGGCGAAGGGCAGCAAAGGCGGCTTGTATCGCTCGAACGACGCCGGCGCCTCGTGGACGCTGGTCAACAGCAGCCAGTCGATCCGCGCGCGGCCGTTCTACTTCAACAAGGTCTACGTCAACCCCAAGGACGAGAACGAGGTCTACGTCACCGAGCTGTCGTTCCACCGCTCGACCGACGGCGGCCGGACCTTCACCACCGTGCCGACGCCGCACGGCGACGACCACGTGATGTGGATCAACCCGGACAACCCGAAGATCTTCATCGAGACCAACGACGGCGGCGCCAACATCACGCAGGACAACGGCCGCAGCTGGTCGACGCAGATGAACCAGCCGACCGCCGAGTTCTACATGGTCGACACCGACGAGCAGTTCCCGTATCGCATCTACGGGCCGCAGCAGGACAACAGCACCGTCTACGTCGCCAACGTGCCGCCGCACTCGTGGCCGTCGGACGAGCCGACGCAGACCTGGTTCCAGGCGTCGGGCTGCGAGAGCGGCCAGATTCGCCCGCGCCCCGACGGCAAGATCGTCTACGGCGACTGCAAAGGGGAGTTCGGACGCTACAACGTCGAGACCGGCCAGGAGCAGCACTACTGGATCTACCCGCAGCAGCGCTATGGCAAGAACCCGAAGGACATGCGCTACCGCTTCGTGCGCCAGGCGCCGATCGAAGTCGATGCGCGCAACCCGGCGATCGTCTATCACGGCTCGCAGTACGTGCACAAAACGATCGACGGCGGCATCCACTGGACGCGGTTCAGCCCCGACGTCACCGCGAACACGGCTGAAGGCCACGTCACCTCCGGCGAACCGATCACGCGCGACATGACCGGCGAGGAGGTGTACGCCGCGCTCTACTCGATGCGGTCGTCGCGCCTCGAGCCCGGCGTGTTCTGGACCGGGTCGAACGACGGCCCGGTGTGGATGACGCGCGACGGCGGCAAGACGTGGAAGAACGTCACGCCCTCGGGCCTGCCGCCCGGCGGCCGCGTCCACACCATCGAGGATTCGCCGCACCGCCGCGGCTCGGCGTACGTCTCGGTCTACCGGATGTATCTCAATGACTTCAAGCCGTATCTCTACCTGACGAACGACTACGGCGCGCACTGGACGCTGCTGACCGACGGCACCAACGGCATCCCCGCCGATCAGCCGATGCACGTCGTGCGCGAAGACCCGCAGCAGGAAGGCCTGCTGTACGCCGGCACGCTCGAAGGCGCGTACGTCTCCTTCGATCAGGGCAAGCACTGGCAGTCGCTGCAGCAGAACCTGCCGGCGACGCCGGTCACCGACTTCAAGGTGCATCACGACGACCTCGTGGCGTCGACGATGGGGCGGTCGTTCTGGATCATGGACAACGTGGCGCCGCTGCGCCAGATCGCCGCGAGCGTGATGAAACCGGCCCGCACGCGCACGACGGACAATCCGGATGGGCAGGTGGGGCGGGCAGGGCAGGTGGGGCAGGTAGGGCAGGTGGGGCAGGGCAATCGTAGTGTCCGGCTTCAGCCGGACCGTGGCGAGATCGTCCTCGCGTCGCAGGAAACGCAGAGCGTCTCCGGCCTCGAGCAGCGCGCGCGGCGCGCGAGCGCGCCGGCCCCGGCTCGGCCCGCGATCAAACCGTTCGACGGCTCGAACGTGTTCCTGTTCACGCCGTCCGCCACCTATCGCACGCTCTACGTGCCCGCGCCCGCGCGTCCCGACGGCCCCGAGTATCCGCCGGTCGGCGCGCGCATCGACTACTTCCTGGCGAGCCCGTCGGGCGAGGTGAAGCTCGAGATCGTCGACGCGGCCGGCGTCGTCGTGCGCGGCTACTCCAGCGAAGCGCGCGGCGCCGCTGGTGGACGCGGCGGGCGGCGCGGCGGCGGCCTGCCGGCGACGCTGCCGACGAAAACCGGCATGAACCGCTTCGTGTGGGATCTGCGCTACGCCGGCGGACCGCCGGCGACCGGCGGCGACATGGAAGGGGGCGGTGGTGGAGCGGCCGGGCCGATGGTCGCGCCCGGGACGTATCGCGCGCGCCTTACCGCCGGTGGCGTGACGAAAACCGAGAGCTTCACGGTGAAGATCGATCCGCGCGTCGCGAAGGACGGCGTCACCGTCGCCGATCTCGCTGAGCAGGCGAAGTTCGCGCTGAAGGTGCGCGATGCGCTGGCCGAGGCGCGGCAGCTGTCGCAGCGCGTGCGGCAGGCGCTGGACGCGAAGCGCGGCGATCAGGCGAAGATTCAGAGCCTCCACGAACGGTTCGTGACCAGGAGCGGCCCCTACGAAGATCAGATGTTCATCGATCAGCTCTCGAACGTCGCCCGCGAGATCGGACAGGCGGACCAGAAGGTCGGCGCCAGCGCCTACGAGCGCTTCAACGATCTGATGAAGGAATGGGCCGCGCTCAAAGCCGAGGCGGACTCGGCGCTTCGCTGACTTCGCTGTAAGTCGGGAACTGACGCTGAAAGTACGAAGTACGAAGTACTCCCACTTCGGACTTTCGGCGTAGTTCCGACTTACAGCGTCAGCTCCCGACTTTCATAGCGCGCAACGCCTCGTCCTCGGCGGCGTAATCGACGCCGGGCGCCGTCGGCGGCGCCGGCGTCGCTCGCTCCCAGGCGATCGTGCGGCGGATCGCCTCCGCCTGGGGCACCGGCTCGCGGTAGCCGAGCTCCTGGCGGAGGCGCGTCGTATCGGTCGTCCAGTGCTGATCGAAATTGCCGGGCATCAGGAGGTGCGCGGGCATCCGGTTGGCCGGCAGCGTGATCAGCTCGCCGTTCCAACCGGCCGCCGCCCCGACGCGGCGGGCCCACTCGAGCTCGGTGAGGGATTCTTCTTCGCCGACGTTGTAGATTCGCCCTGCCGCGCGATCGTCGGTGGCGGCGAGCGCGATCGCCGCCGCGACGTTCTCGACGTACCCGCGCGGGCCTCGCCACCGCGCCTGCTTCTCCTCGAACAGGATCGCCGGCCGCCGATCGTCCGCTCGCCTGACGATCGGCTGAAGGCGCCGCAGCGGATCGCCCGGCCCGTATACCATCGGCAGCCGCAGCACCGTGCCGGGCAGCTGTGGGTCGCCGAGGATCTCGCGCTCGACCGGAATCTTGTCGTACTCCTCGTCGAGCCAGCCGAAGACGCGCTGCAGCATCTTGATGCGCTCGGGCGGATGCGTCTGCAGGTTGGTGCGCAGCGGCGACGTCTCGGTCAGCGGCACCGGTTCGAGCGGTCCAGGCTCTGAACCGTGCAGCACGCCGCAGGCGCGGTAGACATCGCCGCTGCTCAGCGCGACGATGCGCCGCGCGGCGCCGCGGAAGGTGTCCATCAGCTCGCGCGCCTGCCTGCCCGAGCTGAGGATCAGATCGATCACCACGTCGGGCCTGGCGTCGCGCAGCGCTGT
>Ga0111538_10012676_pt1 | contig 11145 bp, 11 predicted proteins | sample SoiMethybrSBSTD1_FD_79669 | JGI IMG/M metagenome (GOLD analysis project Ga0111538, IMG submission 79669) | Bulk soil microbial communities from a Populus tree surrounding site in Tennessee, USA - Soil MetaG P. TD hybrid SBSTD1 (version 2)... | ecosystem: Environmental > Terrestrial > Soil >... | reverse complement strand
CCATTTATAGCTGAATTTTCTTCCGTCTCTCGTGTAAAACGTGATTTACCTCTATAAGTTTCTCAATTTGTTCATAAAAATAGATCAGATTACAGCGTTCCCTGCTCCGCAGGTTATGGAATGTTCCTGTAACAAGTACCTTGGTACCTTCCCAAAGATACCAGCGCATTTGAGGCAGATTAGCATATTGGAAAATCTCATCAATGGCCATTTCAGGATTCTCTGTTTCCTCAAGAGTAAGTTTGCGGGGCTTCATTTCCCAGGCTTCATGGTGATTAAAAGTTCTCATAGTTTCAAATTTTGCGGTTAAAGAATAGTAGCGATTACTCTAAAATATTTCACACAATATTAAACCAAAGTCTATATTTGCACTTACTTTTTTTAGATTTTTTTCGAACTTTTTTTAATCATTGTCTTATGCGCACCATCGACAGACTTCAGCAATACCTTGCCAATAAAAATATTTCACCGTACACTTTCGAACGCAATTGCGGTATTGCCAACGGCTACCTGAACAAACAAACCAAAGGAAAGGGAACTATTGGTTCTGAAATAATTGAACGGATAACTGAAAAGTATAATGACCTTAATATTAACTGGCTTCTTACCGGTAAAGGTCAGATGCTTACCACCCATATTTATATTCAGTCCGACCAGATCTCCACCCTTGCAGAGAATGAATCTGTGTATTCCAATCACGAACAAACTATCAAAGCCCTACGAGAGAAAATTCTAATACTTGAAAACGCTGTGGCGGATAAGGAGAAGATCATTCGTTTGCTCGAACTACAGGTAAACTCAAAATAATGATACCACTTCCCATCTCACTTCTGCGGACTCACGTCTGCAGTCTGCCGACTATTCTTCCTTCTCCCTTCCCCTCTTCTCCATTCTCTTCTCGTCCCGAAAGGCCAGATATTTGCATCCACATCCGTCTTGTAAATTCATTCTCATGAAACGATTGTTATTACTTATCATCCCCGCATTGTTCCTCATCTTTGCCTCCTGCGAGCCGAAAAATAAAGCCCTGGAAGAGAAAGATGACCCGCAACTGTCAAAACTAAAAGTGCCTGAAGGCTTCACCATTTCATTTTTCGCGAAAGATGTTGACAACGCGCGCTCACTTGCACTTGGTGAGAACGGAACCGTATTCGTAGGAAACAGGAAAGGAAAAAATGTATATGCACTTGTTGATGCAGACAAAGATGGCGTAGCAGAAAAAAAATATACAGTTGCCAGCGGTCTAAATACTCCCAATGGTGTCGCCTTTCATAATGGCTCCCTATACATTGCCGAAATAAGCAAGATCTGGAGAATAGATAATATCGAATCAACGCTTGAAAATCCGGCAAAACCCGTACTCGTCAACGACAGCTTTCCAACAGAAGAACAGCATGGATGGAAATACATCGCATTCGGACCAGATGGAAAATTATATGTGCCGGTCGGTGCGCCATGTAATATCTGTGATGATAATGTAAAAGATAAACGCTTCGCTTCAATCATGCGCATGAATGCAGATGGCAGCGGTCTTGAAGTATATGCTCATGGAATCAGGAACACCGTAGGTTTCACCTGGGATCCTCAATCCAGGGACCTTTGGTTTACAGACAATGGAAGAGATGAGCTTGGCGACGACCTGCCACCGGATGAATTGAATGTCGCAACAAAAAAAGATGAAAATTTCGGATACCCTTATTGCCATGCTGGAGAGGTTGTAGATCCTGAATTAGGAAAAGGAAAAAATTGTGCTGATTACAAGGCCCCGGCAGCAAAACTATCACCTCATGGAGCATCACTCGGCATAAAATTCAATACCGGTGGGATGTTCCCCGATAAATATAAAAACCAGGCGTTCATAGCAGAGCATGGCTCTTGGAATCGTTCAAAACCTATTGGCTACAGGATTATGTTGGCCACCATTGATGGAGGGGTAGTAAAAAGTTATGAACCTTTTATTGATGGATGGCTCAACAATGGCGAAGCGTGGGGAAGGCCTGTGGATGTATTGTTTCTGAAAGACGGGTCACTCCTCGTTTCCGATGATCATGCAAACGCCGTTTACCGCATTAGCTATGCTGCAAAATGATGGCAAACGTTGGGCATGGCATGTTATCTTTGCGCCATGTTAAAAGAAACACTGATCAATGCTACGGAAGCCGGTGCTGCTGTTCTTAAACATTACTTCAACAACAAAGATTTAAAGATCAGCAACAAGGAAGGAATTAATAACCTGGTCACAGAAGCCGATCACGCTTCGGAAAAGGCTATAGTAAAAACTATCAGAGACGCTTTTCCTGACCATTTCATTTTAAGCGAAGAAGTAGGAGAGCTGAAAACTGATTCTGATTTCAAATGGATAATTGATCCCATAGACGGAACTGTAAACTATGCTCATGGTATTCCGCTATGCTGCGTTTCAATAGGACTGGAACAGAAAGGAGAAATGATACTTGGCGCAGTTTACAATCCTATGTTGGATGAATTTTATATGGCTGAAAAAGGAAAAGGCGCATGGCTGAATGGCGACAGAATTTACGTTAGTACAAAATCTACAGTAATGGATTCCTGTTTTGTAACCGGTTTCCCTTACACTTACCTCGATGTTCCCAATAGTCCCCTTGATGTGTTCGACAGGTTCATTAGAAAAGGAATACCCGTACGCAGGCTCGGTTCAGCCGCGATAGATCTTTGCTGGGTGGCAGCAGGGCGTTTCGATGGATTCTTTGAACATAAATTGGAAGCATGGGATAGTGCAGCAGGATTTCTGATGGTTGAAGAAGCAGGAGGGAAGGTTACCGATTACAAGGGGAATCATTACTCACCATACCAGCCCCAGATCTTTGCATCAAATGGACTCATCCACCCCGAAGGCCTGGATTGGATTAACGATAAAATAAAATAAATAAACTGCAGATTACCGTCTGTCGTTTGCCGATTAAATATGGCCGAAAGAACAGAAATATCATCACTAGGTGAATTTGGTTTAATTGAACATCTCACAAGAAATATTGAACTGGAAAATGCATCCTCAATATTAGGAGTCGGTGATGATGCAGCAGTTATTGATCATTTTGGAAAGCAGACTGTAGTCACTACCGACATGCTTATCGAAGGTGTTCACTTCGACCTCATGTATACTCCTTTAAAGCACCTCGGTTATAAATCTGTGATAGTTAACCTAAGTGATGTTTACGCAATGAACGCAACACCTGCACAGATCACAGTGAGCATTGGATTCAGCAACAGGTTCAGTCTTGAAGCGCTCGATGAATTTTATGAGGGTGTGTATGCCGCATGCTCTGCATACGGTGTGGATCTTATTGGTGGCGACACAAGCTCATCCCAGAAAGGCTTTATTATCTCTATTACAGCATTGGGAGAAGCGCTCCCTGAAAAAATTGTAAGACGCAGTACGGCAAAGCCCGGTGATCTCTTATGTTGCTCAGGCGATCTTGGCGCTGCATATGTTGGACTGCTGTTTCTTGAAAGGGAGAAGAAAATATTTTTAGAAAGCCCCCGGGTACAGCCTGATCTTGAAGGCGAGAAATACGTGATCAGTAAACTACTGAAACCTGAGGCGAGGAAAGATATTATTGATTTTTTTGAAGAGAAAAATATTTTGCCGACCGCGATGATGGATATAAGCGATGGTTTAAGTTCTGAGATATTGCATATCTGTCAACAGAGCGGGGTGGGGTGCAGGCTTTATGAAGAAAAGATCCCCATTGCCGACGAAATGAAAAGCGCAGCGTATAAGTTTGAAATAGACCCAACTGCTTGCGCACTTAGAGGAGGGGAAGACTATGAACTTTTATTTACACTCGCACAATCTGAGTATGATAAGCTCGTTTTGAATGAACAGATTAGTGTTATAGGATTTATGACAGAAGCTGCTGAAGGAAAGAAAATTATCACCAAAGGAGGCAATTTGCACGATATTACCGCGCAGGGATGGAATGCTTTTAAATGACTTATTCCTTTGAATATAAAACTTTGTCCTCCTGCCGTAGGCAGGCTCTGTGTAATTATGCATTTTGTATAATAATCTTAATCCTCTGCGCCCTTTTCTTTTCCTGCAAAACTTCCAGGCAATCTGTCATCAACAAAAAATACCCGGCTAAGAAGCTAAAGGAAGATTATAAAATCTTCCAGGGCGCACTCGAAGAATCGCATCCGGGATTATACTGGTTCACACCCAAATCTGAAATTGATAAAGACTTTTCTGAAGGGTACTTGGCGATCAAAGATTCAATGACTGAGCGGCAGTTTCGCACGCTGTTGTTAAAAGTAATTACGCCCATCCGGTGCGGACATACATCAGTAAGCTATTCAAAAAAATACTCAAAATATCTTGATACAGCCGGACTGAAACTTTTTCCTCTTGCTTTCAAGGTCTGGAAAGACACACTTGCGGTTACTGCAAATATCAACAGGAATGATACTGTTTTAAAACGGGGAACGGTCGTTACATCAATTAATAACTACCCTGCAAAAAAGCTTATAGATACATTCTTTAACTATATCACCGGTGATGGGTATTCTGTTGCTGGAAGGTATCAGTCACTAAGTTCTTACGGAACCTTCGGCGTACTCTACAAGAATGTACTGGGTTTGACCGATACTTTCAGCATCAATTATATTGATCAAAATGGACTGGAATCAAATGTAGTGGTCCCAGTATTTACACCTGCTCAGGATTCAGCTGAAAAATCAGACACATTAAGCCCTGAAAAATATACCGCAAAAGAGAGGCGCACATTACGTTCCTTTTCTACAAGACACATACAGGTCGATACAACACTGAAGTCGGCTTATATGCTGCTGAATACGTTTGCTAACGGAACAAACCTCAGAAAGTTTTTCAAGTCATCTTTTAAAAACATTAAAAAGTTCGGGATAAAATACCTCGTAATCGATGTAAGATCGAATGGGGGAGGCGAAGCGGGAAATTCAACAATGCTTACACAATATCTCAGCGATCATAACTTTAAGATCGCGGATTCGCTGTACGCTATAAAAAGATCATCGAAGTATCGCGACAATATCAGGTTCCAACCAATATATTGGATGATCACTTCTGTAATCACTAAGAAACATAGTGACGGAAACTATCATTTTGGATATTATGAACGGCATGTTTTCAAGCCATTTACCAAGTATCATTTCGACGGCAATATTTACATTCTCACCGGTGGAAATTCATTCTCAGCAACAACCCTTTTTGCACAGGAACTGAAGGGACAAAAAAATGTAATGATCATTGGAGAAGAAACAGGAGGAGGAGGTTATGGCAATACCGCATGGATCATTCCAGAATTAACTTTGCCCAACACAAAGCTGCGAGTAGGCATTCCTAAATTCAGATTTGTAATGAGGCGGGAACTTGTTAAAGAAGGAAGAGGAGTTATACCGGATATTTATGCCGCGCCAACGGCTAAGGATATTCAGAATGGAATAGATGTAAAAATTGAAAAAGCAAGGCAGTTGATCCTCGAAGCAAACAGATCGAATTAACCGGCAATGATAAAGGGATCCGCATCCTTCAGAAATGGAAGTTTCTCCCGTATTTGAATTAAGTGCTCTGACGTTAATGTATACGTGAAAACTTCTTCTTTGTCACCTGCATGGAACAATGGTTGACCTAATGGATCTGCAATCATTGAATCTCCCGTATAATGATTGCCATTAACATCATTGCCTACACGGTTCACCCCCACCACATAGCATTGGTTTTCTATAGCACGTGCCTGCAGCAAGGTTTTCCAGGCATGAACTCTTTTTTCCGGCCAGTTAGCCACATACACCAAAACATCATATTCCGGGTCGTTGTCAGCTTCAGTCATAGGAACAGTTTGACGGGCCCAAACAGGAAACCGCAGGTCATAACACACCTGCAAATTAATTTTCCATCCCTTTACTGAAGCGATAAGTCGTTTGCTTCCGCTGGTATAGTGTTCATCTTCGCCTGCATAAGCAAACAAATGTCTTTTATCATAATAACCATATTCTCCATTAGGAAGCATCCATATCAACCGGTTAAAGAAATCATCGTTTTCCCTGATCATCAGGCTTCCGGCAAGGATGATTTTTTTTTCAGAAGCCACGCGTTTCATCCATTGAATACTTTCACCATCCATGGCTTCGGCATGAATAGAAGGTTGCATGCTGAATCCTGTGCTGAACATTTCCGGAAGCAATACCACTTCCATCTTATCAGTATGGCTCTTTATTTTCTTTTCAAAGCTATCGAGATTTGCTTTTTTATCTTCCCATTTCAGATCATTCTGAACAATTGTAATATTTAATGTTTCGACCGGTGTGCTCATAAAATTCTACTCTTTGAGAAAAGAAAAAATAATATCACGTTCATATCCTTTTTGCATTAAATAACTCAAAACTTTTTTCTTCCTGATTAATATATCCTTCTCCTGACCCAACTCTTCCAGCTTTTCTTCTGTAAGTTTTACCAATGTTTTTAAATATTCATCTTCATCGATCTCCTTCATCGCCTTCTTTATACACAATTCACTAATATATTTCTGTTTCAGCTCATACCTGATCTTAACTCTTCCCCAATGTTTTATCCTGAATTTACCTCTCGCAAATGCAGCTGCAAACCTTTCTTCATTCAGGTAATCTTCATCTATCAACCGCGCAATGATCTGCTCTACTTCTTCCCGGGTCAATCCAAATGTGTATAATTTCTCTTTAGTTTCCACATGGCTGCGTTCCTGGTAAGCACAATATAATTTCGCTCTTAGCCAACCCTGGTCCGGGGTAAGTTTCTTTTTTTGCAACATATCAAAGTTCCTCAAGCCTGGGCATGCACCCAAACCTCTCTATCAAAATATTGTCGTATTCATCTGCTTTTTTAAAAAGCGTCCGGAATAATTTCGTTCCACTTTCCCTTGTCATATCGAGATCGTAGAGAACTCCCGATAAAACTATGTTCTGGCTCACGCAACTTAGTACAAGGCCATCTGCATTCGAATAATTTTCTTCAAGCAGATATTCGTAAAGTCCTTTTATCATCTGCCCTTCCTGCGGCAACTGGCATAGGTATGCATCGCCGCTGATAAAGAATGTTTCCGTGCTGTAAGAGATTTTTATTTTTGCGCTTCCTTCTCTTACTTCCCACTTGTTTGTTCCTTCTCTTGCAAGCCTGATGTCCTTACCCAAACCCTTTAAAATATCTTCAATCACTTTTGCAGTTCCACCCGGACTATACTCATTGACGGGCATTTCAGGTATTTTCACTTCTGTTCCGCAGGAAGGGCAATATTTCGATGAATCAATGTTTGATGGCAATACAAGAAAATTACAGTTGGGGCATCGTGTTGCCGGAGTTCCTTTATATGGTAAATAAAGGTCTAGGGCTGTTTTCAGGTAAGAAACAGGTAAAGCAAAACCAAGATTATCACCTCCTCTTATAATAAATGTGTTTACACCAATAACTTCACCCCTGATATTCACCAAAGGACCACCGCTGTTGCCCGGATTGATCGCAGCATCGATCTGAATAAAATGCAAACCCTGCCTCACCCGGTCAACCTTCGAAACCACTCCCTGCGTAGCAGTGTAGTTCAATCCGAATGGATGGCCGATCGCGATCACTTCATCGCCATCCTTCATAAGCTCATACTTTCCGAGGGGTATGGATGGCAAAGCAGCTGCAGGCGGTGGCTGCAGAAAAGCGAGGTCGTGTTTTTTGTCTGTATACCAGACTCCCGAAAGCATTTTTGTAAAAGATCTCCCTGCAATAGTTACTTCTGCGGCTTTACCAACAACATGCTCGTTTGTAACAATAAGACCGTAGGAGTCCAGGTAGAAGCCTGTTCCTGTATTTCCGCTTGAAGCGATCTGGATAATTGCCGGCTGGTAGTTCTCTATTATCTCCTGGAATTCCATTGATCCTGGTTAATCAAAATTCAGCTCAGCTATCTCCTGCAGAAAACTCTGGTTGAAATTAACGAGCGTATCAAATTTCAGTTTTTTTGTTTTAAAGACAAGTGCCGGATATTTTGGTTTCCAGTAATATACAATTGAATCGATTTTGTCATCAATAGCATCTTCGTTAAAATGATTTCTTTCTTCATCAAAATAAACTGTTTGGAAACCCAACACCTTAAAATATTCTCCATAATTGATCTGCATGAACAACCGGAAAAGATCCGATAAGGGTTTAGGAAGGCTATATGAATACTGACTGTAAGCAAATCCATATTCCATTACCTTACTGGCAATTTCAGGATAATTATTATCGCGGTACCATACCATGTTCTGCAATGCTGTTTGGATGGCCTCGCTCACTGATTTCATATTATGTGGCACCACAATAGCGAAAGTGTATTTAGACCTGAAGAATTGAGCGAGGATCTCTTCTTTTGGTTTTGCAAGTAGTTTTTTAAACCCCTCGATCATCAACGGGTTTCTTTCCGGCGAAGATTTGTCATCCTTACTGTAATAAGCGGAAGCAATTTTTTCAAGATCACTCAGCAGTTTTCCTTCCGGTGAAATCAGGTAATCGATCCTGAATACAAGGGTCAGCAATAAATATGAAATCCCGCCCGAAAACTTTTCCATGTCAAGTGTACCGATATATTCAAGGGTGTCTTTGATCCACTTGATCAGGAACGTATATTTTAATTCCTTTTCCTGTTCGGAAAGCTGAACAATGTGGCCAGTATCCACCTGCTCAAGAAATTTGAATTCATTGACCAGCAGATCATCCTGTTTGTCGGCCTTTGTGGCGAGTTCTTTCAAACCGTAATAAAGTTTGTTTGGTGTGGCCGTAATAATGTCTGAGCTGAAAAGCATCATGATCAGGTTGTCTTTCAGCGCATATCTTGAGTAATACAGGTGGAAGTCCATCTCAAGAAGCCTTCGCATTACAGGGGTGCTTGGTTCGGGCATTTTCGCAATTGCTGTTTCTGCAGTGATCCTTTCATTCTCTATTTTACCGCGTATGATCTTAGAGCCCTGGAACAAGGTAAAGTCCATACTGCCATTGTGCTTATTCACAATAACATTCTGCTGTTCATCGTCGCACAGGTAGTCAAAAAAGGCTTCAATGCTTTTAAGGTAATCCTTTTCTTTAAAGAGTTCGTCTGCTTCGGTCCACCGTTGAACCTTTTGCACAGACTTATTGTTGTCGGAATATCTTCCAAAGGGTATTGGCGGATCTTCTTCCTTTTTTCTAACCCATCCAAACAGTTTATCGAACACCATATCTGCTGGTTTGTTTGCAAATTTGGAGCAGAAATTAACGAAATCAAGTGGAATTTTCATGTATCCGGGCAGGGTTAAGTTCATTCGGGAGTTTCCTGTTTTTCCCTTAGGTTTGCTGAAATTCAACTAATCTCTTTCGCATGAAGTTCATTGTATCTTCTTCAGCATTACTGAAACAACTGCAGCAAATTAGTGGCGTGATCAATAGTAACACCGTGCTCCCGATCCTTGAGGATTTTCTTTTTGATGTGGAAAAAAACAGGTTGAGCGTTGTTGCCACCGACCTCGAAACGGTAATGAAGGTACAGATGGAAGTTGAATCGAATGGATCCGGAAGAGTTTGTATCCCCGCCAGGATCCTGGTTGATTCACTAAAGAACATCCCAGACCAGCCTCTCACATTCAATATTGATAAGAACTTCGGTATCGAGATTACCAGCGATAATGGAAAATATAAGGTGATGGGCGAAAATCCCGACAATTTTCCCAAGGAGCCTACTGCCGATGATACTTCTACTTTCACTATCAGCTCATCGGCCCTCGTTACTGCTATCAATAAAACGCTTTTCGCGGTTAGCAATGATGACCTTCGCCCTGCAATGACAGGTGTCTTCTTTGAAATGTCAAAAGATGCACTTCAGTTCGTTTCAACAGACGCCCACCGGCTTGTTCGATATAAAAGAACCGACGTAAGCTGTCCGAAGACTGATTCTATGATCGTTCCCAAGAAGCCTCTTACACTTTTAAAATCAGCAATGCCCCTGAACGAAGATGAGCTTACTGTAAATTATAACAGCAATCACCTTTTTGTAAAACATGGCACTACCCAGATGAGCTGCCGCCTTATTGATGCCCGGTTCCCTGATTATAAAGTGGTGATCCCTATTGATAATCCTTATAAGTTAACAGTGAATAAGAGTGATTTCCAGGGTGCGTTACGCAGGGTAAGTATTTTCAGTAACAAAAGCACAAACCAGGTAGTGGTGAGTATTTCAGGAAGTGAACTTCAACTCACCGCCCAGGATGTGGACTTTTCTTTTGAAGGTACTGAAAGAATGAAGTGCCAGTATAGCGGGGAAGACCTGCAGATCGCCTTTAATGCGAAGTTCCTGATTGAAATGCTGAGTGCCTCTGACAGTGATGAAGTGACTATTGATCTTTCCACGCCCACAAAGGCTGGAATACTCAAGCCTTCGGCACAGGATGACGGAGAAGATCTGCTGATGCTGGTGATGCCGTTGATGCTGAACAATTAATTTGTGTTTTCTGTAAGTTCTACAAAAAATAAATTTAATAAATATTCCCCCTTGAGGGGGTAGCGGGAAGCGCCGGGGGTGATAAATACTCTGTAAAAAATCTATTATTGCTGCTGCTGCATCTCCATATACCTCCGGTAAGAATTCACATCCTCCTCACTCTTCCCATTCTCTTTCGGCTGCTGCGGAGTAAGTACCGCCATATTATCATCATGCCGGTGCCCATCTTCATAAGAAACAGATACACCAACATGCAAAACATGTTTCGCGGTTCCCTTATAAGAGCCCTTAACCGGTGAGCAATCAGAAAAATTCCTGCCTACAGCAAGCCTTACATGCAATTCATTGGCGATACAATTATTGGTAGGGTCCATTCCGAGCCACCCATAATAAGGAATGTAGGCCTCCACCCAGGCATGAGTAGCACCTTCGCCGCGCATCCCGTTTTTATTGGGACAAATATATCCGCTTACATACCGGGCAGGGATACCAAGCATTCGCAACATCACAAGCAGCATGTGTGCAAAATCCTGGCAAACGCCAGCTTTCAGATCCCAGATTTCATTCAGCGTTGTTTCCACACTGGTAATACCGGTGATATATTTGAAAGTTGTATAAACATACTCCGTCAGCTCTTTCGAAATCTCAAGCGGCGTTT
>Ga0111538_10012675_pt1 | contig 11145 bp, 13 predicted proteins | sample SoiMethybrSBSTD1_FD_79669 | JGI IMG/M metagenome (GOLD analysis project Ga0111538, IMG submission 79669) | Bulk soil microbial communities from a Populus tree surrounding site in Tennessee, USA - Soil MetaG P. TD hybrid SBSTD1 (version 2)... | ecosystem: Environmental > Terrestrial > Soil >... | reverse complement strand
GACGGCGACGCCGTGGGACTCGAGCAACGAGAAGAACTCTTCAATCTCCTCGGTGGATCCGGAGATCTCGTCGGGGAGGGTCTCGTTGATCTCGTCGTAGGCGAGAAAACCGCGCTCCTTCCCGACGGCCAGGAGTTGCCGCACCTCCTCGTACTTGGTCTCGACTCCTGTGGTGCTGTCTCTCTTCTTCTTGCTCATGTGTCCTCGACGTTCGAGTGTTACGTTCCGTTCTCGAGCGTGGGCGACCGGTGCGGCGCGTCCATGCGCCGTCCCAGGTCCATCAGTTTTTCCAGCCTTTCCGTCTGCTCGTCGCGGTCCTTGCCTCCGACCGTGCGAGCGACGTCGTGGCTTTCCCTCCTCCACCTTGCATGGTTCAACATTTCCAGGCATCCGTCGACCGCCTCCGGCCCCCCGGAGGGCTCGTCCCGGAAGGCGATCCTCGTGAGGAGCGCCCGGTCGTCGTCCTCGGGGAGCGCATCGACGAACGCGGCGGCGGGAATGGGACCACCGGGCTCCTCGCTCTCGAGAATGGCGCGGACGATGCCCGCGACGCGCGAGCCCACGAGTTCGTGCGACCCGAGAACGCGGCGCGCGTGCTCGCGCGCTTCGACGCTGCCGAGCAGGACCGCGACCAGGCGAGCCTCGACGTCCAGCACCGGGTCATCGCCCCCCGCTCGCTGACGGATCGAAGGCTTTGCCGCCTTGAGCGCACCGCGGAGCTCGTGAAGGACGAGGTCGTCGTCCAGCGACAGAGCTTCGGCGAGCCGGCCCGCCCACGCCGATCGCTCGACGGCGTTGGGAAGGTGGGCGAGCCGCGGGAGGACGGCGTTGATGACCGCGACCTTCTCGCCGGGTCGGCCGAGGTCTCGGCCGGAGATCTCCTTTCGAAGAAGGAACTCGATGAACCCGGCGGCGGTCCGCAGCACGGTCTCGTACGCGGCCGGGCCCTCCTGCCGAATGAGATCGTCCGGATCGCGCCCGCCCGCGATCTCGGCGACGCGAACCTCGAAGCTGCGCTCCAGGAGCAGGTCGATCGACTTCGAAGCGGCGTTACGGCCCGCCGTGTCGCCGTCGTAGCTGACGACGATCCTCTCCGCGAAGCGGGACAGGAGCCGGACCTGAGCCGGCGTCAGTGCCGTTCCCAGCGACGCCACGGCGTTCTCGAAGCCGGCTTGATGCAGCATGACCAAGTCCAGATACCCCTCGACCAGTACGGCAAACCCCTCCCGGCGAATCGCGTCACGTGCGACATCGAGGCCGTAGAGGTGATCACCCTTCACATACGTAGGCGTCTCCGGAGAGTTGAGGTATTTCGGCTCCGCCTCTCCCAGCGCCCGCCCTCCGAACGCGACCACCCGTCCGGCGGCGTCGCGGATCGGAAAAATCAGCCGGTGCCGGAATCGGTCGTAGTGTCCGTTACCCTCCTTGCGGCGGACGGTGAGCCCGGCTTCCTGCATCTCCGCGGGGGTAAATCCGCGCGCCGCGAGAACCTGAGCGAGGCTGTCCCACGAATCCGGCGCGTAGCCCATGCCGAAACGGCGGGCCGTCGCCTCGGTGACCCCCCGGGCCTCGAGGTAGTCGGACGCCATCCGCCCGGTCGATCCTTCCAGCGCGGACCGGAAATGCGTCGCGGCCATCTCGTTCATGAGGAAGAGTCGCTCACGGGCGTCGTTCTCCGGCCGCGGTGCGCTGCGCGGTATCGGGACGCCCCATCGGCGCGCCAGGAACTCCACCGCTTCCGGAAAACTCAACTTCTCATAGAGCATCACGAACTTGAATGCGTCTCCCCCGGTCTGGCACCCAAAACAGTAGAAGAGCTGAAGTTGGGGATCGACCGAGAAGGAGGGTGTCTTCTCGTGATGGAAGGGGCAGAGGCCTTTGAGACGGGCACCCCCGGGCTTGAGGGGGACGTACTCCGACACGAGGCGGACGATGTCTCCTGCGTTCCGAACCGCTGCGACGAAATCCTTCGTGAGCGGTACGGTCAAGCGGCCACCTCGACCGAGACCGGGGCGGCGGACGCCGCCCCGGTCCGGAGGGAATGGACTATCCGTTTTGTCGACGCTCCTGAGCCAGACGCTTCAGGAGCTTCTTCCGAGCAGCCAGGGCCTTGCGCTTCTTCTTCACGCTCGGCTTCTCGTAGTGCTGGCGCTTCTTGATCTCGGTCAGTATCCCTGACTTCTCGCACTTCCGCTTGAATCGCTTCAAGGCGTTCTCGAGGCTCTCGTCCTCGCGAACCTTGATCAGCGGCATGAACCAATCACCCCGCTTTCGTGCCGGTGTTCTCAACCTCGACGTTCGAGGCAAGCAAACGCGGCACTCTAGCGATCACCCCGAACACCGTCAAGCCGCGTGGAATGGGGGAGCGCCCGGCCTTTCGCCCCGCCGGACGCCGCTTCTTGAACCGAAGGATGAATACGGTTCGGTGATGCACCATGCAAGTGATTTTTGGAGGCTCACGTGTGTTTCCGCGACGTCCGGGTTGCGGAGGCGGAACGCCGGTTGATGAGCGAGGCGAGGCACCCCGCCCCGTGACCGTTGTCGATGTTCACGACCGCCACGCCGGACGCGCACGTGTTCAGCATCGAGAGCAGCGCCGCGTAACCGCCGGCGCCGGTGCCGTAACCGATCGACGTGGGAACCGCGACGACGGGGCACGAGACGAGCCCCGCGACGACCGAGGGAAGCGCGCCTTCCATCCCGGCGACGACGACGATGACGTTCGCCTCCGACATCTCCTTGCGGCGGGCGAGGAGCCGATGCAGGCCCGAGACGCCGACGTCGTTGACTCGAACCACGGCTTCCCCCATCAGCTCGGCGGTGATCGCCGCTTCTTCGGCGACGGGGAGGTCGGTCGTTCCCGCGGTCATGACCAGCACGCCGGGCCGTCCGGGCTCCTTTCGCCCGGCTCGCACCACGACGGTCCTGCTGAGGGGATCGACTTCGGCGCGAGGGAGGGCGCGCTTGATCGCGGCTAGAGCGCGGGGGTCGACGCGGGTGACGAGAGCGGTCTGTCCGGCGCCATGGATCCTCCGGACGATCGCCACGATCTGCCGCACCGTTTTTCCCTCTCCGTAGACGGTCTCGGGGAAGCCGCGCCGGAGGGGCCGGTGGAGATCGACCGTCGCGAACCCGAGGTCGGCGAACGGAAGATCCTTGAGAAGCTCCTCGGCGGCGTCGATCGAGATCTTTCCCGAGCGAACGCCATCGAGGAGCTTGCGAAGTGCGGAGCTATCCAATCGAGAAGCGGCGGGCCAGTGTCACGGCTCCTCCGATGCCCAAGAGGATGAGGCCGGCCAAGCCCACGAGGGGCCAAGGGCTCGCCGTCTTGGGGAGATTCCTGCGTGAGGTTGAGGTGTCGTCCTGATACGTCGAAGACGAGGCGACGTCGGAAGACGAGCCGGTGGTGCCGGTCGTGCCGGTCCGCGACGAGCCCGTCGTGCCGGTCATCGATCCCGTGGCGCCGGTCCCGGTGCCGGACGGGGCCGCGACGCCGGTCGAGCCGTAGGTGGTGCCGGCCGATCCCGTGCCTGATGGCGACGAGGTCAGCATGACCGCGTTGACGCGGTCACCGGTCTTGAGCTGGCTCGCCATGACCGGACGGCCGTCCATCATGATCACGAGACCCATGTTGCGGAAGTCGCTGTCGCTGAAGGTGCGCTGCTGACCGTTCGAGTCCTTGACGACGATGTTGTTGCCGCTGGCGCTCACGACCTCGGCGTTGTTCATCTCGGTCGTCGTCAGCGTGACGGGAGCGGTGGTGGTCTGAACGGTCGAGCTGAAGGTCATACCGGGCTTGAGCTGGGTCATGGTCATCTGCTGGCCGTTGATCGTGAACCGATAGTCCGGAGCTACGGTGAGCTGGCGGTAGCCATCGGATGACTTCACGACGACCTGGTTCCCCTGAACGGCGACGATCGTGCCGTTCTTCACATCGTAGCTGTTCGCGGACATCGTCGTCGACGGGCGCGTGGTGCTGCTCGTCGTGCCCGAACCGGTCGAGCCTGTCGAGCCGGTGCTGGGATCGGGGCTGGGGTACTGTGCGAAAGCCGAGCTCGCGAGAACGAGTCCGGCGAGGGTCAGGAACCCTGAGGTGTAGCGACGGGTTTTCATGCGTTCTCCTCTATCTAGCGTTTCTGGGGGACTCGACCCGACGCCTGCGTGACGCTGTCGATCGACCGCGTCGCGCGGACGATGAAGCGCTGAGGAGCCGAGCCGACGAAGTAAAAGGGGTAGCAGGTGACGAGCGTGATCGAAGGCGCGGTCGTGGGATCGAGCACCGACACGTCGTCCGGCTGGACGATCCAGGTGCCCTCGACGACGTAGGCGGAGGGCCCGTCCCGCGTCGTGAGCTCGATGACGTCGCCGGCCCGAACGTCTTTCAGGCTCCGGAAGAAGCCGTCCCGGTGTCCGGCGATCGCGATGTTGCCCGGTTCGCCCGGGAGCGCCGTGTCGGGGATATGGCCGACCCCCACGTCGAGGAGACGGTCGTCGGTCCCCTCGAGCACGGGCACGGTCAATCCCAGTCTCGCAATCTTCAACACGGCGAGCGGGGGCGAGACGAGACTCGAGCGGCTCGCCTCGTAGGCGGCGATGCGGTGCGCGGACCACCCCTTCTGATCGACAGCCTCCACCTCGAACGTGTCCACCGCGTGCTGCGCCAACAACCGGCCGCCCGCGGTCACGCTCAACCACACGCCGAGGAGGAGGAAGCCACTCCCATAAGCCGCGCGCTCGATACTGCGGGTCCGCACGACGTCGACCTCTTGCCACCCGCGTCTTGACCGCGGGTAAGTGCCCATTGCTAGGATACCGCCCCTACCTTCGTCGGACGAGGTGACCGCGTGAGCCGATCGAGCGTTGAGCGACGTTCCCATGCACGCTTTTCCCACATCTTCGAGATCGAGGGACCGACCGAGGCCGACGGCAGCATCGCGCGGATGACCGCGTCGGATCTTTCCCTAGGCGGGCTCTACTGCTCCTCGTCGCGCGACTATCCCGAGATGACGCGCCTCGCGGTGCGACTGCGCCTCCCGTCGGACGCACCCGTGGACGTCGAGGCGGTCGTCGTGCGACGCGAGCGGCGCGAGTCGGCGTCGGGCGAAGGGCGCTACGAGCTGGCGTTGTTCTTCACGGGGATGAGCGACGGCGCGAGAGAGACGCTCGCGCGCTTCCTCGCGCAGCGCATCGCAGCGAGCTGAGACGCTTCGACCCCTTGACGCGACGGTGACGCACGCGCTGTAATGGGCGCGGCCATACGACGAGAGCCGCGCCACGCCCATCGAGCGCGCGTCACGAAGAAGACCGGGGGTTCTTCGCATGAACAAGAACGATTTGATCGGGAAGGTCGCGACCGACACCGGGCTCACGCGAGTCGCCGCGGCGGCGGCGGTGGATTCGCTCATCGACGGCATCGCGTCGTCGCTGCGGCGCGGCCACCGGGTGACGCTGGTCGGGTTCGGGGCGTTCGCGCCGAGCAAGCGGCAGGCGCGGACCGGACGCAACCCTCAGACGGGGGAGACGATCAAGATCGAGGCGAAGAACGGCGTCCGCTTCAAGGTGGGAACCGAGCTCGACGCCCGGCTCAACGGACGGTGAGGCGGACCGCGGCGCAGGTGACGTCCACCGTCGGCGAGTCTCCCGGGTAGAAACAGTCGGCGGCCACGTCGCCCTCCACGCCCACGCGCACCGAATAGGCCGTGCCGGCGGTCGCCACGAGGCGCTCCTGCCCGCGCCCGTTGCGGCAGCTCACCTCGAACCCCACGCCTCCGTACTGTCCGACGGCGGTCGCGCGCCAGCCGGGCTGGCACTGGAGAACGATCGTCTTCGTCTCGGGAGCGGCGGCACGTGTGGCGATCGCCGCGGCGGCGATGACGGCCGGGAGCGCGAAGCGGGTGTAACGCATGGCCGGGCCTCCTCGTCGAAGTCATACGCCGACGAGGGCGGCCCGACCAGGTCGATTCGTTACAGCGACGCGCGGCGAAGGATCGTGAGCCCCAGGCCCAGAGCGACGAAGGCGGCGCCGGCGAGTCCGACGAGCGGCCACGCGCTCGCCGTCTTCGGGAGCGTCTTGCGCGGAGGCTCCGCGGCCGGTGGCGGCGGTGGCGGCGGAGTCACGGCCGCGGTCGTCGTCGTCGCGGCCGGAAGCGTCTTCGGCGGCGGCGGATTCTGAGCGACCGCCGCGACGCGCTTCTCCTCGAGGACGAGCGGCGGACCTTCCGTCATGATCAGCGCCGTGATGCGGTCGCCTTTGCGGAAGTCGAAGCTCGACGCCGGCTTCCCGTCCTTGTAGATGGCGAGTCCCTTCCCGGCGAAATCATCCTTCGTGAAGATCTTCTGCTCGCCGTTCTGATCCTTGACCACCAAGGACATACCGTTCGCGTTGATCACCTCGGCGTTCCTCAGCTCCGTCGTCACGATCTGGACGGGGGTGCGCGTCGTGGCGATCGCCGCCGTCAGCTTCATCCCCGGCTTGAGCTGATGGACGGAGAGGCTCTGTCCCTCCGTTTGGAACCGGAAGTCCTCCGGGATCGTGAACTCGCGGTACCCCTCCGGGGTGCGCACGACGAGATCGTTCCCGTCCACCTTGACGACCTCGCCTTGCTTCACTTCGTAGGTCGTCGTCTGCGCGAGGGCTGCCGGCGCCGCCAGGGCGACCAGAAGCGCAGCCCAACCGAGCTTCCTCATCGTCATGTGTTCCTCCTCCGCGTCAGCGGGTCTCGACGGATCGGCCGGCCGGCGTCGACGCGGTCCCGCTCGCGCGCACCGCGCGGACGATGAACCGGCGCGGCGCCGATCCGACGTAATAGAACGGATAGCAGGTGACGAGCGTCACCGCGGGTCCTGGAGTCGGCGCCAGCACCGAGAGATCCTCCGGATCGACGATCCACGTCTTCTCGACGACGTAGATCTCTCGCCCTTCCGGTGTCTCGAGCTGAACCTCGTCGCCGGTCCGGATGTCCTTCAGGCTTCGGAAGAAACCGTCCCGGTGACCTGCGATACCAACGTTCCCCGCGGTCCCCGGGCTCGCCGTCTCGGGAATATGGCCCGCGCCGCGATCGAGCACCGCCGGATCCACGCCCTCGAGGACCGGCACCGTCAGACTCAAGCGCGGGACGGACAGCACGGCGAGCGGTGCGGGGGCGGTCGATCCGCGTGTGGCCGCGTAGGCCTTGATCCGCTCGGGGGACCAGTTCGACTGATCCACCGCGGCCGATGCCGCGAATGCGCCGAGCGCCTCCGCGGCGAGCAGGCGGCTCCGGGCCGTCGCAGCGCCCCAGAGCAAGAGAAGCGCCGCCCCGAGCACGTAGGCCGCACGTTCGACGAGCCGGCTGCTCCTGATGACGACCCCCTTGTCGAGAGGATACGCCGGTTCCGCTACTCGAGAACGACGAGCCTCGCGCCGCTCTCGACGGTCTGGCCGGGGCTGACGGCGAGCTCCGCCACGCGTCCGGCGCGGGGCGCTGCGATCTCGTTCTCCATCTTCATCGCCTCGACGACGACGAGCCCCTGGCCGGCGGAAACGGCGTCTCCCTGCGCCACGAGGAGCCGGACGACCTTTCCGGGCATCACGGAGACCACCTCCTCGGGGCCGCCTTTGCGATGGAGCTCGTCCCGCCCCGCCCGGCTCGCGTCCGCGAGCTCCACGACTTGCTCGTGCGCGCCGTGGCGGACGAGGTAGCGTCCGCCGGCCGCCTCGACCGACACCTCGTAGGAACGCCCCTCGAAGAGGATGGAGTAGAAGTCGGCCTCGAGCTTGCGCGCGTCCACGACGTGCGGAACTCCGTCGAGGGTCACGACGTAGCTTCCGTCCGTGCGGGTGACGACCACCTCGTGGAACGCCTCCCCGGTGCGCGCCGTGAACTTCATCGCCGCCATCCGGGAGCCGCGCGCTTCCAGGCGGAGCCGCGCTCCGGTCGGGGGCCGCCCTCGGCTGAGAGCTGCTCGAGGCGGCGGAAGTGTGCGACGGCCGCGGCGAGGACCGCGATCTCCTGGAGCCACGGGTCGTCCTCGGCTCGCGTCAGCTCCGGATGATCGACGAGGAATCCTGTGTGGAGCGCTCCGGAGAGAAACGCCGGGTGGGTCATCACGCGTCGGTGGAAGCGGATCGAGGTCTTGATCCCGTCCACGCGCAGCTCGTCGAGGGCACGCGCCATGCGCGCCGCCGCCTCGTTCCGGTCGGCGCCCCACGTCACGAGCTTGGCGAGCATCGGGTCGTAATGGACCGGGACCGTGAATCCCCCGTAGACGCCGCTGTCCCAACGGACCCCCGGCCCGCCCGGCGCCCGCAGCGCCCGGATGGTGCCCGGCGCCGGGACGAACCCGCGCTCGGGATCCTCCGCGATGATCCGGCACTCGATGGCGTGTCCTCGGGGGACGAGATCCCCCTGCGAGAACGGGAGCGTCCGGCCCGCGGCGATCTCGATCATCGCCTTCACCAGATCGATGCCGTAGACCATCTCGGTGACCGGATGCTCGACCTGGAGGCGGGTGTTCATCTCCATGAAGTAGAAGGAGCCGTCGTCGCCGCGGAGCATCTCGACGGTGCCGGCGGAGACGTAGCCGCACGCTTTCGCCGCCCGCACGGCCATGTCGCCGATCTGGGCGCGGGTCTTCGCGTCGATCGCGGGCGACGGCGCTTCTTCGATGAGCTTCTGGTGCCGCCTCTGGATCGAGCACTCGCGCTCGCCCAGATGGATGCACCGGCCGTGGGCGTCGGCGAGCACCTGGACCTCGATGTGCCGAGGGCGCACGACGAGCTTCTCGAGGAACACCGTGTCGTCCCCGAAGGCCGCCTTCGCCTCGCCCTGCGCCTGCTCGAAGAGCGACGGCATCTCGGACGCGGCTTGGACCGCGCGCATGCCCCGTCCGCCCCCACCTGCGGAAGCCTTCAGGAGAACCGGATAGCCGATGCGCTTGGCGTGTTCCGCCGCCTCCTTCGCGTCGCGAAGCGGTGGCGACCCCGGAACCACGGCCACTCCCGCGCGCGTCATCAGCTCGCGCGACCGCACCTTGTCCCCCATCGCCTCCATCGCGGACACCGGCGGCCCGACGAACGTCACCCCGGCATCGGCGCAGGCCCGCGCGAAGGCGTGGTTCTCCGAGAGGAAGCCGTAGCCGGGGTGGATCGCCTCGGCCCCCGAGCGCTTCGCCGCGTCGAGGACACGGTCGATGCGGAGGTAGCTCTCGCTCGAGGGCGGGGGCCCGATCGGGTAGGCCTCGTGCGCGTACCGCACGTGCAGCGCGTCCCGATCCGCCTCGGAATAGACGGCGACGGTGCGGATCCCCATCTCGTGGCAGGCGCGGATCACGCGCACCGCGATCTCGCCCCGGTTGGCGACGAGGAGCTTCGCGAAGGGCGGGGCCGCCATCAGAGCGGAATGTTTCCGTGCTTCCGCGGCGGGTTCTGATCCCGCTTGTTCTCGAGGAGACGGAGGCAGCCGATCAGGCGTCGGCGCGTCTGCGCCGGCTCGATGACCTCGTCGACGTAGCCGCGCTCGGCAGCGACCCACGGGTTGGCGAATTTCTCCTGGTACTGCGCGACGCGCTCGGCACGGAGCGCGTCGCCGCCCGAGCCCGCGGCGGCGATCTCGCTCTTGTGAATGATGTTCACGGCCCCCTCCGACCCCATGACGGCGATCTCCGCGGAGGGCCAGGCGAAGTTGAAGTCCGCCCGGATGTGCTTGCTCGCCATGACGCAGTACGCTCCGCCGTACGCCTTGCGCGTGATCACGGTCAACTTCGGGACCGTCGCTTCCGCGAACGCGTAGAGGAGCTTCGCGCCGTGGAGGATGATCGCTCCGAACTCCTGCTCGGTCCCCGGAAGGAAGCCGGGCACGTCCTCGAACACGACGAGCGGCACGTTGAAGCAGTCGCAGAAGCGGACGAAGCGCGCACCCTTCACGGACGCGTCGATGTCGAGGCATCCGGCCAAGACCGCCGGTTGGTTGGCGACGATGCCCACCGGCCGGCCCGCCAGGCGGGCGAAGCCGACGACGATGTTCTTCGCGAAGTGCTGTTGGACCTCGTAGAAGGAGTCGCGGTCGGCGACCGAGGCGATGACCCTCTTGATGTCGTACGGCTGATGGGAGGCACGCGGGACGATCGAGTTCAACGCGACGTCGGCGCGATCGTCGGGGTCGTCCGTCGGACGCTCCGGCGGGTCGCCCATGTTGTTCGAAGGAAGAAAGGCGAGGAGGTCGCGCACCGTTTGCAGAGCGTCACGGTCGTCGGCGGCCGCGAAGTGCGCCACGCCCGAGATCGCGTTGTGCGTCATCGCGCCGCCCAGCTTCTCCTTCGTGACCTCCTCGTGGGTCACCGTCTTGATGACGTCCGGCCCGGTGATGAACATGTAGGAGGTGTCGCGGACCATGATCGTGAAGTCCGTGATTGCGGGCGAGTACACGGCTCCGCCGGCGCAAGGGCCCATGATCACCGAGATCTGGGGAACGACGCCCGAGGCGAGGGTGTTGCGGAGGAAGATGTCCGCGTACCCCGCGAGCGAGACGACGCCCTCCTGGATCCTGGCTCCGCCCGAGTCGTTGAGTCCGATCACCGGACAACCCGCCTTCATGGCGAGGTCCATGATCTTGCAGATCTTGGCCGCGAACGTCTCGGAGAGCGAACCGCCGAAGACGGTGAAGTCCTGCGCGAAGACGAAGACGGGGCGCCCGTCGATCCGCCCGTGCCCGGTGACGACGCCGTCGCCGGGAATCTTCTGCTTCTCCATCCCGAAGTCGTCGCAACGGTGGACGACGAGCGCGTCGGTCTCCTCGAACGATCCCGGGTCGAGCAGGGTCTCGAGCCGCTCGCGCGCGGTCAGCTTGCCGGCGGCGTGCTGCTTCTCGACGCGGGCGGCACCGCCACCCTGGCGGGCGGCCTCCGTGCGGCGGTGGAGGTCGTCGAGCGGTCCTTCCGCCATCAAGCCTTCAGCTTGTCCCAGTCGGCGAGGAACTTCTTGAGCCCGATGTCCGTGAGCGGGTGCTCGTAGAGCTGCGTCATGACCTTGTAGGGCATCGTGCCCACGTCCGCGCCCGCCAGGGCCGCGTCGACGACGTGCATCGGGTGTCGGATCGACGCCGCGAGGATCTGGGTCGTGAACCCGTAGTTGTCGTAGATCGCCCTGATTTGGCGGATGAGCTCCAT
>Ga0111538_10012674_pt1 | contig 11147 bp, 8 predicted proteins | sample SoiMethybrSBSTD1_FD_79669 | JGI IMG/M metagenome (GOLD analysis project Ga0111538, IMG submission 79669) | Bulk soil microbial communities from a Populus tree surrounding site in Tennessee, USA - Soil MetaG P. TD hybrid SBSTD1 (version 2)... | ecosystem: Environmental > Terrestrial > Soil > Tree... | reverse complement strand
TGCGCCCCCGCCAAAAAGAGCCTACAGATTCATCGGCATGAAGACGCGCGCGCTGGGACGAGAAAGCCTCCGGGTGTCGGCGACCGGCCTCGGGTGCATGGAGATGAGCGATTTCTACGGTCCCGCTTCGGAGGACGAGGCGATCGCGACCATCCACGAAGCGATCGATCGCGGAATCGATTTCATCGACACCGCCGACGTCTACGGGCCGTTCACCAACGAGCAGCTGGTCGGGCGCGCGCTGCGGGGCCGCCGGGACAGGGTCGTGCTGGCGACCAAGTTCGGCAACGTGCGCGGCGCCGACGGAAAATGGATGGGCATCGACGGCCGGCCCGAATACGTCCGCCAGGCGTGCGACGCTTCGTTGCAGCGGCTGGGGGTCGACCGCATCGACCTCTATTACCAGCACCGCGTCGACCGCAAGGTGCCGATCGAGGAGACCGTGGGGGCGATGGGCGAGCTGGTCCGCGCCGGCAAGGTGCGCTTTCTCGGCCTGTCCGAAGCGGCGGCCGCGACGATCCGTCGCGCCCACGCGACGCATCCGATCTCGGCGCTGCAGACCGAATATTCGCTGTGGACGCGCGATCCCGAGACGGAGATTCTGCCGACCGTGCGCGAGCTGGGGATCGGCTTCGTCGCCTACAGCCCCCTCGGGCGCGGCTTCCTGACCGGGCGCTTCCGCGGTGACGCGGACTTTCGCGAGAACGACTTCCGGCGCAACCACCCGCGGTTTCAGGGCGACAACTTCACGGCCAACCGGGCGCTCGTCGAACGCGTCCGCGCCGTCGCCGACAACAAGCGCGTGACGGCGGCGCAGCTCGCGCTCGCCTGGGTGCTCTCGCGCGGCGACGACATCGTGCCGATTCCGGGCACGACCACGCGGACCCACCTGGCCGAGAACGTCGCCGCCGCGGACATCCAGCTGACCGCTGACGACGTCGCGCGCCTCGACGCCGCCGCGCCGCCCGGCGCGGCCGCCGGCGACCGCTACCCCGAAGGCGGCATGCGCTCGCTCAACGGCTGACCTCTCCCGGACGTCCGTCGCCCGAGAGCGGCTTGCCCTCTCCCCAGCCCTCTCCCGCAAGCGGGAGAGGGAGGTGAGATCCGGCCCCCGCGCCCCGCGAAGCGGGGAGAGGGCTAGGGAGAGGGGTCAGCGTCGCGTTTTTCCAACAGCGCCACGAACGCCGCCTCGTCCAGCGTCGCGACGCCGAGCTTGGTGGCCTTCTCGAGCTTGCTTCCCGGGCTCTCGCCCACGACCAGATAGTCGGTCTTGCCCGACAGGCTGTTCGTGACTTTGCCGCCGAGCTCCTCGATGCGGGCCTTGGCCTCTTCGCGCGACAGCCCCGCCAGCGTTCCCGTGATGACGAACGTCTTGCCGAGCAGCGGTCCGCCGCGCGCCTGCCGTTGCTCTTCCAGGCGCACGCCGGCGCGTCGCAGCTTCTCGACCAGCGCGCGCGACTCGGGGCGGTCGAAGAACTCGCGCACGGCCGATGCGATGACGTCGCCCGCGCCGTCGATCGCCGCGATCTCCTCGGTCGACGCGGCAGCGATCTTGTCGATCGAGCCGAACGCGTCGGCCAGCGCGCGCGCCGCCGACTGGCCGACGTGGCGGATGCCGAACCCGTACAGGAGGCGATCGATCGGGCGGTCCTTCGCGGCGGCGATCGCCGCCTGCAGGTTCGCGATGGAGCGGTCCTTGAAATTCGTCAGCTGGCCGATCTGCTCGTCGGTCAGCGAGAAGATGTCGGCCTGATCGGCGATCAGGCGGCGCTCGAGCAGTTCCTGCGCGGTCCGCTCGCCGAGGTGTTCGATGTCCATCGCGCCGCGGCCCGCGAAATGGACGATGCGCCCCCAGATCTGGGCAGGGCACTGCAGGTTCGGGCAGCGCGCGACTGCCTCGCCCGCGGGACGCACGATCGGCGTCCCGCAGTTGGGGCAGTTCGCGGGCATCTCGAACTTACGCTCGCCACCCTTGCGCAGGCTGGGAATCGGCGCCACGACCTCCGGGATCACCTCGCCCGCCCGCCGCACGACCACCGTGTCGCCGATCAACACGCCCTTTCGTTCGACCTCGTCGGCGTTGTGCAGCGTCGCCATCGAGACGGTCACGCCGCCGACGCGGACAGGCTCGAGCACCGCGAACGGCGTCACGGCGCCGGTGCGGCCCACGCTGACCTGGATGTCGCGCAGGATGGTCGTCTGCTCCTCGGGCGGGAACTTGTAGGCGATCGCCCAGCGCGGAAACTTTGATGTCGCGCCGAGCTCGTGGGCGTCGGTGTAGCCATCCATCTTGATCACGGCGCCGTCGATCTCGTGCTCCAGCGCGTGACGGCGCGCGCCCATGTCGGCGACATAGGCACGGACCTCGTCCAGGCCGGCGCAGGTCTTTCCTTCCGGGTGCGTCCGCAGCCCGAGGTCGCGCAGATAGGCCAGCGTCTCAGCGTAGCCCGCCAGCTTCCGTCCGGCGATCTTCACCAGGCCATGAAAGTAGATGCTGATCGGCCGCGCCGCGGTGACGGACGGGTCCTTCTGGCGCAGCAGCCCGGCCGTCGAATTGCGTGGGTTCGCGAACAGCGGCTTGCCCGCCGCGCCCAGCTCCTCGTTGATGCGGTCGAAGTCGGCGAGGCGCAGGAACGCCTCGCCCCGGACCTCCAGCCAATCGGGCGGCGTATCGGTCCGCAGCTTGGCGGGCACGCCGCGGATCGTGCGCACGTTCGCCGTAACGTCCTCGCCGAACTGCCCGTCGCCGCGCGTGGCGCCCCGGATCAGCTTGCCCTTCTCGTAGACGACCGCGACCGAGACGCCGTCGATCTTGGGCTCGCAGACATAGGTCGGCTCGCGGCCGAGGCCCTTCAGGACACGATCGCGCCAGGCGGTCAGCTCCTCGTCGTCGAACGCGTTGTCGAGCGACAGCAACGGCTCGGAGTGGCGCACGGGCGCGAACAGCGAGGTGACGGCGACGCCGCCCACGCGCTGGGTGGGGGAGTCGGGCGACATCAGCTCGGGATGTTTCTTCTCCAGCGCATCCAGCTCGCGCATCAGGCGGTCGAAGTCCGCGTCCGATATCTCGGGCGCGTCCAGCACGTAGTAGCAATACGTGTGGTGCTCGATCTGGGCGCGCAATTCATCCACGCGCCGTTTCGCTTCCGCGAGCTCGGCCTGCGCAGCATCGTGCATGCGCCAGGGTGTACCACGGCGTCCCCGCGCCGGAGACGTCAGTTGAGACGTCTCAAATCGCGAGCAGCGCCGCGACGACCAGGACGGCCGGGACGAGCATCAGCAGGACGCCGAACGACGAACGTTTGAGCCAGGCACGGAGGCCGCGCAGGCCCGCCCCCAGGGGGCCGACGCGGGCGGTGAGCCGTTGCGCGGCGCGCCGCCGGCGTGGCGACACGCGCGGGCGGCTGATCACGACCGGCGGGGCCGACCAGGCCCAGTCCGATCCCGGGCGGCGCGAGATCTCGGCGGTGCTGTGCACACGGCGACGTGGCGGCCGCTCCTCGGCCTTGCGCACGTCGCGCACCAACCCGGGTGAGACCAGCACGGACGGCAGCGGATGGCCGAAGGCCGGGGGCAGCTTGGTGGGCGGCGGCGCCGCGTCCTCGACGGTCCGCACCCGCTTGGCGCCGTACGGCTGCGTGTCGCCGGCCAGCACGACGTCGACGGCGAGACGGGGCACGCCGTCCGAGGTCGACGGATCGACCGCGATCTTCCTGATCACGCCGTGTTCGGTGAGCTCGCCGTGCTCGCCCAGCACGACGTCGACGCCCCCATCGATGCGCAAGAACGGCAGCGTGGCGGTCAGCCGCACCGTTCCGTCCTCGACGTGGCCTTCGCAGCGCAAGGTGCGGTCGACGCCCGCGACGCGCAGCTTGGCGGGCATCATCTGATGCGCGCGCGATTCGATGAAGGTGTTGATGACAGCGGCCGTGCCGGGGTCGACGTTCGAGAATGAGATCGCGAGGCCGACGCCGCGCGCCAGCACGGTCTCGCGCACGACCCGCCCACGCACGGTCCGCGGCCCGCCCGGGAGCAGCAGCGTGCAACGGACGACGGTCCCGATCGGGCACGACTCCGAGCAGATGGCGTGGATGCCGGTGGCCGAGAGATCGATCCCGCGCGCATACAGTCGTCCCCGCCCATCGAAGCGCGCGATCGCGATCGCTTCGTCGTAGGGCACCCGAGGAGCAACCCTGCGCGGCTGGTTCATGGCTGGATCCACTTTCATTGTGTCACGCGAACAAGATGGCCGTCGACGGACGACACGCCAGATGCCGCATTTTCTGCGGACGTTCCGCGACATCGGCGCCTGGGTGAGGGGGAGTGTCCTCGTGTGCCCGCGTGTCAGACGGCGAGCGACTACTCGGTGACGTCGGTGCTTGCTTCGATGGCGGCGACCATCGTCGAGTCGACCCCCGAACGCGCCGGCCAGGGCGGCAGCGGCGGCAGGCCGAGAACCTCTCGGACGAGGGCGAACGAGCGCCGGTGGATCGGACAGGCGCCCAGGCGCCGAAGTGCGCGTCTGTGCGCACTCACCGGATAGCCCTTGTGCTGGGCGAAGCCGTATCCGGGGTACAGCTCCTCGAACGAGCGCATCCGCGCGTCGCGCGCCGTCTTGGCCAGGATCGACGCCGCCGCGATCGACAGGCTCTTGGTATCGCCTTTGATGATGCTCTGCTGGGGCAGCGCCACGTCGCGCAGCCGCCGGCCATCGATCAGCAGGTGCTCTGCCGCCGGGGCGAGCGCCTCGATCGCCCTGCGCATCGCGGCCAGCCCGGCCCAGTAGATGTTGATGCAGTCGATCTCGTCGACCTCGGCGAAGGAGACCGCCCATGCCAGGGCGCGTTCGCGAATCACCGGTGCCAGCCGCTCGCGCACTTCCGGGCTGAGCCGCTTGGAATCGTCCACCTCGGGGATGCGCGTTCCGCTCGCGAAGATGACCGCCGCGGCCGCGACCGGCCCGGCCAGAGGGCTCATGCCCGCCTCGTCGACCCCGGCGACGTGCGCGACGCCGGTGGTCCAGAGGGCGGTTTCGTAACGCAGCATCGTACGCAGCCGTTGCCCCTCCGATCGGTTCGCGCGTCTGCGGCGCTCCACCGCGGCGAGGATCGCCTGGGCGCCGGCGCGCCGATCGGCCGCCAGCGCCGCCTCGAGCCGGGCGGGCAGGGCGCGCCCGCCATCTACGTAGCGCGCCCTCACATCCGCCAGCGACAGCCGGGGCGCAGGGGGCGTACGCGTCGTGGTCACGGCGGCAGCGTCGAGAGCGCGGTTCGCGCGTCGGCGGCGTGCGTTCCGAGGGGCGCGAGCTCGAGATACTTGCGGAACGCGGCGCGCGCCTCGTTGTTCTCGTGGCGCGCCTGTTTGCAGACCCCGACGACGAAGTGAGCATCGGCAAAACGCGCGTCCGCAACCAGAGCGAGGTGGGCAAGCTCCAGGGCCTCGTCGACCTTGTTTGCGGCCAGCGCGCCTTCGGCGCGGTTGGTCAGATCGCGCGCAGGTTCGACCGCGACGGGCGCGGCGGGCTCCGCGGCGCGCCGCTTCTGGGCGTTGACGAACAGGGTTCCCGCGACGATCAGCGCAACGGCTCCCGCCAGGCCGACGACCAGGACCGCGCGCCTCCGGCCCGGGACCGGGGCGCGTGGGTCGTAGCTGGCCATCGATCCGGGCTCGGTCAGCCGGCCGGGAACCGCCTGGTCGCCGTCCTCCAGCCAGTGGAGCGTCGAATTGGAGAGGCCCATTTCCTCCTGAGGCGTCGCCGCAGGCATGTCGTCGGCTGCGGGGGGCGGCTTCGCCGGTTGGGGCGGCGCGGTCATGACGCCCGAGTCGTCCGGCTTGGCTTCGCCATTGCTGGCGGCGGCTTCGCCGGCAGAGGCGCCGGACGAGGCGGGCGCGGGCGCCCCCCCGTCGCCGGCAGGCGCGGCTTCCGGTGGCGGCCAGGCAACGGCGGCGTCCACGTTCACCGGCGCCGCTGGTGAATCCTTCGCGCCGGCGAGAGCTGGAGACGGCTCTGCCTTGCTGTCGCTCTCGGCTGAACTTCCTGGCTTTGGCTCTTCCGTCGACATCGTCGTGGCGCGGACGCCAGAGAGACTAGTGCATAAATCGCCCGGTTGTTCAGGAAAATGGCGCGCCGAGAATCTGACGGGGCCACTTTGGCGGCCGGCACATCTTCTGCCCGCCACCTCACTTCTGTTAACATCGATGCAGGATGCAGCGTTCTGTCGACGACACCACGCTGAACAGGGCGCCCTCCGTCGCACCGGCGCCCCGCGCGGCAGCAGGTCCCAGCGCCTACCTGGTGGTGATCTCGGGGCCGAGCTTCGGGGAAATGTACAAGCTCAAGGGCGATCGGTCGGTGCTGGGCCGCGGGGAGCGCACCGATATCCGCGTGCTGGACGACGGTGTTTCTCGGGAGCACGCCGCGATCGAGCGCGACGGGGGCAAGATGGTGCTGGTCGACATGGGCTCGACCAACGGCACGTTCTGCAACGGGACGCGCGTCCAGCGCCAGGACCTGACCGACGGCGACAAGATCTCCATTGGCGCGACGACGATCCTGCGCTTCACCTACCAGGATCAGGTCGACGAGCACTATCAAAAGAAGCTGTTCGAGTCCGCGCTGCGCGACGGCCTGACGTCGACGTTCAACCGCCGCTATTTCGTCGATCGGCTGCAGTCCGAGATCCGCTTCGCCGTCCGCCACGAGAAGACACTGGCGCTGCTGTTCGTCGACATCGACTACTTCAAGAAGATCAACGACGAGCACGGTCACCTGGCGGGCGACCAGGTGCTGGCGGGCGTCGCGCGGGTGATGACCTCGACGATCCGCGCCGAGGACGTGCTGGCGCGCTACGGCGGGGAGGAGTTTGCTGTCATCTGCCGCGAGATCGAGGCCGATGGCGCGCTGGCGCTGGGCGAACGGCTCCGCACCGCGGTCGCGCAGCATCGCTTCGAACACGCCGGCAAGGTCGTTCCGGTCACGGTCAGCGTCGGCATCGCCGCCGAGCGCACGATCGAGGACGCGCAGGCGTTCATCGCGGCAGCGGACGCGGCGATGTACGAGGCCAAGCGGGCAGGACGCAACCGCGTCTGCGTCCACAAGACCACGAAGTAGCGCGCTAGAGCGGAATCAAAACAACAGGGCCCAGGAGAACGCGGCGAAGACGCCGCTCGCGACCAGCGTCCACGCGAACCCGGCGGCGAAACGCAGCTCGGTCCGGATCGCAAACGGGTTGCGCGTGGTGACGATGAGCGGCGCGCCGCGCCGCCCCTCGAACCTGGGAGACACGCCGCCCCGGGTGGGCGCGCCCGCCGACGGATCGGGCGTCACCGTGACCGGCCCCGCCACGTGCAGCGATTCGCCGCGCGCGAGCGACGTCTCGATGTGCAGGGCCCAGTCCGGCCCGGCGATCTCGCGGTAGCCGTCGCTGCGGATGAAGATCACCTCGCTGCCGAAATCGACGCACGCCTGACCCGAACCGTCTCCGATCATCACGGTCCCGCCGCTGCGTTCGTGCTCGCGCAACGCCGGGCCGACGTGGACCGTATGCCAGAAGACGCACGGGCGGCTCGACAGCGGCGCGCGCAGCTTGTCGTCGGACACGACCTCGGCCTCGACGTGTGCCCGGCCGTCTCGCACGGACGCGATCCGTGTCGGGGAAGGGGTATCGAGCAGCGACCGGAGCCTGTGCCGCCGCCGGATGGAGGCGGCCGCCAGCATCAGCCCCGTCACCAGCCAGCCCATCGCGACGAATAGCCCCGTGTCCGTGACCATGCCCAGCGCATGCGGCGCGAACGCCAGCTGGCCGGCGGCGCCGAGCAACCCGGCGGAGACCTGGCCGGCCGCGAGCAGGCCGAACGCGAGCTGGCCGATCCCCCAGCCCAGCCCTATCGACGCCTGACCCACGCTGATGCCGCCGACGGCGACCTGCCCGATGGCGATCACGCCGACGGCGACCTGGCCGACGGCGATGATGCCGACGGCCGTCGGCCGGCGCCCGCTGGAAGGATCGATGCCGCGAACCACGTGCACGAGCGGCAACCCGAACACCTTCAGCCGCGACCGGTACTCGAAGCTCGACGGCGCGGGATCCGCCGAGTCCACCGGTCCAGCCGGCTCCCCATCTGTCCGCGCCGAACCAGCCTGCGCAGCCATATCGAAAGCCTACGGCCGGGATCGGCCGCCTGCAATGCCTTCTCCTCGGCGGTGTTAATGTTCTCCGGACGTGCCCCGATGGCCCGGCCTCCTGATCTCCGCCGTGTTTCTCGTCGGTCTCGGCGCGCACTGCGGCGCGACCCAGCCGGCGCCTTCGCGGTCGGGCGGGGTCGTCGCGGCGGGCGCGGGCGGCGGCGCCCGTGTCCGCAGCAACATCCTGCGCGGCGACTACGCGGGATCCGATAGCTGCGCCGGCTGTCACGCCGACATCCATGCCGCATGGCGCGGCTCGCCAATGCACCTGATGACGCGGGTGCCGGGCGGGGCGGGAATTCACGCGCCGTTCGGCGGTGGCGGTGTGGGAGACGCGCCGTCGACGTTTCGCTTCAAGGACGACTCAGCGCGCCTGGTCGAGCGGGACGGCGCGCGCTTCGTGGAGCTGACGTCCGCGCAATACGGCGATCACCGGTATCGCGTCACGCGCGTCATTGGCGGGCGGTACCGCGAGGACTTCGCGGGTATCGAGGAGGGCGGCGCCGACCCGCGCGAGCTGTTGCTGCCCGTCTCGTATGTGTTCGAAACGCGAAGCTTTCGCCTGAAGGGCTATTCGGTCCTGGTCGGCGAGCGTCCCGGGCTGCGCGCCGGTGGCGTCTGGAGCGAGACCTGCGTCTTCTGCCACAACACGGTGCCGTATTTCGACGCGCTGTGGGGCGAGCTGGCCGGTCCGGGCGCGCCCACTTACCAGGGCACGGTCGTCGATCGATTGCTACCGCGCGAACGGCGCTGGCGGTTCGACGTCGACCCGGGCGACGGTGGGGAAAGGGCGTTGCGCGAGGCCGTGGCGCAGGAGGTGGTCGCGGTCGGGGGCACGCCGCCGCGCGCCGGCGACGATCGGCGCGCCGCGCTCGGGCACGGTATCCGCGAGCTGAGGGCGCGCTTCGGCGCCCGCAACTTCGTCGAGATCGGCATCGGCTGCGAGGCGTGCCACGGCGGCAGCCGCGAGCACGTGGCCGATCCGCACGTCCACCCCGACTTCGCGCCACGCAGCGCGTTCCTCCAGGCGCGCCCGGAGGCCGGCGGCGAGATGACGCGCGCCGAGCAGGTCAACCGCGTCTGCGCGCGCTGCCACCAGGTGCTGTTCTCGCGCTACCCGTTCACGTGGGAAGGGGAGACGCGCCGGGGCAGCAAGCCGGGCGGCAGCTCGATCACGTCGGGAGAGGCGCGCGATTTCCTGCTGGGCGGCTGCGCCCGCCAGATGTCGTGCGCGACCTGCCACGATCCGCACGCCGAGGATCGCCGCGAGGATCTCGACCGGCTGGCGACGTCGGCGGGCAACGCCGTCTGTGTCCGCTGCCATCCCCAATACGCCCCCGCGCCCGCGCTGGCGGCGCACGCCCACCACGATCCGGCAGGCGCCGGCGCGAGCTGCATCGCCTGCCACATGCCGAAGAAGAACATGGGGCTCGGCTACACGCTGACCCGTTATCACCGCATCGGGCTGCCCGACGATCCGGCGCGCGTCGAACGCGATCGGCCGATCGAATGCGCGCTGTGCCACGTCGACAAGACCGTCTCCGAGCTGGTGGGCAAGATGGAGACCTGGTGGGGGCGCAAGTACGATCGCGCGGCGCTGGCGAACCTGTACGGCACCCTCGAGGCGCGCCCGCTGCCGGCGACGCTGATGCGCGGCAAGGCCCACGAGCAGGCGGTCGCGATCGCCGTGCTCGGCGACGCGCGCCGGACGGAGACGCTGCCCGCGGTCGCGCGGCAGCTCGCCAACCCGTTTCCGCTGGTGCGCTACTATGCGCGGCGCGCGGTCGACGCGCTGGCGCCGCGGCCGTGCCCGGTCGACCTCGATCGCCCGACGCCGGAGATCATCGCGGCGGTGCGCGCCTGTTTCCCGGCTGCGTTCCCCGACCTGATGCCGGCGGAGATGCCGATCAAACAACGTGCCCACGGCAGTGACAGCGACGAAGACTAGCGATGAAGACTGACGACGAAATGAAACCCAGGCCACCGCTCGTCCTCCTGACCGGCTTTCTCGGGGCTGGCAAGACCACCACGCTGAACCGCGTGCTCGGACGCCAGCAGCGCCTGCGCGTGGGCGTGATCATCAACGAGCTCGGACGGATCGACATCGACACGCGCCTGATCAAGAGCCGCGCCGGCGACGTGATGGAGCTGGCCGGCGGCTGCGTCTGTCACGAGGTGCGTGTCCAGTCCGAGTTGTGGGCGGCGATCGACGAGGTCAACCGCCGTTCGCGCCCCGACGTCGTGTTGCTGGAGACGACCGGCATCGCCGAGCCGTGGTCGATTCTCTCCGGGCTCGAGGATCTCGGCGACGCGGCGCCGGCCGTCGCCGCCGGCGTCGTCTGCGTCGTCGACGCCGAGGCGGGCGGCGGCCAGCTCGCCCGTCACGAGGAGGCGCGCGCACAGGTGGAGGCCGCCGACCGGATCCTGCTGACCAAGCTGGATCTGGCGCCCGCCGAGGCGGTCGTCGCCCTGCACCGCGAGCTGGCGCGGCGTAACCCGGCCGCCGAGCGCGCCAGCTTCCCCGACGGCGACGAGGGCGCCGCCGCGCTGGTGCCGTGGCTGCTCGACGTGCGGGGCGCGCCGCGTGTGTCCCGCGCCGACCGCCACGCGCACGCGCACGGCCAGCTGGTCGTCGTGACGTTCGCGGATCCGGAGCCGTTGCTGGCCGAGCCGCTGCTCGCCGTCATCGACGGCCTGGGCGCGGCGCTGGTGCGCGCGAAGGGCTTCGTTCACCTGGCGGGCGAAGGCCGGCGCGGCTTCCTCGAGCGTGCGGGCGCGCGCACCGGCCTCGCGATCGGCGAGGCGTGGGGCACCGAGCCGCCGCGCACCGAGCTGGTGCTGATCGGCGACGGCCTCGACGCCGACGCCATCCGCCGCCAGATCTGGGCCTGCCGCAGCAGGCCCGGCTAGCCGCTGTCGCGCGAAAGCGCGACAGTGCGGCTACCTGAAAAAACAGTAGTCG
>Ga0111538_10012672_pt1 | contig 11149 bp, 10 predicted proteins | sample SoiMethybrSBSTD1_FD_79669 | JGI IMG/M metagenome (GOLD analysis project Ga0111538, IMG submission 79669) | Bulk soil microbial communities from a Populus tree surrounding site in Tennessee, USA - Soil MetaG P. TD hybrid SBSTD1 (version 2)... | ecosystem: Environmental > Terrestrial > Soil >... | reverse complement strand
CCAACGGCGACGTCGAAGGCGACGGGCGCGCCGACTACGTGTTGTGGGCCGACAACGGAACGCCTTTGGCTGTTATCGAGGCCAAACGAGCGTCGAAAGACATGGAGCAAGGGCGCACGCAGGCCTGGGCGTATGCGATGGCGCTCGAAGGCATGACCGGCACGCGGCCGAGCGGGCGCGCGCTGCTCGTCCGCGCGCTGCTGCTCGAGCGCGAGCGGATCGCGAACCACCTCGGCGACCTCGGCTACCTCGGAAACGATTGCGCGCTTTCGTTCGGCTTCGCGCAGTTCTGGCGGCTGAAGGAAGAAGTGCTGCGCGAGAACGCGCGCCTCTTCGGCCATCGCTACCTGATGGATTGCATCGTTCCGGGCGGCGTGGATTGCGACGTCGATGCGGCCGGGATTACCGCGCTGAATGACGAGGCGCTGCGCCTCAAGGACGAGGTGCGGGAACTGCGCTCGATCTACTACAACCATGCCGGACTGCAGGACCGGTGCATCACCACAGGGCGCCTCGCACCGGACACCGCCGCGCGCCTGGGCGTCGTCGGTCTCGCCGCCCGCGCGAGCGGGCACGCGATCGACGCACGCGCGTATCCCGCCTTTGCGCCCTACGACCGACTGCAACCGAAGGTCGCATCGCATCGCAACGGCGACGTGGCAGCGCGCATCGTCGTGCGATTCGAGGAGATCTTCGAATCGCTGCGCTTGCAGCGGTCCATCGTGCGCATGATCGGCGAAGGGGCGCTGAAAGTCGCGTTGGTTCCGGCGCGCGAAGGGTCGTTCGGGCTCGGCTGGGTCGAAGGCTGGCGCGGCGAAGTGCTCGTCGCCCTCGAGGCCGGCGCGGCGGGACGAATCCGCCGCTGCCATCCGCACGATCCCTCGTGGCAGAACTGGCCGGCGCTCGAGCACGCGGTGATCGGCAACATCGTTCCCGACTTCCCGCTGATCAACAAGTCGTTCAACCTGAGCTACGCCGGGGCGGATCTGTGACGATCGGCAAGATCCTGCTGAAGATCGCGCGCACCGGAATCCTGAGCGAGCCGCCGCCCGCGACGGATGCCGCGCTGCGCCAGGTCTCGGGGCGGCTCTCCGATGAGGTGCTGAAACGCCTGGGCCGCGCGCTCGCGATCCGGCACGTCGACGCCGGATCCTGCAACGGCTGCGAGCTCGAGATCCACGCGATGAACAGCCCGTACTACAACCTGGAGGGCCTGGGCATCAAGTTCGTCGCGAGCCCGCGGCATGCCGACCTGTTGCTCGTCACCGGCCCCGTGTCGCGCAACATGGAGGAGGCTCTGCGACGTACCTACGACGCCACGCCCGAGCCGAAGCTGGTCGTCGCGATCGGCGATTGCGGTTGCGACGGCGGCGTGTTCGGCGAGGGGTACGCGAGCCGCGGCCGGATCGCGAACGTGATCCCGGTCGACGTCGCGGTACCCGGCTGCCCGCCGCCGCCGGAGGCGATCCTGCAGGGAATATTGACTGCGGTAGCCGTGCTCGAACGCTCTACGGCTTGAGGTAAGCGTAGCCTTCCTGCTGCTGCAGGCGCGTGATCTCGGCAACGCCCGAGGGCACGAACGTTACGTCGGCGATGAACTGGTCCTTCGTGAGCTTGCGGTTGCGCAGCGTGATCTCGCAGACATCGAACTGCACGCCGCGGTTTCTCAGCTGCTCGACCAGGTCCTCGTACTTGTTGCCGTTCCGGTCCTTGACGTCCTTCATCAGGAAGTCGACGCCTTGCGCGTGCGCGACGACGATGATCTTCGCGGCCGGGTTCACCTCGAGGTGATTGTTGATGTTGCGCAGGCCATTGGAAGCCTGCGGCAGGCCCTCGTTCAGGTGATAGACCACGCGGTCGGTGCCGCCAGGCGTCGAAGCGCAGGCAGCGAGCATCGCGAAAGCAAGTGTAAGAAGATAAGTGCGCATGGCGCTGGATTCTAATCCGTAGAATGCCGCGGTGACGACGACCGTCCACATCTCGATTACCGGTCGGGTGCAAGGGGTCGGCTTCCGCGATGCGGTGCGCGCGCAGGCGCAGCGCCGTGGCGTGCGCGGCTGGGTGCGCAATCGCCGCGACGGCAGCGTCGAAGCGATCTTGCAGGGCGAGCCCGCAGCAGTCGATGCGATGCTCGCCTGGGCGCGTCGCGGCCCGCCGGGAGCCCGCGTCGCCGAAGTTATAGCCGGGCCCGCGACCGGCGATCTCGACCGCTCGTACGAAGGGTTCGACTGGCTGCCGTCGGCCTGATCATCCATTCGGTCAATTGTGGCGCGCGGTCGCGCACGGAGAATTCCGTCCATGAACGCAACCCTGACCTTCCCCGGCAACGGCAGCTTCTCCTCCGACGCGGCGATCCTGGTGCGCTCGGCTGACGAACTGCGCAAGGCACTGCGTGCAGCCCGCGAGCGCGCAGTAACGGTCGACCTTTCGGCGCTGAACCGCATGTTGCGCCTCGACGGGCCGCGCCGGCTCATCGAGCTTCAGGCCGCGGCAACCTGGCCTGCATTGCAGGAGCATGGCCTCGCAGTGGCGCTGCAGGGCACGATCGCAGACGCGGTGTCCGCGAACGTGCCCGGGCCCGACGGCACGCCAATCGTGTCGCATGTGGAAGCCATCACGCTCGTGACGCCCGATGGCGACGTGCGTCGCGCGGACCGGCACGCGAATGCAGACCTGTTCGCGCTCGCGATCGGGGGCCACGGCTTATTCGGTGTGCTCTACAGCGTCACGCTGCGGCTCGACTCACTGGCGCGCTCGCTGCAGCGAGCCGAAGAACCCGTCGTGGTCGAGATGGGAGAAAGTCCGCAAGCCGGTACGGCCCGCAGCGTCGAATTCCTGGTACCGCCGGAGCGCCTGGACTCCATCCTTGCGTGCTTCCGGCGCATCGTCGCCGAGCGCAGGATTGCCGTGCAACGCATCACCGTATGCAGGCTCCTGCCGGAGCGGGAGACTTTCCTGTGCTGGGCGACGCGTGAATGGGCGCAGGTCACCGTGCACTATTGCATGCGGCCGACGCTGGGGGCCTGCGCGCACGCCGCGGAGGTCGAGCGGCTGCTGCTCGACTTCGTGCTCGCCGCAGGAGGCTCGTTCCGCATCGGCGCCGCGCCGCAAGCAAGCCTCGCGCAGCTGAAGCGTTGCTACCCGCAGCTCGGCGACCTCGTCCTGCAGAAGAAGCGCCTCGACCCGGCCGAGCGCCTGCAGAACGCCTGGTACCGCCGCATCGCCGCGCAACCGCGCGCCGCCTAGCCTCCGGCAGCGCCCGACGAATACACGAGGCGCACGTTCTCGGCGGTAAGCCACGCCGAGAGGTCGCCGAGCAGGCGCTCGTCCGGCGCAATGCGCCAGCCGTCGCCGAGCCGAACGTCGCAGCTCGCCGAGCCGTTTTCATAGTGCACGAGCACCTGGCACATGGCGCGCGCCGCACGATACGGCGCAAGCATCGTCATCAGCCGCTGCGCGTCGGCCTGGCCGTTCATGTCGAGCCGCAGCTCGGTCGCGTAGCGGCTGCGCAGCGCGGCGAGATCGAGCAGCTCCTCGGCAATCACGCGCAGACCGCCGGTGAACTCGTCTCGCAGCGCCTTGCCCAGCACAACCAGCAGCGAATCTTCCTTGACGCGGTCGCGGCTCCGCTCGAGCAGCTCGGCATAGGCGGAAATCTCGACCTGCGCCGTCGCATCGTCCAGCTTGATCACCAGCATGCGCCCGCGCCGGGTCATCTGGATGCGCGACTCGGCCACGATGCCGGCGAGCCACACCCGGTGCTCGGCCGGGCCGAGTGCCGATAAGGGCCGGCGCGGGAAGCCGGCGAGATCCTTCTCGTAGACGCTGAAGAGGTGCCCGGAGAGAGAAAACCCGAGCGCAGCCTTCTCTTCGAGCAGCGTCTGCTTCTGGTCCCACGGCGCGGCCTGGATCGTCGTGTCGTCGGGCCTCGCGGCGCCGTGGTCGGCTTCGCCGAACAGGCTCGACTGTGACGCCATGCGCTCCGCGCGCTCGGCCGCTTCGAGCGCGCGACCCGCCGAAGCGAGCACAGTGGCTCGGTTCGCCTCGACGCTATCGAAACCGCCTGCGCGCGCCAGCGCTTCGATGACGCGGCGATTGATGCGGCGCTTGTCGACCCGGTGGCACAAGTCGTAGAGGCTCTTGAAGGGACCGCTTTCGCGCGCCGCAAGGATCGCGCCGATCGCCGACTCTCCGGTTCCCCGTATCGCGCCAAGGCCGTAGCGCACCGTGCGCGGCTCGACCGGGACGAAGCGATACGATGACGAGTTGACGTCGGGCGGCAGCAGCCGCAATCCGTTGGCGGCGCCGTCCTCGGCAAGCGCGCGCACCTTGTCGCTGTCGCCCATCATGGCCGAAAGGTTCGCCGCCAGGAACGCCGCCGGGTGGTGCGCCTTCATGTAGGCGGTCTGGTAGGCAAGCAGCGCATACGCCGCGGCGTGCGACTTGTTGAATCCGTAGCCGGCAAATTTCGCCATCAGGTCGAATAGCGCGGTCGCCCGCGCCTTCGAGAGCCCGTTTTTCTCGGCGCCGGCCACGAACGAATCGCGCTGCGCGTCCATCTCCTCCTGCTTTTTCTTTCCCATCGCGCGCCGCAGCAGGTCGGCGTTGCCGAGCGTATAGCCGCCGATGACCTGCGCGATCTGCATCACCTGCTCCTGGTACACCATGATCCCGTACGTCGGACCGAGGATCGGCTCGAGGCGCGGATCGAGATATTCGACGCGCTGCTCGCCGTGCTTGCGGGCGATGAAATCCGGGATCAGGTCCATCGGCCCCGGGCGATACAGGGCGACCAGCGCGATGACGTCCTCGAACCGGTCGGGCCGGGCACGCTTCACCATGTCGCGCATGCCGCGCGATTCCAGCTGGAACACGGCGCTCGTGTTGCCGGCCGCGATCAGCTTGTAGGTCGCCGCGTCGTCGAGCGGGATCCGCTCGAGCGCAAAATTCTTGTCGCCCAGCTCGCGCACGTGGCGCTCGGCCCAGTCGAGCACCGTCAGCGTGGTCAGCCCCAGGAAATCGAACTTCACCAGCCCGATCGCCTCTACATCGTCCTTGTCGAGTTGCGAAATGACGTTCGCGGTCCCTTCGGCTGCGTAGAGCGGGCAGAAATCAGTGAGCTTGCCCGGCGCGATCAGCACCCCGCCCGCGTGCATGCCGACGTTGCGCGTCAGCCCTTCGAGCGTTTCGCCCAGGCCGAGCAGCTCGCGCACCTCGTCCTCCTTGCGCTCGCGCTCGGCGAGCATCGGCTCCATCGCGCGCGCGTCCTTCAGCGTGATCGTCTTGCCGGGCTGGAACGGCACGAGCTTCGCGATCTGGTCGCAAAAGTTGTAGCCGAGCTCGAGCACGCGCCCGGTATCGCGAATCACCGCGCGCGCCGCCATAGTGCCGAACGTCGCGATCTGCGACACGCTTTCCTCGCCGTACTTCGAGCGCACGTAGTCGATGACCTTGTCGCGGCCGTCCTGGCAGAAGTCGATATCGAAGTCCGGCATCGACACGCGCTCGGGATTCAGGAAGCGCTCGAACAGCAGGTCGTAGCGCAGCGGATCCAGGTCGGTGATGCCGAGGCTGTACGCGACCAGCGACCCCGCACCCGATCCGCGTCCCGGCCCGACCGGTATGCCGTTCGGGAACTGGCTGTCGCGATGCGAGCGCGCCCAGTTGATGAAGTCAGCGACGATCAGGAAGTACCCGGCAAAGCCCATCTGCACGATGGTCCGGATCTCGAAGGCGAGCCGTTCGCGGTAGCGCGGCGCCTCGCGTTCGCGCACCGCAGGATCGGGAAAGAGGCGCTCGAGTCGCGATGCTAGGCCGCGCCCGGCCTCCTTCGCCAGGTGCTCGTCGACGGTCGCGCCGGCCGGGGTCGGGAATTCCGGCAGCCGGTTCTTGCCAAGGCTGATCTCGAGGTTGCAGCGGCGGGCAATCTCGCAAGCGTTCTCGAGCGCCTGCGGTACATCCGCGAAGAGCCGCGCCATCTCCTCCGGCGACTTGAAATACTGTTCCTGCGTAAAGAGCCGCGGGCGGCGCCGGTCGCCGAGCGCGTTGCCCTCGGCGATGCAGACGCGCGCTTCGTGCGCACGGAAATCGGCGGCGGACAGGAACTGCACCGGGTGAGTCGCCGCGACCGGCAGGCGTGCCTTGCCTGCGAGATTCAGCGTGCGGGCGAAGAGCGCCTCGCCGTTGGGCAGCCCGGCGCGCTGCAACTCGAGGTAGAACCGCCCGGGAAAGCGTTCCGCCCATTCGCGCGCCAGGCGCTCGGCAACCGCGTCGTTGGCCGCCGCAAGCGCCTGGCCGATCTCGCCGGCACCCGCGCCGGAAAGCGCAATCAGCCCGCTCGTCCCGGACTCGTCGAACCAGGTCTTTGAGATCTCCGCGCGGCCGCGATGCTGGTTCTTGAGCCATGCTCGCGACAATAGCTCGCACAGCGTGCGGTATCCGGTGTTCGATGCGCAGAGCAGAAGCAGCCGCGTGGGCTTGTCGCGATCCAGGTCGTTGCGAATCCAGCTGTCTACGCCGATGATCGGCTTGATTCCGGCGGCACGCGCGGCCTTGTAGAACTTGACCATGCCGAAGAGGTTCGCGCTATCGGTGAGCGCGAGCGCCGGCATCGAGTATTCGGCGGCCTTTTCGACCGCCTGGTCGATGCGCACGATCCCGTCCGTCACCGAGTATTCGCTGTGCAGCCTGAGGTGTACGAACCGCGGAGCGTTCACGAAAAAATTCTACACCGGGACGCGCGCGAACCGGCGCCCGATGCGCCGGTCAAAACGTGATGCGACACATATTGTTGCTGTTTGTGTTTCTCGCGATGGCGACCGGTGCGGCCGATCCCAAGAATTTGGCCGAGCTCGAGCGCGCATATCAGGACATGATGGTTGCGCAGCGCGCGCTGGATGACGCGAAGCAGCGCCGCGATCGGCCTGCGCGCGATTCCGGCAAGGGCTACGACTTCGACCGGCAGCGCTCCCTCGAGCGCGAGGTGGCGCTGGCGCAATGGCGTTACGACCAGGCGCTCGAGCGCTGGAACACCTTGCAAACCCGGTCGCCCTCCTAGCCGATCAGCGCCTGCGGCTCCCCGGCGGGTCCGGCTTCCACGGCGCCGATCCGGTAGACCGTCTCGCCCGCGTTGCGCAGGATAGCCACGGCCGGCTCCACGTCTTCCGGCGCTACGGCAAGCACCATGCCGATGCCGCAATTGAAGACGCGGTGCATTTCATCCTCGGCCACGTTGCCCTTTTGCTGCAGCCAGTCGAAGAGCCCGGGCCGCTGCCATGACCCCCGGCGAATTGCGGCCTGTGTTCCTTCGGGCAGCATCCGAGGCACGTTGCCGGTGATTCCGCCGCCGGTAATGTGGGCAAGACCCTTCACCGCAACCGATTCCAGGAGCTTCAGGACCGGCTTCACGTAAATGCGGGTCGGTGCCATCAGCGCATCCATGGTTGCCGGGTCGGCCTTTTCGCGCTCAAGAATGCGGCGGATCAGCGAATATCCGTTCGAATGCGCGCCGCTCGAGGCGAGGCCGAGCAGCGCGTCGCCCGGCCGGATCGAGCGGCCGTCGATGACCCTGGATTTTTCGACGATCCCCACGGCGAATCCCGCGAGGTCGTACTCGCCTTTCGGGAAAGCGTTCGGGTGCTCGGCCGTCTCGCCGCCGATCAGCGAGCAGCCGGCGAGCTCGCAGCCGCGCGCAATCCCCTTGACCACCTCGGTCGCCACGCGCACGTCGAGCCGCTCGCACACAAAATAGTCGAGGAAAAAGAGCGGCTCGGCGCCCTGCACGAGGATGTCGTTGACGCTCATCGCCACGAGATCGATGCCGATCGTGTCGTGCCGGTCGAGCGCGAACGCGAGCTTGAGCTTGGTGCCCACGCCGTCGGTCCCGGCGACCAGCACCGGCTCGCGGTACTTCTTCGACACCTCGACGAGCGCGCCGAACCCGCCGATTCCGGCGAGGACTTCGGGGCGCAGCGTGCGCTTGGCGAACGGCTTGATCGCCTCGACCAGCGCGTCGCCGGCGTCGATGTCCACACCTGAATCGCGGTAGGAGAGAGTCTTCGACATGCTAAAGTTCGGAATCTTCATCGATTTTACTCGACATGGCTTGAGCGGGATGAGGCAGCTCGCGCTCGGGATCTCGCCGCCGCCGGAGCCTTCGCTGGAGAATTTCGTCCCCGGGCAGAACGTCGAGCTGCTTGCTCGGCTGGGCGATCTCAGGGCGGGAAGGCTCGCGGAGAGCATCCTCTACATCTGGGGCGAACCCGGGTCCGGGCGCAGCCACCTTCTGCAGGCCTGCGCCGGCGCCGGCGTGGCGGTCGCCGACGACGTCGACTCGCTCGACGAGCACGCGCAGATCGATCTCTTCAACCGAATCAATGCGGCTCGCGAAGCCGGTACTGCGGTGCTGGCGGCGGGGAGCGCGCCGCCGGCACAACTGCGGCTGCGCGAAGACCTCAGGAGCCGGCTCGCCTGGGGACTGGTCTATCACCTGAAACCGTTGACCGACGCCGAGCGGGCGCTCTACCTGACGGCGGAAGCCGAGCGGCGGGGCATGCGCCTCTCCGACGACATCGCCGCCTACCTGCTCGCTCGTGTGCGGCGCGACCTCGCCTCGCTCGGCTCGATCCTGGATGCGCTCGACCGCGCGTCGCTCGAGCAGAAGCGCCATCTGACGCTGCCGCTGGTGCGCGACGTGTTGAAGGCGCTCGACGAATGAACCTCGCGCTCTTCGACCTGGACAACACGCTCCTTGCCGGCGACAGCGACTACGAATGGGGGCAGTTCCTGGTCGATCGCGGCGTGCTCGATGGCGCCGAATACGAGGCGCAGAACCGCGAATACTACGAGCAATATGTCGCCGGCACCCTCGACATCCACGAGTTCCTCGGCTTCGCGCTGCGGCCGCTCGCCCGGCATGAGCCCGAGGACCTCGCGCGCTGGCACGCCGATTTCATGCGCACGCGGGTCCTGCCGATGATCGGCGCAGGGGCGCGGGCTTTGGTCGCGCGGCACGCCGATGCGGGCGACCTGTGCGCGATCGTGACGGCGACGAACAGCTTCGTCACGCGTCCGATCGCGACCGAGTTCGGCATTTCCCACCTGATCGCGACCGAGCCGGAAGCGGTGAACGGCCGATTCACCGGCCGCGTCGCCGGCACGCCGTGCTTTCGCGCAGGAAAGGTCGAGCGGGTCGGCGATTGGCTGGCGAGCCTCGGCACCGGGTTGCGCAGTTTTGCCACGAGCACGTTCTACAGCGACTCGCACAACGATCTGCCGCTGCTGGAGCAGGTCACGCGGCCGGTGGCGGTCGATCCCGATCCGCAGCTCGAAGCCGAAGCCGGGCGCCGCGGTTGGCGCGTGATGTCGCTGCGCCCGCAGGTCGCATCGGCATGATCAAGCGCTTCATCCGTCGGGTGCTCGGCATCAAGGAGAAGGGGCCGGTGCGTGCGCGAGGCAGCGCGCATGGGCTGTCGCGAACGCGAATCAGCTCCTCGGCACTGCGCGTGTGCGACACGCTCTCGGGACACCAGTTCGCCGCCTGCATCGTCGGCGGCGCGGTGCGCGACCTGCTGCTCGGCTTCACTCCCAAGGACTTCGACATCGCGACCGACGCGCGCCCCGAGCAGATCAAGCCGCTCTTTCGTCGCGCGTTCGTCATCGGGCGCCGGTTCCGGCTGGTGCACGTGATGATCGGCCAGGAGACCGTCGAAGTCTCGACGTACCGCGCCGCGCACCCGGTGGTTCCGACCGACCTGCAGCAGGCCGGCGTCGATGAGACGGGGCGCGTGCTGCGCGACAACGTATTCGGCACGCAGGAAGAGGATGCGCGCCGGCGCGACTTCACGATCAACGCACTCTTCTACGATCCCGCGCAGGACGAATTGATCGACTACCACGGCGGCCTTGGCGACCTGAAGAAGCGCGTGCTGCGGATGATCGGCGACCCGGAGACGCGCTATCGCGAGGACCCGGTGCGAATGCTGCGCGCCGTGCGGCTCGCCGGAAAGCTGGGCCTGTCTATCGACCAGGATACGCGCGCGCCAATCCGGCGCCTGGCCGAACTTCTCGAGCAGGTGCCGCCGCCGCGCCTCTTCGACGAGATGCTGAAGCTGCTCTTGTCCGGACACGCGAGCGCCTGCCTGCGGCAGTTGCGCGACGAAGGCCTGCACAAGGGCGTGCTGCCGCTGCTCGACGTGATCCTCGACCAGCCGCTCGGCGAGCGCTTCGTCACCCTTGCGCTCGCGCAGACCGACGCGCGCGTGCAGGAGGGAAAATCGATCTCGCCGGCGTTCCTGTTCGCGGCGCTTCTCTGGCACGAGGTGCTCGCAGCCTGGCGCCTGCGCGAAAAGCGCGGCGAGCAGTCGATCCTGGCGCTCGAATCGGCGATGGACGAGGTGCTCGACCTGCAATGCGAGAAGCTCGCGATCACGCGCCGGCTGACCGCCACGATGCGCGAGATCTGGGCGATGCAGCCGCGGTTCGAGCATCGCTCGGGGCAACGCGCCCTGCGCCTCGTCGAAGTGCCGCGCTTCCGGATGGCCTACGACTTCCTCGCGCTGCGCGCCGCAAGCGGCGAAGTGCCAGCCGAGCTCGAAGCCTGGTGGCGTGCGTTCCAGGTCGCCGACATGGAAACGCGACGCGCGATGCTGCTGCCGGAGACCGGCCCGAAGAAGCGCCGCCGCCGGCGGCGCAAGAAAAAGGCGCCGGGGGCGCCCACGCCGGCCCAGGCATGACGGTGGCGTATGTCGGCCTGGGCGCGAATATCGGCGAGCCGCGCGCTCAGCTACTCGCAGCGTGGGACGCGATGGGACGCATGCCACAAACGCGCGCGATCGCGCGCTCGGGCTTGTACCGCAGCGCGCCGGTCGGCCACGAGGATCAGCCCGATTTCCTGAACTGCGTGGCGAAGCTCGAAACGACCCTGCAGCCCCACGCCTTGCTCTCGCACCTGCAAGGAATCGAGCAGGACCTGGGACGAGCGCGCTCGTTTCGCAACGCACCGCGCACGATCGACCTCGACTTGCTCATCTTCAAGGATCAACAAGTCGAGACAGAGTTCCTCACTGTCCCTCATCCACGACTTGCCGCGCGCCGGTTCGTCTTAGTGCCGCTTAATGAACTCGTGCCGAGCCTTGTGCACCCGGTACTT
>Ga0111538_10012671_pt1 | contig 11149 bp, 7 predicted proteins | sample SoiMethybrSBSTD1_FD_79669 | JGI IMG/M metagenome (GOLD analysis project Ga0111538, IMG submission 79669) | Bulk soil microbial communities from a Populus tree surrounding site in Tennessee, USA - Soil MetaG P. TD hybrid SBSTD1 (version 2)... | ecosystem: Environmental > Terrestrial > Soil > Tree... | reverse complement strand
GACCAATGTCGCAGGGTACTTGCCGTGGTCCGCGAGTGTCACTTCCAGTTGTCCGCCACGTGTCAGGGACGGCTCAATCACATGATGGTTTGTGACAATGTTTCCGTTTGTATCCAGGATGACGCCAGAACCGGTGCCGGCTTCTACAGGCACGACCTGGTACCGGGAATTCATTGTGAGGACCGACGAAGTAATGTTCACAACTCCGGCGCTGTATTTTCGATAAACATCGATATTCGTCTTTTCTTCATCGCTGAAGTCGCCAGCGGGTGCCGGCGGAACGGCAGCCGTCGTGGTGGTGGCCGCCGGCGCTATGCCCGGCTCAGCCCAGGTGACCGCCGGGCCGCGCGACCCCTCACTTCTGAGCGGGCGCCATTCCAACAACACGTAGACCAATGCTGCCGTAGTAATCGACGATAGCACTGCAACCTTGATGAGGGTTTTCATGCTGACAAGGATACCAGACTGAGTCAGCGCTCTCGAAGCCAGATACAGCTGATGGGGATGAGCGCCGTGAAGGCGGCGGCGACGATGCTCACGCCTCTGAAACCTGCCGTGTCAAACGCATACGCGGAGATCCCGGCCGCTACGGCGATGCCGATTTGGGATGCGGCATTTCGCAGCGCCGTATATTCACCACGGATTTCGGGTCCCACGATCTCTGTCGTAATGGCATGCAATGGCGCCTGCCGTGCCGAAGCGGCAATACCCAGTAAGGCAATGCCGGCCCAGAGTGGCCAGCCCCAGCCCAGTCGCGCCACGACGAAAAAAGTGGGAGCGAGCAGAACGTTGGTCCAGATGATGACGTTCTTCTTGCCGGCATGATCCGATAACCACCCGGAAAGTGGGGAAGCGCCAACCGCGGCGATCCCTGAAATCATGAAAACCAAAGCAATCCTGTCGAAGCTTACGTTCTGTTCGTCGGAAAGCCATGCGCCGACGTAAGTGATATATCCCACCAGACCGCCGGATGTGAGAAACGCGGCGATCATGCCCGCGAGTCGATCGGGCTTTGTAAAGTGACGGTGGAATGCCGGAAGTTGCAATCGATTGGAATGCCGCGTCGTTCCTTCAGGTAACTTCCAGAACACAAGGAAGAGCACTGCAATCCCCAGCACTGCGAGACTTACAAAGACAGATTGCCAACCCCAGCGCGGCGCCATCAGTGCCCCGGCCGGCGCACTGATTACAAAGGCCATGAAGTAAGCCATGGACAGCACTCCCATGGCTCGGCCCCTTTGCTGATAAGAATAGTGATCCCCCGCGAACGATAGTGCGCATGTGGACAGGGTTCCGGCGGCAAAACCCATAAGGGTACGCACGATGACCAGCCCGCCAAGTGTGGTAACGTGTTGAGTCGTAAATGACGCAGCTGTAAAAAGAGTAAGCCCGCCTGCGAGTACTTTCTTGCGGCCCACTCGATCCGATAGAGGGCCGGCAAAAAGTGCGAAGACAGCTGCTGCAAGGGAATAACTGGTCACAATGATTCCAGCCTGTCCGGATGAAACATTGAACTCTCGCGCGATGGAGGGGAGCAGAGGTGGAACGAGCTGGGTATCTGAAACGCCCAGGAAAAGAACGGCAAACAGGATGAGCGCCACATTCCACTCGAACCCTTTGCCGCCAGCCACGCGCGGATTCTAACACATACGAAAAAAGTGACCTTCTAGTACGATCTAGTACGATCGAGGGCGAGGAACAGATGAAGAGGAACTTCGAAGACATAGAAGACATCAGCCAGCGGATTCATACGATACCTGAGGAACTGCCTGTTCTGCCCGTCCGTGACGCCGTCATCTTTCCGAATGCCGTCATTCCCCTTAATGTCGGACGCGAGAGCTCCGTCAAGCTGATCAACGACGTTCAGCAAGGTGACGGTATGCTCGTCGTTCTTACTCAACGCGACAAGCGAGTGGATGCGCCGGCGCCGGCAGACCTTTACGAGATTGGCACCGTCAGCATGGTGCATCGAGCGATGAAGACCCCGGAAGGCAACTTGTTCCTGATCATCATGGGTGTTGCCCGTGTTCGCGTCGACGAGTTCACGCAGTTTGAACCTTACCTGCGGGCCAAAATTCGTACCTTGCAGGACGTGAAGGAAGACGAAACCGGAGTCGATTTCCAGGCTTTGCGCCGAACGGTTGTCGGTCAGTTCGAACGGATCGTGAAGTTGTCTCCTCAACTGCCCGACGACCTGCAGACGATCGTCATCAACATGGATGACTCCAGTCGTCTGACGGATTACATTGCGACGAACCTTCCGAACCTCTCCGTGGTTTCAAAACAGTTTGTTCTGGAACGTTCTTCGGTTCGAGAACGCCTGGATTTCCTTCATACGGAGCTTGCCAAGGAACTGGAAGTCCTTGAGCTCCGCAGCAAAATCCAGAACCAGGTTCAGGAAGAAGTCGGCAAGAGCCAGAGAGAGTATTTTCTGCGGGAACAGTTGCGCGCCATCCAGCGCGAGCTTGGAGAGAGCGACGACACGCAGCGAGAGATCGAGGAACTTCGAAAAAAGGTCGAAGCGTCCGGTATGCCCGAGGAAGCTCAGAAGGAAGCCGAAAGGGAAATGGGGCGTCTCTCGCGCATGTCTCCGGCGGCCGCGGAATATACGGTAAGCCGCACCTATCTCGATTGGCTTGTGAGTCTCCCGTGGAGTGTCCTGACTACGGAGCGCATGGACATTATCAAGGCCAAGGACGTTCTCAATCGTGATCACTACGACCTCGACAAGATCAAGGAGAGAATCCTCGAGTATCTTGCTGTCATCGAGCTCAAGCCCGGAGGCAAGGCCCCAATCCTCTGCTTCGTCGGACCGCCCGGAGTCGGTAAGACATCGCTGGGCAGATCGATCGCCGAAGCGATGGGACGCAAGTTCGTTCGAGTTTCCCTCGGCGGCATGAGGGACGAAGCCGAGATTCGCGGGCATCGACGGACCTACATCGGTGCGCTTCCCGGACAGATCATTCAGAACATCCGCAGAGCGGGATCGCGGGATCCGGTCTTCATGCTCGATGAGATCGATAAGCTTGGCGCGGACTTCCGCGGAGATCCGGCCTCGGCTTTGCTCGAAGTTCTCGATCCGGAACAAAACTCAACCTTCCGCGACCACTATCTCGACGTTGCTTTCGATCTCTCGCGAATCTTCTTCATTACGACGGCAAACGTGCTGGACACGATTCCATCCGCCTTACGAGATCGGATGGAAATCATCGAGCTGCCGGGTTATACGGAGGAGGAAAAGCTTCAGATTGCCAAGCAATATCTCGTTCCCCGCGGGCGCGACAACAACGGATTGAACCCCGACCAGATCGAGTTCGAGGATGAAGCGCTGACGGTAGTGATCCGCCACTACACGCGCGAAACCGGCGTCCGTAACCTCGAGCGGGAAATCTCCGGCATTTGTCGCAAGCAGGCCCGGCGAATCCTCGAAGGCAAGGCCGACAAGCTGATCGTGACACGCGACATCGTCGAGGAATTCCTCGGCTTGCCGAGGTTCCGCCTCGAGGAAGAAGTTGAAGAGCGCGTGAAGCGCCCCGGTGTCGTTATCGGACTCGCATGGACTCCCGTTGGCGGAGATATTCTTTTCGTTGAAGCCAACATTTCGAAAGGCGCGCGACATCTCACCGTGACGGGGCAGATCGGTGAAGTGATGCAGGAGTCCACGAAAGCAGCTCTCACATGGGTTCGTTCCAAAGCGCTCGAACTCCGTCTGGAATCGGACTTCTATAAGGATACGGACGTCCACGTTCACGTTCCCGCCGGCTCCATCCCGAAGGATGGTCCGTCCGCGGGCGTCACGATGGTTACCGCTATGGTCTCCGCTCTAACCAACAAGCCTATAAAGCCGCGATTGGCAATGACGGGAGAAATCACGCTGAGTGGTCACGTGCTGCCTGTCGGTGGAATCAAAGAGAAGGTGCTGGCCGCCCGGCGCGCCGGTATCCGTGAACTGATCCTTCCTCAACAGAATGAAAAGGACGTGAAGGAAGATATTCAGCCTGAGCTGTTGAAGGATATCCAGATTCATTACGTGCGAACGATCGAAGGCGTGCTTCGCCAGGCATTTCAGACACCGGTTTTGATTGATGAAACCAGGACAGAGGCCGCAACGCTTGTTGACACAAATCGATGATCTGGATTGGCGGTTGAGTGTCGGGACCGACTGAAAAGGTTTTCTATTCCGGCCCAAGATCACGTCTCAGTGAATTGCGCTTCGCGCTTCGGGTGTTCGCGCAGTTCATCCGCGGTTTCCGAGCCCTTCATTTCACGGGTCCATGCGTGACGGTATTCGGAAGCGCGCGATTTGAAGAAGACCATCCCTATTACGAGTTGTCTCGCAAAGTTGGCCGCGCGATTGCGAATCTTGGTTTCACCGTGATGACCGGCGGAGGCCCCGGCTTGATGGAGGCAGCGAATCGTGGCGCGCGCGAAGCGAACGGCCCGTCCATCGGTTGCAACATTCACTTGCCGCACGAACAGAATCCGAATCCGTATCTGGACCGTTACGTCACAATGGAACACTTTTTCGTGAGAAAAGTTCTGCTGCGTAAGTATTCATACGCCTTCGTGATCATGCCCGGCGGTTTCGGCACGATGGACGAGTTCTTTGAAGTGCTCACGCTTGTTCAAACAGGCAAGATTCAGGACTTTCCCCTTATCGTCATGGGTCGTGAGTACTATGCCGACCTGCAGGATCTGCTGTCTTCGATGCTGCGTGCGAGGACGATCAACCCGGAAGATCTGCGGCTTTTGTTTTATACGGATTCCGTTGAAGAACTCTCGGATTACCTGGCAGTAGCGTTGAAGCAATTCCGGGTTGCTCGTCGTCCGCGTCCATCCCGCCTTCTTCGGGAAGCCGGGCTGAGGCAACATGAAGAATAGCGCCACATCCGGCCCACCCTTTTTCGATGCGCCGCTGTGCCACGGGGTCCCTGGTTTAGAATATTCACCGCGATGGGATTGAATGCCTGGTTTGAATGCTTTTCTGGCTGCGGCGTCCGCTACTCCCTGGAAGACATCATCTATAGATGTCCGACGTGTGGGGGGCTGCTCGAGGTTCGTCACGATATCGCGGCGTTGACGCAGCGATCCGCGTCGGAGTGGCGGCAGCTGTTCGACAGTCGTCTGGGCAGCGAGAGCGGTGTGTGGTCCAGAAAAGAAGTCGTCTTGCCCGACCTTCGGCCGGAATCCATCGTTTCACTCGGAGAAGGGAACTCGCCACTGATCCGGTCGGAAGCGCTCGCTCGCGAACTGGGACTGTCCGAGATTCGGATAAAGCAGTGTGGTACGTCCCATACCGGTTCTTTCAAGGATCTCGGGATGACGGTTTTGGTCTCCATGGTGAACCAGATCCGGTCAAAAGTCCGTGCGGTGGCCTGCGCCTCGACGGGAGACACATCGGCGGCACTTTCGGCGTATTGTGCTGCGTCAGGACTTCCTTCCATAGTCTTCCTTCCAAGGGATAAGGTTTCCCTCGCGCAACTCATCCAGCCCATCGCCAATGGAGCGATAACTCTATCCATCGACACGGATTTCGATGGCTGCATGAAGATCGTCCAGGAGATCACAAATGACGGCTCCATCTACCTGGCCAATTCCATGAATTCGCTGCGGATCGAGGGTCAGAAGACCATCAGCTTTGAGATTGCGCAGCAACTGGGCTGGGACGTCCCGGACTTCGTGGTCGTTCCCGGCGGGAACCTCGGTAACATCTCCGCGATTGCCAATGGCTTTCTTTTGATGAAACAGATGGGGCTGATTACCCGTATCCCCTGTTTGGTGTGCGCCCAGGCGGAACGGGCCAACCCGTTCTACCGTGCCTACGTCCATGGGTTCGACCGCATGGAGGCGATGACGGCCGGGGACACCCTGGCGACGGCGATCCGGATCGGTAATCCGGTGAGCTTTCCAAAGGCCGTGCAGGCGATGAAAAAGACGAATGGCATTGTCGAAGAGGTAACCGAGTCCGAGCTGGCAGATGCCGCTAATCGCGTGGATCGAATGGGTTTCTTCAACGATCCGCAGACGGGTGTAGCGCTGGCGGCGACGATGAAACTGGTTCGCAAGGGCAGTATTCCCAAGTCCTCTAAAGTCGTCGTCATCAGCACAGCCCATGGTCTTAAATTTGTGGACTTCAAGCTGAGATTCCATCGAGGCGAATTGCCGGGAACGTCGACCGACTTAGCTAACCTCCCGATCGAGGTGCCGTCGAACCCGGATGCAATTCGGTCCGTCATCGATCAAAGACTACCCGCGTTGAGTCGTAATTCGGGGTGATTCGGCCTTATCAAAGATTGGGCAGCGGCTGAGGTGCTGTGATCCGGTTCAAAACACTTTTGCGCAACGCGGGTATTGTTGTCCTGAGCCTGTGGTCCACGGCGGCGTCGGCGCAGTCTGTCTTGAATTTCACGGCGCGCGGTGGGGGAGCGGTCGGGATCACGAATCCTTCGCCTTACGACGCGGACGTCAAATTCACCCTTTATAACGCCGACGGATCCATCGCTACGGGTGTCCTCAACCCGGTCAGCGGGCGTATTCCCGGCAAAGGCCAGATCACGTCCTATTACTCCAGAATCTTTGGTGCGCCAACTGGCGGCTGGGTGCAGGTCACCAGCCCGGTTTCGGGTTTGCAGGGATCTTACTTCACGGGGGATTCCGCGAGCTCATTCGATAGCGAAGCTACTTCGCCACAGCTGATCCAGGTCGTTCCATATCCTATTCCGAGTTCACGCACGTCCCTGATTGTGACGAATCCTGCAACGCGGAGCACGAATGTAACGGCTACGTTCTATGACGCAGCAGGAAACGTTGTCGCGGGCGGGGGCACTTTCCCGCTCGCCGGCCATGCACAAGCATCGTTGCCAGGCAACGGCGCGTCCGCTCGCATCTCCGCGGATGCCGGGGTTCTCGCGTCAGCCGTCCAGGTCTCCGACAACCGCGAAGTCGTCATTCATGGTCAGGGCGAAAGATCGCGTTCTCAAAGGCTCGTCGCGCCATACTTCAAAAATCAATCGAGCACAAACTCCCTGTTGGTTTTGAATAACCCGTCGGGCCAGGAAGTTCAGGCTCGAGTGACTTTCTCGGGCGATAACGAAGGCACGCGTCTCAGTGCGGCCGTTCGTATCCGGCCAAACGGGTCTGCCAGTCTCGATTGGGCAGCGTTGCTGGGAAGTTCAGTTGCCGTGTCGGATGAGGGGTGGTTGCTCGTCGAATCCAATGCTCCAATGAATGGCCTTGTCGTGGTCTCCTCGAAGGGAGCTCGAACCGCTTTGCCGCTGCAATCTGCGCCAGCGAACAAAATGCTTTTCTCCCGCTTTGTCGATGGTGCAGATTTCACGGCCAATTTGAGTCTTGTCGGAAGTGCAGAGCGAGATGCTACCGCCACAATCACACTGAGCCGTCCGGATGGTTCGACCGTTGCGTCCAATCAAGTTTCCGTCCCTGCTCTTCAAAGAAGTTCTTCTCGCCTCCGCGACCTTCTCCCTATTCCTGAGGCCTTCCCACAGGGTTTCATAACGGTTCAGGCCACGACGCCGGTTTACGGCGTGGAGATTCTGGAGACCGAAGGCGATTTCGTCGATAGCGGGATCGTGCCTCTGCGACTCCCGGCCGGCTATCAACCTTCCGCCCCGGTGCCTGCGCCGCAGATTCTCGGCGTGAGTGTGGTGGAAACCCCCGAGGGACGGAAGCAACTCAGCATCACCGCGCTGAATCTCGACAACAACCCGCAGTTGTTTGTTGGAGGGAAGCTCACACCTATTCTTCAGGTGGCCGTGGCCGGCACTCAGTTTTCGGTCCTTGCGGACATTCCAGCGCTGGAGCCCGGCTACATCTACGTCAAGATCCGAGCCAACGGGATAGATTCCAATACGTACTTTCTCGGCGTGTATCCAGATGGCGCGACGTTCATTCAGCGCACGGGACAAGCTGTGTTTCAGAAGATCGAAATTACGAATACGGGACTCGATGTATCCCGTACGGTGATGGTTCCCATTCGGAATGCTCGTGTCGAAATCATTGAGCGTGCTACGGGCAAGATCCTCTCTGTCACAGAGACCGACGAAAACGGATGGTTCCTCGCTGCAGTGCCGGACCGGCCCGGTCTGACCATTCAAGTCCTGAGCCGGCTGCGTTCTGCCGAGGTCAAGATTCTGGATAACATGTCTGGCAACAGGCTCTATGCGATCCGGAAGGATTTCGATGATCCGCGGGACCCGCTGGATATTGTCGACACGTCGCGAGTTTCGGGCGCGTTCAATATTCTCGATGTGATTCAGCGCGCCAATTCACTCGTGGCGCAGGCCGACCCGCAAACGGCTCCGCCGCCCGTGACGATTTACTGGAGTGAAAAGAACAACGACGTGGTGTTGTCGAGGCTGACGGGCGGTCTCATGAAGACGACATTCTTCAATCTCTCGACAAACACGGCGTACGTTCTGGGCGATCGCAACACAGACTCCGACGAATTTGATGACTCGGTGATCCTTCACGAATACGCGCACATGCTCGCCGCTCGATTCTCGCGTGACGACTCCCCTGGTGGAACGCATGCAGTGGGCGAACTCCTTGATCCGCGCCTGGCCTGGTCTGAAGGTTGGGCGAACTTCTTTTCATCGGCGGTCCGCGGCACCTCCATATTCATTGACTCCAAGGGCCCCGGCGTCGTCGGCGTTCGTTACGACCTCGAAGACAATTCGCCGGCCGGCGATAGCAGGGGATTTTATAGCGAGGCTTCTGTTCACGGTTTGTTATGGGATCTGTTTGACGAAGGTGTCGACGACGGGGATTCCGTGCAGTTTCCGTTCGCAGCGATCTGGAAGGCCTTTTCAGACCTGCGGAACGACAGATATGTGTACCTGCCGGATTTCCTCGAGAATTTCGTCAAGGACAACCCCGGCGTTGCCGACGTCCTGCGAACGATGGTCAACCTTCGGAACATCGACTTCGATCCTATGGCTCGTCCCAGCGTAATCAGTTCTTTTCCGAATCCAATTGCTGTTGGGGAGACTCGACCTGCAACTGCTGTGGACTCCTTCACCGCAAGAAGAACCAATCTTGCGACGTCTTCGCACTTCTACTCCTTTACGACGACGTCCGCTGGGCAGGCGTCGGTTATTCTCAACATCGAGGGTTTGGGGCCGGCGAACAATCCCGACGCAAATGATCTGGATCTTTACCTCTACGACTCCAACGGGAAGCGCATCGCGCAGTCCAATCAGTTCCTGAATGGGCAGGCAGAGTACATTCTGGGCTTGCCCCTTGCTGCCGGGACGTATTACATCGAGGTTCGCAGCTTCTATACACGCGCAGACTACTCCACTGTGTACAACTCCGGCCGCTATCGCCTCTCGCTGCAGATGACACCCTGAGTCCACCCGGATAACGGCTGACCATTGACTGCTGACTGTTCTACGTTGACTGTTGGACTTGTTGCGTTGATTAAATTGGCCAAACAATCAACGCAACAAGTCCAACAGTCAACGTAGAACAGTCAGCAGTCAATGGTCAGCCAAGGGCCGCGCTCGCACCATTCCCAGAACTTCGTCCTTCAAGTACACTGCAAAGCCGTGAGAGCTCTCTTAGCTTCCCTGTTGGTACTCGCACTGTGGTGTGTGCCGTCAACTCCCGCTCCTCAGCGATCCGGGCAGCCTCAAATCCGCATTCCGGATCTCGAGCGGCGGATCCATGCACTGATCAACAAGGAACGCACAAACCGAAAACTGAAACCACTCGAACTCGAAGAACAGTTATCGAGGGTGGCGAGGGCTCACAGCCAGGATATGGCGCGACGGGACTTTTTCAGCCATGTGAATCCCGATGGCGAGGATCCCACCGCGCGAGGTACGGCGAAGGGATATACCTGCCGCAAGATCGCCGGAAACGTGATCACGGAGGGTCTGGCAGAGAACATCTTTCAGGGAAATCTATACAGTCGAATCCATATTCGAGGGACTGAGAAGTCCTACGACTGGAATTCATCCGAGAAGATTGCAATGGAAGGTGTCACAGGCTGGATGAAAAGCCCCGGCCATCGAGAAAACATTCTCACCCGCACCTACCAGAAAACCGGTATGGGCATCGCCATTTCGAAGAACGACAAGGTTTATGTCACACAGCTTTTCTGCTGATTTCGCTGAATCTGTCCATCCGCATGATTACCAGTCAAGTGCACCCCACATGGTTCTTGACACTGCTCCGGGCCTGGAATAAATACTGACTCGACAATTCACTCTATTCACGCGGAAGCACCGGACGTCTCACTCTTTTTGAAGGAGGCCATGATGGACGGAACCATACCTGTTTTGGTCGTCGTGCAGATCGTTCTCACGGCGCTTTTTGTTGCCACGTGGATCTGGCGCGGTGTTCTCGATATGAAGGAAGACGATCATCTCGTGCTCGACGAGGCGGAATCGCACCTTCAACGAGAGCAGGCGGCGATCCGGGCGAGGGTTACCTCGCTTTCGAAGTACATCAAGGTTTTTGGCGTTATGTGGGTCGCGCTTGCAGTCGTGACCTTTGGAACGTGGGTGGCGGTCGAACTCAAGCTTGTTTGATCAGCGGGCGTTGTCCAGAAGGTGTCCCACGATTTGCCGTCGCAGGTGGATCGTGTTCAGTGGAGTGAACTCGGACTGTTGGCGCAGTTGTGAGAGGTGGTCCTGCAGATCGCTCCCGCTGGAGATTGCAGCCAGAATCTGGGTTGCACTCCAGTGAATTCTGGACAGCGCGTCATTGACAAAAGTTTCGGCGGCCCAGGTTCCAAACACGGCATTGTTCTTACTGGCGCGGCAGAGGGCGCTGTCCATCGCGTAAATTTCCATCGCGATGTCGGCGAGGAGCATCAGAATCTCCTGCTCGTTCTTGAGCCCCTCTCCGTGCTTTTCCGCGGAGAGATTTGCAACCCACTGCATCAGGCGGCGGGCCGGCCCGAGGCGTCCGTTGCCTGCCACGGCACCGCGAGTGAAAACATTCCGCTTCAAAAGCATCCGTGCGATCAACAGCCGATTAATTTCGTTGGTTCCTTCAAAGATGCGGTTCACGCGGGCGTCGCGAAAGTAGCGCTCCACGGGGTACTCCGCCGTGAAGCCATATCCCCCGAAGATCTGCACGGCCTCGTCGACGACATAATCCAGGGCCTCAGATCCAAATACCT
>Ga0111538_10012669_pt1 | contig 11150 bp, 11 predicted proteins | sample SoiMethybrSBSTD1_FD_79669 | JGI IMG/M metagenome (GOLD analysis project Ga0111538, IMG submission 79669) | Bulk soil microbial communities from a Populus tree surrounding site in Tennessee, USA - Soil MetaG P. TD hybrid SBSTD1 (version 2)... | ecosystem: Environmental > Terrestrial > Soil >... | reverse complement strand
TGCCTTCGACGCCCCGGGAGAGGAGGTCGCGCACGCACTTTTCTGGTCCGGCTCCCTTGTGATCGGCCTGTCGCTGGGGACTGCCTTTCCGGTCCTCATCGGCCTGTCGGTCGCGCCGGTGCTGTTCGTTCTGGCCATATCGTTCGGCGGTATCAGCCTCTACGGGCAACTCACCGAGTCGGATCTCTCGACACCTGACGCCTTGCTGATGATGATCGTCACCGGCACCTTCGCTGCCTTGTTCGCCACCTGGATCGTCGACCATCCCGTGCCGATTTTTTTGGCCTCCGCTATTGGGGTGATCGCCATTGTCGTCGCCACGGCCCTCGGCATGGGAAGGATCAAGCAGCTGCACCTCGTGCACGGTCCCCACGAGGACCCGGTCAAGAGTTCGATCTGCGCTGCGCTCGGTATCTATGTCGAGCTGATCAGCCTTCTGATCCTCCGACCGCGGCACCGTATTTGAGTTTCACCGGGCCCGTCGCTCATGATGCATGAGGTAGATGGTCGACAGGATGATGATTGCCGCGCCGATCCACAGCGTCGGCGTTGGAATGTCGCCGAACACCAGATATCCGAACAAGGCCGCCCAAATGAGCGAGGTGTATTGCAGGGGCGCGAGCATCGACGCCTCGCCGAGGCGAAATCCCTCCGTGGTGGCATATTGACCGATGACGCCGGTCACGGCGATGGTCGCAAACAGCCACCAATCGTGCGATGACGGCGTCTTCCAAAATGGGATCATCCACAACGCCACGAAGATCATCACCAGCCCGGAGTTCCACAGAACGATCACCGGAACCGGCTCGTGCCGGGTGACCAGGCGCGTCAGAACGAGATAGACCGCATAGGCGACCGCCGAGCCGAGCGCCAGGAACGACGCGACGCCAAGGCCGGCACCCGACGGCTGCAGGACGACGATGACGCCGACGAAGCCGACGAGAACCGCCGTCCATCGGCGCCAGCCTACGGTCTCGTTCAGCATGACGGCCGAGAGGACAGCCATGATCAAGGGCGACGAGAAGGTGATGGTGGTGACGTTGGCGAGCGATGTCAGTGCGATCGCCGACACGAAGCACACGAGATCCACCGCCGAGGCGATCGCCCGGAGGAGATGGAGGCCGATCCAGTTGGCGCGCAGCGCAGCGAATCCCGTCGTCCGGGCGGATAGATAGAGGCTCAACGGAACGGCCAGGACCCGGCCGAAGAACAGAATCTGGGGAACGGAATATCCGGCGGTCAGCAGCTTCACGATGACATCGTGAACCATCCAGCAGAAATAGGCGCCGAGAACGAGCAGGACGGCAGTGGCCGGCGCATGAACGTGCCGAGCACCGGCATGCCGTGGGTTCGATGAGCGTGGCACCGGTCGGTTGAGAACGAGGGCGGGCTATTCGGTGCCTCGCGGCCGCAGCATCACCGATGGCGGCGGATGGGGCACCTGCAGCGAGTCGTAATAGGGGAGTGTGTCGACTCTGGCATCATAAGCGCCGCTCTCGCGCAGGCTCTGGATATGAGTAGCGATGTCCTCGAGCCGCGCGAACCAGACATCGCCGGTCCCCAGCATATGCTCGATCATCTTCTCGATTCTGAGCCACCGCGACAGCCGGCCGCTCACAAACGGGTGCCAGATGCCGATCCATAGGCCTCCGCCGACGGTGCGCATGGCTTCGAACTCCGCCATGAAAACCTCCATGGCGCGATCGGGCGACATGATCTGGAACATGTAGTCGAGATCGATCGAATGGACATAGGGCGGCCAGTCATCCAGCGCCCAGCTCGAAGGAAGCTCGACAATCTCACCCCTCGCGGTCTTGAGAATGTAGGGGACGTCATCGCCCATCAGCGACGAATCGTAAAGGAATCCTTCGCTTATCAGGAGGTCGGTGGTGTGGATCGAGTAGTTGTACAGAGGCGAGCGGTTGCCGCGGGGACGCTTGCCCGTATGCTTGGCGATGACCTCGATCGATCGTTGCATCCAATAGAGCTCCTCATCCCGCGACAGGGCGTTCGGCGCCTCGTGGATGTAGCTGTGATACCCGACCTCGTGATCGTCCTTGGCCATGGCCTCCACGGCCTTGGGATATTGCTCGATGCACCACGCCGGCACGAAGAAGGTCTGCTTCAGCCCATAGCGTCGATATCCCTCGAGGATACGCGGCACGCTTACCTCCGGGCCATATTTGAGCATCGAGATCGTCGAGATGCGGGTGATCGAATCGCGCGGATGGGCAAGGTGCACGAGGCTGTCGGCGTCCATGTCGAAGGTGATGGCAACGGCGACCTTCGCGCCATTAGGCCACGGCACTGGCCGTTTGATCATCTGAAGCCCCTGGGTCTGTTGAAGCAGCCGGCATTCTACCCGCCGCGCGGTGTAAAAGTAGATCCCCTTGACAATTGGCGCCAGAGGCGACGTTTTGCGGAATGGCGCGGAACCGCTAGGATGGAGCATTTCCTCCTTGGCAGGATTTCGCCGCGACTTTTGCAACCGCGCTTCGTTCTTGAGGTTCGATCCAGCATGCCCGAGCAATCCAAGTGGCAGTCTCTTCCGACCGAGCAGATCAATCCGGCAACCCTGGATATCGACAAGCTCGGCGCGATCGACATCGTCGAGCGGATGCTCAGCGAGGACCGGACAGTGATCGCGGCTGTCAAGAGGGAAAGGGACCGCATCGCGGCAGGTATCGACATCCTGACCGAGGCGCTCCGGGCGGGTGGAAGGATCATCCTGGTCGGTGCAGGCACAAGCGGTCGCCTGGGCGTGCTGGAGGCTGCAGAGATCCCGCCGACATTCGGGACCGATCCCGAGCTTGTTCAGGCTGTCATAGCTGGCGGGAAGGGATCGGTGTTCCGTGCCCGCGAAGGGGCGGAGGACGATCGCCAGAATGGGGCTCGCTCGCTCCGTCGCTTGCGGCCGACCAAGAACGATGCCGTCATCGGCGTGTCGGCAAGCGGGATTACCCAATTCGTCATGGGCGCATTGGTGAGTGCGCGGGCGGCAGGGTCGAGGATCGTCTTTGTGACCTGCGATCCGCGTGCTCAGCTCCAGGAGCTCGTCGATTTGACGATCGCCCCTGCGGTCGGGCCCGAGGTCATCGCGGGCTCGACAAGGCTCAAGGCGGGAACGGCAACGAAGCTCGTGCTCAATATGCTGACCTCGGCGTCGATGATCCGTACCGGGAAGACCTATGGCAATCTCATGGTGGACGTGCGCACCGGTTCGCAGAAGCTGCGCGATCGCGCGCGTCGGATCGTCGGCATCGTCACCGGTCTCGACTACGATGGGGCGGAGAAGCTGCTGGAGCGGGCGCGCTGGAACGTGAAGGCAGCGATCGTGATGCAGAAGGGCGGCGTTGGCTACAAGGAGTCGCTCGCGCGTCTGCGCCGTGCCGACGGCTTCGTGCGCGATGCCATCGGCGAGGACATCGAGCCCCGGTTGAAAGCGCTGCTAAAGGCCATCTGACGCGATATCGCAGCTACCCACAACATCGAGGAACAAAGACATGCGGCTGCCCCTCCTGGAAACGTCGGAACTTGGTCCCGACCAACGCCGGCTTTATGACGACATGCGCGCCGGTATCGAGGAGAATTTCAAGGGCTTCACGGCGGTGAACGCGAGTGGCGCCTTGATCGGCCCCTGGAACTCCTGGTTGAGATACCCCAAATTCGGCGGCCCGGTGTGGGAGCTGGTCAAGGCCATGTCGACATCGCCGACCTTGCCCCGACCGATCCGGGAGATTGCCATTCTCGTCACCGGTGCGAAATTTCATGCGGCCTATGAGCTCTATGCGCATGTGCTGGTCGCCGAGCTGCGCGGGCTCTCTGACGACAAGATTGCAACCATCATCGCCGGGCAGCGCCCGAGCGACCTCGCGCGCGAGGAGGCCATCGCGTACGACACGGCCGCCGCCCTTCTTGCCGGCGCCGTTCTGCCTGATCTCATCTATCGTCAGGCTATCGCGACTTTTGGCGAGCAGGGCACCGCCGAGTTCATAAACCTGGTCGGGCTCTACTGCATGGTGTCCGTCACCTTGAACGGCTTCGACGTGCCGGTGCCGGAGGTTTGAGCGGCCTTCACAGGTCGGGCTTGACGCCGATCGCCGGCGCAATGCCGATCTCGGATCGGCCGGGTTTGGGATTCGAGCTCGATCGCGATGCCGTCGGACGCGCCGCCGAAGCCTATCGAAAACAACGGGGCTGACGATCATTCGACGGGGGCTTCACGGCGGATCAGCCCTTGCGCCTTGAGATCGTGCCAAAGCTCCGGCGGAATCGGCAGCCGGAAATTCTCGAGATTTTGCCAGACGTTGGCGCGGTCATGGGCGCCCGGAATGATGGCGGCGACAGTAGGGTGGAACATCGGAAACTGCAACGCCGCCGCCTGCAGCGGAACGCCGTGGGCCGCGCATGCGCGCTCGATGGCGTCGACCTTGGCCTTGACGTCCGGAGGTGCCGGGCCGTAGCCATAGCTTGCGTCCTGCCTCGCGCCTGTCGCGAGGATGCCTGATGCAAAGACGGCGCCGATCACCACGCTGACGCCATGGGCCTGGCACAGTGGCAACTCGCTCTTGAGAGCTCCCTGATCCAGCAGGGTATAGGGCATCGCCACCAGGAAGAAATCGACATCGCAATTGTGCAGGATTTCCGGAACCTCTCCCAGCTGGTTGATGCCGCAGCCGATGGCCCGGATCTCCCCGCGGCGCTTGAGTTCGCTGAGCGCGCTCCAGCCGCCACCCTCGAGCAATTCGCGAAAATGAAGGTCGACCTTGTCGCGCGAGCCATGATGCGAGACGTCGAGATCGTGGATGACCAGCATGTCGACCCGGTTGAGGCCCAGGCGGAGCAGGCTGTGCTCATAGGACCGCATCACCCCGGAGCGGGTGTAGTCCGAATGGGTCGCGAAGTGGAGGCCGTTGCCCCGCAAGCCGGCGGCAAACGCCGCGGGGTCAGCAGGCGGCTCGTAGAGATGTCCGACCTTGGTGGACAGCACATAGCTCTCACGCGGCTTGGTCTGGAGGACTCGCCCGAGCCTCGCCTCGCTCTTTCCCTGCCCGTATTGCGGAGCAGTATCGAAATAGTTGATGCCGGCGGCATAGGCTGCCTCGATGATTGCATCGGCTTCGGCATTGCTCACGCGGACGAAGCGCTCCCCCAAGGGGGCACCACCGAAACCGAAGCGGGTGACTTGAACATCGCTGCCGCCCAGTCTCCGATGTTCGCCAGGATCCAAACCTTCTCTCCCGATGCCACCTCGACGGCTCTAGCTCGATCATATAAACTAAAAATCGTATACAATATAGAATAGCCGAGTCAGGGAGGTTTTGGGCATGCCATACGAAAAATGTGGCCTCATGCGCGCACGGCTCTTCGGATCGATGGATCGCCGCGATTTTCTGCTGTCGTCAGCAAGCGCCTTGCTGTTGGGCGGGGTAGGCGGCATGCGGGGAGCGAAGGCGGCCACGACCGTGACGTTGGTCGGCTGGGAAGGCTATGACAAGCCCCTCGAAGGCTACCTCAAGGCGAACAACATCACGCTCGACCCGACCTATATCGGCGACAGCAATCAGATCATTTCCAAGCTGACGAGCGGTGGCGTCGGCCGAGTCGATCTCGTGACGCCGAACGTCACCTATGTTCCGCTGCTTGTCAGGCTCAACACGCTTGCGGCGGTCGACGAGAGCAAAGTTCCCAACCTCAAGAACGTTCACCCGTTCTTCCTTGGCAATCCCAGTATCCGCATCGACGGCAAGCTCTATGCCGTGCCCTATGTCTGGGGCGGTGTTCCCATGATGTACGATCCCGGCGCGATCAAGGAGCCGCAGTCCTGGAGCGACGTGCTGAAACCCGAATACAAGGGCAAGGTCAGCATGCTGGACAATCTCAACAACATCCAGCTCGCCGCCAGAGTGGTGACCGACGCCAAAGTGCCGACGCGACTGACGCAGCAACAGCTCAAGGATGCGGTCGACTTCCTCATCAAGGTCAAGGGTCAGACCCGGGTGCTCGCCACCAGCTATGGCGATATGGCCGACGCTCTGGCGCGCGGCGAGGCGGTGATCACCTTTAACGGCTGGGAGGTCGTGGTCAAGAAGGCTGCGGACAAGGGCAAGAAGGTTGCCTACACCTATCCGAAGGAAGGGACATTCGGCTGGATGGATTGCTACTGCATCGTGCGCGATGCCCCGAACAGCGATGTGGCCCATGCTCTCGCCAATGAGGCGCTGAGCGAGCCGGTGCAGCTCAAGGCCGGTGAGGGTGAGCTTCTCGGCATCCTCAACACCGATGCGATAAAGAAGCTTCCGGCAGAGGCGCGGGCGCTGTACCCCTATGACGACTTGGAAGGTTTCAGCAGGAAGGTAGGCTTCTTCCCTGTGGCGCCGCTCAAGGCCGAGGGCGATATCGCGAGCTTCGACGATTGGAAGAAGGAGTATCTGCGCTTCAAGAATGCTTGACGCGAAAGCGGGCGGGCCTCGATCATGAGCACGATCTCCAGGTCCGCCTTTCTCGTTGCCCCCTCGCTGCTGATCTTCACGGGTCTTTTCGTCGCACCGACGCTCTATTTTCTGCTGGTCAGCTTCTGGCGCTTCGAATCCTACGAACTGATCCGCGAGCTCAATCTCGACAATTATCGCGAGGTCGCCCGCGATTACCTCATGCTCGGCTTCTATACGCTTTTCATTGCCACTATCGTGTCTTTGTTTGCAGTGATCCTAGGCTTCATCTACGCATACGTCGCGCGCTTCAAGGCTGGCCGGTTTGGCTCGTTCATGCTGTTCGTCGCTCTGATCTCGCTGTTCGGCGGCTATCTCATGAAGGTCTATGCCTGGCGCACCATCCTGGGGACCGAAGGCATCATCAACAATGCACTGATGGCGCTCGGCATCGTTTCCGAGCCGGTGACATGGCTCCTCTATAATCCGCCCTCGGTCGTGCTGACGCTCACCAATTTTCTGTTTCCCTTCGCCATGCTGCCGATCGCCGCCGCGATGCGCGGAATCCACGACAGCGAGCTCGAATCGGCCCGCGACCTCGGTGCACGCTTCACGGCGATCCTATTCGACCACGTGATCCCCCGGTGCAGGACCGGAATTGTCACAGGCTTCGCGCTGTGCTTCCTCATTGCCTGCGGCGACTGGGTCACGCCGGTGCTGGTCGGTGGGCGCATGACGATGCTGGGGAACCTGATCGCCGCGCAATTCGGCGAGTTTCTCGACTGGCCGCTGGGCGCGGCGATGTCGTTCTCGCTGCTGGCGGCAGCATTCCTGGTGGTGCTGACCTTTTCGCAGATCATGCGGATCTTCGACTGGCGATGATCAGGCAATCGCATATGTGGATGGCTGTGGCAGCGCTGTTCTTTCTCTTCCTGCTGCTGCCGTTGGCGCTCGTCGTGCTGTTCGCCTTCACCAACCGTACGCTGACCAATTTCCCGATCGACGAGCTGTCGCTGAGGTGGTGGCGCGCGATGCTGGAGCATCCGCAATTTGCGCCCTCGCTGCGGCGCAGCCTTACCATCGGTGGCAGTGTGGCGCTGGTCTCGGCCGTGGTTGGCACCGCCGCGGCCGCCGGCCTGGCACGACTGCCCCGACGCGCGGCAACATCTTTGCTGGCGCTGCTGAGCCTCCCGATGATGCTGCCGCCGCTCGTGCTTGCGGTGTCGCTTGCCACTTTCTATGTAAGCCTCGACATGCAGCTCAACCTGTTCACGGTGGCTGCCAGCCACATTCTGTTGACGCAGCCCTTTGTCATACTGGTGGTCTATGCGCAGCTCCGCGATTTCGACGTGAGGATCCTCGAAAGCGCGCGCGATCTCGGTGCATCGCCGCTCAAGGCGTTCGCGACCATAACATTGCCGATCATTGCGCCGACCGTGCTCGGAGCCGCTCTCCTTGCCGTCGCCATTTCCTTCGACGATTTCGTGATCACCTTTTTCACGATCGGTAGCGGCAACACCCTGCCGACGCTGATCTGGGGTATGATGCGCTCATCCGTCACGCCGATGGTCAACGCCATCGGCACGCTGATCCTGGCGGTGACGATCATTTCTACCTTGCTCGGATTGTCGCTGACACGCTACCGCGGATAGAGGCTCGATGAACATCAACACGGTCAAGCAAAGACTCGAAGCCGGCGAGGTTGTGGTCGGCCCCTATATTGGCGAGTTCTATACTGCCGGTCTGGCTGGCATCGTCGCATCATGCGGCGCCGATTTCGTGATCTTCGACTATGAGCATAGTGGCTGGGGTCCGGAAGCCCTTCGGACGCAATTGACGCTGGCCCGCGGCGCCGGACTGGTGCCGATCGTCAATTCACCGGGCGAGAGATTCGAGCGGGAAGGGCTGCTGCTCGATATGGGTGCCATGGGGCTGATGGTGCCGCATGTACGGACTGCCGAGCAAGCCGAAGGGATCGTCCTGGCGACACGCTATGCGCCGCTCGGCAGCCGCGGCGGTGCGTTCGGAATTGCACATGACTTCTATCGAGCGCGGCAGGTCGGCAAGACGATCGCTGATGCCAATGATTCGATTCTGATCATCGCCAAGCTGGAGTCCCGCCAAGCGATCGACAACGCCGAAGCGATTTTGTCGGTACCCGGCATCGACGTGGCGCTGGTGACGGCGTTCGACCTTGCGCTCGACATGGGTCTCGGGGCGCAAGTCGATCACCCGGACATCACCGCCGCGATGATCGTGGTGCGCGACATTTGCCGGGACTTGAGAAAGGTCCCGGGCTGCGCCGCCTTCACGCCGGATATCGCGCGCCAGAGGGTGGAGGAGGGCTATCGCTTCATCCAATATTCCTGGGATATCGGGCTTCTCCAGGAAGGGCTGACCGCCGGCATCGCTGCCGTCAGGCGCTAGAGTCCGAGGTCCTGCGCATAAGCAAAGAGCGCCGGCAGCCCGCCCGTGTGCACGAAGACGATATTGGCGCCTTTGGTGATCGCGCCCCGACGGACATGACCGATCAGACCGGCCATCCCTTTGCTGGTGTAGACGGGGTCGAGCACTATGCCCTCGCTTCGGGCAAGCAACATCATCGCCTCGCGCCCCTGATCGCTGACGATACCATAGGCTTCCCCGATATATGCGTCATCGACGACGATATCGGCAGGGTCGAACCTGGCATTCGTTCCAAGGAGTCCGGCGCACGCTGTCGCGATGCGTGCGATCTCCTCGGCACGGCCTTCCGGATAGGCGATCGGGCTGATGGACACCACCCGGGTCGGCAGGCCCAACGCCTTGACGCCGACATTGAGGCCGGCGGGCGACATTTCCGAGCCGGCAACATAGATGTGGTCGAGAGTCCTTCCCATGGCGGCGAGCTGCCGGACGATCTCGACGACGGCCTCGACATAGCCGAGTGCGGCCAAGGATTGCGTGGCGAGTTCGAAGGAGGAGATCAGGAAAGGCTTGCGCCCCTGCGCCCGCAGCGCGTTCGCCTTGGCTTCCAGATGGGGTTGCAGCTCTTCATCGAGCACGTCGATCATCGTCACGTCGGCGCCCATGATCCGGTCGAGCAGCAGGTTTCCCTGCAGCATCGGCCCCTTTACGCCATGGGCCAGCACCAGCGACACGTCCAGGCCGAACTTGCGCGCCGCCGCGGTGATCTGACGGCACCAGTTGGATTGTGTATAGGCGCCGGCGACGATCGTGTCTGCCCCGCTGCGGAGCACCTCGCCAAAGACGAATTCGAGCTGGCGGGTCTTGTTGCCGCCGAAGGCGAGACCGGTCAGGTCATCGCGCTTCACCAGCACATTGATATCGCCGATCGCCCTGGAAAATCGCGGACAGAGCTCGAGTGGCGTAGGCAGGTGCGCCAGCGGGACGCGAGGAAATTTTGCCAGTCGCTCGGCGAGCGCTTCGGTGGTGAGGGGGAGCTGCGCCATCACGTCATCAATATCGTCTGGTTGTCGGGCGTCCATGACAACGATACTTCCTCGCCGCGACTGATTGGCGGTGCCGATCCAGGGTTCACCTGCACCATGATCGGCGAGAGACCCGCGATGTCCACGGAATAACGGATGTGAGCGCCCATGAAGACCATGTCGCCGATTCGGCCGTGCAAGGTGCATTCGCCATTGGGTTGCGGGCAGTTGATCGCGATCGACTCGGGTCGCACGACCACCATCACCGGCGATTCCGGCCCTTCGGAGCGAAAGCGCGCGCCGGCTTCCAGGGTGACCATACCCGCCCTGCGGCTGCCCTTGAGAATGTTTGCATCGCCCACGAACGCCGCCACGAAGGCGCTCTTCGGTCGCCGGTAGACGTCCTCGGGCGAACCCACCTGGATCATCTCGCCCTGATGCATGACACCCAGTCGATTGGCCAGGCTCATCGCCTCGCCCTGGTCGTGGGTGACGAACACGAATGTTCCGCCGATGTCGCTGTGGATGCGGCGCAGCTCCTCCTGCATTGCCTGGCGAAGCTTGAGGTCGAGCGCGGCCAAGGGCTCGTCGAGCAGCAGGACAGGCGGGCGCATGATCAGCGCCCGCGCCAGGGCTACACGTTGCTGTTGGCCGCCTGACAGCTCCTGCACCATGCGGGATTCGAGCTCCTCGAGATGCACGAGCGCCAGCGCCTCCCTCGTGCGCTCGGCAATTTCCTGCTTGGGTAGCTTGGCGATGCGCAGCCCGTAGGCGACGTTCTGCTTCACCGTCATATGCGGGAACAGGCCATAGCCCTGAAACACCATGTTGGTGGGTCGCCGTTCCGGACCGAGCGCCGTGACATCCTTGCCGGCGATCTCGATCGTGCCGGAGGTCGGTTCGACGAAGCCGCCGATCATTCGCAGTAGCGTGGTCTTGCCGCAGCCGGACGGCCCGAGGATCGCGAAGAAATCGCCGCGCTGGATCTCCAGATCGACCGGCTTGACGGCGGACGTCCTTCCGAAGCTCTTCGAGACATTCCGCAAACGAAGCAGCGCTTCCATCAAGATCCGCGTTGATAGCTGCCTATGCCGCTTTGTATCCGACCGGGAGGGCAGGCCGTAAGATCGTAGATTGTATACAAAACTTATGTCAATATCGGGATGCGCAACTGACAATGGACGCCCAATGAACTCGCCCATCGCCGCTGCCGGAATAACGAAAGGACTGGCGCATCGGACGCTGGCCACCGCGACAGCCGAAGAGCTGAGACGGCCCATTATCACCG
>Ga0111538_10012668_pt1 | contig 11151 bp, 7 predicted proteins | sample SoiMethybrSBSTD1_FD_79669 | JGI IMG/M metagenome (GOLD analysis project Ga0111538, IMG submission 79669) | Bulk soil microbial communities from a Populus tree surrounding site in Tennessee, USA - Soil MetaG P. TD hybrid SBSTD1 (version 2)... | ecosystem: Environmental > Terrestrial > Soil > Tree... | reverse complement strand
GCTCGGACACGCCGCTTCGCAGTCCGCCAAATGGGATTACAACTCCCCGGAAGAAATCCTGCGTGAGATGGCCTCTGTCAATTCCGATTACGCCGGTGTGACCTATGAGCGCATCGACAAGGTCGGTTTGATCTATCCCGTCCCAAGCATGGACCATCCCGGCACGCCGACACTCTTCACCGAAGACTTCCCCAGCGGACGCGGCAAATTCCATATACTCGATTATGTTCCCATTATGGAAGAGGCTGACGATGAGTACCCCTTCATCCTGACCACGGGACGATTGCTCGAACATTGGCACGGCGGCACGATGACTCGTAACTCGGCGCTGAATGAAGCCTTTCCCGAAGCGCGTGTCGATATCCATCCCGCCGACGCCGAGTTGCATGGCATCGTTAATAACATGCCGGTGCGGGTGACTTCGCGCCGCGGCGAAATTGTGCTGCGTGCCACCGTCACCGAGAAGACGACCGTGGGCGTGGTCTTTATCCCCTGGCACTTCGCGGAGGCCGCCGCGAATATACTCACCAACGATGCGCTGGATCCAGAGGCGAAGATCCCCGAGTTCAAGGCTTGCGCGGTGCAGGTGTTCCCGGCGAGGGAGGATGAGTTGGCGAATCCTGATAATGTTGTTCAAAGAGGAAGATATTAATTTAACGCAAAGGCGCAACGAACGCAAACTTATTGGTAGGAGTCGTTTTGCCTTAATCCTTTCGTAGCTTATGCTATTGCAGTACATCTCCAAATTCTTGGACATCATCCAGATTTGCTTGGCGTTTAATCATGTTGTAATTCCGCTTTGAAGTCCTTTTTGTTACATAGGTCCCAGGAATAAACTCTTCAATTTTAGGAATGAAATTTCGGATATTATGAACTGTTTCTGCTAAAGCCTTGTTCTTTTCGACCGATTGGCAAAGCTTTTCAAATTGGACACAAAGACTTTTGTAGGAATCTTTGTCAACCCTAACCTGAGAAGTATATGCCCCAAAATTAGTCTTATTTAATGCATCTTTTATCAACCCGATTTCTGCTGGAGAAATGGAGCCTTCAGTGTTTTCCAGACGAACTAAACATTCGAGTTGAAATAAGGATTTTCCCAACGGATGATTAAGATTTATGAACCTCTTGCCAAATGCAAAGTGTTTTTGGAAAGGTGGCGAGAATTTGTAAAAGCCCTTCTGCTTCAGACCATAAATGTCATAAATCACACTCCATTCAATCAAATCTAAATGATCAGGGTCTGAGGCTGCTTTTTGAAGTACTAGTTCTGTATCGGGAAGTTTTTCTGGATATTCAACAGGAATGTGTAATTCTTGAACAAGTGGAAAGGATTCTTTTTCAGGAGGGCGTAGAAACCTAATGCCTTCTAATGCATGTGATTTTCCTAATGCGTATTCCGAGATGATCCTTGCACCATCAAGAGTGAGATCTGCATGATATCCGTAATTGGCGAAGCCACGAGTGGTCGAACTAGTTGTAGCATCTCCAATCCATTTTTGAAGAAGACCATCGTAATGCTGCGATGACCCATCTTCTCTAACAACACTTAGGAGTGTTGCAAATTCACGGCTAAGATCAAAGCGTTCGTATGAAAAATCAGAATCTGAAACCAGTTTGTATACTGGTTGATTAACCAAGGAACCCCACTCTAATATGTTCAGATGACCACCCTTTTCAAAGAATGGAACAGGGATTTTCTCATGAGGAAAGATTTCCCATAAATAGTCGGGATTGCTCAAGTGGAAAGTAAATAAGTGTCCTAAATTGTAAAGCCGTTTATCTGGATTTTCCGCTAGTAAATCAGCTATTGCATTTCTCATTATATAAAGATTGTGTGCTCTAATGATCTTGATTGACCAATGTTCAGTCTTATCATCAGTAATTTCTGTCCGCGCAAGGTTAAGTTTCGTAGGCTTGTTTCTCGTAAGATTTGTTATTATTCTAGGAACTGACGCCTCATATCCATTAACTTTATAATCCGGTGAAGAGGCGCCTGGAACTAGAATTCCGTCTTTGTATACCGAAAAGGTAATAGAATGATTTGCACTTCTGCTCACGAGTTTGGATTTGATCGGCTCAAAAATGTCAGAATAACCAAATCTCTTTGAGAACTTATTTGTTGGACGAATTTCTATATCATTGATCTGCATTCCATTATGCGAGGAGATGATTTTGTCAGTCTTATTCTTAGGAATAAGGTAGGAAATTGCACCTTCATACTCTTCAAGTTGAAGATCAGATGATAATTGATAACTGACCTCTTCGAGGTATTCTCTTGCATTTTGTAGATCTTGAGGAAGAATTGCTTCTGACCAAGGATAGGCGAAGTCTAACTGGCCGACTTCAAAATCTTTTCCAAAACGTTCAAGTACAGAGTTTTTATCTGTGTGTGGCGAAATTATTATGGTTTTCTGATTCTTTTCTTCTATCACGATAGGAAATTCAACCAAACCAGCGATTTCGGATAAATATAAAGTGACATTAAGTGGATGTGGTAAGTTGGTCTCGGGTTCTCTTGGAAGTTTCTTTCCTTCAACAAAAACACGGATAGTTGTACCTACTTCTGCACTTTCCCGTGAAAGTGTCTCCACTCGGAATTGTCTTCTTGCGGCTGGAATGGCAATTTTCAACGGATCCGATGGAGGATGCATATACGGTTCTTTAAATGTCGTCACCTCGACTCTATCTGCAACCATAAAACAACTGAGAAAGCCAACGCCAAATCGAGATATTGGATCAATATTTAATCCTTCACGCTCAAAGTCAGAGCTTCTATAGTAACTCTTGCCAGCTACAGAAAAGTAATTTCGGATGATATATTCGTCCATTCCAATACCATCATCAGTCCATATGATGGTAGCGTCGCCGTTTTCAGAATGTTCTACATTCACACGGATAACTCCAATTTCTCCTGGCTCAATCCGATTACGTCTTAGTACCTCGCGTCGGACACGAATAGCATCAATGCTGTTTTGCAAAAGTTCTCTGAGAAATACATATGAATCACCCTGATATATATCGTCGCCCAGGATCTCAAACATTCTTTCTCGGTCAAAATCGAATTGGATGAGAACTGGCTGGAAACCTCGCGCTGCCACGCGCCAGTCAATATGATAAAGATCTAAGTTGTGACGAGGATCATTCATCCGAGCCAGAATATCATTGCATCCACGCAATTGATCCTCAGCCCATATTCTTAAGTCTTCGAGTGCAGCATAAACCTCATGATCGTCAGTACTACCATCTACCTGGATAATTCGACCCTGTTGATAAGAGGGGCACGTAATGGATCTAAGAGCGCGATGTTTTGCCCATTCCATTTTTGAACGAGAATCTCTGGGGGCAACAAATTTCCAAATCACATATGGGGTACGATCTTCCGAAAGATCAAGTAGGTCAATAAGCCTTAGATACACAGCCAATGCCCGCAAATTGACCGACTCCCGTAAAACGGAGAAATCAGGCGGATATTGATGGTAATCTTCTAAATCTTCAAAATCTAACCAATGTCCTTCACAGACTCTTGATACTGCATCCGCAATCCCCCCATCGATGTGCTCAAAATATTTTCTTGCTCTCTCGCCACTTCGATAGGCATGAGTTCGGCGAATGTATTCCCTCCACAGTTCAATTGATATATCCTTTTCTCCTTTGCCTAAAGAAATCCCCTGATTTTTTAGGAATTTTGTAAATCTTTGTTCTTCATCAGGTAATATCCATGGCTCGCTTTTGTCTTTCGTTGCATTCCCTGTGAGAATGAATTCCTTTTCTAAATCATTTACTGCCATTCCCCAATCATGTCCGTACAGAGAAACTGCCAGAACAAATAATTCGGCAGAGTTCATGGCCTCTAGTCTGTCTCGACCTAAAACAAGCGAAGCTACGTGGAATAGTCTTGATAGATGATATTCTTCATCGTGGGGTGTATACTCTGGAAACAACAGATTAATTTGTTTTACTTCTCCACTGACGCGGTCACGGAAGTCATTTAGTCTACCTAGAAAATCGAATCTAATGTCATGACGTTGTGAGGCTTTCTCAGTTAAGATTTGTATAAGATCACAGTCGGGTAATAGGTTCAGAATTGAGCGATTGGTCATATCTCCTCCTTAGAGTAAACAGAGCAAAAAAATGATGATGCAATTTATACCATCTAAGATGAAAACGGTCTTTTCGATACGCCCCGTCATTAGGACCTCACCCAGATCGGGAGGATCGATCGGCGTGTCGGTTTGTCCCTCTCCTACAGGAGAGGGGAGGGAGGCGGTCTCTATTCTGCTGTGATGGAAGGTTTGGTTGCACGGGGGTTGGAGATCTTATTTGGCGGTAACTGGAGAATTGGTTACTTTATGATTCCCCGATCATCCAGAAACTCGACCGGGTCCTTATCCTGACCATGTTCCCACATCAATGAGAAGAACCAAATCCCACTCTCGCCAATCCAGAAATCGGCGGGGGTGAAGGTCATGACTGAGCCTTCGGGTTTCTTGTCGCTTTCGGGTGTGTACTCCGCCTGCCAGCCAAAGAGCTCTCCCTGCCAGTATTTGCCCAGCGAGTGAAGGTGATTTGCAAATGCTTTCACTTCCTTCAAAGCCGGCACAGCCAGCGGAAGAATTGGTTCATAACCTGCCTGGGCAGGAATTTTCGCCTTAACCGTGAGCATGTTTGCTTTTCTCCTTTTCCCAAGCACCCAATAAAAAATCGTGATTGTCTTCGATGATGCGTTCAATATCGCGCAAGTCGCCTTTTCGAAATCTCCCTTCGCGTTCAACTCGGATGGGAGTGAGCCAGAACTTTGCTTCATTTCCATCTTTCGTGATGTGAACGTGAGGCGGTTCATTGGCTACGTCTGCTTCATAGAAAAAGAATTTGTAGCCATTCACACGGAGGACGACAGGCATGGGAACTCCAATGCAGGAAGGATGAAAACATTATAGCACTTCCCCTAGGACTAAGACTGAACTGAGCAATCGGTGAAGCAGTAACTGACAAAAACGATCCTGCGCCTGCATCGGATCAAGCAATATCCCTTCGCGCAACGGGTCAAGGGTTAGAAAGTAATGCTATTTGGGCTTGCAGGGCTTGAATAATTGATCATTATACTAACTTTCCATTTCGGATTTGAAGGAGCTGCACGCCGCAATCTCTCTCCAGGGGGCTAGGAAGCTGGGGGCGTTTCCGGCGATGCTTTCCGCCGGATTGGCTTTCTATCACTCGACCGTGTGCCTCCCGCCATCTCATATTCGGATGAGTCTTCGCCAAAGATCACCTTGAATCCGGCCCGGGCCCTTTTGACCTTGTTCCAGATGTCAATGCTGGCCGCGTCGCGCTCGTTGCGTAAGGACACGAGTTCTATCTGCTGTCGGATGATCTTCTCCTGCAATACCTGGACCTTGGCGACCTCCGAGGAGAGATCTGCGGCGCTTATGGGGCCAAATGCCAGGGCAGGATCGATTTCATTCCAGGCTCCCAGGATGGATTGGGCCTGTTTGAGGGTGTCGGCAGGATAAAGTTTCTTTGCCATAGGTTCGATTCCTTTGAATGCTAACTGCGGATAGGCAATATAGTTGGTGAGTAACAATATTTGAAGTATCTAATCGAACAGGATCGATGTCAATCGACAGAATTGATAATTTGTATCTACATGCCCGCTTGTGAGATAAATTCTATTCTCTTCTGGAGAACTCCGAGCGGTGGAGGATAAAACCAAATCGCCATAAAACAAAACTCCGCCATGGCGGAGGTAAATTAGACAGGAGAGAAACTAGACTCCGCTATGGCGGAGCTAAATTACTCAGCAGGTTAACAAACCTCCGCTACGGCGGAGGTTGATTACGAAGCAGGAAAACAAAACTCTGCCACGGCGGAGGCTAACTACGGAGCAGGGAAACTAATCTCCGCTACGGCGGAGGTTGATTACGAAGCAGGAAAACAAAACTCCGCTGCCGCGGAGGTAGACTGCGGGGCACGTGAACAAAAATACCTAGCTGTGAATCCGATCTTTTTAGAGGAACAGGCATTAAAAGACGACATTTCCTCAAATCAGAATCGTCGTCTTTTTCCCCTACTCCTTACGTATCATGCCATCCGGTGAAATCTGACAGGGTTTTTAGCTTGAGAAGGTAATTGTCCATGTAGTGATCCGTAATGTCATTCGTGTCCACGATCTCACGGATGGTATTGCCGACCTTGCGGAGCAGGACCTGGTCCCAGGTCATATCCGGGTCGTATTTGTTTACGTTGAAATAAAAGAACTTGCCCTGGTGCTCATATCCCATGTTGCGGAGCGGCACGCGCGGCACGATATCGTGAAAGTTGACAAAGCGGAAGGTGCTGTTGCCGAAGCCCTGGTCAAAGCAAGTGCAAAACTCAGGGTCGCCAACCCGCGGCTGCCCATAAGTATACAAACCATTCACGGGTTCGCCCTCTGTAAACTGCAGCCTGGCCGTGGCCAATGCTGCCAGGGCCCCGCCGAGACTGTGTCCAGTGATCCACAGGCTGTTTGTGCCGCGCTCTCTTCGCAGCCTCGCCCACAACTCGGGCCAAATGGAATTCAGCGCATTCAGGAACCCGACATGGACCCTGCCTACCATGCCCCCCGGTGCGGACACGAACCGGCTATCCAGGTCATACAGCCAATCCCGGATCATGTTCGGCTGTGTGCCTCGAAATACCAATAGACAGGTCTGGTCGTTCTTGGCCAGATAGGCCTGGGTGTTCTGGCGGTCAAAGAACTCGACCAGTTTCATGTTCCACCCGAGCAAGGTGTCCTCGATTGTCTCCGGGTCCTTGTAGGCAAGATGCGCAGCTTTGCCAAGAGCATCCGCATTTTGTCTGTTGATTTGTCGCTTCTTCCAACTCCAGTCTGCAGCCATAAAGTCCTCCTTGGTTTGATGAAACCTGCTCTTATATTAAAGGATTCTATTGAAAAGTCAATTTCAGGATTTTTTTCACAACTCGTATTTGGATCAGCTGCTTCTTAAAGAACATCTCCATCAAATGCTAGAGATGTTGATTTTACAAAGTGGTGCATGATTTCCTTTACTTTCTGGTTGAATTTCAGCCCACAAATCCATGAGAAAAGCGGTAGTCCTTCTATACTTTCATGCCAATTTACTCAGGACTTACTCTCCTCGCCTTTTGCTTCCATCATGTAAACTTCCGGCACAAAGGTTTGGTCAGTAATGGGTGGACGGACATATCCGATATCGGATTGGCGAGGCGGCAAATTGATCGGTTCGGGTGTCAGATCTTCGTAGGGGATCAGGCTGAGCAAATGGCGGATGCAGTTCAGCCGCGCACACAATTTGTTATCAGCATTGACCACATACCAGGGAGCCTGCTTGATGTCGGTATGGGCGAACATCTCATCCTTGGCTTTGGAGTATTCCACCCAGCGCGCTCGTGAGTTCAAGTCCATGGGGCTGAGCTTCCAACGCTTGGTTGGATTGTTGATCCGCTCCTGGAAGCGCTTTTCCTGCTCCCTGTCGCTGACCGAGAACCAGTATTTGACCAGAATCGTACCTGAGCGGACCAGCATCCGCTCGAACTCCGGGACCGAGCGCAGGAATTCGGCATATTCCTCGTCGGTGCAGAATCCCATCACTCGCTCGACGTTGGCGCGGTTGTACCAGCTCCGGTCGAACAGGACCATCTCGCCTCCGGCAGGCAGGTGGGCAACATAGCGCTGGAAGTACCACTGGCTCTTTTCCCGCTCGGTGGGAGCTGGCAAAGCGACGACGCGGCAAACGCGCGGATTGAGGCTTTCCGTGATTCTCTTGATCACGCCTCCCTTTCCAGCAGCATCCCTTCCCTCGAAGATAACCACCACCTTCAGGTTCTGATGCCGGATCCATTCCTGCAGCTTGATCAACTCCTTCTGCAGGCGGGCCAGCTCTTTTTCATAGGACTTCTTGTCGATGACGATTTTCGGGTCGCTTGAGTTGGAGCCAGACATGAGCTCGATAGGAGTGCCTTTTTTGGACCCGTTATCCGCTTGTTTCTTTTTGGTTTTCTCATCTTTTTTTGCCATCTTTACCTCCAGGCTTTATCTGCTTGCTTTTTCAACGAGATACACAATGGATACATAATCCTTATTTGTCGCTTCACTCATGCCGATCTCACAGGGAATGTTGGAGGAATAATATCCTCCGTACTCATGCGAGAGAACCTCGGCCGATTCCTTCCTTGTGGCGGAGGCAGTCAGCTCGGGGAAGAGCAGGCCGCGGTCGCCGGCAAAGCCACAACAGTCTAGCGTGAGCGGAACGGCGGCAGACCTGGCGCATTGACTGGCGATCGCAGTCAATTTTGAATCCAGTCCAAGTTTCCTTGCAGAACAATTTGGGTGCAGGACCACATCTTCTTCAAGGCGATGTAGATCTAATTTTGGCAAAAGGATATCGTGCAGAAACTCAATGCTGTCCAGAAATATCAATTTCCTCCACAACCCTTGGTCCTCTGCGCTGAGATCCTCATTACAGGTACGCATTGAATGGGTGCAGGAAGTTGTGTCGATCACAATCGGATATTTTCCATGCCCGGACCATTCCCACATATGTAGAAGTGTTGAATGTAAAGCAAGGCGGTAAGCCTGTTCATAGCCCTTGGAATGGAAAGGCATTCCGCAGCAATGGCCTTCGATATTCCCGGGTAGCCAGAGTGATACGTCAGCGCGTTTCGCGATGGTGACAAAGGTTTCGGCAAGGGATATATTTCCATTATGTTTTGGCGTGCCGAGCTGGCGTGAAATACAGGAGGGAAAGTAGACGTATTCTTTTTCACCACCGGGATCAAGGAGAATACGGAGATTTTTAGAGGTGGAAGAAATATGGGAATTCCATTTAGGGAGAGTTGCCCCAGTTACTTCTTCGGTGGTTCGGAGGATCGTTGTAATGTTCTTCGCGCCGACCATCGATTCGGCGAGATGGCCCAGGCGGACGCCAAAACCGAGAGCGGATTCGGTAAATGAAAAATGCTCGGCGATCCAGTTAGCGACTCTTTCAGCGCCTGGAGTGACGGATTCGGCGCGCAGGCGACGGGTCAGGTTGCCGGTGTTGATATTCACTGGGCAGGCGGTCGCGCAGAGTCCGTCCAGGGCGCAGGTATCGATTCCCGCATAGGAATAATCACTTTCTATCTCGATCAGTTCGTCGTCTCCATCGCCGGGAACGCCGCCTCGAGCAAGCATTGCGAGGCGCATTTGGGCAAGTTCCCGCTGGACGACAATGCGCTGCCGGGGAGTCAGGGTCAGGGTGCGGCTGGGACACTTCGACTCGCAAAATCCACATTCGATGCATTTATCCACTTCGGGCGAGACGATGGGGATGGATTTCAGGTGTGTTACATGTGCGCGCGGGTTACTATTGATCAACACGCCGGGGTTGAGCATACCTTCCGGGTCGAACAGGGATTTGAGGTCGCGCATGATGGCATAGGCCGCCGCGCCCCACTCCGTTTCCACGAACGGTGCCATATTGCGTCCTGTGCCGTGTTCGGCTTTGAGCGCGCCATCATATTTGCCGCTGACCACACCGACGAGATCGTCCGTAAAGCCTTCAAAGCGTGATATTTCTGGGCCGGTGTCAAAGGATTGGGCTATCAAAAAATGCAGATTGCCATCCTTGGCATGGCCGAAAACAACGCCTTCCGCATATCCATGTTCGGCGAAGAGATTCTGCAGATCGGTAATTCCATCTGCAAGCGATTTGACCGGGAAGACAACGTCTTCACACAGAAGAGTGGTCCCGGAAGGACGCATCGCACCGACCGACGGGATGATCCCTTTGCGAAGCTTCCAGAATGACGCCTGCTGGGCGGGATCTTCAGTGAATTCCGCATCGTGAAGCAGTCGCAGCTCCTTCACGACCTGCAGCGCTTCTCTCTGGAACTGCTGGTGAGTTTCTTTATTTTCTGACTGATACTCGACGAGGATCGCGGCGGCCGTTTCCGGCAACTGGGCAAGAAGTGCCGGCGCACCAGCTAGCGCCTCAACGGAGCGCAGGGAGGGGCGGTCCATAATCTCGGCTGCACGCGCCCCGGACTTCTGCAGCGGGTAAATCGCATCGGCCGCATCCTGCAATGTTTTGAAGTAAAGCTGTCCTGTATACCTGTGCGGATAATCAGGCAGGGTGTGGAGAACACCTTCGGCGATAAATCCCAGTGTACCTTCCGAGCCGATCAGCAAATGCGTAAGGAGATCCAGCGGTGTATCGAAATCCAGGAAGGCGTTGAGCAAATAGCCGTTATTGTTCTTCATCTCGTAGCGCCGCCTGACCCGCTCGGCGAGCGTCTCCCCCTCAACGCGAACCTCTCTGCCCTTAATCACAGTGGTTGATCCCATTAGTCTTTTCTTTAGCTCTATCAGCCCAAGCTCGATCTCAGGCGCGCCTTCATGGAGTTGACCAGCAGCGTCCGGGTCAGCGGTGTTGAGGACCAGGCCATTTGGGAGCACCAGGGTCATGGAATGAATCGTGCGATAGGCATTCTCGGTCACGCCACAGCACATGCCGCTGGAATTGTTTGCCATGATCCCACCCATCATGCAAGCGTCGATGGAGGCGGGGTCGGGTCCGATGCGGCGGCCGTATGCTTTAAGCACGTTGTTGATGAATCCGCCCACAATCCCTGGCTGGAAGCGGATCAACCTTCCGCCGTCCTCGACGCTATATTTTCCCCAGTGCCGGGAGAGATCGACTAGGATCCCATCGGTCGAGGCCTGGCCGGAGAGACTTGTCCCCGCGGCCCGGAACGTCATGGGTATTTTCTTCTGCTGTATGAACTTAAAAAGTGACTGGATTTCGCCGATCGAATCGGGCTGGACGACTGCCTGGGGAACCAGGTGGAAATAGGAGGCATCATTGGCATAAGCAGCTCGATGCAACCTGGAAGTAAGAACGCGGGACGGGGAGATGACCTGGGAGAGGTCTGCTTGGATGTTCATGGTCTCTTCCTTCATTTTACGGTTTTTCAAGTAGGATACAAGCCCCACAGATTAATTTCTATCATATTCTCCCGGTCGATTCTCTGTTTGGAGGTCACGAATCCCGATTTCCAAATGACTGTTCGAGATTGGTGTACAGCGTTTCGGCGGTATAGGCACGGTCTGTCAGAAGATTTAATCGGTCTGCCATGCCTGGGGTGATCAGCGGAATT
>Ga0111538_10012667_pt1 | contig 11151 bp, 10 predicted proteins | sample SoiMethybrSBSTD1_FD_79669 | JGI IMG/M metagenome (GOLD analysis project Ga0111538, IMG submission 79669) | Bulk soil microbial communities from a Populus tree surrounding site in Tennessee, USA - Soil MetaG P. TD hybrid SBSTD1 (version 2)... | ecosystem: Environmental > Terrestrial > Soil >... | reverse complement strand
GGCATCCTCCACGGCTGCCTCCACACCCGCACCACCTACGACGAACACACCGCCTGGAGCCACCGCAAAGACGACCAAACCGACATCGCCGCTTGACACCCACCCGTCCTGGGGTGTCTGACCGCGTCGCCTGACCGCGTCGCCGCCCCGATCTCCCGGCGCCGGCCGGCAGCGGCACGCCGGACTGCAGCGGCACCCGGGACGGCGGCGGCCTGCGGGCCGTCAGGCGCCGGTCAGGGTCTCGCGCACCTCGTCGATGCTCTCGGCCGTCACCAGCACCAGGACCTCGTCGCCGGCCTGGAGGCGCGTGTCGCCCCGGGGCACGATGACGCGGTCGTTGCGCAGGACGGCGACGACCGTCGAGTCGCGCGGGAAGTCGAGGCCGACGATGTCGTTGTCGATGGCCGGGCTGTCGCCGGCCAGCGTGACCTCGATGAGCGTGGCGCGCCCGCCCTCGAAAGACAGGAGCCGCACGAGCGACCCGACGCTCACGGCCTCCTCGACCAGCGCGGTGAGCAGGTGCGGCGTCGACACGGCCACGTCGACGCCCCAGTTCTCGTTGAACATCCACTCGTTCTTCGGGTTGTTCACCCGGGCGACGACGCGCGGCACCGCGAACTCCTGCTTGGCCAGCAGGCTGGTGACGAGGTTGTCCTCGTCGTCGCCGGTGACCGCCGCGACCACGTCGGCGTCGTCGAGCCCGATGGTGCGCAGGCTCGTGACCTCGCAGGCGTCGGCCACGTGCCAGGTGGCCCCCCGGGGCTCGCCCACGGCCCGCATGCGGGTGACGCGGTCTTCGTCCTGCTCGATGATGTGGACCTCGTGGCCGGCGTCCTGCAGCTCGCCGCCGATGAACGTGCCGACGGCCCCGCCGCCGGCGATCACGACCTTCACGTCTGGGCTCCCACTGCCTCGACGCCCCCGCGGGGGCTCACTTGTGCGCTCCGACGCCGTCCGCGAGGTGGCGGTCGACCTCGTCGGTGTGGCCGATGGCGATCGCCAGGTAGACCACGTCGCCGTCCTGGGTCACGAGGTCGGGCGTGGCCACCTGGGCGACGCCCATGCGGCTGACCGCCACGGCGCGGGCGACGCCCTCGATCTCGATCTCGGCCAGGGGCCGGCCGGCCCAGCTGGCGGCCACGGGCCGCTCGACGACCGCGACGCGGGCGCTGGGATCGACCCAGTCGTCGTCGGCCACGTCGGGGACGAGCTTGCGGAGCACCCGGTCGATCGTCCACTGGACGGTGGCGATCGTGGAGATGCCGAGGCGCTCGTAGATGACGGCGCGGCGCGGATCGTAGATGCGGGCGACGACCCGTTCGACGCCGAACGTCTCGCGGGCCACGCGGGCGGTGAGGATGTTGGAGTTGTCGCCGTTGGTGACGGCGGCGATCGCCGCCGCGTCGCGGATGCCGGCCTCTTCCAGGCGGTCTCGGTCGAAGCCGACGCCGACCACCTGCGTCCCGGAGAACCCCTCGTGGAGGCGACGGAACGCGATGGGGTCCTTGTCGACGACGGCGACCGAGTGCCCCTTGTCCTCGATGATGCGGGCGAGGCCCGAGCCGACGCGGCCGCAGCCGACGATCACCACGTGCATGAGGGGCGACGCTACTGCACGGTCACCCGCGTCCCGAACCCGGTGACCAGGGGTGCCGTCGGTCACGCGACGGTCGGGGACGACCTTGACAGGCCCCCCTGGGGGTAAGGCATGCTTACCAGGCCATGAGGGGTCTCGTTAGTGAGGTCGTGCAGGGCTCGGGAGCACCTGGGGACAAGACCCGCTGCGACCGCGCGGACGGGGGTCCGGCATGATCGTCTGCCACTGCGAGGTCGTGTCCGACCGCCACATCCGCGACGCCGTCGCCTGCGGCGCGTCGAGCGTCGACGACGTGGGCAGGCGATGCGGCGCCGGCACGCACTGCGGGTCGTGTCGGCCTACCATCGGGGCGCTCCTCGTCGCGGTCGCGGCGCGAGAGCCGGTAGAGCCGGCCGCCTGACAACCTCTCCCCGAGGGTCGCGGATCACCGGCGTCCACGCGAGCCCGGAGGTCCCCCGACGCATGCAAGGCAGACCCGAGATCATCGAGCTGCTCAACGAGGTCCTGACGGCCGAGCTCACCGCGGTGAACCAGTACTTCGGGCACGCGAAGATGCAGAAGAACTGGGGCTTCGAGCGCCTCGCCGACCACTCGTACCACGAGTCGATCGACGAGATGAAGCACGCCGACTCGATCATCGAGCGCATCCTCTACCTCGAGGGCATGCCCAACCTGCAGCGGCTCGGCTCGGTCCGCCTCGGCGAGGACCCGATCGAGCAGCTGCGCCTCGACCTCGACACCGAGCGCGAGGCCGTCGAGCGCTTCAACCGGGGCATCGCCCTGTGCGTCGAGCTCGGCGACAACGGCTCGCGCGAGCTGCTGGCCGACATGCTCACGTCCGAGGAGGAGCACGTCGACTGGCTCGAGACCCAGCTCGACCTGGTGGCGAAGCTCGGCGAGCAGCTCTACCTCAGCGAGCAGATGAGCGGCTGACGGGCGGGGCGGACCTCGGCCTCCGGCCGTTCGTCCGCACGCTCACCACCCCGACGTCGACGGCGGTTCGTCGGCGCGGGGTGGCTGCGGTGCCGGCGCCGGGTCGGCCAGGTGGGCGGGCACCCGGCCACCGCCCGGTCCCTGGGCCTGCAGCAGGTCACGGATCTCGGTGAGCAGCGCCGCCTCGTCCGACAGCTCCTCGGGCTCGGGCTCCTCGCCCCGGCGCCGCCGCTCCTGCATCATGTTCAGCGGCTTCACGACGGCGAAGAAGACGACCGCGGCGACCGACAGGAAGTAGATGATGGCGTTGATCACGACGCCGTAGCTGAACGTGCTGTCGTTGACCGTGAACGTCATGCTGCGGAAGTCCTTGCTGAAGATCATGCCGATGAGCGGCGTGATCAGGCCTTCCACCACGGCGGTGACGATCGCCGTGAACGCAGCACCGATGACGACGGCGACCGCGAGGTCCACGACGTTCCCGCGTGAGATGAACTCCTTGAACTCCTTGAACACACCAGACACGTGAGAGTCCTCCGCAGTCGCTCGTTGGGTCGCTCCCCCGGCGCGTACCGTACCCAACGCACCGCGCGAGCGGAGCCAGCCAGGAGGGACCCCTCGTCATGGACGTAGCGATCACCGGTGCGAGCGGCCTCATCGGCACCGCGCTCGCGGAGCGCCTGCGGGCCGGTGGCGACGCCGTGCGCCCGCTGGTGCGCACTCCGTCCGACGATCCGGCCGCCGTGCGGTGGGACCCCGACGCCGGCACGATCGACGCCGCCGGGCTCGAGGGCGCCGACGTCGTGGTCCACCTGGCGGGGGCCGGCATCGGCGACAAGCGCCTCACGCCCGACCGCAGGCGCACCGTCCTCGAGAGCAGGACGCGCGGCACCGGCCTCGTCGCCCGCACGCTCGCCGAGATGGACGACCCGCCCCGGGCGTTCCTGTCCGCGTCGGCCGTCGGGTGGTACGGCGACCGGGGCGACGAGGTGCTGACCGAGCAGAGCACGCCCGGCGACGACTTCGGCGCCGAGATCTGCCGGGCGTGGGAGGACGCGGCCCGACCCGCGGTCGACGCGGGCATCCGCACGGTGTTCCTGCGCACGGCGCCCGTGCTGACGGGGCGCGGGGGCATCCTGCCGCAGATGGCGCTGCCCTTCCGGCTCTTCGTCGGCGGCCGCATCGCCTCGGGTCGGCAGTGGATGAGCTGGGTCTCGCTCGACGACGTGCTCGGCATCATCCGCTTCCTCGTCGACCACGACGACGTGCGCGGGCCGGTGAACGTGACGGCCCCGCAGCCCGTCACCAACCGCGAGCTCACCGCCGCGCTCGGCCGAGCGTTGCACCGGCCGACCCTGCTGCCCGTGCCCGCAGCCGCGCTGCGCGTCGTCCTCGGCAGCGGCCGGGCCGACTCCCTCGTGCTGGTGAGCCAGCGGGTGGTTCCGGCCGTGCTCGAGGCGGCCGGCTACTCGTTCGTGCACCCCGACATCGACGCGGCGCTGGACGCGGTGTACGGGAGCGCGGCGTGACCGGCGCCGCGGACCCCGCCGGTCCTCCCGACGCCCGCGGTGCCCCCGGCGACGACACCCCGGCGGCCTCCTCGGCACCGGGGCGCGGCGCGGCCGAGCCCCGGCGGCCGGGGGTGGCCGCGTTCGACTTCGACGGCACGCTGGCCCACCGCGACACGCTGGTCCCCTTCCTGCGCCATGCGTGCGGGACCCCGCGGGTGCTCGCCGCCGCGGCCCGCGCCGCCCTCCGCAGCCTCGACCGCGACCACCTCAAGGTCGCGGCGATCGGGCACCTCTTCCGCGGACGCTCCGTCGCCGAGGTCGACGAGCTCGGGCGGGCCTACGTGCCCACGATCGTCGACCTGCTGCGCCCCGAGATGCTCGACCGGGTGCGCTGGCACCGCGCCGAGGGCCATGCGCTCGTGATCGTGTCGGCCTCGCTGGGCGTCTACCTGCGCCCGCTCGCCTCCCACCTCGGCCTCGACGCGGCCCTCGCCGTCGAGCTGGTGGCCGACGCCGACGGGGCGCTGACGGGGGCGGTCGTCGGCGAGCTCAACACTCGCGGCCCCGAGAAGGTGGCGCGCCTGCGCCGGTGGACCGACGACCGCTTCGGCGCCGACGCACCGTTCGAGCTGTGGGCCTACGGCGACTCGGCCGGCGACGAGGAGCTGCTCGCGCTCGCCGACCATCCGACCTGGGTGGGCCGGCGGGCCGGTCGGGCGACGGCGGGCTGACCCCGCCCGTCGCGCCGGTCGTGCCCGGCCGCGACGATCACTCGTGAGCTGTCACTGGGCGGCGAAGCGCCCGGCGAACACGGCGGGGCCGCGACCACGGCTGAAGGCCATGGCGACGGGGACCCCACCGAGCGCGAGCACCCCGAACGCCACGCGTGCGATCGTGCCCAGCGTGCCGGGACCGCTGTCACCGGTGGCGTCGGCGCCCGCGTCCTGGCGGGAGGCGCCTCGGCCGGCGGCGTCGTCGGCCCCGACGGCCGGGCCGCCGTTGAGCGCCGCCATCTCGTACAGCAGCGCGGCGTCGGGCGGCACCACAGGCGCCGCCAGCGTGTCGAGGGACGGCATCGACGGCCGCGAGGCACCGCTGCCGGCGCCCCGGCCGGCTGCGGCGCCGGACGACCCGGACGGCCCGGACGAGGACCCGCCGCCGCCCGACCCCGCGCCGGCGACGTGGTCGCCGCCGCCCCCGGGAGCCGGCGTCGCCGGCTCGACGACGATGCGGGTGCTGAGGAACAGAGGCAGCCAGTTGGACCCGAGGCACGCGCCGGAGACCCAATGCTCACCGGGCGGCGTCCACGAGGGCACCACCACCGAGGCCCGGGCGGCACCGCTGGCCTCGACGGTCGGCGTGGCCAGCAGGAAGACGTCGATGCCGATGAGCGCGAAGGTGCCGGGCCGACAGGTCGTGAGCGTCACCGCGATCGTCTGGCCCTGGACCGGGGTGGGGTCGTCGACCGTGATGCTGTTGGCCGGGGGCGGATAGGTCTGCGCGCCGGCGCCCGCCGCGACCAGCAGCAGCGCGACGGCACCCGCCGCGGCCGCAGCGAAGACACGCTTCACCATGGTGACTCCCCCCTCGGTGCCGCTCCCCGGATGCGGCTGCTCTCGCACCCCGACGGGCGCGCACCCCGGGTCTAGCACACGGCGTTCTGTTGACGCCCGGTCAACAACGCCAGCCGGGCTGCGGTGGGCCGTCGACACCGGACCCCGGGTACCTGTGCCCGGGCGACGCAGGCGAGCGCGGCGATCAGCCCCGGGGGGCCGAGACCGAGACCTCGCGGTCCTCGTCGAGCGTGCCGTTCCAGGTGGCGACGCTGCCGTCGACATCGGCCTCGCGGCTGGCCGCCTCGGCGCCGACGACCTCGACGCGCACCGACGCCTGGTCGGGCGTCGCCCACGGCTGCACCGGGAGCGCGAGCTGGTAGCGCCGGCCCTCGATCGAGCCCGACAGGTCGACCTCGATGTCGATGCTGGTCCCCGGCGGTATGTCGACGAAGGTCGAGTACACGTTGCGGCCGAGCTCGACCTCGGACTGGAGCGCGACCGGCTGGCCGCCGATGCGCGCCTCCTCGAGCGCGAAGGGGCTGTAGATCGAGACGTACGAGCGGTTGGTGCCCCGCGGCAGGTCGACCGCGTTGCCCAGCACGTAGTCGGGGTAGCCCTCGGTGGGGGCCTGGTTGTCGAGCGTGACCCGGAGCGTGCCCGACACCTCGCCCGTCGAGGGGTCCCACCGCACGTCGTACGACTCGCTCCGTCGGAGGAACAGGTCGAGCTTGTTGGCGGCCGCGTTCGTGGTCGTGACCAGGACCGCGTCGGTGCCCTCGGCGGGCGGCTCGAGGTAACCCGTCACCCCGGTGTCCTGCAGGAGCATGAACTGGCCGGCGTCGAGGGGGGCGAACATGATGTGCCCGCCGTCGACCACGCCGTCGAGCTGCTCGCTCAGCGCGCGGGGACCGGGCAGGTCGGACGTCGTGAGCCGGTCGAAGGTGGTACGGGCGACATCGTCGAGCACGTCGAGGCGCAGGTCGTTGTCGTCCTGGTAGAGCGAGTACTGCTCGCTCATCAGGAACAGCGCCGCGTCGTCGGCCGTCACCGGCGCGGCCCGACCCGGCACCTCGATGCCGCCCGTGAACCGCATGATCGCCGCGAGGCCGGCCGGGTCGACGCTCATCACGCCGTCGAGGGGCAGGCCGCCGGACTGCGGGTACAGCTGGCTCACGGCGATGGCGAACGACGGGAAGTCGGGCGTCATCGTCAGGTTCCGCCACGTGTTGGCGACGTCGAAGCGGGAGTAGCGGGCCACCATGTCGGGCGGCAGCGCCAGCACGCGGTTCGCCCCGTCGGCCTCGAGCTCGGACACCCGGCCGAACCGCGGCATCGACATCTGCCCGTCGTCGAGGACGAGCTCCGCGAAGTTGCCGGGAAAGCCGATGCGACCCCTCGCCTCGACCGGCGTGGTGAAGAACACGAGGTACCGCTTCGGGCCGTCGGCGCCGAGCAGGTCGGGTGCGACCGACAGCACGTCCAGTGCGCTCTCCGTGTCGGGGATCGCCTCGTCGACCTGCTCCTGCAGGCGGTCGATGCGGGTCGACACCATGCTGACGAGCCACGGCGAACGGTCCGACAGCACCTCGTCGTCCATCGACTCGAGCGCGGTGCCCACCTGTTCGAGCGGCTCCTTCATCGCGGTCACCGCCGCGGGGTCGAGGCGCCCGCCGGTGAAGTGGAGGGCGTCGAGGTTGGCCGAGTTGGCGGCGAACGAGGACACGCCGGCCACCCGGCCCGCCTCGGACGACAGCGAGCCGACGGCGTCGAGGTTGGGCCCGACGATCGGCAGCGAGCGCGCCGGGGCCACGAACCAGCTCGTGAGCGTGCTCTCGGCCGACGTGAGCGAGCGGGCGGCGGTGTCGAGCTGCTCGGCCGCCAGGTCGTCGTCGGCGCTGCGGGCCGCGGTGAGGCCCTGGTCGATGCGCCGGGCGCCGTCGGCGAGCTCGTCCTGCACCGACACGACGCCGATGACCGCCCCGACGATCATCAGGCCGATGACCGCACCCGCGATGCCGGCGACGCGGCGCGCACGCGCCCGCACGCGCCGCCCGGCGTGCTGGTAGCCGGACACGATCGCCGGGAGGATGGCGAGGAACGTGATGATGGCCGTCAGGCCGTGGAACCCCAGCGGACCGGCCCGCAGCAGCGCGACGCCGCCGAGGCCCGACACGAGGGCGCCACGGGCCCGGGTGCGGGTGTTGCGCAGCACCGAGACGAAGGCGATGGCCACCGCCACGGCGGCGAGGGTGAGGGCGAGGCCGTCGCCGGCCAGCAGCGCGCCCACGCCGGCGGGGAGGAACCACGTCCACCTGCGGGCGGTGGCACCGAACGTGGCGAGCACCGCCACGACCGCCGCGCTCCAGAACATGTCCGACCCGGCGAGCCCGGTCGGGGCCGCGTTCGACAGGGTCGCGGCGGCCACCGACACCCCCACGACGGTGGCGGTGTAGGCGATCGTGCGCGCCCGGCGCGTCGCGAACATCGTGCGCGGGAGGGCGATCGACATGGGAGCGGTCAATCTACGCGACCGCCGCGCAGCGTGACCTACTCGGGCGTGCTCCTCGCGGGGGAGGTGGCGGGCCGTCAGTACGCCCCCGCCGCCCGGACCACCGCCGAGAACGTCTTGGCGATGATCGTCACGTCCATCGTGGGCGACCAGTGGTGCACGTAGTACAGGTCGAGGCGCACGGCCTCGTCCCACGGCAGGTCGGAGCGACCGCTCACCTGCCACAGGCCGGTGATGCCCGGCTTGACCAGCAGGCGCCGGGTCACGTGCACCTCGTACTGCTCGACCTCGGCGGGCAGCGGCGGCCGGGGCCCGACCATCGACATCTCGCCCCGCAGGACGTTGATGATCTGGGGCAGCTCGTCGAGCGAGTACCGCCGCAGGACCCGACCGGCACGCGTCACCCTCGGGTCGGCTCGCATCTTGAACAGCAACCCGTCGGCCTCGTTGCGGTGCTCGAGGTCGGCGAGCAGGCGGTCGGCGTCGACCACCATCGTGCGGAACTTGACCATGCTGAAGCGCCGGCCGTCGCGCCCGACTCGGGTCTGGGTGAAGAACACCGGGCCGGGGCTGTCGAGCTTGACCGCCAGCGCGATGACGGCGAACACGGGGGCCAGCACCACCAGGGCCGCGGCGGCGCCGATGCGGTCGAAGGCCTCCTTCGCCACCCGTTGCGGACCGGTGAGGGTGGGCTCGGCCACGTGGAGCAGGGGAAGGCCGGCGACGTCGCGCACCACCGTGCGGGGGCCGGCCACGTCGGCGACGGCCGGCGCCACCAGCACGTCGACACCGGTGCCGGCCAGGCTGCGGACGAGGGCCGTCAGGTCGCCGGGTTGTGCCTCGGTCGTGACGGCCACCGCATGGGCGCCGGTCGCCTCGACGGCCGTGGCGGCGGCGTTCGGGGGCGCCACGACCGGGACCACGGCCGTGCCCACCTGGAGCTCGGGCCGGTCGGATGCCACGCACAGCCCGGCCACGAGATAGCCCGACCACTCGGAGCGCACGAGGTGCTGGCCGACCTCGACCACCGACGTCGGGGTGCCGACCAGGAGCACCCGGCGCACGTACCGTCCGCGGCGGCGCTGGCGGTGCAACCACGTGCGCAGCCCGAAGCGGGCGAGGAGCGTGAGGACCAGAGCGACAGGGATCAGGACGCCGACGTAGCCGCGGGCGATGACGAGGCGCCCGAGGAAGTGGGCGAGCGCGACGACCGCGAGGAAGTGGACGCCGCCGTTGAGGACCCGGCGGTACTCGTCGGAGTCGGCGCCCAGGATCTCGCGGTCGTAGCAGCCGGCGAGCGCCAGGACGCCGAGCCAGACCGGCACCGCGAACATGGCGACCAGCACGTACGGCACGTTCGGCCCCGGCAGCAGGGCGGCGTGGACGCCGAAGCGCAGCAGGTGGGCGATGACGAGCGACAGCGTGATGGCGGCGGCGTCGGCCACGACGTAGGTCGCCGTCGGCGGGACGGTCTCGCCGTGGGCGCCCGGGCCGGCGCCTCCCGCGGGACGCGGCGACGCCGCGACGACCGCCGGACCGGACGCATGCTGCGCCGACCGGGTCTCGGCTACCCCCATCCCAGACACGTGCGCGAGAGCATAGACCCGCGAAGTGCGGACGGACCCTGGCGGGTCGGCCGGCCGCCTCCCCGCCCCGGGCCCGCCACCGGTCACTTCGGCTGCATGCGGACTCCGCCGTCGACGCGGATGACCTCGGCGTTCATGTAGCTGTTGCCCAGGAGCTCGATCGCCATGTCGGCGAACTCGTCGGCCGTGCCGAGGCGCTTGGGGAACAGCACGTCGCGCTTGAGCTTCTCCTTGAACTGCTCGCTCGCCTCGCCCTCGCCGTAGATCGGCGTGTCGATGAGGCCGGGAGCGATGCAGTTGACGCGGATGCCGACGGCCGACAGGTCGCGGGCGACCGGGAGCGTCATGCCCACGACGCCGCCCTTCGACGCCGAGTAGCTGGCCTGGCCGATCTGCCCGTCGAAGGCGGCGACCGAGGCGACGGTCACGACGGCGCCGCGCTCGCCGTCGGCGAGCGGCTCGTTCTGCGACATGGCCGTGGCGGCGATGCGGATGAAGTCGAAGGTGCCGATCAGGTTGATCCCGATCACGGTCTTGAAGATGTCGAGGTTGTGGGCCGACTCGTACTGACCGTCCTTGCCGATCGTGCGGGTCGCCCAGCCGACGCCGGCCGCGGTCACGAGGGCCCGCAGCGGCCCGAGCTCCTTGGCCGCCTCGACCGCGGCGATGATGTGCTCGGTGTTCGTGACGTCGGTCGGGGCGAACACGCCGCCGATCTCCTTGGCGAGCGCCTCGCCCTTGTCGGCCTGGCGGTCGAGGTCGGCGAGCACGACCTTCGCCCCCCGGCCGGCGAGACCGCGGGCCGTGGCCGCGCCGAGGCCCGAGGCGCCGCCGGTGACGATTGCAGAGATCCCGTTGAGGTCCATGCCGGGACTGTATTGACTCGCCGGTCAAGCGGTCGAACCCGGTGTCGGAGGCCCGCGGGTAGGGTACGCCCGGCGCCCATGCACGCCAGCGACCCGCCGTCCGCGAGCCCCTCACCCGCGCCGGCGGCGAGACCGGTCCGCCACGTCGCCTGCGAGCTCACCTTCTCCGTCGAAGAGCACGCCACCCTCGCGGTGCAGGTGGCGGCGGCGGGCACCGCCGGTCCGCGACTGGACGAGCGGCTCGTGGTCACCGTCGACGGCGCGCCGCCGCACCGGCCGGTCGCCGAGGTGGCGGCCACCCACGGCGGGCGCATCCACGTCGTCCACGCGCCCGAGGGCGAGCTGCGCATCTCGTACGCCGCCAGCGTCGCCGGCGCCGACGTCCCCGACCTCGGCTCCGGGCGACGCGCCGCCGACCGGGGCGTCGACGGCCCGGTGGACGCCGGTGACCTGGGCGTCGACGGCCCCGTTGACGCCGAGGTCCTCGCCGCGCTGCGCCAGAGCCGCTACTGCCCGTCCGACGAGCTCGCCGGCTGGGCGTCCACCGGGCTGGCCCACCTGCCCGACGGCCCCGACCTGGCCCGGCGGATCGG
>Ga0111538_10012663_pt1 | contig 11153 bp, 9 predicted proteins | sample SoiMethybrSBSTD1_FD_79669 | JGI IMG/M metagenome (GOLD analysis project Ga0111538, IMG submission 79669) | Bulk soil microbial communities from a Populus tree surrounding site in Tennessee, USA - Soil MetaG P. TD hybrid SBSTD1 (version 2)... | ecosystem: Environmental > Terrestrial > Soil > Tree... | reverse complement strand
CTTCTCGCCGCCGCTCATGGACTTCTGCGGCCCGATCCCGTTCCCGGTGCTGCAGAGCCTGTTCGACGGCCTCTACCCCGCCGGCCTGCAGTGGTACTGGAAGGCCGACTTCTTCCAGGAGCTCTCCGACAAGGCGATCGAGCTGCACCAGAAGTACGGCGAGCGGCTGCCGACGCCACACTCGACGATGCACATCTACCCGATCAACGGCGCGGCGAGCCGCGTACCGAAGGCCGAGACTGCCTTCCACTTCCGCGACGCGAAGTTCGCCGAGGTCATCGTTGGCGTCGACCCGGATCCGGCGAGCAACCCGCGCCTCATGCAGTGGGCGAAGGACTACTGGCTCGCGCTCCACCCGTTCTCGTCGGGCGGCGGCTACATCAACATGATGATGGACGAGGGCGAGGACAACGTGAAGGCGTCGTACCGCGAGAACTACGCGCGCCTCGCGCAGGTGAAGCGCAAGTACGACCCGACGAACCTGTTCCGGGTGAACCAGAACATCAAGCCCGCGGCGGCGTGAGACCTAGTACCGTTCGGTGTCGGGGTGGAAGCTGCGCCAGCTGTGCCAGAACTCCTGGCTGGCGCTGACCGCCTTGAGCGAGCCGGTCGGCCCGGAGCCCGACGCGCTGTAGGAGCCGGCCGGGCCGACCAGCTTCTCTTCCTCGAGCGCGAAGCGCGCCTCGGCGTCGGGCCGCTCGAAGGCGAAGAACGACGCGCCGTCGTCCGCGAGGACCAGCACGATCGGCGTGCCGCCGACGGCGTCGTTGATCACGCGCTCGCGCTTCAGCCGGTTCCAGTCGAACGCCTTGCTGCGCGTGCCGATCTCGACGCCCACCACCCAGGACTTGTCCTGCCACGACTCGGGGTTCGTTCCGGTCAGTTTCTTACGGCTCGCCCCCTTCTCGAAGGCATCGTCCTTGGGATAGTGGTCGGCCGCCACGGCCGCGGCGTCGGCCTGCATCACGAGGCTCGCCGGGTGCGACGCGAGCCACTCGCGCAGCGTCACCTGCCGCGACGGGAACGGCACGAGCTTCATTCCCTTGCGCGCTCCCGTCACGGCGCCCCCGGTCGCCTGCCGCCACCAGCTGCCCGTCGTCGCGTCCTCGAGCATGGCGTTGAAGCTGTCCATGCCCACGAGGCGGAAGCGCTCCAGCTTTCCCTCGACGAGCGGCGAGAACACGCGCCCGGAGCGGCATACCGTGCAGTAGGTGACGAGCACGTCCTTGCCGCCGACCGTGTCGTGAACCTGGTGGTGGTAGCCGATGAACATCAGCGGGTACGCGCGCGCCTCGCCGTCGACCTCGATCCCGACGACGAGCCGATCCTCGGCGACCTTGTTCTCCGCAGCCGGCTTCAGCACGAGCGCCTGCGGCTCCCGGAAGACGTGGTCGGCGGCCATGCCGAAGTTCGCGGCATAGGCGACGCCCCCGACGGCGACGGCTCCGAGCGCCACGCCTGCTCGCCAGCGCCAACCGGAGCGCCACGCGTCCCAAAGACCGAGGAGCGCCACCAGGCCGAACGCCGTGCGAAAGACCCAGCGCCACTGATAGAGGAAGTACGCGAGGTCGAGCGTGTCGAGACGCTGGCTCCCCGGAAACGGCATGACGAAGTAGATGTTCGCCGCTTCGAACAGCACGAGGCCGACGATGCCCAGGGCAAACGCCGATCGCAGCCGCATGGAATCCGATGAGTGTATCGCGGCGGCCCCGTTCCAGAGGGAGGGGGACCCGAAGTTCGTCCGCGGGCTGCTAGGCTATTACGTGGACCTTCTGCGCAAGGAGGCTCGCGGATCGCAGCGCCCTGCGCGGGTTGACGCAGTCTGCGACCGGACCCAGGAGGAGCGATGGCGATCAGGAGACGTCGGCTCGGGAAGAACGGCCCCGAGCTCTCGGCGCTCGGCCTCGGCTGCATGGGGATGTCCGAGTTCTACGGCCCGCGCGACGACGCGGAGTCGGTGGCGACGATCCACGCCGCGCTCGACGCGGGCGTGAACTTCCTCGACACCGCCGACGTCTACGGCCCGCGCACCAACGAGGAGCTCGTCGGCAAGGCGATCGCCTCACGCCGCTCCGAGGTCTTCCTCGCCAGTAAGTTCGGGATCGTGCGCGGACCGAATCCGATGGACCGCGGCGTCAACGGCAAGCCCGAATACGTCAAGGCCTCGTGCGACGCGAGCCTGAAGCGACTCGGCCTGGACGTGATCGACCTCTACTACCAGCACCGCGTCGATCCCGTGACGCCGATCGAGGACACGGTGGGCGCGATGGCCGAGCTCGTGAAGGCAGGCAAGGTCCGCCACATCGGCCTGTCGGAGGCTTCCTCGAAAACGATTCGCCGCGCGGCCGCGGTCCACAGGATCACGGCGCTCCAGAGCGAGTACTCGCTGTTCTCCCGCGACGTGGAGGACGACATCCTCGCCACCTGCCGGGAGCTCGGGATCGGTTTCGTGCCCTACAGCCCGCTCGGCCGCGGCTTCCTGACCGGCGAGATCAAGCGCTTCGAGGACCTGGCCGAGGACGACTTCCGCCGCCACTCGCCCCGCTTCCAGGGCGCGAACTTCGACAAGAACCTAAAGCTCGTCGACCGCATCGGCGAGCTCGCGGCCGAGAAGGACGTCACGAAGTCGCAGCTCGCGCTCGCGTGGGTCCTGGCGCAGGGCGACGACATCGTCCCGATTTTCGGGACGAAGCGCCGAAAGTATCTGGCCGAGAACCTCCGCGCCGCCGAGATCGTGCTCGGCAAGGCAGACCTCGCCCGCATCGAAGCCGTCGCACCGAAGGGCGTCGCCGCCGGCGAGCGTTACCCGGAGATCGGCCGCGCCCTGCTCGACCGCTGAGGAGTGATCGAGCGCCGGCGCGTTTCGGTCTGCGCGACTACTCCTGGCGCAGTGCCGCCACCGGATCGAGGCGTGAGGCACGCCGAGCCGGGAAGAAGCTCGCGGCCAGGCCGACGAGGGCGAGAACGAGGCCCGCGGCCGCCAGCGTGAGTGGGTCGCTCGGCTCGAGGCCGAAGACGAGCGAGCGGACCGTGCGGGCCAACGCCAGAGCCAGCACCGAGCCCGTGGCGACGCCCAGCGCGACGAGCACGAGTGACTCGCGCAGGACCATCCGCACGATCGCCGCGCGCTGCGCACCGAGCGCCATGCGGATGCCGATCTCGCTCGTCCGGCGCGAGACGACGAAGGCCATCACCCCGTAGAGGCCGAGGGTCGCCAGCAGCAGCGCCAGCAGCCCGAAGAAGCCCGAGAGCATCGCGACGAGGCGGTCGCGGACGAGCGCCTGATCGAGCATTCCGGGATAGTCCGAGAAGGTGGCGACGATGCCGGGATTCGCCTGGCGGAAAGCCTCGCGCAGGCTCGGCACCATGGCCGTCGGCACGCCGGCCGTGCGGATCAGGATCTGCGCGAAGCTCCCCGGCCGCGAATCCTGGGAGATCGGCAGGTAGGCGATCGGCTCCATCGGGACGCGCAGATCGTGGTACTTGGTGTCCTTGACGACGCCCACGACCTCGAACACCTGCTCGGGCAGCCGAGGCGTCGCCTGACGGCGGAACTTCTGGCCGACCGGGTTCGCCGACCCGAAGACGGCGCGCGCGAGCGACTCGTTCACGATCGCGACGTTCGGGGACTGCGGCGTGTCGCGCTCGTCGAACAGGCGGCCGGCCAGGACGCGAACGCCCATCGTCGCGAAATACTCGGGGCTCGCATCCATCAGGTTTACGCCCGTGCGCTGGCCCGAGTCGCCGCCCTCGCGCCAGACGTCGTTGCCCCACGACGTGCCGCTCAGCGGCACGACGCTCGTCTCGGCCGCCGAAACCACCCCCGGCACCGCGCGCAGCCGATCGAGCAGCTCGCGGCGATATCCGAGCCGACGGTCGACGGACAGCTCGAGCGGGCTCATGTCCACGTAGGCGACCAGCACCTTGTCGAGCGAGAGCCCGGTCTCCTCTCGCTGCAGGTTGCCGAGGCTGCGCGCCGACAGGAACGCTCCCGCGACGAGAACGAGCGACAGCCCGACCTGCGCCACGACGAGCGCCCGTCGCAGGCTGAGCCGCGCCCGGCCCTCGGTCGTCCCACGCGAAGCCGCCCGCATCACGGCCTCGGGCGAGACTCGCGCCGCGCGCAGGGCGGGACCGAGGCCGAAGAGCACCGAGGTCAGCGTGCCGACGAGGGCGGCGAAGCCGAAGACCCGCCAGTCGAACGCGAGGTCCAGGAAGAGCGTGCTCGGCTGCGTGTCGATCGCGCTCACGAGCACCCCGCTCAGCCCGGAGGCGAGCCAGGCCCCGAGAAACGCCCCGCAGAACGCGATCAGCAGGCTCTCGCACAGCAGCAGCTGCACGAGGCGGCCGCGCCCCGCGCCGAGCGCCACGCGCGCCGCGAGCTCGCGCTCGCGAGCCGTCGCGCGCGCCAGCATCAGGCTCGCGAGGTTCGCGCAGCCGACGAGCAGCACCAGCCCCGCCGTGGCCTGCAGGAAGAAGAGCGATGCGCTGTACTGCTGGCGCAGCTGCGAGATCCCGCCGGCCGCCGGCAGCGCCTTCAGCCTGAACCCGAGGTAGGAATCGACGCTCTCGCGCGGATAGTTGGACGGGAGCGAGGCCTCGAAGATTCCGGGCGACGCCGCCGCGAGCTGCGCGCTCGCGCGCTCGCGGGTCCAGCCGGGCTTCAGCCGGCCCATCACCACGAGCCACCAGTCGGTGCCCGACTCGAGCCGGCTCTGGCTGCCGGGCGGCAGCGCCTCGGAGCAGATGGGCACGGCCACGTCGAAGCCCTGTCCGACCTCGAGGCCGGTGAAGCCCGGCGCCGACACCCCGACGACCTGGTACGGATAGCGGCCCAGCTTGATCGTGCGGCCGACCACCGCGGGGTCGCTGCCGTACTCCCGCTGCCAGAACGTGTGGCTCAGCACCGCGACGGGCGCCGCGCAGCCCTTTCGGTCGTCGTCGTCGGTGAGCAGGCGCCCCAGCACGGGGCGCACGCCGAGCGTGGGGAAGAACTGGCCGCTCGCGAGGATCGCGCTCGCGAAGCGGGGTTCGGCGGTCGATTCCAGGCTCAGCCCCGCCGTGCCCCACGCGAAGACTCCCGACACGGCATCCTGCCGCCGCCGGATCTCCTCCCACAGCGGGTTCGTCGCCCCCGCGTGCCAGGAGTTGAAGGCTCCGCGCACGCCATTCATGTCGGCGATGCGGACCTCCACGAGCCCCGCGGGATCCTTCACGGGCAGCGACCGCAGCTGCACGGCCTCGAGCAGCTGGAAGATCGCCGTGTTCGCCCCGATCCCCAGCGCCAGCGTGAGGACTGCCGCGAGCGCGAAGCCGGGGCTCTTCATGAGCCGCCGGCCCGCATAGAGGAGGTCCTGCCAGAGTGTCGTCATCGCACCTCCGGGCGGAGGCGCTGCAAGCCACGTACCGCCCGCAAGTGCGGCAGGTCAGGCGCGCCTAGGGCCGATCCGTCCGCTTATGGGATCGGACCGTCCCAGTCGTAAGAGCGCCTACCAGATGCTCCGCTTGCGGGCGCGGGCGTTGCGACGGCTGCCCTTGGGACGCGGTCGGAAAGCCGGGCCGCCCGCGGGCCGCCCCCCCCCGAAGCGCGGGGTTGTGGACGGGCGATCGTCGGCGCCATTGACGCGGATCGCGCGGCCGTCGAGCTCACGCCCGTTCAGCTGCTCGATCGCAGCGGCGGCCTCCTTTGGCGTGCCCAGCTCCACGAATGCGAAGCCGCGCGCGCGACCGCTGTCCCGGTCGGTCGGGATCGACACGTCCAGCACCTCGCCGATCGGCGCGAAGAGCTCGCGGAGCTGCTCCTCCCGGGTGTCGAAGCTCAGATTACCGACGAACACCTTGAATGTAATGGCGTCCTTCCTTTCGTTGCCGGGGCTGTCAGCGCCCCTGGTTGGAGAATTGCGTGCGGCGCTGTGGCGGCGCGTGGGCGACGCGGTACTCGAGCAGCTCGCTCTGCGTCACCTCGAGCGTGCGGTGACCCGTCGGCTCGGCTTTCTCCAGCTCGCGCCGGAGCTTCTGGAAGCAGATGTCCGGCCCGTCCTGGAACAGGGCGTGCCCCGCCGTGAAGGCCGAGCTGGCGATCCAGACCGTGTACTCGGAGCTCTCCGCGCCCCACCGCGCGCATAGCAGGTACTCGCGCCGGCCGCGTCCGCTCCGGAAGCCGAGATACTCGATGCTGAGGTGGCGCGCCAAGGGCAGGGGCAGCTTGGGGGACGCGGAACCACCGTGCGAACCGCTCATGCGGTCTCCTCCGGCACAGGTAGTGCTCGTGGAGGGACCCTCGTGGCCCGCGCGGCGTCTGTGTTATTGGAACGATACCACGTTGCGCCGCCGACTCCCGCGGTTGCCCCAAAAAACGATCGCCCGGGGCTTTCGGCCCCGGGCGTCGCGTGTGTGGATTCGCGAGTCAGCTGACGACGGTCACGTTCGCGGCGCGCGGCCCCTTCGGGCTCTGCGTGATCTCGAACTGGACCTTGTCACCCTCGTTCAGGGTGCGATAGCCATCGGCCTTGATCTCGGAGTGGTGGACGAAGACGTCCGGACCCGCCTCCTGCGACAGAAAACCGAAACCCTTCGACTCGTTGAACCACTTGACGGTACCTTGAACCATGAACGTACAGGCCTCCTAAGCCTCGTGCCTAGATGCGTCGTCACCTGTGCGCTCACAAGTCAAGAGCGCGCCCGCCGTGGGCGGCCCCTCCGCTACGCCAGAGTAACGCCAGCTAATGCAGAAATAGGATAACACACGGGCCTTCACTCGTCCCGCAGCGCCACCGCCGGGTCGATCCGGGCCGCGCGCCAGGCCGGCCCGGCGACCGACAAGACGGCCCCGATCACCAGCAGGACCGTGACGGAGGCGAAGGTCGCCGGATCGAGCGGGCGAACCAGCTGCCGCACCCCGAACCTCAGGTCGTCCCGCAGCTTCGAGATCCAGCGCGTGAGGGCCATCGGCGATCTCTTGGACGCTCGCCGAGGCCGAAGGGGTGCAGTGTCCATTTGTTTTTCGACAATCGAAAAGTATGATCGGCGCTCGATTGCGGTCGGCGTGAGGGGAAGGACGCCTGGCCTGACCGGGAGGTCGGCATGAGGTGCTTCTGGCGAGCGTGCGCGGGGCTCGGCCTGGTCTGGCTCGCCGCGGCAGCTGCGACGCCGAGCGACGGCCCTCCGCCGCTGATGATCGTCTTCGACCTGCGTGTCGAGGACGCGAAGGGCCGCCCCGTCGCCGATCTGAAAGCCGGCGAGCTCGTCGTGGTCCAGGACCACGTGCCGCAGACGATCTCCCAGTTCACCCCCAAGGACCAGCCGGGTCACTACGAGATCACCTACGCGCCCGCATCCGGGAAGGCCGGCCTCGTGACCGTCATGCTCAAGCGGCTCGGCACGGTCGCGCGGGGCGTCGACGGCGGCGGCCTGAAGCCGCGCGTGGTCGTTCCTCCTTCGGCATTGGCGTTCGAGCTCGGCCGCGTCCTCGAGGCACGGCCGGACGCCGACGACTTCAAGACACTCGCCGCGGTGATGCACTTCGAGTCGGCGGCGGATGGGGTGCATCACACGTTCGCGCTCGAGATCCCGCGAGGCGCCCTGGCCGCTGCTGACGCGCCGGCTGCCGATCGCGTCCAGATCCTCGCCCGCGTGACCGACTCCCAGGGACGGGTGGTGAAGCTGTTCGACATCGAGCGCCCGCTCGCGTCCGCGTTGACTACTCAGTCCGTGATGCAACGCATGGTGTGGACGGGACAGCTGCACCTGCGAGGGGGCAGCTACGTCCTCGATACCGTCGCTCGCGAGCCGCGCTCGGGACGCGCCTCGGTCCGTCGGGTCGCGTTCGAGGCTCGCGACCCGGCACACGGGCTCGGCCTCAGCAGCGTCGCCCTGCTCCATTTCACGGACAGCCTCACCATCAGCGAAGAGCTGCACGATGCGGACGACCCGTTCCTGCTGGACGACCAGCCGCTCATGCCCGCGCTGGATCTGCAGACGTCGGCGGCCCCGGGAGCGAAGGTGGCGTTCTTCGCGATCGCCTACCGTGACGGCGCACGGTCCGAGCCGGTCAGCCTCACGCTCGAGCTCGTGCGCGACTCGAAAGTGGTGGCGAGCGTGCCGCTCGCCGCGCCGCCCGCGGACGAGCGGGGCCACATACGCTACGGGGGGGCTTTGGCGACCCGGACGCTGGGCCCGGCCGACTACCGCCTGCGGGTCGTCGCTCGCCAGGGCGACGCTCAGGCCTCGGAGGAAACCGGCTTCAGCGTGCGGTCCGACGTCCTTGCGAGTCCCGTTCGCGTAGAGACCACCACGTCCAAGCGCTAGACCCCGCGGGCGGTCCTACAATCGAGTCATGGAAACGCTGCTGCAGGACGTGCGCCTCGCGCTGCGCAAGCTCACTCACAGACCCGCGTTCGCCGGCCTGGCGATCGGCACGCTCGCGCTCGGGATCGGAGCGAACACCGCCATCTTCTCGGTGATCGACCGCGTGCTGCTGCAGCCGCTGCCCTACAGCCAGCCCGACCGCCTGGTGCGCCTGCAGATCAAGTTCCGCGACGGTTTCGGCCAGAGCGTCTCGATCCCGAAGTTCCTCGCCTGGAAGCAGCACACGGACGCTTTCGAGTCGATGTGCGCGTCCGACTTCTCCGGGCCGGGCCTCAACCTGAGCGGCGGCGCCACGCCGGAGCAGGTGAAGGCGATCCACGTCTCGGCGGACTTCTTCCCGGTGTTCGATGCCACCACGACGCTCGGCCGGGTGTTCGGCGCCGAGGAGGATCGCCCCGGCGGGCCGCGACTTGCGGTGATGACTCACGGGCTCTGGGTCCGCCGCTTCGGCGGCGACCCGTCCGTGGTGGGTCGCGTGATCGTGCTCGACGGCGAGCCGTACACGGTGACCGGCGTGCTGCGGACCTCGTTCCGCTCGTATCCGTCCGCCGACCTCTATCTCCCCTTGCAGGCCGATCCGGCCACCACCAACCAGGGCCACTTCCTCTCGGTGGCGGCCCGGCTCAAGCCCGGCGCCACGCTCGACTCGGCCCGGGCGCAGATGGGCGTGGCGGCGGAGCGCTTCCGCCAGCAGTACCCCGACGCGATCGGCAAGGAGGAGTCGGCGACGGCGGCGCCGTTCGGCGAGTCGATGGTGGGAGACGTGCGGCAGCCGCTCCTGATCCTGCTGGCCGCCGTGGCGATGGTGCTGCTGATCGCCTGCGCGAACGTGGCGAACCTGCAGCTGGCACAGGCCATGGGCCGCACCCGCGAGCTGGCGATCCGCGGAGCGCTCGGCGCGGTGCGCTGGCGGATCGTTCGCCAGCTGCTCACCGAGAGCTTCGTGCTGGCGCTGGCGGGCGCCGCCGTCGGCCTCGTCGTCGCCAACCTCGGCGTCCGCGCGCTGCTGGCGCTCGGCCCCGACACGCTCCCTCGCGCCGCCGAGCTCAGGGACGCGGCGCCGCTCGACGGGCGCGTCCTCCTGTTCACGCTGGGCTGCGCGCTCTTCACCGGCCTCGTGTTCGGCCTGATCCCGGCGCTGCAGATCACGCGGACCGACCCGAACGCGACGCTCAAGGAGACCGGCTCGCGCTCGGGAACCGGCCGCCGCCACCACTACACGCGCAGCGTGCTGGTCGTGGCGGAGACGGCTCTCGCGATCGTCCTGCTCGTCGGAGCGGCGCTGCTGATCCGCACCTTCTCGTCGCTGCGCTCGGTCGACGCCGGCTTCAACCCCGAGCGCGTGCTGAGCTTCGAGACATCGCTCGGCGGCTCGAAGTACGCGACCACCGAAGCCATGGACCGCCTCACGCGCGAAGTCGCGCGCCGGCTCGAGACCGTGCCGGGCGTCGTCGCCGCGGCGAACGTGCCGTTCCTGCCGCTCGAGGGCGGCTTCGGCATGGGGTTCGACATCGTCGGTCGCCCGCTGCCGCCGGACCAGACCAACAGCGGCGGCGCCGGCTGGATGTACGTGTCGGATGAGTACTTCAAGGTGCTCGAGATCCCGCTGCGGCGCGGCCGCCTGTTCGTCGAGCGCGACACCGCGGCCTCGCCTTCTGTCGTGGTGGTCAACGAGGCGTTCGCGAAGAAGTACTTCCCGACGGGCGATCCGCTCGGCCAGCAGATCGCGATCGGCAAGGGCATGGGACCCGACTTCACCGAGGCTCCGCGCGAGATCGTGGGCATCGTCGGAGACGTGAAGGAGGCTGGCCTCGGCAACCCCGCGCCCGAGGTGATGTACATCCCCCTGGCGCAGGCGAAGAACAGCTTCATCGAGCTCAACAACAGGCTGATCCCCACGACCTGGGTGGTGAAGACGTCCGTCAGCCCGCTCGGCCTCGCGAGCGCCGTGCGGCAGCAGATCCAGGGCGTCGACAGCCAGCTCGCCGTCGCCCACGAGCGCTCGCTCGAGCAGGTGTTCGCCGAGGCGACCGGGCGCCAGACCTTCAACATGACGCTGCTGAGCGTCTTCGCCGGCATCGCGCTGGTCCTGGCCGCGCTCGGCATCTACGGGACGCTGTCCTACTCGGTCGAGCAGCGCTCGCAGGAGATCGGCATCCGCATGGCGCTCGGCGCCGACGCGGCCGACCTCAGAAGGATGGTGATGCGCCAGGGCCTGGCTCTCGCGGGCCTGGGCATGCTGATCGGCCTCGCCGGCGCGCTCGCCCTCTCGCGCCTCATCACGACGCTGCTCTACGGCGTCTATCCCAACGATCCGCTGAGCTTCGCCGCGATCGCCCTGCTGCTGACGGCCGTCGCCTTCCTGGCGACGTGGCTCCCGGCCCGTCGGGCCACGCAGGTCGACCCGCTCTCGGCCCTGCGTCACGAGTAACGGGCGGCTTCTATTCCTGGTGTAGTGCCACGACAGGATCGAGCCGCGAGGCGCGGCGTGCCGGCAGGAAGCTCGCGCCGAGTCCGACGAGCGCCAGCAGGAAGGCCGCCGCGGCGAGCGTGAGCGGGTCGGTCGGCTCGAGGCCGAAGACGAGCGAGCGAACCGTGCGGGCCAGCGCCAGGGCCAGGACTGAACCCGCCAGGACGCCGAACGCGACGAGCACCAGCGATTCCCTCAACACGAGTCCCAGGATCGAACGCCGCTCGGCGCCGAGAGCCATCCGGATCCCGATCTCGCTCGTCCGGCGGGACACGACGAACGCCATCACGCCGTAGAGGCCGAGCGTTGCCAGGAG
>Ga0111538_10012662_pt1 | contig 11154 bp, 8 predicted proteins | sample SoiMethybrSBSTD1_FD_79669 | JGI IMG/M metagenome (GOLD analysis project Ga0111538, IMG submission 79669) | Bulk soil microbial communities from a Populus tree surrounding site in Tennessee, USA - Soil MetaG P. TD hybrid SBSTD1 (version 2)... | ecosystem: Environmental > Terrestrial > Soil > Tree... | reverse complement strand
TTAGGTAGCGTGGCAGGATTTCCTGCTGCGCTACCGACTTGACTGCAGCAACGACGTCTTCGAGCACTATTCTGTTCGCCACTTGATGGAGCACCCGATGCTCGGTATCTGCACCCGGGGACCTTGACCCGTCTCAGCAACTTGCAACATGCCCTCGAACAAGTCACGTCGCGCGTCAGCAGGGGCCGCCTCCTTCCGGGAGGCATCCAACCGTCCGCGATACTGTAATTCAAGTTGCCGATTGAAGCCGAAGAAATCTGGGGTACATACGGCCCCGTAGGCTTTCGCTATTTCCTGGGTCTCATCCCAAACATAAGGGAATGTATATCCATGCTCTTTGGCCACTTTCGCCATGTTATCAAATGAGTCCTCCGGATAGTCCGCAGGATCATTGGACATAATCGCGATTGCTCCGATACCGGCGCTGCGGAGCTCGTTCATGTCCCGCACAATGCGATCGCGAACTGCCTTTACGTATGGGCAGTGGTTGCATATAAACATTACCATTAATCCTTTTTCGCCTTGCACCGACGCGAGGTTGTAGCGCCGACCGTCCACCCCGGGCAAATCGAAATCCACTGCCTTCCAACCAAAATTACAAACTGGTGTTTCCAGGCTTGCCATGCTTTTTTTCTCCTGTGGCGAATGACAAACAATCTACCTATGCCGCCAGATATAATTGACGGCCGGAGGGGCCTACACTGAACCACTGGCATTGATGAGACAGCAATACTATCACGGGAGCCGAGGAACCATTTCTTCCCATCGCCCTTCCCTTATATATTCATGACGCTCCCTCGCTTTTACTGCCCTGTCGACATCTCTACCGGCCAGATCGTTGAGTTGCCAAAGAGCATTGCGCATCACGCCGCCCGCGTACTACGACTCGAACATGGCTCCGAACTGATATTATTCAATGGCCATGGAGGAGAGTACCAGTCGACCATTGTGCACATCGGCAGGAATAGCGCAACCGCCATGATCGAGAAGCATCTGCCTGTCGAGCGCGAGTCCCCGCTTTCGATTACGCTGGCTCAAGCGATTAGCTCCAATGAGAAAATGGACTGGATTGTGCAGAAAGCAGTGGAGCTGGGCGTAAACCGGATTCAGCCCCTGGCAACAAGGCGAAGTGTTGTCAGGCTTTCAGCCGAGCGGGGCGATAGACGTCTGGACCATCTGCGAAAGGTGGCTATTTCCGCTTGCGAACAGTGCGGGAGAAACCAGGTTCCAAACGTTCTACCACCCGCGCCACTTGGTGTCTGGCTTAGTCACCAGATCGGCTATATTCAGGATCAGGCTGGCGGGGGGCCGAGCTCATGTTTCATGCTTAGCCCTGCAGCAAAGGAAGGCTTGCATTATTATTCCGGTGCTTTCACGACTGGGATAACGTTGCTTGTTGGGCCGGAGGGCGGTTTTATCCGAGACGAAGAGAATGCTGCCATCGCTGCCGGCTTTATCCCATTGAGGTTGGGTCCCCGCGTCCTTCGTACGGAAAGCGCCGCATTAGCAGCAGTTGCCGCAATGCAAGCACTGTGGGGAGATTATTGAGCTTGCGGGTCCGCTAGCACTGGTAATTGTGCAGCGATTCGAAGGATAAGTGGCGCGACGCGATGCAAACAAAGTTCAAACGTTCGTTAGGGCAACAACCGTGAGATTCGATCATGACTTCGTTACCTGGTTCCGCTCGGTAGCGCCTTACGTCAATTCGTTCCGCAATAAAACATTTGTCGTTGCTTTTGGCGGCGAAGTCGTTGCAGACGGGAAATTTGTGGAACTCGTCCACGACCTGAACTCGCTCGCGAGCCTCGGCGTACGGCTGGTTTTGGTGCATGGGGCGCGTCCACAGATTGAATTCCGGCTAAGCGAACGAAATCTTGAGACCATATATGTCAGAGGAATGCGGGTCACCGATGCCGATACGCTGCAATGCGTAAAGGAATCTATAGGGCGAGTCCGTGTTGAAATCGAAGCGCTGCTATCCATGGGGTTGCCCAACTCACCCATGGCAAATGCTGCTATTCGCGTTGCAAGTGGAAACTTTGTGACAGCCCGTCCGGTAGGGGTCATCGAGGGTGTCGATCTGATGCATACGGGGGAAGTGCGCAAGGTAGATAGCGCAGCGATACGCGTGCGACTGGAGCAAGGCGAGCTCGCACTACTCTCACCGTTAGGATATTCACCGACGGGGGAAATATTTAATTTGACGCTGGAAAATGTTGCTGCTGAAGCCGCGATTGCCCTTAAAGCCGACAAGCTGATTTTTTTGATGGATCCGGAGGGAGTTGAAAAAAGGTATCGTAACGACGCCGAAGCGTTGCTGCTTCGCGAACTAACGGTGTCCGAAGGCAAAGCTTTGCTTGAGGAAGCAGGGAGCCAGGCAGTCACGCTCTCGGAGGATGTTGAGTTATATCTGCCCTTTGCTTTGCACGCCTGCGAGCGCGGCGTATCGCGGGTTCACCTCATCAGCCGGCATGTGGATGGCGCGACCCTGCTCGAACTATTTACTCACACCGGTATAGGGACCATGATATCGGAAGGTCCCCTGCAGAATTTAAGAGATGCAAGGATAGAAGATGTAGGCGCGATTCTGCAATTAATAGAACCTCTGGAGGCTGACGGAACCCTCGTGCGCCGCAACCGCGAACTACTGGAAATGGAAATTGCGCGCTTTGTGGTGGTGGAACATGATAATATCATAATTGGGTGTGCCGCACTTTACCCCTTTCGTGATGATGATGCAGCCGAACTTGCCTGCCTCACGGTGCATCCCGATTATCGCAGTGCAGGGTGCGGGGACGCGTTGCTCAGGAACATCGAGAGCAAAGCAAGATCCTTGGGAAGCAATAAACTGTTTGTGCTGACAACTCGAACTGCGCATTGGTTTGTTGAACACGGATTTGTTGAAACCGGGATAGGGGAATTACCTAGGGCCAAGCAGGGACTATACAATTATCAGCGCCGTTCAAAGGTGTTCGTCAAGCAACTCTAGCGCCCTATGATCCCATAGGCCCGGGCTAGGATGAACTAGACCCTGGCCGGAAGGCCGAGTAGGGCTAGACCCTGGCCGGAAGGCCGAGTAGGGCGCCATTGGAGGGTACCAATGTAAGAATGATCGCTATCTATTGGAGAAACGCAAATGGCGAGATTGGTAACATGCATAAAGCTGGGGCGGGAAATGGAGGGGCTGGATTTTCAGCCCTATCCAGGCGCACTGGGGAAGCGTATTTTTGATAACGTGTCGAAGGAAGCCTGGGCGGGGTGGATTCAGCATCAGACAATGCTGGTCAATGAAAATCGCCTGAACCTTGCCGATATCAAGGCTAGAAAATACCTGGCCGAACAGCTTGAGGCTTATTTCTTCGGCGATGGAGCCGAGCAGCCTTTGGGTTATGTGCCGCCGGCGAAGTAAAGTATTGCAAGATGAATTCCACGCTTCATTTCTTTCGTCAATCCTGTCCGAACTACCATTTTTATCCCGATGACAAATGCCCCATCCGGCAGCGAATTTCTTAATCGCGAATTAGGTCAGATAGCCTTCAATCGACGAGTTCTTGCACAGGCTGAAAATAAGGCGACTCCTTTGCTGGAGCGCTTGAAGTTTCTCTGCATTGTCAGCAGTAATTTCGACGAGTTTTTTGAAATTCGAGTTGCCGGGCTGAAAGAGCAGATGAAGCTGGATACGCCGGGTTTTGGACCCGATGGCATGTTGCCGCACCAGGTATTCAAGCTAGTATCGGAGCAGACCCATGAGCTGGTTGCGCGCCAGTATCAATTATTGAATCAAGAAATCCTGCCTGGGCTTGCGAGCGAGGGCATCCATTTTTTGCGCCGGTCCGCATGGAATGACGTTCAGCGCGAGTGGATTAAGACATATTTCTTTCGCGAGCTGATGCCGGTCCTTACACCCATAGGCCTTGATATCTCCCATCCTTTTCCACGCGTGCTTAATAAGAGCCTGAATTTCGCGGTTGAACTGGCAGGCAAGGATGCTTTTGGACGCAGCTCCGGAACAGCTATTGTTCAGGCGCCACGAGTGCTGCCGCGTGTAATTCAGCTTCCCGGCGAAATCAGCAGCTCAGAATATAACTTCGTATTCTTGTCGTCCATATTGCACGCGCACGTAGGGGAGCTATTTTCAGGCATGAGCATGCTCGGCTGCTATCAGTTCCGTGCCACGCGCAATAGTGATTTGTTTGTGGATGAAGAAGAGGTAAAAAATCTCCGCATTGCTCTCCAGGGCGAGTTGCCTCAACGGCATTTAGGCAACGCGGTACGGCTGGAGGTGGCAGACAATTGTCCTCCGCACATGTCGGATTTTTTACTCGAACAGCTGGGTCTGTCTCGCGACGATTTCTACCAGGTAGAAGGTCCGGTAAACCTGGTGCGGCTGATGCAAGTGCCTGATCGTATCGCAAGGCCAGGCTTAAAGTTCCCGCCATTTATTCCTGGCCTGCCGTTAACATTGCAAAAGAAAAAAGCAGCGGATATTTTTCAGATGATCCGCAGGAACGATATCCTGTTGCACCATCCTTACCAATCATTTCAGCCGGTAATTCACTTCCTCCAGCAGGCCGCCACGGACCCTGACGTGGTAGCCATAAAGCAAACCGTCTACCGTACCGGAACTGATTCCCTCGTAATGGCTGCACTTATTGCTGCAGCGAGCAGTGGGAAGGAGGTGACAGTCGTGGTGGAATTGTTGGCCCGTTTCGATGAAGAGGCCAATATCAACTGGGCGGGACGTCTGGAGGAGGTCGGCGCGCATGTCGTATATGGGGTAGTGGCACTAAAGACTCACGCCAAGATGTCGATGGTGGTACGGCGTGAAGAGGGCAAGCTGCGGCGTTACGTACATATGGGAACGGGTAATTATCATGCCAGTACTGCACGGCTTTACACTGACTTCGGACTTTTTACCTGCGCGGAGGACATCTGTGCCGACGTGAACGAAGTATTCATGCAACTGACTGGTCTCGGCAAGGCGGGAAAGTTACGGCATCTCTGGCAATCGCCATTCAGCTTCCATAGCCAGATACTGGCGGCAATCGATGGTGAGGCTCGGAGTGCTAAATCGGGAAAACCTTCCCGCATTATTGCAAAAATGAACGCGCTGCTTGAGCCGCAGATTATCAGGGCTCTTTATGCAGCATCGGCGGCCGGGGTTAAAATTGATCTCATCGTTCGCGGAGTATGTGCTTTACGCCCCGGGGTAAAAGGACTGTCGGAAAACATCCGGGTGCGCTCCATAATCGGGCGTTTTCTTGAGCACAGCCGGATTTTCTACTTCCGAAGTGATGGTACACACGCCATATACCTGTCCAGTGCGGACTGGATGGATCGAAATTTTTTCCGTCGAATCGAGATATGTTTTCCGGTCCTTGAGCCAAAGCTGAAGAAACGGGTGCTCACGGAAGGCCTGAACATATACCTCAAGGACAACACTCACGCCTGGGAAATGGACGGTGACGGTAACTACCATCTCAGGAACATCGGCAGGCGAAAAAAGCTGTGCGCTCAAGAAGCGCTGCTTACAGAACTGGCGGCGGCGAAACAAGGCTGAAAGAGCAAGGAGAACGCATTATTCTTGACCAGCCTTTTCGACCTTGGTAACAGCGGCGCGTTGTTTGATGCCTATCGGATGAGGCCCAGTAAGGCGTGCGCGCGCACATCTCGTGTAAAAGTCGCGAAACGCGTCAGACATTTTAAAAATACTCGAGCTATGCAAACCGAAATCGAGCTCAAGATGAGAGTGCCGCTGGACAGCGTGAACCGGTTACAACGTAATCGACTGATAAGGTCGCTGAGTATCTCCCCAGCCGTGACTCAAAAACTCTACACGGTTTACTACGATACGGAGAATCACGACCTCAGGCATAGCGAAATTGCGCTGCGCCTGCGCCGCGAAGGCAATCGGTGGGTGCAAACCATCAAAGGCAGGGGCGGAGCCACAGCGGGGTTGCATCAGCGATACGAATGGGAAGTACCGGTAACGAATGCACGACCCGATTTCACCAAAATATCCGATCCGGATCTCATCAGTTTATTGAATGGCGTCATCCTGCCCGAGAAGTTGCAGCCTGTATTTACGAGTGAGTTCAACCGTACTAAACGTATGCTGCAACTTACCGACGGCGAAGTGGAGTTCTGTCTCGATCGAGGGAGAATCGCGGCTGGGGAAGCAAGCTTATCATTCGCGGAAATTGAGCTGGAGCTGAAGTCGGGTAGCGTTCTGTCATTGTTTCAGCTCGCGCTCGACTTGCTCGCTATTGTTCCCCTCAGGGTTGAAAACAGGAGCAAGGCTGAGCGCGGGTATGCGCTCGCAGCGGGCTTCGAGTATCCGCCGGTCAAGGCGGCGCCGGTCCACCTGCAAGCCGAAATGAGTTTAAGCGCCGCATTCAATGCTATCACTTCAAGTTGCCTCAATCATTTGCTGAGCAATGAGTACGGTATGCTCAACGGCCGCGATATTGAATACCTGCATCAAATGCGTGTTGCCGTGCGGCGGCAACGTTCGGCCTTGGGTATTTTTTCTACTGTATTCCCTAAAGCGTCACCAGGGTTGGCGCGGGAGTTGAGGTGGCTTATACGGGAAATTGGCCCAGCCCGCGATTGGGACGTATTTGTAACTGAGACATTACACCTCATTTCGGCGGTATTCCCTGAGCATGCAGGAATATCGACGCTACATGCTCAATCCGAACAGCTGCGTTTGCATCATGCCAACTTGGCCCGTGACGCAGTCCAGTCGAAACGTTACACAACAATTGTATTGAAGCTGGGCGCTTGGATAAGCTCCGAAACCGGAATACACGCAGTTAGCTCGTCCGCACAGCAAGGCTCGACTATAGATGTCCGGGAAACTTCCTTACAAGCTTTTGTGACAAAACTGCTGAGACGAAGGCAAGACAAGTTGATGAAATACGGCAAAAAGCTGAAAAGCTTAAGCAGTAGCGAATTGCACCGTTTGCGGATTTCGGTTAAGAAGCAGCGATACGTGATCGAGTTTTTTGCTGGACTATATCCCAGTGACAGGCAGCAAGAATATACTCGGTGGTTGACAAAACTTCAGGATGTTCTTGGGAAAATGAACGATCTGGCCGCCATGGAACGCTTGCTAGGGGAACTGCCGAACTTCGAGAACCACAGCATTGCCCATGAAGCGCGCGGCATCTTACTAGGCTGGACTGCCTGCTTGGCGCAGGAAAAAAAACGGGAACTATACCGTGCCTGGAAGGCTTTCATCAAAACAGATCCATTCTGGTAAAAATCCGGTGCATGCCCGATATACCAGGTTAAGTAGCACAGGTGGCAAGCGGCGCGTGTAGTGGCTCTGGCGGATGAACAGTCTTCCATATATTGTCGCCAGTAGGCAACGGGGCCGGCCATTGACTTAAAAAAGCCAGACACGCTGACGTTAATCTCTTTGGTAGCTGGCCCGAGAACAGACGCAGTCTGTCCGGACCAGTTCGAGTTTTTGTTTTTAACTATTTAATAACTGCTTTTAGTTCCCCTTTGGCATATTTGTTGGCCATAGTCTCGAGTGGGTTCGCTTTAATCTTGCCGGCTTGGCCTGCGCATCCAAATGCTTCAAAGCGGGCCTTGCAAATGTCCTTTGCCGCTGCGGTTGCATCTTTGAGATACTTCCGCGGGTCGAACTCGCTTTTGTTTTTGGCCAGGTGCCGGCGGATCGCGCCTGTCATCGCCAGGCGGATATCCGTGTCGATATTCACCTTGCGCACGCCATGTTTGATGCCTTCCTGTATTTCCTCCACTGGAACGCCGTATGTCTCCTTCATCTCCCCGCCAAATTCGCGGATGATGTCCAACCATTCCTGAGGGACCGAGCTGGAACCGTGCATGACGAGATGGGTATTGGGAATGCGCTGGTGAATTTCCTTGACGCGTTCGATTGCGAGAATATCGCCGGTGGGCTTGCGTGTGAATTTATAGGCCCCGTGCGAAGTTCCGATGGCGATGGCCAAGGCATCGACGCCGGTTTGCTTGACGAAGTCGGCTGCTTGCTCCGGATCTGTCAGTAATTGGTCATGAGACAGTTTACCCTCGGCTCCATGCCCGTCTTCAGCTTCCCCCATCCCTGACTCCAGTGAACCTAGACATCCCAACTCGCCTTCGACAGAAACCCCGACCGCGTGCGCCATTTCCACTACCTTCGCGGTCACCTCGACGTTATATTCATAAGAAGATGGAGTTTTGGCATCTGTCATCAACGAGCCATCCATCATCACGCTGGAAAAGCCACTGCGTATGGCGTTGATACAAATTGCCGGGGAAGCGCCGTGATCCTGATGCATGACGATGGGAATATGCGGATACGCCTCGACTGCTGCGGCGATAAGATGGCGTAAGAAAGCCTCGCCGGCATACTTCCGCGCACCGGCGGAACCTTGCATGATTACCGGACTGTCGCATTCATCAGCTGCTTGCATGATAGCCTGGATTTGCTCCAGGTTATTTACATTGAAAGCGGGCAGACCATAACTGTTTTCCGCCGCATGATCCAAAAGTTGACGCAGTGATACGAGTGCCATTAGAGCCTCCTTCAGGTTAGAATCGGTGTATCTTAAATCGTAAAGGGCGAAGTGCTGGTAATGAAGGCGTCTTGTGCTTATCCCTTACCCCTTATTCCCTTTACGCCTTTCTGTATTCGCCCACCTTCACAATTTTCATGGTGTTGGTTCCACCTGCTTTCCCCACTGGCTCGCCAATCGTCATAATGATCAAGTCGCCGTTTCGCACCACACCCCGCTTGAGCAGTTCGTTCTCGGCATGGTTCAATATGATTTCGGGATCATTCGAGCCTCCACCAAATTTTATTGGGTAGACGCCGCGGAACAACGTCATCTTGCGGCGGGTATCTTCCTGCGGACTAAGCGCAAAGATAGGAACATTCGAACTTCGGCGCGACATCAATAATACGGTCCTTCCGCTCTGAGTGAGTGCCGCGATGGCGCGGATTTTCAAGCCCCCCGCAGTAAACATCGTTGCACGCGCAATGGCCTCTTCTATTGTTTCCGGAAGCCCACCCTGCAGTCGGCGATTTTCGCCGCTTACCAGATATTCTTTTTCTGCTTCAAGGCAGACTCTCGCCATCGCTGCGACTGCTTCGACCGGATATTGCCCAGAGGCGGATTCCGCTGACAGCATTACCGCGTCGGTCCCATCCAGCACCGCGTTTGCTACATCGGATACTTCTGCCCGAGTTGGAATGGGACTGCTGACCATTGATTCCATCATCTGCGTGGCAGTTACCACGAGCCTATTGTTCGCGCGAGCGGTGCGAATCATGCGTTTCTGAAGCGCAGGTACAACCGCGTCTCCCACCTCCACCGCGAGATCTCCTCGAGCCACCATAATTGCATCAGAAGCGAGTAATATATCATCCAGCGCAAGTATCGCCTCCGATCTCTCGATCTTCGCCATCAATAGGCTCTTCCCTCCAGCTTCGTGCATTACATCTCGCGCCCACCGCATATCGTCACCGGACCTTGGGAACGATACTGCAAGATAATCTGCTTTAAGGGCGGCGGCCGTTCTGATATCTTCGACGTCCTTGCCTGTAAGTGCGGGCGCGCTAAGCCCTCCCCCCTTGCGGTTGATGCCCTTATTGTTGGATAAGATACCACCCTGCTCAACCACGCAATATACCTGGTTTCCCACGACCTCTGAAACGCCCAGCACAATGCGTCCATCGTCCAGCATGAGTGTTGCGCCGGTTTCTACATCATTGGGCAGCTCTTTATAATCCAGTCCCACCCGCTCTTGATTGCCCTGCGCGCACTCGGCGTCCAGCACGAATTTATCACCGGTCTTCAACAGAATCTTGCCCGATTCAAATTTGCCGATACGGATTTTCGGACCCTGCAAGTCGGCGAGTACACCGACGGCGTGGCCTGCGGCGCGTGCCAGCGAGCGGGTCAGCTCAGCATGCTCGATGTGTTCTTCGCGAGTGCCGTGTGAAAAGTTGATGCGTACGACATCAACCCCGGCGTTTATCATTCGTTCGAGAACTTTAGGGTCCTTCGATGCTGGGCCAAGGGTCGCGACGATTTTTGTTCTTCTAATCATATTTTAAAGGAGAATAGTGAACGCCTGCGCCGGTCAAGTATGCTTCTCGGTAGCGCGCTGTTCGAGTATCTCCACAGCGGGTAATTTCTTCCCTTCCAGAAATTCTAAAAAGGCGCCACCGGCAGTCGATATGTAGGATATCTTGTCGTAGATATCATATTTTTGGATTGCAGCAATGGTGTCGCCGCCACCTGCGAGGGTGAAGGCGCTGCTTTCCGCTATCGCGATGGCAATGGTTCGCGTTCCCTCGCCAAACTGGTCGAACTCGAAAACGCCCACCGGACCATTCCAAACTACGGTGCCGGCTTTCTTGATGATGTCGGCCAACTCTTGCGCGCTTTTGGGGCCAATATCAAAGATCATCTCGTCATCCGACACCGAATCGGCGTTCTTTAATATTGCCGGTTCATTCGCATCGAATTTTTTTCCGACTACGACATCTACTGCGATGGGGATTCTCGCCTCACGCTTGGCCATCTTATCCATCAGCATTTTTGCGGTAGGAACCAGATCGTTTTCACATAACGATTTTCCAACATTTTTTCCCGCCGCTTTAAGGAATGTATTGGCAATTCCGCCTCCCACCACCAGTTGATCCACCTTTTCCGAGAGCGATTCCAATACGGTTAGCTTGGTCGAGACCTTTGAACCTCCGACAATCGCCACCATGGGTCGCGCCGGGCTTAAAAGGGCTTTGGTTAGCGCGTCGAGTTCTTCCGTGAGGAGAATCCCGGCACATGCAATGGGAGCGTACTTCGCTATGCCGTAAGTCGAAGCTTCGGCGCGGTGAGCGGTGCCGAACGCATCCATCACGAACACGTCGCATAGCCTGGCGTACTTTTGAGCAGTTTCGTCAAGATTCTTCTTCTCGCCTTTATTGATGCGGCAGTTTTCCAGAACGACGAGTTCGCCATCCGCTACCTCGAAGTCATTTTCTACCCAGTCCCTGATTAGACGCACTGGTTTGCCGAGACGGGCTGCGATGTCCTCGGCCACGGGCTTGAGCGAATTTTCCTGGGACCATACGCCCTCTTCGGGACGACCCAGGTGCGAGGTAACCATCACCTT
>Ga0111538_10012661_pt1 | contig 11154 bp, 9 predicted proteins | sample SoiMethybrSBSTD1_FD_79669 | JGI IMG/M metagenome (GOLD analysis project Ga0111538, IMG submission 79669) | Bulk soil microbial communities from a Populus tree surrounding site in Tennessee, USA - Soil MetaG P. TD hybrid SBSTD1 (version 2)... | ecosystem: Environmental > Terrestrial > Soil > Tree... | reverse complement strand
TGCTTCTCTTTCTTGAGCGCGGATACCTCCGCCTGCAGTCCCAATTGTTCTTCCCGCAGCTTGCGCACTTGATCGGAGAGCTGAGCATTCTCGCGTCGCAACGACAAGAGGCGCGGCACGCTCGCGTCGCCAATCACGAATGTCCACACCAGCCAAGCGCCAGCCAGAATTAAAAGCACGCTGCGCACGCGCTGCCGCTGCAAATAGCGCTGTTGGAATGCGGCGGAAAAACGCGCCACTTCGGACAATGCACGAATTTTGGGAATGCGAATGTGCGGCATCTTGAGCCGCCGTGCGCCCCGCGTTCGCGTGCGGCCGAGGCCCCGCCGCGCTGCTTGTGCCGATCTGCGCGCTTCCCATCCACCCCGAGCCTGCGCTCGTCGAGTGAGCGCATCGGCCGTCCGTCCCCGCATCATCTTCTCAACCCCCGCGTCATCCCGTCCGCCGCCCTTGATTCGCTTGATTCGCGCGGCAACGCGCCGCGCGTCCACTCCATCAGCTGCGCTTGCGCCCTTGCGCTCCACGTCCGTTGTGCTGGCTCATGTCTTCCGCATCGTTGCGCTTGAACGCCTTCAATCCCGGATACACTGCCGCCACTTCGAGCGCCTCTTCGATGCGCAGCAACCGATTGTATTTCGCGAGCCGGTCGCTACGCGACAACGAACCCGTCTTGATTTGTCCCGTGTTCGCCGCCACCGCAACGTCGGCGATTGTGGTGTCTTCCGTCTCGCCGCTGCGATGGCTCACGACCGACGTATAGCCGTTTCGCATCGCCAGATCAATTGCATCGAACGTCTCGGTCAAGGTCCCGATTTGGTTCACCTTCACCAGAATTGAATTGGCGGCGCCCAAATCGATTCCCTTCTGCAGAAACTCCACGTTGGTGACGAACAAGTCGTCGCCGACGAGCTGCACGCGATCGCCCAAGCGCTTCGTCAAAAGCCGCCATCCATCCCAATCGTTTTGATCGAGGCCGTCTTCGATCGAAATGATCGGGTACTTCGCGCACAGCTCTTCGTAGTACTCGATCATGCCGGCGGCATCGCGTTCCTTGGTCTTCTCCGCCTCCATGACATAGCGCCCGTTCTTCCAGAGCTCCGAGCTGGCGCAGTCGAGTGCAATCCATACCGCCCGCCCCGGCTCGTATCCGGCTTTTTCGCAGGCCATCATGATCACGTCGAGCGCTTCCGCATTCGACGACAAGTCCGGTGCGAATCCGCCTTCATCACCGACCGCGGTATTCATTCCTTTCCCCGCCAGCACCTTCTTCAAGGAATGAAAGATCTCCGCTCCCATGCGCAGCGCGTCGGAGAACGTGTCCGCGCCGGCCGGCACAATCATGAATTCCTGCAGATCGACGTTGTTATCCGCGTGCTTGCCGCCATTCAGAATGTTCATCATGGGAACGGGAAGAACATGCGCATGAAATCCGCCCAAATATTGATAGAGCGGAATGCTCAGAATCTCCGCCGCCGCATGCGCCGTGGCCATCGAGACGCCCAGAATGGCATTGGCGCCTAAGCTGGACTTCGTGGGGGTGCCGTCGAGCTCGATCATGATGCGATCGATGAGCATCTGCTCGCGCGCATCCTGGCCGAGGAGCTCGGGACCGATGACGTCGGTGACTTTCTCGACCGCGCGCTGCACGCCTTTGCCGCCGTAGCGCTCGTCGTTGTCGCGAAGCTCGACCGCTTCACGCTCGCCGGTCGAAGCACCGCTGGGGACCGCGGCTCTCCCGAGCACTCCGCCTTCCAGCGTGACCTCGACCTCCAACGTGGGATTGCCGCGCGAATCGAGAATCTCGCGTGCATGGACATCCACGATGGTGGTCGGCATGAGCTGCTCCTTACTACCCGCGGGCGCAACGAACCGCACCTGCGCGGCTGCGGATTGTCGCCCACGATTCCAGGAATCTCCATCGGAATTCGCAGGGATGGTTTAGGATCTGTGCTCCCAAGGGGAGGGGATCGGGAAGAGGGTTGGGGAGGTCTCCACTGGAGAATCTGCCGCAGTGAAGGACGACGCGGGCGATAAGGAGCTCGTCCGGAGATCGCTTCAGGGAGACGACGCCGCATTCGCCGACCTTTTGCGCCGCTACGAACGCGGGCTCTACAACCTGGCCGTGCGCATGGTGCGCGATCCGGAAACGGCGCGCGACCTCACTCAAGAAGCGATGATCCGCGTGCACGGCTCGCTGGCGCGCTACGACCCGGTGTATCCGTTCTCGAGCTGGATCTATCGCGTCGCGTCGAACTTGTGCATCGATGCGATTCGCAAACGCAAGCTCGACACCATCTCCTTGGATGCGCCGCACACGATCGAAGGGGAGGAGGTCGCGCGCGAATTCCCCGACCATTCCTTCGCCCCCGATCGCAATCTCGAAGACAAAGAGCGCGCCCAGCTTCTCGAGGAAACGTTGGCGAAGCTGCCGCCTGCGCATCGCCTGGTTCTGGTCCTTCGCCATCAGCGCGACCTCTCCTATGAGGAGATTGCGCTCGCCTTGGACGCGCCCATCGGAACGGTGAAGGCCCGCATCCATCGCGCGCGGGAAGAGTTTCGCCGGCTTCTGCTCAAGGATTCGCGCTGGAAGGAGCTGGGGGAATGAGGGGGCCGGCAGTCATGGAAATGTCATGGCAGTCCGACGCCCCAAGACGGGTCGATTCCGTATGGGCAAAGAGGGGGGAGGGAATGCCTAGAATGCCCGCCGGGGCTCATTGTGCGATTGTCGAAATCGGCAGGATTTGCCAACCTTCCGCCCCTGGGCATCCTTGCTCCCGGCGCAACCCGTCCCCGGTGTTTCCCGTACAGGAAACAGGATCGCATCGAGGAAAGGATCCCGAACGATGAACCGCCGCATCCGACGTCCCGAACTGGAAGATTTTCTCGAGGGGAATCTCGATCCGGCCAAGCATGCCGAGATCGCGCGCCGCCTGGAGAAGGATCCCCAGATCAAGCGCGAGTGCGAAGAGCTGGCCGCGATGGTCGCTCTGCTCGGGACTTCGCTGGACAAATCGCCGCCTTTCGATCTCGTCGCGAATGCCCTGCGCGAAATCGAAGTGCGCCGCACGCAGCCCGTTCGCCGTTTCGTGATCCGTTTCGAGAAGGGGTTGGTCGCCATCGGCGCCGCCGGTCTGGCCGCAGCGCTCACGCTGGCCGGAATCATTCCCGTGCCCGAGTCGTCGCGATGGGTCGGCGCTCTCGCGGTGGAAGCAACTGGCTACCTCGCCTTCTTGAAGACCGCCACCGTTCTGTTGACGAACGGATTGGGCTCCTTCGATTGGGTCGTGCACGTTCTGCAATCGTTGAGCATCGCCTCGCAGGAATTGTTGTTGTCCTCGATCCGCGATCTCCAACCGATGATGCCGGCCGCCGCACTGCTCACGATCCTCACTGCGATGGGACTCTGGCGTGCCGAACGCGGCCGCCGCGAAAGGGGAATGTCAGGTGGATTTCATCTCTTTGCGTAAGCTCCGCGCACCGGCGCTTGTCGCGATGACCTTCATCCTCGCCGCGATGTTCGTGGCGGTGGATTCGAATCCGGTCCTCGCGCAGAAGACGCAGAAGAAGAATCCGCCTCCTCCCGCAACGCCGAAGGCTCCCGCGCCGGCAGCACCTGAAGCGGCCGAGGAACCGAAGGCGCCTTTGACCGAAGAGCAGCGCCAAGATCTCGAAAACCAAATCGAGGAAAACCTCAAGCTGCTCCATGAATACAAAGAAGCCAAAGGCGAGGACAGCACCTGGGCCGGCGAGCACACCGCCGACGAGCGTGTGGAGATCGGCAGCGGCGTCGAGGTCGGTGAAGATGAAGTGATCACTGGCGACGTGGTTGCCGTCGGCGGCGACGTTGAAGTGCATGGCAAGGTCATGGGCGACGCTGTCGCGGTCGGCGGGCAGGTGCATGTGTACCCCGATGCTGTGGTGCGCGGCGATGCCGTGTCGGTCGGCGGAAAAGTGCGCGTCGACGAAGGCGGGCAGGTCAATGGCGAGAAAGTCTCCGTGGACATCGGCCTTCCATTGGGCGCGCTGCACTTGGGCAGTGCACGGCATGTCCCCGGACTCGAGCACTCACGCGGGTGGGGAATCTTCGCCAACCTGATTTGGATCGGCGCCACCCTCCTCTTGGCGCTTCTGTTCTTCGCGATCGCGGGCGGGCGCCTCGACGTCATCTCGCGGCGGGTGGAAGCGCAGCCTGGCCAGAGCTTCTTGATCGGGCTTCTGGGTGCATTCGCAACGCCGATCGCGACCGTCATCACCGTCGTGCTTCTCGCCATCACGATCATCGGGATCCTGCTCATCCCCGTGCTGTTCTTGCTCGAGATCCTGATGTTCACCGGTGGATTCGTGGGTGTTGCCTTGGCCGTGGGCCGTCGCATTCTGGCGGCGCGGCGCACGAGCGGCGATCTCACACCGGCGCGCAGCCCGTACTTCGTGCTGACGGTTGGATTCGTGGCGCTTCACGCACTCTGTCTATTTGGAACGATTCTCGGAGCGACGGGAATTCCCGTTCTCCCCGGACTCTTCAAAGGCTTCGGGATCTTCACGGTCATCTTCTCGATGTTCTTGGGCTACGGGGCGCTCCTCCTGAGCCGCTTCGGAAAGACGCTGCCCGGACCGGCGCTGCCGCCGATTCCTCCTCCACCGCAAGCTCCGCCCGCACCGGATTTCCCTCCACCTCCTCCTTCGCGAGACATCTCGGTTGCGACGCCGTCGGAGCCTCCCGCTCGGGATACCGCACCGGCTTGACCATCTGAGGCTCCGTTCCCAAGATCAGGACGGAGTTCCAGTCTCCGCCCGCGCGATTCCCTCGAGGTGGGATGCTCTCGAAAATTGTTCTTGGCTTCTTTCCCTGCGCTGCCATCTGCATTGCTCTTCTCCTGCTTCCCCCCGAAGCGTGGGCATTCGAGCGCCATCACTATGAAGAATATCCCCAGCTCGAAGGAAGGATCGTCGAGCGTGTTCTCTTCTTGGGAAACAACAAGACGCAAGAGATCATCTTTCAGCGCGAGATGCGCATCGTTCCCGGGCAGCCTTTCAAATCCGCCGATCTCTGGCACGATTGGGAACGCTTCACCGACTTGGGATTGTTCGCCGAGGTCGAGGTCGATGCCGTCGCTTCGGGAGAGGCAGTCTTGGTCGTCGTCTCGGTGCACGAGCGCCCGACCTGGTTTGCTGCTCCCGTTTTGGATTACGACATCGGCGAGAACAAGATCACCGCGGGTTTTCAGGCGAGGATCTTGAACATTCGCGGATTGAATCAACAATTCCGCAGCCGATTCGTGACCGGAGAGCGTCATGTGGCCACGCTCTCGTGGTCGAATCCGTGGGTGGGCTCGTCCCAGCAATCGTTGTCGATGGAAATGCGAATGGATCTGCCCGGGACATCGGAAGACGAGCTTCGATCGTTCAGTGCAGGGGTCGCGACAACTCGTTTCGTCGGCGACTACAAGATCGTCCGCCAGGGATTCACCGCATCGACGCGCGCCGAGCGTCTCATCCGCGACGCCAATGCGATCGGCGGAGGAATCGATCAGTTGGTTCCGTCGGTGGGACTGAGCTGGTCGCGGGACACACGGAACGTCCGCATCGATCCGGATCGTGGAACGTTCTTCGTGGTCGGCTCGGAGTACAACGTCGGAGTCTATTCCGACACGCAGGACTTGAACTACATTCGCAACCAAGTCGACGGCCGCGCGTTTTTTCCCCTGAGCAGCCGCTTCCTCATTGCGGCTCGTTCGCAGACGATTTTCACGACGGGAAAAGTCCCCGGATACCGGCTGATCACCACCGGAGGAGGGAGCTCGATTCGCGGGCTCGAGTCGGGGATTCTCGTGGGGGAGAGCTTCACCCGCGCATCGGGGGAGCTGCGCATCCGCCTCTTGAAATCCAAGCGCATGTCGTTCCAAATTCCACTCGTACCCAAGAAGATGGGCAAGATCTCGAACATCGACTTCCGCGTCGACGGTGTTCTGTTTTCCGACGTGGGGAAGGCCTGGTTCGATCCGAGCGACTTCAGCCGAGCCCCCACGAAGGGGGGATACGGGTTCGGATTTCGACTCTTCGTCCCCTTCTTCGAGCTCTTGCGGATGGAGCTGGCCTTCGACGGGGAAGGGAACCCGACGTTCTACCTGCGCGAAGGGAACATCATCTAGGGTCGCCCAGGATTTTGGGTCGCCAAGGCCGCAGGTCCCGGGGGAGGCGGCCAACGTGCCGGTGGTCCGGTCGAATCGGGGCGGACGGCCACTTCTTTTGAACCGAAGGGGGCTTGGAGGAGTAGAATCCCCGGAGTTTTCGCGGGAAGTCCAGACACGGGTCTTACCCCGTCGCCAGCATATCGAGAAGGAGCGCCAATCCGATGCAATGGAAGAATGTTTTCCCCACGTTATCGGCCATTGTCGTTGCGGCCGCGGGATGGGGGGCGGTTCCTGCCTTGGCCGGGCCCACGGCAGCAGTCGACCCCGTTACTTTGGACCTGGGACAGATCGATGAAGGGGGCTCGTTCGAGCGCTTCGTCGAGGTGAAGAACGTCGGCGACGGCGTTCTCGTATTGGAAGACGTGAAGACCTCCTGCGGCTGCACGGCCGCGGCGGTGGACGGCGTGACCGAGCTCAAGTCCGGACAGAGCCAAAAAGTGAAGGTCACGTTCAATTCCAAAGGTCAGGAAGGCCAGATCACCAAGAAGATTCACATCACCACGAACGATCCCGAACACAAAGATGTCGAAGTCACGCTCAAGGCCGATGTGCACGTCGCCGTTCGCTTCGAGCCGAAGTCGATCACGATCGACTCGATCAATCCGAAGAACGGTCTCGAGCGAAAGATCACGCTCATGGCCGACAGCAATCTCAAGCTCGACGTGAAGGACGCGAAGGTGTTGGGTGGGCGGACGCTCACGCAGCCGAGCGAGCTCTTCGAAGTGGAGCGCGGTCCGAAGCAGACCGCGGACAACAAGGATCGATACGACTTCGTCGTGAAGCTGCGTCCCGGTGCGAAGCCGCAGAAGGTGAATGAGAGCCTTCTCATCCTGACGAATCTGGGAGGCGGAAAGGATTCGCTCAAAGTTCGCGTGTTCGGCGATCTCGTCGGCCGCTTGTCATTCAACGTTCAATACGGCGTCATTCCGCAGACCGAAACGGGCGCGGAAGCGGTGCGCGACGTTGAAGTTCTCGCGAAGGAAGGGACGTTCAAGGTCTTGAAGGCGGAAGTCGCGGACAGCCCAGTGAAGACGGAAATCATTCCCGATCCTTCCGGCAAGAAGACCGTGATTCGTTTGAAGTACACCGGCGAGGAGCCGGGAACGAACGGAATTCGCACGCTGCGCGTGGAGACGGACGATCCGGATCAGAAATTCCTGGAAGTTCCGGTGCGCTACCAAACCTCCGCGGCGAAAACGAAGGCCGCGACGGGCGCCAGCGCCGGTACGGGTGCGGGAGTCAAAACCGATCCGAAGGTGAGTGGCGGGGATTGAGCTCGAGACTCAAACAGAGCCTCGCGATTCTTTCGGCAGCAGTTCTTTTGGGGCTCGTCTCGAATCGATTGCGAGACGAGCCCCTTCCATTCCGCGGCGAAGTGGGACCGCCGCCGGTGCCGGAGCAGGGCACATCTCTGGCGGCGATCTCTGCGCAAGATGCGATGGCGCAATACGAAAACGGTGCGCTCTTCGTCGACGTTCGCGGGAAACAAGAGTGGGAAGGACAGCGGGTGGCCGGAGCCGTGTCGATGCAAGCGCAGGAATTTCCGCAAAGCTACTATGACGTCGTACCGCCGATCGATTCGGCGATCCCGCTGATCGTGTACGGATCGGGTCCGGATTCCTTCGCGGTGCGGCGCATCGCGGCGGAATTGATCGACATTGGCCATGCGCAAGTGACGCCGGCGGTGTGCGGAGTCGAGAGCCTGCTGGCGGTGGGAATTCCGGGCGAAAGTGCGGGAACATGAGATTGCTCTTCGATCGGCGAGTCGTTGCGCTCTTGCGCATTGCCCTGGGTGCGCTCTTTTTGGCGGCGGCGCTTCCCAAGCTGCAGGATCCCGCCGCTTTCGCGAAATCGGTCGCGAATTATCATTTGCTCCCCGAGATGGCAGGGCGCATCTTGGCGCTCGTTCTTCCGCCACTCGAGCTCCTGATCGGTGTGTTCTTGATTCTGGGAATCTTCGATGCGGGGGCGAGCGCGATTGCGTTTTCGCTCATGGTGATCTTCACGCTCGCGGTGGGCTCGGCGCTGGCGCGCGGCCTCGACATTTCTTGCGGCTGCTTCGAGACGGAGGGAGGTTCGAAGGTGGGGATGAAGAAGATCGTCGAGAACTTGTTGTTCGTCGCGGCGGCGTGGATCGTGGCCCGTGGCGACCGCTCCTGGCTTTCGTTGGGTGCGAAGCGTGCGCGCCGTGTGGCGACGGCCGCGATGATCACGCTGGTTTCGATCGGAACGGCGCAGTTGGCGCCGGCCGAGCAGAGCGCCACCCCGAAAACGGTTCCGTCGGCGAAGCCGCCCGCGACGAAGCGAGCAATGCCGCCGATGCAAGTTCCTCCGGTCGAAGGACCGATCCGGCCGTTTCTCTGGATGATCGAGAGAGGCGCGCAGCCGCCGGCCTTTTTGTTCGGAACGATTCACCTTCCCGATCCGCGCGTGCTGCAAATTCCGCCCGTTGTTGATGAAGCGTTTCGCGGAAGCGACGTGTTCGTGAGCGAGATTCCGCTTACCGAAGAGACCAACAAAGCGATCGCCGCGGAATCGATTCGCAGCGGCACGGAAACTTTGGCGATGATTCTGCCGCCGGACGTGCGCGAACGCGCCGACAAGTTTTTGCAACGCCAAGGCTTCACGCTGGCGGAATTCGCACCGCTGGAGATCTACACGTTCGCGATCCAACTTCCTCTTCTGGAATATGTGCGAAACCCGAGCCCGCCGATGGATGGTCTTCTGCACAGCCGCGCCGTGACTGCGGGCAAGACGACGAAGGCATTGGAGACCGCCGCGGAGCAGCTGGCGGTGTTCGAATCGCTCTCTCGCGAGGAGCAGATCGAGCTTCTGACGGTCACGCTGGATGATTTGGGGGATTCGCCCGCGGGAACTCCCGCGCCCAAGATCGAAGAGTTGGTGCAGGCCTATCTTTCCGGAGATCCGGCGAAGCTGGACGCGGACCTCTTCGGGCCGATGCGCAACGGATCCGCTTTGCAGAAGCGCCTGCTGCACAATCTTCTCGATGAGCGCAACGTACGCTTGGCCACGCGCATGGATGCGGGGCTGCGCGAAGATGCGAACAAGTCCGTGTTCTATGCGGTGGGCGCCGGACACATGATTGGCGACGAAGGAATCGTGGGGCGCTTACAGAAGAAGGGCTGGAAGATTCGCCGGTTGACACCGGCGGACGTGGCGGCGGTGAAGCAAGCGCTGGCCGCGGAGCCTGCGGGAGCCGGGAGCCGCTAAACCGCGGAATCCTGCTGCAAGATCTCCCGATACGCATCCACGGTTTTGCGGGCGATCGCATCCAGTGAGAATTCCGCGCGGCCCACTTCTTTTGCGCGGAGCGCAAGGCGATCCCGCAGATTGCGATCTTGCAGCACGGTGATGAGCCGCTCCGCCAACCCTTCGACATCGCCGATTGGACGAACGAATCCCGTTTCTCCATCGCGAATCAAATCCGGAATGCCGCCCGCGTCCGTCCCTACCTGCGGAACTCCTGCGGCGCACGCCTCGCCAATCGCAACGGGCGCCGTCTCCTCGATCGAGGTCATGAGCAGAACGCTGGCCTTCGCGTATTCGGCGCGCAGCGTGGAATCGGGAACGAGCCCCAAGATCTTCACCTTGGGCTCGAGCCACAAGCGGCGGATTTCGTTCGCGACTTCTTGATCGAAGGGAGTGTTCGAGGGTGGGCCGACGAAATGCATCGTGGCATTGGGAACGGCTTGCAGCGTGCGCGCGAACGCCCGCAGCGCGGTCATCGGATCTTTGCGATGGCGCAATCCTCCCACGACGAGCACGTGCGGCGAGACCGGCTGATTGCGGATCGCGAACACTTCGTCCGGCGCGGGATTGTTCACCACGAATTGGCGAAAGTCTCCTTCGGCGGGAAGCATGCGTGCGGCGTATTTGGACGTGATGAACACGTTGTGCGTGCGCAACAGTTGGCGAAGCGCGCGGCGCGCGCGCACCTTCCCGCGCAGGCGCTTCACGATCGAAGGATGGGTCATGGCCGCTTCCTTCCAGAGAATGCCGTGAAGAGAGACGGCAAACGGGCGCTGCGCATCGATCGCGGCCGCGGTGGCCAATCCCAGGCCTTGCGCATGGGCGAGGTCCGGCTGCAGTTTCTCCATCACGCCCGCAATGGAAGCGCGCTGTTCGCGCCAATTCGAAACCTGCGTGGCTCGACCGGAGTGGCGCAGGAAATGAATGGTGACGCCGTCGCGTACTTCGTCGTGATCGCGTTCGACATCCGGCTGGCAACACACCACGTGAATCTCAACGTCGGGCAAGCGAGCCAGGCCGCGCGCGAGCGTGGCCGCCACTGCGGTGACTCCGCCGGGGACGATATCCCGTTGGACGGGGTAATTGCCGATCATGGCCACACGCATCGGGCGGCTTACCAAGAGGGTGCAAACTCCCTACGGTGCCACTCGACGAGGTGGCGGATTCCTTCTTCGAGATCGACGCGGGGCGCGAATCCCAATGCACGCAGCGCGCGCGTATCCGCGATCCAGCGCACGATGTCTCCCCTCCAACTTTCGCCCGTAAAAGTCACCTCGGGACGCGGAAGGCCCACGGTGCGCAGGACGAGATCGATGAGCGTGCGAAGGTCGATGGCGCGATCGCCGGCCACATTGTAGACGCGGCCGCGCGCTTCGGGATGCGCGCCGGCCAGCAGGATGGCATCGACAGTGTCGGAGACGTAGCTGTAATCGCGCACTTGATTTCCGGACCCCAGCATGGCGAGGTGGCGCGGATCGGCGCGCAGCTTCTCCAAGAGATCGAACATGACGTACTTGCGTTGCCGCGGTCCGTACGTGTTGAAGAGTCGGACGCGGCGATGATCGAGATCGAAGCAGCGCGAGTATGAATCCAAGAGAAACTCCGCGGCGAGCTTGCTGCCTCCGTAGGGAGACTTCGGGAAAAAGGGATGTCCCTCATCCATCGGCTCGCGAACCGGATCTCCATAGACCGC
>Ga0111538_10012660_pt1 | contig 11155 bp, 8 predicted proteins | sample SoiMethybrSBSTD1_FD_79669 | JGI IMG/M metagenome (GOLD analysis project Ga0111538, IMG submission 79669) | Bulk soil microbial communities from a Populus tree surrounding site in Tennessee, USA - Soil MetaG P. TD hybrid SBSTD1 (version 2)... | ecosystem: Environmental > Terrestrial > Soil > Tree... | reverse complement strand
TGGAGATCCACCCCGAGGACTCCAGCGGCTCGGTCAACGACCAGGGCCTGCCCTCGAAGTTCACCACGGAAGTGACGAGCAACATCATGGTCAAGGACGGCCACACGATCGTGATCGGCGGCCTGTTCCGCGAGAGCAGCAGCACCGCGACGAGCCAGATTCCCCTCGTCGGGAACCTGCCCATCGTCGGCCACCTGTTCAAGAACCAGGCGGACGCGACGCAGCGCGAAGAGGTGATCATCCTGATCACGCCGCACATCATCAAGGACGATACGGCGTACGCGCAGCTCAGCGAGGAGATGATGAAGGACGCCGAGCAGATGCGCGTGGGCGTCCGCCGCGGCATGATGTTCTGGGGCCGCGAGCGCATGGCCGACATGTACTACAGCTGCGCCCTCAAGGCGATGAGCTCGTCGCCGCCCGACCGCAAGAAGGCGCTGTTCTACCTCGATGCGGCCACGGGCCTGAACCCGAAGTTCGTCGAGGCGATCAACCTCAAGCAGGACCTGACCGGGCACGAGCTGACGACGAGCGACGGCAGCAGCATCCGCGGGTTCGTCCGCAAGGCGATGCTGGTTGACGTGGGTCCGGCGACGCGCCCGGCCGACGAGATGGGCATGAGCGACGACGCGCAGCCCACCACGCAGCCGTACGCGATCAGCGACGAGCAGCCGGCCACGCAGCCCGCGACGCAGCCGACGACCCAGCCGTTCACCTCGTTCACGTCGAACGTGCCGTTCGAGTTCGGCGGGGACGTCAACGGGATGAGCGACCCGAGCGGCGTGGGCGGCTTCCAGCCCGCGACGCAGCCCACGGAGGGCTTCTCGATGGTCGAGCCCTGTGACGACTGCGAGAGCGGCGCGATGCCGATGGCCGAGGTCGACATGGAGTCGCCGTCGTACGACCCCGCGTCCGAGATGTCGAGCCCGGCCACGCAGCCGATGCGGACGCAGCCCAGGTGGCAGCCGACGCGCGTCGTGACCGGCGACGCCGACGACGCGGTCCGCTGGACGACGCCGCCGAGCACGATGCCCGTCGCGTCCAACGTCAACGGCACGGCGACGCCTTCCACCCAGCCCGCGATGACCGTCTTCGGCATGCGCGGCCTGGGCGCGGCGATGGCCGAGATGATGAAGAAGGACATGGAGTCCAAGAACCAGCCGAAGGAATCGACCGTCACCGAGCTGCCCACCGAAGAGCTGCCCGATGACAACAAATAAGTTCCATCGTTGAACACGCGCGCGTGCGCCGTCCGAAAGGCGGCGCACGCGCTTTTTGTCGGAGCGGAGGGAGCCAAGGAAGGGAAAAGGAGTCCCCGCAATGAAGTCGAAGTACAGCGTCGTCTCAATCGTGATTCACCTGGCCGTCGTCCTGGCGCTGGCGAGCGCCGCAGGTTGCCAGGCGGGCAAGAAGAAGACCCCCCAACAGCAGGCCGAGCGGCGCTGGGCGGCGTCACGCGCGGCGGTGCTCGGCTCGCTGGCGAAGGACCAGCTCGAGGCCGGGCAGTTCGACAAGAGCCGCGAAACGCTCGACAAGGCCAAGCACCTCGACCCCACCAACGCGCAGCTCTGCATCCTCTACGCCAAGCTGGCGATCGAGCAGGGGCTGCTCGACGTGGCCGACCGCGAGTGCGCCGAAGCACGGCGCCTGGACCCGAAGAACGCCGAGGCCGACTACCTCAGCGGCATCGTGTACCAGCGCTGGCTCAAGCCGCAGCCGGCCTACGACTACTACACCTCCGCCGCCGAGAAGAACCCCAAGGAGGTCGCCTACCCGCTGGCGCAGGCCGAGATGCTGATCGAGCTGGCCCGGCAGGATGACGCGCTGCGCCTGCTCGAGCAGCGCCTCGAGGATTTCGGCACCAGCGCCGTGATGTACGACACGATCGGCCAGCTCTACGTCGGCCGCGGCGAGTACGCGCAGGCGGTGGACGCGCTTCGGCAGGCGAGCACGCTGGCGTCGGAGGACGCGCTCGTCCGCGAGCATTTCGCGATGGCGATGTTCTACAACAAACAGTACCGCGAGGCGTACGAGGGCTTCGTCCGCATCCTCAAGGAGCCGAAGAACGCCAGCCGCGCAGAGCTGTACGTCGCGGTGGGCGAGTGCCAGATGAGCATGGGCCACCCGCGCGACGGCCGCGACAGCTTCGACAAGGCCACGCAGGTCAGCCCGCAGTGTGCGACGGCATGGCTGAGCCTGACCAAGGCCGCGCTGGAGCTGGGCGACTTACGCCGCGCCGAGCTGTCGATGCGCCGCGCCATGGCGCTGGCGCCTGAGCTGGCTGAGACGCACCTGATGCTCGGCTTCGTCCGCCTCAAGCAGGACAAGCTGCCCGACGCGCTGGCGGCGTTCCGCAAGGCCAGCTCGATGGACCCCAAGGACCCGGTCAGCCTGTGCATGATCGGCTACGTGCTGGAGAAGAGCGGCAAGCCCGGGCAGGCCGTCCAATACTACGGCCGCGCGCTCAAGCTCAAGCCCGACGACGAGCTGGCCGCCAAGCTGATGGCGTCTGCGAACGATTGACGGCCCCGACCGTGTCTTCCGCGCAGTGGGAGAGAGTGCGAGCGGTCGCGCCCGAACCGTTCGATCGTGAAACTAAGCCGGCAGCCACCTTGGTCGATGAACGAGGTGGCTGCCTTCGTTTTTGCGGTTCGTGCGGACCGTGCGGCGCGGGCTCGCGGGCCGGAGTGATCTTCAGACGTGCGACGCGGTCAACTGCTCATCATCCTCGCGATCGCGCTGGTGGGGGCCGGCGTCGCGTGCGCCGCGCCGAACTGGCGCGAGCTGAGCGCGCTGGCGCAGCGTTCGCCGGCGGTGACCGTGGGCGCGATCCTCCTGCTGCTGGGCGCCACCTCGGGCCTCTTTGCCGTCACGGTCCTGCGCCGCGCCGCGCGCGAGCTGCACGAGAAGCTCAAGACGGTGGCCGGTAGCGGCAAGCTCGAGTACGTGGACGCCACCGACCGCAGCCTGGTGCCGCTCGCGTCCGGGATCAACGAGCTGGTGGACTTCGCCGACCGCGCAGTCACGGACGCGGCCATGCGGCTCAAGGAACTGGAGATCCAGCTCAAGGTCGCCACCGCGCAGCGGCACCACGCGCAGGCGATCCTCTACAGCATTTCCGACGCCGTGCTGGTCACCGACCCGTTCGACGAGCTCGTGCTGGCCAACGAGTCGGCGGCGCGCACGTTCGACTTCGACCTGGCCGGCGTGTCGCGCACGCCGATCGAGAAGCTCATCAAGGACGAGCGGATGGTCACGCTGATCCGCGAGATGCGCCAGAGCGGCTCGACGAGCGGGCGGCGCATCGTCGAGCACGCGATCCGCGCGCCGGGCTCCGCCGGCGGCGCGCGGGCGTTCAAGATCACGCTCTCGTGCGTGCAGGACCAGAACCACGACGCGGCCGGCGTCGTCGCCGTCCTCCACGACATGACCAAGGAGAAGGAGGTCGCGGAGATGAAGAACGACTTCGTCTCCTCCGTCTCCCACGAGCTGCGCACCCCGCTGGCGAGCATCAAGGCGTACGTCGAGATGCTGATCGACGGCGAGGCCGACGACGACAAGACCAAGCGCGAGTTCTACGAGGTCATCCAGAACGAGGCCAACCGGCTCAGCCGCCTGATCGACAACATCCTCAACATCAGCCGCATCGAGTCGGGGCTGGTGAAGATCAACAAGCAGCCGCAGAGCCTGATGGTCATCCTCAAGGAGGCCCTGGAGGTCATCGCGCCGCAGGCCAGGCTCAAGGACATCACGCTCGAGGAGCGGCTCACGCCCGCGATTTATCAGACGACGGCCGACAAGGACATGCTGTATCAGGCCGTGCTGAACCTCCTGAGCAACTCGGTGAAGTACACCCCGGAGGGCGGCACGATCACCGTGCAGACCGTCGTAGACGAAACGAAGCGCAAGGTCACCACGCGGATAAGCGATACGGGCGTCGGCATTCCCCCGAAGGACCTGCCCTTCGTGTTCGATAAGTTCTACAGGTGTGAGGCCAACAGCCGGATGGCAAAGGGAACGGGGCTCGGGCTCTCGCTCGTGAAGCACATCGTCGAGACGGTTCACCACGGGCGGATCTTCGTCGAGAGCCACGTGGGCAAGGGCAGCACGTTCGGGTTTGAGCTGGATTTGTGCGAGTGAAGGGAGATTTTGGATTTTGGATTTCGGATTTTGGATTTGCCCTCAATCCAAAATCCGAAATCCAAAATCCAAAATGAAAAGCGATGGAAAAGACGATCCTGGTCGCGGATGACGAAAGTCACATCCTCCACGTGGTGTCGCTGAAGCTGCGCAACGCGGGCTTCAAGGTGATCACCGCGAAGGACGGCGCCGAGGCGCTCGAGCTGGCGCAGCAGGCCAGGCCGCACCTGCTCATCACGGATTACCACATGCCGCAGCTCTCGGGGCTGGAGCTGTGCCAGCGGCTCAAGCAGGACCCGGCAACGGCGCACATCCCCGCGATCATGCTGACCGCGCGCGGCTACCACCTCGAGCCGCACGACACCGAGCAGAGCGGGATCCTGCGCATGCTCAGCAAGCCGTTCAGCCCGCGGCACCTGCTAGCGACCGTCAACGAGGTGTTGTCGATGGCAACGGCGGGGGCGACGCGCTAGCGCCAGGCGCCGGCGCCACGCGAATCAACCGGGTGAAGCACAAGCTGTGGACGTGAACACGACGACGACCAACCAACCTCATGCCGGCGCCGAGGCGGCCGCTACCGTGCCGGTGGCGGCGCTGGAGAGCCTCGCCGCGCGCCTCCGCCCGGAGGGGCTGAGCCTCGCCGTGCTCCTGCCGGACGGCGCCGTCGCGTGGCAGGACCCGACCGCCCCGCAGTTCTTCCAGCGCTACGTCGTGCCGCAACTGCGCGGCATCACCGCACAAGATTCGTCCGATGAAAACGCCGTGACGAGCGTAGGCCACCTGCCCGGCATCACCGCGGCCGCGTTTGCCCACGTGAACAAGCGCGCCGTCGCGGCCGTCGTCGTCGTCGCCGGGCGCGCCGCGGACTTTGCGCCCGGCGAGGACGTGCTGCGCGCCTGCACGCGACTTGGCATCGACGCGACGTGGCTCGAGCAGCAGGCGCGCGCCCTGCCGGCGCACGACGGGCACTCCGTCCAAACCTACGCGCGCCTCATCGCCGGCGCGATGCGCGACCAGCTCCGCGTCGCCGGCCTCGAGCAGGAGCTCGACGCGCTCTCGGGCCAGCTCTCTAACACCTACGAAGAGTTGAGCCTGATCTACCAGCTCAGCAGCGGCATGAAGATCAACCGCCGCGCCAGCGACTTCTTCCGCCAGGCCTGCCACGACGTGATGGAAGTGATGGGCGTGCGCGGCATGGGCGTGGCGCTGCGCGGCGACAACGAGCACCAGCAGGAGCCCGTGCTGTACGGCCCGCTGAGCCTGCCGCACGGCAAGGTTCACCGCCTCGCCGACGAGCTCATGGACGTGCTGCGCCTGCGCAAGAGCCCGCTGCTGGTCAACCACCTGGCGAAGGACAAGACGTTCGCGTGGCTCGGCGAGCACGCGCGACAGCTGATCGCCGTGCCGCTGCAGCGCCAGGACCAGGTGCTCGGCTGCATGTTCGGGCTCGACAAGCCCAGCGGCGAGTTCGACACGGTGGACAGCAAGCTGCTGAACTCGATCGCCAACGAGAGCGCGATCTACCTCGAGAACGCGATGCTGTACGACGACGTGCGCGGGCTGATGATGGGCCTGCTGCACGCGATGATCAGCGCCGTCGACGCCAAGGACACCTACACGTGCGGCCACAGCGAGCGCGTCGCGCTGGTCAGCCGGCGGCTCGCCAAGGAAATCCGCCTCGGCGAGCACGAGGTCGAGCGCATCTACATGGCCGGGCTGCTGCACGACGTCGGCAAGATCGGCGTGCCCGAGGCGGTCTTGAAGAAGACGGGCAAGCTCACCGACGAGGAGTTCGCCGAGATCAAGAAGCACCCGGAGATCGGCGCCCGCATCCTGCGCGACATCAAGCAGATCGAGGACATCATCCCCGGCGTACTGCACCACCACGAGCGCTGGGACGGCCGCGGCTACCCGATGGGCCTGTCCGGCGACAGCATCCCGCTGATGGGCCGGATCATCTGCCTGGCCGACTGCTTCGACGCGATGAGCTCGAGCCGAACGTATCGCACCGCGTTGCCGCTCGAGCACGTGCTCGGCGAGATCCGCAAGTGCGCCGGGACGCAGTTCGACCCGCGGCTGGCCGAGGCGTTCCTCCAGATCGACCCCGGCGAGATCACGATGATGCTGCGCGACCACCAGGGTCAGGCCAAGCGGCTCATCGAGCTCCAGCAGAACTTGCGCGGCGGGAACTGAGCCGACGGCGGAACCTGAGTGACTGCGAGGCGGACCATGCCGGTCAAGTGCGAGGAGTACAACAAGATCTGCGTGATGACGCCCGACGGCGACCTCGCGGGTGACGACGTCGCCAACGCCCGCGCGCTGGCGAGCGACCGCATCGAGAACCGCCAGATCGTTCAGTTCGTGCTCGACCTGGAAAAGACGCCGTTCATCGACAGCGAGGGCCTCGAGGCGATGCTCTGGCTCAAGCGCCAGTGCGAGGACCGCTTCGGCCAGCTCAAGCTCGCCGCGCCGGACGAGAACGTGAAGAAGATCCTGGAGATCACGCGCCTCGAGCACCGCTTCGAGTGCGCCGCCGACCTGCCGTCGGCCTTGAAGACCATGCGATGATCGCCACCGCCCAGCGCAAACCCCTCGGCCAGCTCCTGCTCGAGATGAACATGCTCTCGAGCGAGCAGCTCGAGCGCGCGCTGGAAGAGCAGCGGCGCAGCAACCACCAGAAGCTGCTCGGCGAGGTCCTCGTCGAGCTGCACTTCTGCACGGAAGACCAGATCACCGAGGCGCTGGCGCAGGCGTACGGCGTACCGTACGCGCGCGTCAGCCCGCGCGTGGCCGACCCCAAGGTCGTTCCCATCCTGCCCAAGGACTTCCTCGAAAAGCACGGAGTGCTGCCGCTGTTCCTCGTCGAGGGAACGCTCACCGTCGCCGTTCACGAGCCGGCCAACGTGTTCCTGCTCGAGGAGATCGAGCGCCTCAGCGGCTACCGCGTGCAGCTCGTGGCGGCCACGTCGCGCGACATCAAGGCGACGCTCCAGACCTACCTCCCGAACGACAAGATCTTCGTGATCGACGACATCATCGAGGAGGTCCAGCCCGAGGAGTTCAAGCTCGTCGAGACCAAGGTCGAGGACATCGCCAACCTCGAGGCCGCCGCCGGAGATTCGCCCGTCATCAAGCTGGTGAACTACTGCATCTTCAACGCGGTCAAGGAGGGCGCCAGCGACATCCACATCGAGCCCGGCGACAACGTGCTGCGCGTGCGCTACCGCATCGACGGGCGCTTGGTCGAGCGCCTGCGCCCGCCGTTCCAGATGGCCGCCGCCGTGTCGTCGCGCATCAAGATCATGGCCAGCCTCGACATCTCCGAGCGCCGCCTGCCGCAGGACGGCGGCATCCACGTGATGATGGACAAGCGCCCGATCGACCTGCGCGTCAGCACGATGCCCGGCAAGCACGGCGAGAAGGTCGTGGTCCGCATCATCGACAACGAGAAGGCGAGCGTGAACCTCGAGAAGCTCGGCTTCAACTACGAGACGCTCAAGCAGTGGCGCAAGCTGATCGCGCTGCCCAACGGCATCCTGCTCGTCACCGGCCCGACGGGCAGCGGCAAGAGCACGACGCTTTACGCGTGCCTGCAGGAACTGAACCGCGACGACGTGAACATCTGCACGGTCGAGGACCCCGTCGAGTACAACCTCGGCGGCGTCAACCAGTTTCAGGTTCACGAGAAGGCCGGCTTCACGTTCGCCGGCGCGCTGCGCTCGCTGCTGCGGCAGGACCCCGACATCCTGATGATCGGTGAGATCCGCGACGTCGAAACCGCGCGCCTCGCCACGCAGGCGGCGCTGACCGGGCACCTGGTGCTCAGCACGCTGCACACGAACGACGCGCCCAGCTCGATCACGCGCCTCTACAACCTCGGCATCGAGCCGTACCTCGTCGGCGCCACGGTCTGCGGCGTGCTCGCGCAGCGGCTCGTGCGCAAGCTCTGCCAGCACTGTAAGCAGCCTTACGAGCCCAGCCCCAACGAGAAGCGACAGATCGAGCGCCTCGCGGGCGGCGGCACGGTCGATCAGCTCTTCAAGCCCAAGGGCTGCCAGCGCTGCCGCAACCTCGGCTACAGCGGGCGCATCGGCATCTACGAGCTGTTCGTCCCCGACGACCCGATGTTCGACCTGATCAGCAACGGCGCCAGCCTCAACAGCCTCAAGGCCATGGCCAACTCGCAGGGCATGCGCACGCTCCGCATGGACGGCCTGGAAAAGGTCAAGGCCGGGATCACGACGCTCGAGGAAGTGCACCGCGTGACGGCCTGAGCGGGCGCCTGGCGGGAGGACATATGGCAACGTTCGTCTACACGGCACGTGACAACGCCGGGGCGCCCTGCAGCGGCACGCTCGTGGCCGACTCGGTCACCGAGGTGACGCAGATCCTCCGCCGCGACGGGAAGTATCCGACGTCCGTCAAGTCGGCCAATGACGATGCCGGCGGGGGCCCGTCGTCCGCCGCCGCCGGCGGATCGGCCGCGCGCCAGGACGTGAAGGTCTCGCGCGCCGACGTCATCCAGCTCTCGCAGCAACTCGCGATCATGCTGGAGACGGGCGTCACGCTGATCGAGGCGCTGGACTGCATCGCCGCGCAGCAGGCCAAGCCCAACGTCAAGTCGCTCGTCGAGGACCTCAGCACGCAGGTTCAGGGCGGCGGGGACTTCAGCGGCGCGCTGTCGCGGCACCCGCGCAGCTTCCCGCGCCTGTACGTCGCGATGATCCGCGCCAGCGAAAGAAGCGGCATGATGGCGAAGATGATGAACCGCGCCGTCGCGTACCTGCGCGACGAGCAGGACATCGTCCGCAAGGTCAAGGGCGCGCTGACCTACCCCGCGATCATGTTCGCGTTCGCGGTCACGACCACGATCTTCCTGCTCGCGTTCGTCCTGCCCAAGTTCACCGCCATCTACGCCAACAAGGGCGCCGCGCTGCCCGTGCCGACGCGCGTCCTGATGGCCGCCAGCAACTTCGTCGTGCACCACTGGTCCGTGCTGATCCTCGGCACGCTGTTCACGGCGGCCGGCTCGTACTTCTACGTCGGCACGCCCGGCGGCGCGCGGGCGTGGCACGGGCTTCAGCTCAGGATCCCGCTGGTCGGCCCGATGCTGCGCAAGCTGCACCTGGCGCGCGGCATGCGGATGATCGGCACGATGGCCGGCGCGGGCGTGACGCTCGTGGACTGCGTGACGACGGCGCACGACCTGTGCGGCAACGTCCACTTCCGCGAGCTGTGGGACGAGGTCTCGCGCAAGATCCAGACGGGCAAGCAGCTCTCCGACCCGCTGTTCGCCAGCCAGCTCGTCCCGCGCAGCGTCGCCCAGATGATCCACAGCGGCGAGAAGGGCGGCAAGCTCGCCGCCGTGATGGAGCAGGTCTCGACGTTCGCCGAGCAGGAGCTGAAGGACAAGATCACCGAGCTGACGCGCTACATCGAGCCGGCCATGATCATCCTGATGGGCTTCCTGATCGGCGGCGTGGCGCTGGCGCTGATGCTCCCGATCTTCACGATCAGCCGGGTGGTGGCGCACTGACCGTGGTCGGATCGCCCGGCAGCGGCGCCACGAGGTACAAGCCTTCGACCAGCGTCGCCTTCCACTCGCGCCGAAGTCGCTCCTGTGCAACCTCCGCCTCGTCGAGCGTACCCAGATACACGACGAGGATGTTGCTCATCTGAGCCCGGTCCACGTAGCTGCCCAAGCCCAAGTACCAGAGTGCATCTCCACTCCCCGGTGGCGGCGCTCCGTGAAAGCCGTGGCGCATCCACATTGTCACCGGCTTACCCTCCGTGTCGCGCGCCTCAAGGATGGCGTCAATGTCATAGACCGGCACGCCCATCTGCGGCAGCGGATGCATGTCCACGACCTGGCCCGGCACGAGCCGCGTGACGAACGCGCGCTGGCCGGGGCGCCAGTCCGACCGTGCGCGCGGATCGTCGCGCTCCAGGCCGGGGGTCAGCACTCGAAACCGGAGTTCACCACGGAAGTCTTTCGGCACCTCGAGAACATGGAAGGGCGGCGGTGCGCGGTACGCGCGCAGCGTCATCGCGGCGGGCGGGTCTCGGCCCAATCCACCGTCCACGCTAGGGAGGTAGCCGGCGGCGCTGGCGCTGGCGCCGGGGTTTCGATCCTTCACCACGCGCAGCGCGACACGACCGGCCGCATCCGTTACGCCCGCGACCGGGCCGGGCACCATCCCGCCCCAGCCGGCGTAACCGACCGTCACCGTCGCGCCTGGAAGCGGCGCACCGGTCTCGGCGTCTACGACGGTGAACTCGACTGTCGTGTGGAAGCGAACGATCCGGTCCTCGATCGCGGCCGGCGCCAGCAGGACGCCCATGCACCCAGACATCGACGCCACCAGCAACACGCCAAGACCTCCGCGAGTAATGTAAGCATCCGCTAACATGTGGCCACCGTAACACTCGTCCAGTAAGTGGGCAACGGTGATTCTGTCCGCTCTTGTCCAACCCGCCTAGAATTTGTAACGTGTGTTCTGCCACGGCAGCGTAGCTCAGTTGGCAGAGCAGGGGATTCATAAGCCCCGGGTCGCCGGTTCGAGTCCGGCCGCTGCCACTCGTCCCGCCGGCCGCAACGTGTCGTTGCGGCTGGTTTCATTTCAGTAGATGCGACATCACATGAATCCGACGGACGCACGCAAGCGATACGCGCTGGTCGGCACGGGTGGGCGCGCGACGATGTTCCTCGACGCGGTGGCCGACACGTTCCGCGAGCACGCGCAGCTCGTCGGGCTGTGCGACGTCAGCGCGACGCGTATGGCGTGGCACAACCGGCGCATCGGCGAGCTGTACCGGCACTCGCCCGTGCCGCAGTTCCGCGTCGATGAGTTCGATCGGATGATCCGCGAGGCGCGGCCGCATGTCGTGATCGTCACGTCCATCGATTGCACGCACCACGACTACATCGTCCGCGCGATGGAACTGGGCTGCGACGTGATCTGCGAGAAGCCGATGACGATCGACGCGCCCAAGGCCCGCGCGATTCTTGACGCGA